>Ga0213861_10002568_pt1 | contig 15458 bp, 11 predicted proteins | sample PICome_4_FD_160110 | JGI IMG/M metagenome (GOLD analysis project Ga0213861, IMG submission 160110) | Coastal seawater microbial communities near Pivers Island, North Carolina, United States - PICO131 | ecosystem: Environmental > Aquatic > Marine > Coastal | place: USA: North Carolina... | reverse complement strand
GCGCTTGACGGTGTCGCCTTCCTTGATGTCCCGGTCGGAACCGAAGATCACGATACCGACGTTGTCGGCTTCAAGGTTGAGCGCCATGCCGCGAATTCCGCCCGGGAATTCGACCATTTCACCGGCCTGAATGTTGTCGAGGCCGTAAACGCGCGCAATACCGTCACCAACAGACAGGACTCGGCCCACCTCGGTGACTTCGGCGTCCTGCCCGAAGTTCTTGATCTGCTCCTTAAGGATCGCAGAAATCTCGGCTGCTTGGATACCCATTTATCCGACCTCTTTCATTGCATTCTGGAGGGAGTTGAGCTTGGAGCGGATCGACGTGTCGATCATCTTCGAGCCCACTTTAACGACAAGACCGCCGATGAGGGATTCATCAACGGTCGCATTGATCTTAACATCTTTGCCAACTTTCGTCTTGAGCGTATTGGCAAGCTCTTTCGACTGGGCGGCAGTCAGTTTGACGGCGGAGACGACATCGGCCGTAACCTCGCCCTTTTCTTCCGCGATCTGGTCGCGCAGACGGTTGATCATCTGCGGCAGGACGAACAGACGGCGCTTGGACGCCATCAGCGCCAGAACGTTCTGCATCGTCTTTGTCAAACCCATCTTGGCTGCAACCGCTGTGATCGCATTGGACTGCGCGTCACGGCTGTAGACCGGTGAATGGATCAGGTCGGTCAGTTCCGGGCTGCTGGCAAGTGCGGCCGACAGATCGTCGAGATTCGCTTCGAGCTTATCGAGCTCTTTACCCTCTTTGGCGAGGTCGAAGACCGCCTTGGCATAGCGATCCGCGATGCCAGAGGAAATGGATGCTGATTCAGACACGTCCATCCTTCCGCTATTCTGCCTCCGATCCCCCGAATTACCGGTGGTCAGAGGCGTTTTCAGTTTGGCAAATGCCGCATGGCATAGAAATCAGCGCGGATGTAGCAGAGGCTTCCTCAGCCCGCAACACGGTATGGTGATTTTGAAAGCACCCACATGTTGTTGTTTTACAAAGGGTTAACCACAAGTGCGACCTATTGCGCGCAAGAAAGTTGCATCTTTTCCGAGCGGATTGGTCATGTTTGCCGATTCCTGTTGGCGCAAAGCGTCTTTTTCAAGCCTGTCTCGCGTTGTCACCTTTTGCTGCACATGCACAAAAAGTGGGCACAGTGTGAACTGCGTCAGAAATCGCCGTGGTCAAATGCGGCCGATTTTCCCTGCACGCGGGCCCGTGCCGGTTCCGACGACGGTGTCGGCACAAGGTTCCCCAGCGGGTTGAGCACCCGACTTCCTGCCTTTGTGCCCCGCGGTGTCGGATTGGTCTTGGTGACCTCCACCATAAGGACACCCCCCGCAATCAACGCGGAAACGCTGCGCCCCATCGATTCCCAAAAGCGACCGGTCTTCATCCAGAAGCGCCGGGTCGATGGCGGCTGGTACAGAACGGCGGTGTGCCGCTGCGGTGCAAAGTTGTGCGCCTTGAGTTGCGCCTCAAGCTGTCCCATCGAATAGGGTCGGCCAAACCCGAAGGGCGTCGCATCCGACCGAGCCCAGAGCCCTGACCGGTTCGGCACGATAAAGAGCGCCTTCCCCCCCGGACCGAGCACGCGCCAACATTCCTCAAGCAGTGCGGAGGGGCGCTCCGAAGTTTCCAGGCCGTGCATAAGGATCAGCTTGTCAAAGCGCCCGTTCTCGATCGGCCACAGTGTTTCCTCGCAAAGTACGGACACATTCGGCATCCCGGCTGGCCACGGCATCACCCCCTGCTGCGCGGGCATCAGGCCAATCACGCGCCGCGCATCGGCAAGGTAGGGACGCAGCAAAGGCACCGCAAACCCGAAGCCCCCCACGGATTGCTGTTTCGCTTCAGGCCAAAATGTGGTCACCTGATCCCGGACAACGCGCTGCGCCACGCGACCTATCGCACTTCGATAGTAGAAGCTGTGCAAGCGCTGCACGTCGAGATGCATTTGGGCCTCCGAACATTTTGGCCTAGGTTGCCGTTAATGTAACCACCACGGAAAGAAACGCCATGCCTCTCGAACTCGTCACCTTGCCTGCACTGTCGGACAATTACACCTATTTGCTTCATGACAGCGACAGCGGTGCAACGGCGTGTATCGACGTTCCCGACGCCAAACCCATTCTGGATGAATTGGCCAAGCGGAACTGGAGTCTGACCGAGATCTGGCTGACCCATCACCATCATGACCACATTGGCGGTGTGGACGACCTTCTCAAGGTGTTTGACGCCAAGGTCACGGGTGCCACGGCCGACCGGCACCGGCTTCCCCCATTGAACCGCGAAGTCACAGACGGTGACAGGTTCGAGTTCGGCGGAGAGGTGATCGACGTTCTTGACGTATCCGGGCACACAATTGGGCATGTTGCCTTCGTCGCCGCTGCGTCCGGGTATGCCTTTACCGCCGACAGCCTCATGGCGCTGGGGTGCGGTCGGCTGTTAGAAGGTACGGCGGCGCAGATGTGGGACAGCCTGCAAAAGCTCGCGGCGCTTGATCCGGAGACGCTGATTTGTTCGGGCCACGAATACACGCAGGCCAATGCGCGCTTCGCGATCACCATCGATCCTGAAAATGCCGACTTGAAAGCCCGGATAGATCGCATAAATTCCAAGCGTGATAGCAACGAACCGACGGTTCCCAGCAAACTTTCCGAAGAAGCGGCGACAAACCCCTTCCTGCGCGCCGCTGACACTGCAATCCAAGCCCACTTGGACATGATCGGTGCAGAGCCGGTTGACGTATTTGCCGAAATTCGCGCCCGAAAGGATCGCTTCTGAGGCAATTTCACAAGAACGTGCACGCAATCGCACCCCTGTACCCCGTCAAGACGAAGAAAAAACTTGAAGGTTTGTAGGTAACGACCACAGTTTAAGAAGAAGATGACAGTTGTGTCGTAGCGTGCGTCGCAACAAACAAAGAGGGAGCACTCAACCGTGCCTTCATTTTCGAATACTCTTGAGCAGGCAATTCACTCGGCATTGGCTCTGGCCAATTCGAGGTCGCATGAGTTCGCAACGCTGGAGCATCTGCTGCTGGCGCTGATCGACGAACCTGACGCGGTTCGCGTGATGAAAGCGTGTTCGGTCGACACGGAAGAGCTGCGTACGACGCTCGTCGACTATATCGACGATGACCTGCCGAACCTCGTCACAGATATTGAAGGCTCCGAAGCTGTTCCGACAGCAGCCTTCCAGCGCGTGATCCAGCGCGCCGCGATCCATGTCCAAAGCTCGGGCCGCAGCGAAGTGACCGGGGCAAACGTGCTGGTCGCGATCTTTGCGGAGCGTGAAAGCAACGCCGCCTATTTCCTGCAGGATCAGGACATGACCCGCTACGATGCGGTGAACTTCATCGCGCATGGCGTCGCCAAGAATCCGGCCTACGGTGAAAGCCGCCCGGTGACCGGCGCGTCGAACAACGAAGAAGAAACACAATCTGCGGAACCGCAGGGCGAACAGAAAGAATCCGCACTGGCGAAGTACTGCGTGGATCTGAACAAGAAATCGCGCGAAGGCGATATCGACCCACTGATCGGCCGCGATTCCGAAGTGGAACGCTGCATTCAGGTGCTCTGCCGCCGCCGCAAGAACAACCCGCTTCTCGTGGGCGACCCGGGCGTTGGCAAAACCGCGATTGCCGAAGGTCTTGCGCGCAAGATCGTGGCAGGCGAAACGCCCGAGGTTCTGTCGAAGACGACCATCTATTCGCTCGACATGGGCGCATTGCTGGCCGGCACACGGTATCGCGGCGATTTCGAGGAACGTCTGAAAGCCGTGATGACGGAACTCGAAGATCACGACGATGCGGTGCTGTTCATCGACGAGATCCACACCGTGATCGGTGCGGGGGCGACCTCTGGCGGGGCAATGGATGCCTCCAACCTGCTGAAGCCCGCGCTTCAGGGCGGAAAGCTGCGCTGCATGGGGTCCACCACCTATAAAGAATTCCGTCAGCACTTCGAAAAGGACCGCGCGCTCAGCCGTCGGTTCCAGAAGATTGATGTGAACGAACCCTCGGTCGAAGACACGATCAAGATCCTTAAGGGCCTGAAGCCCTATTTCGAGGAACACCACGGCGTGAAGTACACCGCTGAGGCGATCAAGACCGCTGTGGAACTGTCCGCGCGGTATATCAACGACCGCAAGTTGCCCGACAAGGCGATCGACGTGATCGACGAAGCTGGCGCCGCCCAGCATCTGGTCGCGGAATCCAAGCGGCGCAAGTCGCTGGGTGCCAAGGAAATCGAGGCCGTTGTGGCCAAGATCGCCCGCATCCCGCCAAAGAACGTGTCCAAGGACGATGCAGAGGTGCTCAAGGATCTCGAAGCTTCGCTCAAGCGCGTGGTCTTCGGGCAGGATGCCGCAATCGAAGCGCTGTCTTCGGCCATCAAACTGGCGCGGGCCGGCCTGCGGGAACCTGAAAAGCCCATCGGCAACTACCTCTTCGCGGGTCCGACCGGTGTGGGTAAGACCGAGGTGGCAAAGCAACTGGCGGATACGCTGGGTGTGGAACTGCTCCGCTTCGACATGTCCGAATACATGGAGAAACACGCGGTCAGCCGACTGATCGGCGCGCCTCCGGGATATGTCGGGTTCGATCAGGGTGGTCAGCTCACCGATGGCGTCGACCAGCATCCGCATTGTGTGCTGCTGCTTGACGAGATCGAAAAGGCACACCCGGATGTCTACAACATCCTGTTGCAGGTGATGGACCACGGCTCTCTGACCGACCACAATGGTCGCACCGTCAGCTTCCGCAATGTGATCCTGATCATGACCTCGAACGCAGGGGCAGCAGAACAGGCGAAATCGGCGATTGGCTTTGGCCGTGACCGTCGGGAGGGCGAAGATACCGCCGCGATCGAACGCACGTTCACGCCGGAATTCCGCAACCGTCTGGATGCTGTGATCTCCTTTGCACCACTGCCGAAGTCGGTGATCCTGCAAGTCGTCGAAAAGTTCGTGCTGCAACTCGAAGCGCAGCTGATGGATCGCAACGTGACCATCGAACTGACCAAGCCTGCAGCCGAATGGCTGGCCGACAAGGGTTACGACGACAAGATGGGCGCACGCCCGCTGGGCCGCGTGATCCAGGAAGACATCAAGAAACCGCTCGCGGAAGAATTGCTGTTTGGCAAGCTTGCAAAAGGCGGGGTCGTCAAGGTCTCTGTCAAAGATGGCAAGCTGGTGCTGGAAACCTTCGGTCCGGAAAATCCGCGCCTGTCCAGCAAGAAGCCCCCGCTTCTGACGGCGGAGTGATCCGCAGTCTGATCGCGATACTCATCACGTCCGCCACACCTGTTGTGGCGGACGTTTCGTTTCTGGGCATGCCGCTTGACTGCGTGTTGGGCGAAACCTGCGTCATTGAGGATTATCCCGACGTTGACCCAACAGAGGCCGCCAAGGATTATCGTTGCGGGCTGAAAACACGCGATGGCCACAGCGGCACCGATTTCGCCCTTCTCAGTTTCGAGCAGATGGAGACAGGCGTCCGCGTGATCGCCGCAGCCGATGGCCGGGTCGAGGCCATCCGCAACACGCGCCCCGATCAACCCTATGTGCCGGGCACCGATCTGAACGGAGAGGAATGCGGCAATGCCGTCCGCATCAATCACGGCAACGGCTATCAATCCGTCTATTGCCATATGAAGCTGGGGTCAGTGCGCGTCACACCGGGGCAACGTGTGGTGCAAGGCCAACTGCTGGGCGAGGTTGGCCTGAGCGGTCTGACCAACTACCCGCATTTGCATCTGACGATCACTCAAGGGTCAGAGATCGTTGATCCCTTTGCGCCCAGCCAAGCCAACGCCTGCAGCGAACCCATTGAAACCCTCTGGCTGGACACGCCACCCTATGCGGATGCCGGTCTTTTTACGGTTGGCATCTCTGACTCTGTGCCAGACCTCGATGCGGTTCAAACCGGAATACCCCGCCGCACCGTCCTGTCCCCGACGGATACGATGGTGCTTTATGTCCATATCTTTCAGGGCAACACCCATGACCGGATCGAACTGACGATGACCGGCCCTGAAGGTGATGTGTTCGACCATACAGCGACGCTGGATCAGGATCAGGCACAGTCGATGCGCGCCTATGGGCGGCGTGCGCCCGATGCCGGTTGGCCCAAGGGTGACTATCGCGGATATGCCCGGCTGGTCCGAGGCAACACGATCCTAGCCGTGCGCCATGCCGACGTCATCGTCGAATAGGCGCTACTGTTCGGTCAGTTTGAGTTCGATCCGCCGGTTCTGTGCCCGCGCCTCTGGTGTGTCCTCGGTGGTCACCGGCTGGTATTCCCCGAACCCGTTCGCCGACAGGCGGCGTGGTGGAATGCCCAGTTCGTCGATCATATAGCGCACAACCGACAGGGCGCGCGCCTGCGAAAGTTCCCAGTTGTCGGCAAAAGGCCCTTGTCCCGAAAGAGGCACATTGTCGGTATGGCCATCGACCCGAATGATCCAGTTGATGCCCTCGGGAATGTCCTGCGACACGTCCCGCAGGATCGCAGCAACATTCGCAACCTGCGCGCGGCCTTCCGGCGAAAGGGAGGCCTGTGCAGACGGGAACAGAACCTCGGACGAAAAGACGAAGCGGTCCCCTTCGATCCGCACGCCTTCGCGGTTGCCCAAGACCTCACGCAGCCGGCCGAAGAACTCCGACCGGTATTGCTCCAGGTCTTGATTTTCCCCTGCCAAACGTTGCTTTTCTTCCTCCAGCCGCTGGCGTTCTTCTTCAAGCCGGATGCGTTCCGCCTCTTCCAATTGACGCCGCCGACGTTCTTCTGCAGCTACACGCGCCAAGGCGGTGTTCAACTCGCTGCCAAGGCTTTCAAGTTGGATCTGCGCCGCCGTATCCCGCACCTGCGCTTCATCAAGAAGCGCCTGCAACGACGACAACTGACGGCGCAATGCGCCAACCTGCTGGTTGAGCAGCTCCGTCTGACGCTGCGCCTCGGTCGCGCGCTGGGTTTCCGCGTCCAACCTGTCTCGGGCCTGTTCCAGCAAGAGCTGACGTTGCTCGGACTCTGACAGTCGATCTTCCAGGGATGTCTCGGCCGCGATTTGTGCTGCCAAAGCGGCGGCCAACTGGTCGCGTGTTTCTTCGAGTGATACCGCTGTGGCCGTCTGCTGCGCCAAGGCCGCCGCAAGCCGTTGCTCGAGTGTCTGTTCGCTGCCGCTGCGTGCTGCCGCCTCGGCCTGTGCCTCGGCCAATGCTTGCCGCAAGGCATCCGCCGTGGCCTGCAGTTCCGCGGTCGTTTGTTCGGACCCGCTCAGATCGGCGCTGAGTGCCGCGTTCTCTGCGCGCAGTTCTTCAAGCCGCTCTTCAAGGGCCGTCGCCTCGGACACGCGGATCAACGCCTGAGACAACCGTGCTTCGAGCGACGACAGGGTTGTGCGATCCACCTGCGCATCCGCGATTTCCTGTTCGAGTGCGGCAATCCGGGTCGCCTGTGCCGCCAGTTGCGCGCGCAGAGTTGCTTCCGTCTCATCACCCTGCTCAACCGTCGCATCCAACTGCGCCTGCAAGGACGCCAGTTTCTCTTCGCTTTCGGCCAAGGCCGCATCCAGCCGCGCCTGCAAACTGTCGGCGGTGTCACGGCCTTCTAGAAGCGCTGCGGCTAGGCGAGCATTGAGATCTTCCTCGGCACTCCGCGCCGCCGCAAGCAAGGTCAACGTTTCCTCGGCCCGCGCCCGCTGTTCCTCAAGCGCCATGGTCATCGCGGTCAGTTCCGCATCTGCGTTTTCCAGCCGCGCGCGCAGCGCTTCCGCAGCTGCAGCTTCGGCCAGCTTGGCCGTTTCCTCATCACTCAGCGCATTTTCCAGATCGGCCACCTGCGCCGTCAGCGCACCGACCTGCTCGGTCGTTTCGGCATTTTCGGCCCGCAAATCCGCAACCAAAGCCTCAAGCGCCTCGCGGCGTGCGGCTGCCAGTCTTGCCGCCTCGACCTGTTCGTCGATCTCGCTCCGGGCGGTTGCCAATGCGAGGTTGAGCGCCTCTTGTTCGGTCAGCAATTGGGCCCGGGCTTCGGTCAATTCCGCAACCTGATCCCGCGCCGTATCGCGCTCCGAAAGCAAACCCGCCACTTGTTCTTCGAACGATGTAATCCGCGCATCTGCTGCTTCGAGCGCTGCAGCCTGCCTTTCCCGCGTGGCCGACAGCGACGCAATGATCGCCTCCTGTTCAGAGAGGCGCGCCTGCGTGTTGTCCAGCGTTGCATTCAATTCACCAAGCTGGTTGGTCAACGAGGTGGTTCGCTGCTGCTCAACGCCCAGCGCACGGGCAAGCTCGGCAATCTCGGACGACAGGGAGTCGAGTTCGTTTTCCTGCCCGGTGATGGTGTCGCGCAGCACCGCCTGCACAACCATGAAAATGGTCAGAACGAACATCAGGACAAGCAAGAGCCCCGTCATCGCATCCACAAAACCGGGCCAGATCGAGGCCTGGAACCGGGCTCCGGTGCGCCGTGACAGGGCCATGACTTAGCCCTCGCTCTTGTCGGTCTTGCGTCCCGAGTTGCGGGCCATACGGTCCAACGCGCGGGCTATCGCATTCAGATCGGTCCGCAGTTCCGCCATGGTTTCCTGCCGCCCCGCCGCCACCTCTTCGAGGATGCGCAGCATCTGAACGTCGATCGACCGCAGCCGCATGCGGCTTTCCGCATCCAGACCTTCGTTTTCGGTCTTGTGCGTGAGAACGTCGATCAAGCGATCCTGACTGTCCGCGATCCGGGCAAAGGCCGTTGCACTTGGCGCGGTTGCCTCCATCCGTTCGGTCATGCGCTCAAGCGTGTCGCTCAATTGACCCAGCCGATACTCGACTTCGGATCGGCCCTCTTCGGACCGGGCGAACAGGTTCTGGAGTCCCTCCATCTGCTCAACCATCTGATCGAGGATGATACCCGCAGTGCCCAGATCAGTGCCGCCCTCGCCTTCACCGCTGGAAAAGCCCAGCTTGGTGATGGAACTCAGCCATTCCTCAAGCTCGCGATAGAACCGGTTCTGTCCGTGCCCTGCAAACAGCTCCAGCAACCCGACCACCAAAGAACCCGCCAAACCAAGCAGCGAAGACGCAAAGGCAACGCCCATGCCGGACAACTGGTTGTCCATCCCGTCCATCAGCCGGGCAAATACCTCGACCCCTGTTTCGCCGTCTTGGGGCGCCAAGCCCCTGATCGTGTCGACAAGCGCGGGAACCGTTGTAGCCAAACCGTAAAAGGTACCCAAAAGCCCCAGAAAGATGAGGAGATTGACGATATATCGCGTGATCTCGCGCGCTTCGTCGATGCGGGTTGCCACCGAATCCAGAATGGACCGCGTCGATGCTGTGTTGATCTGCATGCGTTTGTTGCGCGACCGCAGCAATGTCGCCAGCGGAGCAAGCAGCAAGGGCGCCTTGCTGTCGAAGCCGCGTTCGCGTTCCTTTGCGAAATGCTCGATCCAGCGCACCGATTGGATCAATTGCCAGACCTGCCAGAAACAGGCGACCACACCGATCACGAATACGAAGGCGATAAACCCGTTCAGATAGGGGTTTGCCTCGAACACGGGCAAAACCCGAGGCAAGGCAAGAAAGCAACCAAACCCTGTGAGCCCCAAAACGAGGAGCATCATCAGCACCTGTCTGACAGGTTGGGAAAATTGTGGCTCGGCCTCGATGTCCGGCTGATCCATTCGGACAGTTCCTGACGCGTTTCTTGTTGTTCGATGGCAACTCTAGGCGGTTCGCCGCCAATCGCCAAGCGGTTAAGCGATCAACACGCGCACTCGCGCGCAAAGCCAGTCCAACTCTGCGTCCGGAATGCCCAGTTCGGCCAGATGTGACGCCGTATTGAACAGATATTCGCTGTTCGGACCCCGCCCACCAACCGCCCGCGCGATGATCTGCGCCTGTTCTTCGAGATCAAGTGAACCGCAATACTGCACATGGTCGGGGTCGATCACATAAGTGACCGCCAACTCTTCGCGGCCATCCGCAAAGCGAAGGGGCAGGACTTTCTCCAGATAGACAGAAGACACCAGTTCCCGTTCGCGCAAATACGCGATGATGGCGTCATACTCGGCCTCGGGCATCTGCATGGCCAGACCATCACACGCCCCATCGGGATGGGCATCCAACGCAAGAACAAGACCGGGGTCTTCTTCGGTCCCGCGATGATGGATCGACCGCATGCAAAAACTGCGTGCATAGCCATGGAGCCGCGCATGCGCCGTTTCGACCGGCGTGAATCCCGGATTCCACAAAAGCGATCCGTATCCGAATACCCAAAGCGTCATGATGCTGGTCCTGCCTTTCAGCGCGCGGTAAACACCAAAGGCACGGCGGACAAAAGGGGGTGCATGGGTGAAACGTCTTCTTGGTGTGATCGTGGCAACACTGGCCTATAGTGGCTGGTGGTTTTACGCCGCGCAGGATCTGCGCAGCAGCGTGGCCGAATGGTTCACCGAACAACGCACCGTTGGCATGCAGGCCGACTATGCCGACCTGACGGTTCGCGGGTTTCCCAATCGCACGGATTTGACGATCACCGAACCCGCCCTTCTTGCAGCAGACGGCAGTCTGGGCTGGCGGGCACCTTTCCTTCAGGTGCTCGGCCTCAGCTACAAAAAGGGACATGTGATTGTCGCATGGCCAGACACGCAAACGCTGACCATGCCGGATGGCGACATTGCCGTTGTGTCTGACGGGCTCCGGTCAAGCGTGATCCATGAAGACGGCACGCTCATCCGCAGCAACCTCGAAGCAACAGTTCTGAACCTGAGCGGTCCGGAACAGGCCTTGGCACTCGCAGACGTCAATATGGCGCTGCAAAAAATCGACGCGGCCCCGTCGTCCTACCGGGTGGCCCTGTCCATCGGCAGCATTGCGAACTCTTCGCCCGAAGGCGTGCCGAATATCGGTCCGGACTCGCTCGCGTCTTTGCGCGCTGAATTCGAGCTGAGCTTGGACCAGACGGTCACCTTCGACGCGCTGGCCGGATCACCAATAGAGGCAACCGCAATCACTCTCACCCGGTCTGAAATCTCCTACGGCGCGGTCACGTTCAAAGTCACGGGCGATGCGACACTCGACAGCGCGGGTCTTGCCACAGGAGAGGTCACTCTGGCCGCAGAGAACTGGCGCGATGCCATCGCTGCCGCGCGCAACGCGGGTGACCTTCCTCCGGCGCTGAGCGAAGGCCTGATCGACCTGCTGACCATGCTGTCGACCTTTGGCGGAAGCCGCGACGCGCTTGACGTGACCCTTGGACTCAATCGCGGCACCGTGCTGATCGGGCCGATCCCGGTTGGACAGTTGCCACCACTCCGCTGGCGCTGAGCCTTGCCAAGCCCGCCAACCCCCGCAACACTGACCGCAAAAGCGAGGTGACAGATGGGCGACGGGCTCTTTCAAAGGATCGACGACAGACGCGAGGACCTGATCGCACTGACTCAAGAGCTGATTCGCATCCCAACGCTCAATCCGCCCGGTGAAAACTACGCCGCGATTTGCGACCTGTTGGACGTGCGCCTCTCCCGCGCCGGGTTCGAAACGACATGGGTCCGCGCCGAAGGCGCCCCCGGCGACAGCGACCGCTACCCGCGCTGGAATCTGGTCGCCCGCCACGAAGGCGCGCGTCCCGGTCGATGTGTCCACTTCAACTCTCATACCGATGTGGTCGAGGTCGGCCACGGCTGGACCCGCGATCCTTTTGGCGGTGAAGTGGAAGACGACAAGATCTATGGCCGTGGCGCCTGTGATATGAAGGGCGGATTGGCTGCGTCGATCATCGCAGCCGAAGCCTTTATCGCGGAGCACCCGGATTATGCAGGCGCCATCGAGATCAGCGGCACCGCCGACGAGGAATCCGGCGGCTATGGCGGCGTGGCCTATCTGGCGGAACAGGGCTGGTTCGACCCGAAACGCGTGCAGCACGTCATCATCCCCGAACCGCTGAACAAGGACCGCATCTGCTTGGGCCATCGCGGCGGCTGGTGGGCCGAGATCGAAACCAAGGGCGAAATTGCTCATGGGTCGATGCCCTTTCTGGGGGATTGCGCCGTGCGCCACATGGGCGCTGTGCTGCATGCGTTCGAAGAAACGCTCTACCCTGCCATGGCCGCGCGCTGGACCGAGATGCCCGTCGTCCCCGAAGGCGCACGGCAATCCACCATGAACATCAACTCGATCCATGGCGGGCAGCCCGAACAGGCCAGCGACTATACCGGTCTGCCGGCCCATTGCGTCCCGGACAGCTGCCGCATCGTGATCGACCGCCGGTTTCTGATGGAGGAACCGATCGAGGAAGTGCGGCAAGAGGTGATCGACCTTCTTGAAGGCCTCAAGGCGCGCCGCGAGAATTTCGACTACGAGATTCGCGAGATCAATCGCGTGATCCCGTCAATGACCGACAAAACCGCCCCCATCGTCACCACAGTGCATGACGCGATCCGGGATGTACTGGGGCAAGACCCGACCTATGTGGCGTCACCCGGCAGCTATGACCAGAAACACATCGACCGGATCGGCAAGCTGAAGAACTGCATCGCGTATGGACCCGGCGTGCTGGAACTGGCGCACAAACCGGATGAATGGGTGGGCATCACCGATATGCTCGACAGCGCCAAGGTCATGGGCCGGGCGCTTGAAACCCTTTTGGTGCCGTCAGGACAGTGAAAGCAGAGACTTGATTGCCGTGTGATTTGACGTGACACTCGCGCCAACAACAGGAGGGACAACATGACCACTCATTTCCTGCGCGGGGCTGCTTTGGCCGCGCTGCTCACAACGCCTGCGCTGGCACAGCAGACCGATCTGACCATCGCTTTGCAGCTTGAACCACCGCATCTCGACCCGACCAGCGCCGCAGCGGGCGCCATCGACTCGGTGCTGTATTCCAACGTGTTCGAAGGACTTACACGCTTCATGTCCGACGGCTCCGTTGTCGCGGGTCTCGCCGAAAGCTGGGACATCAGCGAGGATGGCACCACCTACACGTTCAAACTGCGCGACGGTGTGACCTTCCACGATGGCAGCACGATGGATGCAGAAGACGTGAAGTTCACGCTCGACCGCGCCCGCGCGGAAGACAGCGCCAACGCACAGAAGGCGCTGTTTGCCGGGATTTCCGAAGTCACTGTCATCGACCCGACGACGGTAGAGGTGAAACTCTCGGCACCGGATGGGAATTTCCTGTTCAACATGGCCTGGGGCGACGCCGTGATCGTTGCCCCTGAAAGCATCGACGCCATCAAGCAGACCCCCATCGGCACAGGCCCGTTCAAGTTCGACGCATGGGTGCAGGGGGACCGCATCGAGATCAGCCGCAACGCCGACTACTGGGGCGACGCGCCCGCGTTGGAGGCGGCGACGTTCAAGTTCATCTCCGATCCGACAGCGGCATTTGCCGCGATGATGGCGCAGGACATCGACGCCTTTGCGGGCTTCCCCGCCCCGGAAAACCTGCCCCAGTTCGAAGCCGATCCCCGGTTCCAGGTGCTTGTCGGATCGACCGAGGGCGAAACCATCCTTGCGATGAACAACAAACTGCCGCCCTTCGACAACAAGACCGTGCGCGAAGCCGTGGCCCATGCGATCGACCGTCAGGCGATCATCGACGGCGCGATGTTCGGTCTGGGCACGCCCATCGGCACGCATTTCGCACCGCACAATCCCGACTACGTGGACCTGACCGCAAAGTCAGCATACGACCCCGAGAAAGCCAAGGCGCTTTTGGCCGAAGCCGGGTTTGCAGATGGCTTCACCACCACGCTGAAACTTCCGCCGCCCTCTTACGCGCGGCGCGGCGGCGAGATCATTGCGTCGCAACTGCGCGCGGTGGGGATCGAGACCGAGATCACCAATCTCGAATGGGCCCAATGGTTGGAAGAGGTGTTCCGCGGCAAGGATTTCGGCCTGACCATCGTCAGCCACACCGAACCCTTCGACATCGGCATCTATGCGCGTCCGGATTATTATTTCCAGTACGACAACCCGGCGTTTCAGGAGTTGATGACAACGCTTGGCGCGACCAGCGACCCCGCCGCGCGATCTGAACTTCTGGCACAGGCCCAGACGTTGATCGCCGACGATTACGTCAACGGTTACCTGTTTCAGCTTGCCTTCCCGACTGTGGCCGATGCGCGGATCAAGGGGCTTTGGCAGAACGCACCGACACAAGCGACAGATCTGACCGGGGTCAGTTGGTCCGAGTAGGCGCGCAGACCTTGCGGCACGGCTTTCGGCCCATCGGGTCAGCCGTGCCGCATTAACAAAAGCGAAATGCCTTTGCTTCAGAATCTTCGTACGAAGATTCTGGGGGCACCCCAGAAAATTTTAGGGCTCTCAGGTAAGCACGAGACCGCCGCGCAGAGTAAGACCAGATTGCCAAGGGCATAAGTCCAAACTAGGCTAACCCCATGGCCATTCCCGTCGAGAACTTCTTTCTCAAACCCGACACCAAAGGCACGCTACAGGCCCGCATCCAGCAGATGGTCGCGGAAGGTATCCTGTCGGGCCGGTTTCGCCGTGGGGAAAAGCTCCCCTCCAGTCGCAAACTCGCGCAACATCTCGGTGTCAGCCGTATCACCGTGACACTCGCGTATACCGAACTCCTGGCCAACGACTACCTGTCATCCCGCGGACGCTCCGGCTACTATGTGTCCGACGACGCGCCCGAACCGCCGCAATTCGAAAACACACCACGCCGCGAGGACGCCGTTGATTGGTCCCGCGCACTAGGACAGAAATTCACCGGCACCGCGACCCTCGTCAAACCGCAGGATTGGGCACAGTACCGCTATCCGTTTCTCTACGGGCAGACCGATCCCCAATTGTTCGATCACGCCAACTGGCGGCTTTGCGCCTTGCAGGCGCTTGGAGCCAAGGATTTCGCGGCCTTGACCCGCGATTACTACGATCAGGACGATCCCCAACTGGTCGAATTTATCCTGCGGCATACCCTGCCACGGCGCGGTATCACTGCGAAACCTGACGAAGTTCTGATCACGATGGGCGCCCAAAACGCGCTCTGGATGACGTCACAGGTGCTGCTCACCCAACGCCGCCATGCGGTGATCGAAAACCCCTGTTACCCGGCGCTGCGGGGCGTGCTGACCCAATCCCGCTGCCATCTGAGTGCTTTGGACGTGGATGAAGACGGGCTTCCGCCCGAACAGATCCCAGAGAACACGGATGTGATCTTCACCACCCCCAGCCATCAATGCCCGACCTCCTACACGATGCCCCCGCCGCGCCGGCAGGCACTTCTCGCCCGCGCACGAACGCTTGACGCGCTGATCGTGGAGGACGACTACGAATTCGAAATGGCCTATCTCAAGCCGCCCATGCCGGCCCTGAAAAGCCTCGATGAAGACGGGCGCGTGATCTATGTCGGCAGCTTTTCCAAATCGCTCTTCCCCGGGCTGCGGCTTGGCTACCTTGTCGGATCGGCCCCGTTCATCCGCGA
>Ga0213861_10002557_pt1 | contig 15496 bp, 7 predicted proteins | sample PICome_4_FD_160110 | JGI IMG/M metagenome (GOLD analysis project Ga0213861, IMG submission 160110) | Coastal seawater microbial communities near Pivers Island, North Carolina, United States - PICO131 | ecosystem: Environmental > Aquatic > Marine > Coastal | place: USA: North Carolina | collected... | reverse complement strand
TCATCTCTTATATGACTATCACTGAGAAGATTGATGCCTATATCACATTTGCAGGCGAGCTTAATGCACTCTTCTTTTTCTTAATGTCTACCATGTTAGGTGGGATGTTATTGATTGGTGCCTTTACACCCGATAAGAAATAAGTCAAATTGTTAACAACTTTTGGCCTCTAGATTTTTTTATGTCAAATATTTTTCGTATATTAGTACTGTAATTAAAAACAACAGCAAATGAAAGTCCAACACACATTTAAGCCCACTGCCACGGGTTTCGAGCTTCGCGCTCAAGATGGTTCTACTATTACCATCTCTAAAGAACATAAGAAATACGATTGGCTGACCAACCAGGAAGCTAATCGAGTAATTAACGTATATCCTAACGGTAAGATGACCTCATCGGCCGACTATAAGGGTCTGTATGCCTCTACTGGTAGTACTAGGCTGCCTAAAGTCAAACTGACTAAGTTGGACGATCTTAAGTTTAATGAGGATCTCTTTATCCCAATGCCGACCGGCACTGTCGCCGACAAGTTCTTCAGTAACGAGGGTGGCTTTATGCCCGGCTCTAACATCATGGCTGCTGGAGCACCAGGTGTTGGTAAGACTACTGTACTACTTGAGCTACTACACAGAGTACATGCTCAGAATCCTAATAAGCGGGTACTCTTCATTTCAGCTGAGATGAATCAGCTCGACATGGCCAGGTACCTGAAGCGATTCCCACACTGGGGACAATTGCCTATCCTCTTCCTTTCCGACTATACTGATGCTAACCCACAGGCTGTCATCGAGTCTACACTGAAGCAGGGTTGGGATCTAGTCTTAACAGACTCCTATACTGAGGTCAATGACACAGTGAAAGAGGAGTGTAACCTAACCCGCTCTAAAACTGAGAAGTGGTTCTTGGACCTGATGATCGCCCAAAACCAGGGTAAGAATAAGCGTAAGGTCTACACTACCTTCGTTACGATCCTACAGTTGTCTAAGGGTGGTACCTTCGTTGGTTCTAACAAGCTGAAGCACATGACGACTGCGATGATGGAACTGAATTGGAAAGGTGGCGAGAACTCTACCCAAAGGTATATGGAATTTAGTAAGAACCGTCTGGGCCCTGTTGGTCAGAAGATGTACTTTAACTTTGACAACGGCGTTACCTTCGACCAGGCCCGTTACTCTAGGGATCTACTGAATGAGGCGATGCTGGCTGAGGAGCGTGAGAAATTGGAGAAGGAAGACGGGGCTTTCGACGCCCTATTCGGTACACTAGAAGTGGCTGAGGTAGAAGAAGATACGGCTGAGGTGGCAGCCCAATAACCACTGTTTTTAATTACACCCAGAGGGGCCACTGTGGCAGCAGTAGGCCCCTCGCTGTGTGATATTGTGGGTGCAGCGCGTTCGGGGCCCTGAGAGGTTCCCTGGCGCGTGTGTTCGCGCGCTTTCATTTGACTGGACCACTGGTAACTTGGGATTTAACTGAACGTGGGCCGGTCTTGGCCTAAATGTACAATTTGGTAGTGAAAAGTTGGTATATATCAGCTTTACTGGGTAGTGGCCTTAAAGACTGGACTGGCTAAACTGACTTGAAATGAATTACTGACTAGGCCTGCCTGTCCTTATACTCTATATACATGACATATAGGTAAAGTAAGATTATACTGACTATAACTGGTACTGTATATTGTTCTATGCCTTGTGTATACATTGTGTTGTTTACTTATCTAACCATGTGAAGAATCTATTCATTAAGTAATAGAAGACCACTAGTATTGAGATTAGTTTGATTGCCATTAACATTGTTATGGTGTATGTGTATGTGTTTACCCTTACTTATATATTAGAGCTTACTGTATATTAGCCTGTTCTCTTAATCCCCTTATTATATGAGTAGACATTAATTGTTGTGGTTGCTTTAGGGCGCGCGGGTCCCACTCCGGGCTAATGCCATCCCCTTTATCATGTAGCCACATGTGAGCCGCGTTCGGCCAGAGCTGTTGAGCTGCCTTCCAGAATGTGTGGTACTGCTCTTGGGTAAATAGTTGCCTACCCCATGGTAGTGCTGATTTGGGCCAAATGCTGTGAATAGGCCCTCCGTGATCTCCTCTATCCCATGTACAGCAATGAGCCACATGAGATTCTGGTAAGTAGATCAGTGTTAGGGCTGATGTCCAGGTCTTGTTATAGTTTGCCAGTTGTGCCTTACACTCTAGTAGAATTAGTGATTGCCAACTGAGTTGCTTGTTCTCTCCGTATGAGTAAATGGTATTGATACCTGCTTCTGGCCTTTCAGACCCTCTCTTAATTAGCCCTAATATCAGTTCATGTTCTGGTTGCCAATTATACCAGCAGTCTGTGCGCGGAAACCAGGGTATATGATTCCAACCCTGATCATGGCCTCTCATCCAACCTGGTAGGCAGTCTGCTGGTTCCCAACCATCATAGTGACATGTATGTGGATCGTACGACTGTGAGACAATATTCTTAATGTATGGTTGAATAGGTTGTAGGCAAATATCATCAGTATCTACATAACTACCACCGTACTTATATAGGAGTAGAAAACGAATAACATCACATCTATCTCTTGGCCCTGCAGCATTATATAGTTTAGCCCATTGTGCTGCATGTGGCATTGGTGAGTAGAGAGTATCATCCCATCTAGTGACTCTAATACCAGGCCAATCTTCAGGCTCTTCACAGTTAGAGATTAACCAAATTGGTCTTGTTGAGTTAAAGTGTTGTGTAGTTACAATTGCATCTCTAGCCTGGACCCATCTATGATAGTCCCGTTTAATAGGTTGACCATCCCAGTAGAAGAAGATATTCTGGTCAGTCTGTTCTATTTCTGATATATGCCAAAGCTTTCCCATTATTCAGTAGGTCTTTCACCCTCTCTAAATTTAAACCAATCCTTTGTCCATTTAGGTTTGAGTACTATGCGCCCGGTTGGCTTAGGACCTCTACGTTGTTCAATTTCTTTATGATAATCTTCAAGATTTTCATGTCTATTACTAGTTAGATGATAGTGTGAAACTTGCCATCTGTATAACATTGTAATACCCGGGAATTCGTATTTTTTTGGATTTACCGCGTGAAAATACCATTGATCTTCAGCGCCCTGGTGAACATGTTCAATTCCGGACTTCCAGTCTAATTTATTGATAAATTCTCTTGAAAATACATTTCCAGTATTAACACCTCCGCTTATACCATTTTGTGTACTATCATTTACATGTATAAACCAGTGATTTTCAGGGTGATATATGTCAAATCCTGGATTAGCATCCACCTTTTCTCTAACTGTAGCCAATGCACCTTCGTCTAACATATCATCATCGTCTAGTCTGTATACATAGTCCCATCTAGCCTGATCGAAACCAAATTTTAATTTTTGTATAAAGTTAGTAAACTTCTGTTTAACATTAATAATTTTTACACCTTGATCTTCATACTCCTTATCAATTGCATAGGTTACATCTGGATCGTCGTTAATAATTATCATCTCTGCCTTTGGGTCCTGTTGTAATATAAATGAGTGAATTGCCTCTTCTAATAGCTCTTGTCTTTCCCATGTTGGTGTCATGACTGATATACCTGTTATGGTCTTATCTATTTGAGCAGTTTCTTCCCATGCTCTTCTCATTAATTTGTAATACCAGCTAGAAACCCATTTTTTATCTGGTTTTGGAGCTAGAATTGGAGATCTATCCATATAAAATGCCTTATAGAATGGATGAACATGTCCGTCTACGTCAATTTCTTCTTTTACGATGCCCGCGTTGTGATAGATTGAATGATCGTGGCCCCAAGCAAATGTAGCCCAAGTAAAATCTAGATCTTTTGCACATGGAGTTGAGTACCCCCTCTTCCAAAGTTGCCAAAGTATTGCCCACATATCAGCACACCAAATCTGTAAAGAATGCCAATCTGGCTCCTCTTTCTGTATTTCAGCGACTCTTGCTGTGATTTTTTCAAACAATTCTTCGCCCAACTCATAAGTTTCTACCCAAAACTGTGCATCTATGCCTGGTTTTAGTAAATATTGCGCACCACCTGACTCAGACTCTCTTAATCTAACAAAATTTGGCTCTAAACCAGCTATTTCACACATTTCTTCGAGTAATCCATGTCCTTTTGACTCGATATACTCAGCTCCAATATAACAAATTGTATCAGATAAGAAGCAAGTCTTCTCTAAACCTGGTCCGATCTTTTCTGCTAGTGGCATCGGCTTAAAGAGTGCAATGTCACAATCATGGTACATAATAGTCTTAGTCTCTAACCAAGGAAAGGCTTTCCAGTGCTTTTCTAAAATATGTGGTCTAATAGATGAGACATAGTGCTTAGTAGGACGAGTGTCATCATAATAAGAAAAGATTACTCCTTCTGCTTCCCACTTTTTTCTTACTTTTTCAAACCAAGGATGAGGCTCATTATTAGTTAATAATGCAGAAACTATATGAACGTTTTCTAGAGGCATGCCCCCATTTTCTTTGAAAGAAAGTAGCATTGTATCGACTTGCCATGCGTAATAATGAGTTGCTGGTTGAGCACATAGGTAGAAAATGTCTTTCATAAATTTTAACCCTAAGGGATTGCTTATTTCTAATATATATTCATCTATTTTTCAATAGATTTAGCCGCTGTGGCCATCTACGTAAGCCTGGTGGCCTACCATTCAATAGCTCCGGCCTCTCTATCTTCTGGCTTAACCCAAGAGAAAAGTCTAGTCTGTAAAACGTCGTGAAGTACTACAGTTTTATCGTTAATTTCCCAGTTGTAAATGTACTCGTAACCAAAAAGTGCAACGTCCGCCCCCATCTTTTGAATGATCTTATCAGAGAAAGTTTTACATCCATGTGCCCAAGTTATGCGGTCATAGCATGCAAGACACTCATGAATAATTCTAGCATCTGGTGCTGCACCATACATTGTACAGTCTACAAGAGTATTATTATTTTGTGATGGTTTTAACCCTGACATAAAAGTATGTTGAGGAGCAAGTTGATCTCTCATTGTATTAAAAGATCTAATTGGTCTAGCATCTACATCACAGTAAATACCACCATGGTCCCTTAATAGTAGCATTCTGATTCTATCAGAAATAAATGCCCATTTATATAACTCTGGGTTTGTGATATAGTTTTGTAAATAAGGATCATCTGCGTACTTCTCTGTGAATAGTTCATTACCCCATAGATGATGTTCATAATCAGGGTGTAACTCTTTCATTTGTTGTACGAACTGTTGGCAGTGTTCGGGCATTTCCTTCTCCCCTACCCAAATTTGATGTATAATCTTAGGGATTTGTATGTTGTCTTCCATATATGTAGTTAACAATATTAATTATGTTATTTAATTTATAGATTATATAACACTCTTAAAAAAAGTTTACCCACATATATGTTATTTAATTGTTAGGAATTACAAAGACTATTCTAGTCCACGGGGACCACCTTCTCCGCCGCCGTCGCCACAATCACATTCTGCATCTCCAATAGTATACCCTGTAATACTATAATCAAAAGAAGGTCCTCCAGTCTGGCTAGTTAAACATGCAGTTCCACCACTAGTACTAACAAATGAATCTAATGTGTAAATAGAAGTACTTCTTAATCTTACTTGATTGCCAGTTTCACACAAGTTCGCGTAGTAATAGTAATAAGTTGCGCTTGTTGTAGTCGTAGGATTCTGTATTGCGAATAGAGTAGTCCAAACACATCCGTTCGAGTCTGTTAATGTTACATTGTATGAACCCGCAGAAAGACCAGTATATTCAAATTCCAACGGCCTAGTTTGTGATGGAGTATTTGATACGCCATTAAGAGTCCAAGAATATTCTGGTGCACATGCATCCGAAACTGTAATAGTAATACTACCATTACTTCCACCATAAGTTGATGGGTTAGATGTAGTTGCTAAGAAATTACAAGTACAATTTTGTTCTGCTGAACCATTTATTGTAATTATAGCAGCAGAATTTACTGAAGGTATTTGATAAGTATAATACCATGTTTGTCCAGCACCTGCACCTGAACCAGAGCTTAAATTATAGATATATTGAGAATTATCAGATAGTGATGAAATACTTGCCGATGAATACCCAGACTCTGGTAGAATATATCTGACAACATTTCCGGTCGTTCCTGGTACACCGCTATAGACAGTACCAGAATCTACTATTGATCCTGCACCACTACCTGAGCTAATATAAGCACCTGTAATTGATTCAGAATAACTAACTGTTAAACTTTTCGATTGTTGTTGAGTTGCACCTGTAACACTTACCGTACCAGACTGATTACTAGTTGCGTTCGAAGGCATGGTTATAGTAATAGAAACTTGTTTAGAAGTAGTACCACTAGATATAGTTCCACCTGTTAGCGCAGAAGAGTTATCACTAACTGCTGCACTCGAGAATTGATAACCGGTAGATGCATCAATATATTCAGTTATTGTTGTATTGTCACCGGGTGCTAATGTTACTTGTCTAGTTCTGGTACTTGTTCCAGTAGATCTCCATGCAGCATTACTAATAGATTCACTGAATGTTACTGTAAATGTATATGTGTTTTCAGATGATTGGCCACTAGCTGTTACTGTCGCAGAACCTCCACCAGATGGCATTGTAATTTGACCACCTATATTTGTACCTGATGAATCTGTAACAGAAACTGAACCAGAATTTGATCCAGACTTACTTACACCTGTAATAACAAAATTATATCCAGACGTAGCGTTATATGTAGAAGACCAGTTATGAGTTGAACCAACAGCTCCGTAATAGTTCTGGGTTGCGTCGATAGAAGCAACAGAAACATTTGATATAACATCTGTAGATGTTAGAGTAAACGCGTGTGTTCTTGCAGAGACAGTATCATTAATAACCAAAGTTCCACTATCAGATGTTAAACCTGTTCTAGAATCTAGAGAAGGTATTGAGAAATCACCTGAAAGATAGTCTGTATCTGTACCACAGTAATTATTAGATTCTGATAGACCGATCCAATAATTAGGATTAGCTGACCAGTTTACAATCTCAGCTCTATAGTCTGTGTTATTATTAGCACGTACTGGTATAAATGTTGAAAATCTATCACCAACTCCACCTGTATATGTTAATGTATAACTACCGTTACCATTATCAGTTCTAGATAAACCTGCTGGATCTGATGGCGATGAACAACCATGTGCAATAATACCTGAATTACCAGAATCGGTTGATACTACAACATCAAATGTATACGTCAGTTCTCTTGAACTAGCTGAACATGCAATAGAAGTTCCACCACCGCCAACTGGCATTACTAAATCAACATTGGGTATAAAACCTGTCATTTGTGATTGACCGTCTGCAGTCATCCCATCCTCGTGGTCATATCCTGCGTTTGAAGTAGCACTTGAAGTTTCAGAAACTGCTATATTAACAAGTTCATAATCTATATCTGCTACAATAGACTTACCTGCCTCTATTGAATGACTTGAACCTGCGATTCCAGTCACTGTTACTTGATTAAATCTTACACTATTTTCCTCGCCAGCCCATCCATAATTAGCATGGTTTTCAGGTAGTGCAAATGTAACCGTATATGAATATTGATTTAGCGTATTACTTCCAGAGACGTCCACTGTCGCATTACCACCGCCAGATGGCATAACCAATGATAGGTTAAGAGTTGTGCCAGTATTAGTTACCGTAAGAGGAATGGAGTTGTCTGAGATACTATTTATTGTATAAGTTGTATCAGCTACTGTATTTGATAAAGGAATTGTTGCTGTAACAGTACTTCCAGCGGTTCCATTAAGAATTACGCCTTGATAATTTGCAGTATCTGTAAAATCATCAGTAATTAAAACAGTAAAACCAAACGCTCTAGCCGCAGCCGAACCTACCATCTCCACATCAGCAGAACCACCACCAGAAGGCATTAATACTGTACCTGATATTGAAGTATTTTCATCATTCTCAGTTGCAGTTACTTGTGCAGCGTTTGGACCTGTAATACGAGGAGTTCCTAAGTTAGGATCGTTGTAATCTGGATGGACATCACCAATAATGTTAAAATTATGTGTACTTCCAGTATATCCAGTAAATGTTTCTGGTCCAGATCCCATTCCTGAGCTAGAAGATAACTGTAAACCTGCTATATTTTCTGAAGCTGTTAGGCTAAATGCGTAATTAGGTTGTGAAATACTACCTAAAATATCGAATTGTGCACTACCTCCACCTATTGGCATTACAAAATCAACACAAGAAATACTTGTTTGTGTTAATGCAAATTCTTCTAATGCGGTTTCTGTAGTACCTGTATTGTATGTAGTATCAGTTCCAGTCACATTATAGCTATAATCTGATGGATTTGGAGTAAAATTGACCGCAAAACTATGTGTTGTACCCATTTCTCCTACAAGATTTCTAGTAACATTAGTATTTGTACCATTAAATCCTGTACCAGATAGGTTTAAAGTACCATTTGGTGATACTCCAGTATTAGTTAAATCGTCACTATTAACAGTAATACTCATTGTATACCTAATTTGGGTAGCAGTACCCCTAAGAGTTAAATTATGTACTGCGCCGCCATCAATAGTACCTGTAATTTTAAATTCATTATTAGCTAAATTAGTATCTTGGACAGGAACTCCTTCACCACCATCTGTATATGTTGTAATAGTTGCATTACCAGTATCGCTCGTTGATGTTCTAGTTATATCATTAATATTCATAGAACTATAACCTGGATCGTGACTCAAACTATGTGTAATAGTAAATGAAGTACCTATTGCTCCAGTAATTTCAAAAGTATTAGAATCACCATAATATTGATTTCCTGGCTCAATTGAATCTAATGTAGCTCCTGTAATAAGCTCAGCTATATTAATAGTTACTGTATATTGACATGAGTGTGAATTTGACCATGAAGTACCGTTCCAATATTGTGCAATTTGGGTACCATTCTCTAGATACCATCCTATTGCTAGGCTTTCACAGTTATAGGTAAATGTCTCAGAACACAAATCTTCTATTGATTGTTCTAATCCTACTACCCAGTTTGCAGTACTAAAATCTAAACTATCATGTAATGCGCCTTGTGGTGCTGTGTTTGAAGTAAGATAATCATATTCGACTAAACTTCCGGAAGTACTAAGGCTGGTATTTACCATTAACTGAACATTATTAGAATCTAATGTAGGGGTTAATGTATTTTGCCAGAATGTTAAAGATTCTGCAGGATTTGCATCAGTAATAAGTATAACTAGTTTTTGAACTCCAGATCTAAAAGAACCTGCAAAATCATTACTAACTATTTCATCTATAGCTCTACCTGATTGTTCTGCCCATGAAAATTGGTTTGTACCACCCAATAACATACCATTAGAACCATTTGGTTCATTTAAAACATTTAAAGCATTAGTAAATGAAGTACTATTACCTACAGTATTCATTTTTTCAACTGCAGTAAAGAACATATAATAGTCCGTTTGATCTGGACTAGCAGTATTAATCTTTTGAGTAGATGGTAAATTTTGATAATATGTACTTGGACCATAAGTAGGAGAGTTACTAGTGTAACCTTCATCATAAATAACTAATCCTAATCTATAATTTCCGTTTGACTGTGTATTAATAGTACTAATTAGACCAGATACACCGGATTTAATCGATTCAATTTCTTCAGCCATCGAAGATGTGTAATCAATTAAGAATACAACATCCATACCTTCTTCACAGACACCACCATCTGAACCATTTGCATTTTCACCTGCTGCAACCACAGATGCTAATGTAGTACCATTAGCAAAAATAGAAGTCTGAGTACCTCCACCATTACAAAGCGTAGTAGCTGATGATGGATGGTACATTGCCAGAATTTGATTATCTGGCTCTGGACAATTTAGTTCGTGTATAAATCTCTTTACTGATAATGCCATGTTAGTAGATTAGTTTACTTTATTTATTGTTGCCAACGTAATGATGCTGTATAGCCAGAAGCTCCAGAACCACCGCCAGTACACTCTATGTAAACTGTTCTACCGTGTAGACTTCCCCCATTGGAAATGCCTGATGAAATTATCTTATGCCTAGTTCCTGCTGCATGCGACCATGTTGCATGCTGGTATATAGTACCCGGGCTTGCCGAGTCTATTGATTTTAATACAAACGTTGTAGTTTCACTAGATGAAGCTGCGCCAAATGCAGTTTCAATTTGAGTTAGTGTTGAACCATTAAAATTAGTAGGTACGAATACAAAGTTAGCTGATACATTACCAGCAACGAATGTTTCTGATCTAGCAATTGGGTTTAATGCAATATGCTCATATTGATATGCGGATGCACCAACTTCACCTTTTTGACCTTTTGGACCAGGACCACCTGAACCGCCGTCTGATCCGGTAGAACCTTTAACACCTATTTCACCCTTTTGACCTTTTGGACCAGGACCACCTGGACCACCTGCACTACCTGCTGGACCTTCTGGACCTGCGGCTCCATCTACACCAGATAGACCGTTTGAACCTGTAGTACCCGTTTGACCTTTTTGACCCTTTTGACCTTTTGCACCTGCACCGCCATCTGAGCCTTTTTGACCTACGCCTATTTCACCCTTTTGACCTTTAGTACCTGCACCTATTTCACCCTTTTGACCTTTAGTACCTGCACCTATTTCACCCTTTTGACCTTTAGCACCTGCACCACCATCTGAACCATCTGAACCAGGAGTACCTGCTGCACCAGTATCACCTTTAGCACCTGCAGCTCCATCTACACCAGATAAGCCATTTGAACCGGCAGTACCGACTTCACCTTTTTGACCTTTAGTACCTGGAGCGCCTGAACCGCCATCTGAACCATCTGCACCTTTAACACCGATTTCACCTTTTTGGCCTTTAGCACCTGGAGCACCATCGACAGCATCTAGACCATCTTCACCTTTTTGACCTTTAGTACCTGGAGCACCTTTAACACCGATTTCACCCTTTTGACCTTTAGTACCTGGAGCACCTGCACCACCATCTGAACCATCTGAACCAGGAGTACCTGGAGTACCAGTATCACCTTTAGCACCTGCAGCTCCATCTACACCAGATAGACCGTTTGAACCAGTATTACCTATTTCGCCTTTTTGGCCTTTAGCACCTGGAGCACCTGCACCACCATCTGAACCATCTGAACCAGGAGTACCAGGAGTACCAGGAGTACCTGCAGCACCAGGAGTACCTGCTGGACCTTCTGGACCTGCAGCTCCATCTACACCAGATAGACCGTTTGAACCTGTAGTACCTATTTCACCTTTTTGACCTTTAGTACCTGGAGCACCTGCACCACCATCTGAACCATCATCACCTTTTTGACCTTTTTGACCTTGTGGACCTTGAATAGAACCACCTGATACCCAAGCGGAACCATCCCATATATGTAATGAATCATCGGCTTGTACAATATATGCATCACCCTGTGTATGTGGACCTGCTAATGCATTTAATATATCTGTATTTCCAACTTGGCCTTGCATTGTAATACCTGTTCCTGTAGAACCATTTGAACCTGGAGTACCTATTTCACCTTTTTGTCCTTTTACACCTTGGCCAATTTCACCCTTTTGTCCTTTTACACCATCGTTACCGTCTACACCAGATAAACCATTTGAACCTGTAGTACCTATTTCGCCTTTTTGGCCTTTAGCACCTGGAGCACCTGCACCGCCATCTGAACCATCTGAACCATCTGAACCAGGAGTACCAGGAGTACCAGGAGTACCAGGAGCACCTATTGGACCTTCTGGACCTGCGGCTCCATCTACACCAGATAGACCGTTTGAACCAGTATTACCTATTTCACCCTTTTGTCCTTTAGTACCTGGAGCACCTGCGCCACCATCTGAACCATCTGAACCATCCGCACCTGGAGTACCAGGAGCACCTATTGGACCTTCTGGACCTGCGGCTCCATCTACACCAGATAGACCGTTTGAACCTGTAGTACCTATTTCGCCTTTTTGGCCTTTAGCACCTGGAGCACCTGCACCGCCATCTGAACCATCTGAACCAGGAGCACCAGTATCACCTTTAACACCTGGAGTACCTGCTGGGCCTGCGGCTCCATCTACACCAGATAGACCGTTTGAACCAGTATTCCCTATTTCACCCTTTTGACCTTTAGTACCTGGAGCACCTGCACCACCATCTGAACCTTTAGCACCAGTATCACCTTTAATACCTGGAGTACCTGCTGGACCTTCGGCTCCATCTACACCAGATAAGCCATTTGAGCCTGTAGTGCCGACTTCACCTTTTTGACCTTTAACACCTGGAGCACCTGCACCACCATCTGAACCTGCTGGACCTGCTGGACCTTCAGGACCTTCTGGGCCTGCGGCTCCATCTACACCAGATAAGCCATTTGAACCGGCAGTACCAACTTCACCTTTCTGTCCTTTTTCACCAGCACCACCATCAGAACCATCTTGGCCATCTTGACCAGGAGTACCTGTTAAATTAATATTCCAAACAGAACTAAATGAATCTACTGTACTTTGAGAAATATTATTAAATGACATTTCACCAGTTGCAATATCATATCCAGTTACTTGTGCAATATCAAAATTATCTGGACTTGCATCTAAAGCAACTATAATGTATTCACCACCAATATATGATAAACCAGTATCAACAGTTACTGTACCTAATGCAGCACCAGAATTTCTGTCATCACCGAGAGAGTGTGGGCCATTAAATGAAGTAGAATAGACTGCATTTGTACCGTCTGTACCAGCTTCACCTTTTTGACCTTTTTCACCTGCATCACCTTTAGCTCCTGCTGGACCTTCTACTGGAGCAACTTGAATGATACCATTCATATTTGAATGATTCTGACATACATAATAATAGGTATCGAATGCATCTTGAGGTACTTTCCATACTAATTCAGAACCATCTTGAACCGGAACTGAGCCAGATTTAATACCAATTGATAAATTTGCGCCATTTATATCTAAATCTCTAATAATTAATGGATGTGAAGCGCCTGCATTGTTTACAAATGTATATGTTTCACCTCTATTTACATAAATAGTAGGATTATTATTGTAATCTGCTACATGATAATCATCATTTGAACCTACACTATAAATTCCAGCACCTGGAGATGTAAATTCAAATCTATTACCCGACATAATCTCTTCAGTTAATGTCGTACCATCGTTTAATTGTATTGTTAATACACCACTTGATTGGCTATAACCAATCGAACTAATATAAGTATCATCACTGCCTAATTGTAATTCAACCCAACATCCATTTGGGTCATTAGAAATACCTTCTGTACTTGCATTTGCCACTTGTGCAACAAAACCATTACCAGGAAATGCAGCTTCTATTGTAAATTCACCATCTGGTGATATTCTTACTGCTTTTTGAGCATCACTTAATGCATTCCACTCTGCTTCTCCTAAATTACCACCATTACTAAAATAACCCACTGGTAAAAGTGAGTAAAGTTTGTTAGTTTCTAGTACGTAGACAAGCATACCAACCTTTCTACGACCCGAAGTCCATCCACCATCTCCTGAATCGGTAAATCCTGTATAAGCGCCCTGTGGATCGTTAGTCTTTACTGGTATTAAGTTTCTTTCAGCAATAGATGGAACTTCTTGAAAACCACCTTTAAGATACATCGAGTGTACAATACCCTCATAAGTATTATCAGTAGGTGTTAAGAAATTTCCGAAATTAGTTCCTATAGGTAGAGTTGGCATAATTCTTTTGTTCTATATTTTATGCATCAACATACTGGATAGTTACACCCTGTGTAGTTGAAAGTAAGTTTAGTTTATATAATGTGTATGGATTACCATTCACAGACGTTGCTAATTTATCAGATGCAACATCTGGTATATTATTTTGTGTATCTGCAAGCTTCGCGACTGTCGTTAAATCTGGCGTTCCCCAAGAATCTGGAACTAATAACCAGTAGAAGTTTTGTGCTGTAGATTGTGGATATATCATCTGGAATCCATTTGCTAATGGAGCACCTATATTAGTAACAGCCTCGTATGAACCTGGGTTAGCTAAAGCATCTGCAAATCCATCAGCAAAGTCAGCAGCTACTGAATTATCTTGTTTATACCATGTACCTCCGATTAGATCTTGTGTATATGGATAACCACCATTACCTAAGTGGAAGAAGTAACCCTCTTCTGCTGGAGCTTGTGTTGTAGCTAGAGTTGTAGCTAAAGTTGTAGCCGCAGTCGTAGTCGCTAGAGTTGTAGCAAGCGTTGTAGCTAGAGTAGTTGCCTCTGTCGTTGTAGCTAGAGTAGTTGCCTCTGTTGTTGTAGGCAATGTCGTTGCTAATGTTGTAGCTAGAGTAGTTGCCTCTGTAGTTGTAGCTAGAGTTGTCGCTAAAGTTGTAGCTTCAGTCGTTGTTGGCAATGTAGTTGCTAACGTAGTCGCTAGAGTTGTAGCTTCAGTCGTTGTTGGCAATGTAGTTGCTAACGTAGTCGCTAATGTAGTTGCTTCAGTTGTTGTTGGCAATGTTGTTGCTAACGTAGTCGCTAGAGTTGTAGCTTCAGTTGTAGTCGCCTCAGTCGTTGTTGCTAGAGTTGTAGCCTCTGTTGTTGTAGGGATTGTATATCTAGCATATAAATTAGTTGTTGAACCTGGAGTTAAATTAATTTGATCTCCTGGTTGATATTGAGGTTCTGCCATTGGAGTACCTGAATAAGTGTCCCATCCAATAAAGATATGACCTTCAGTATGTTGATATGTAGGTCCTGCTATTGTGTAAGGACCACCAGTCTGTATTGGAGCAACAGTGACTGTAAAGTTTTCAGGTGGGTTAACATAAGACGGATTAGTATGCGCATGATATATTACAGTAGCTGGAGGAGCTGGTGTAGTTGGCGCTGTCGTCGCTTGAGTTGTAGTTGCTAAAGTTGTAGCTAAAGTTGTAGCTTCAGTCGTTGTTGGCAATGTAGTTGCCAATGTTGTAGTTGGTTCTGCTTCTTGAGTAACAACTAGATTATTAGTAACAATAATACATCCTAATGAATCAGTTATTTCTACTTTATATGTTCCTGGAGGTAAGCCATGTGAACCTGTTAAGTCATTAGCATCTCCAAATTGTACTACGCCGCTAGAAGAATTAATCGTATTATTGAAATTTGCTCCACCATAAGTATACAAAGATCCATTTTGAGTTAATTTAAAAGTATACGGTGCTGTACCACCTGTTACAGTAGCTGTTAAAGTTCCGTTATTATAGTTTATTGCTGGCATAGTTTATCTATCTTAATTTCGTTTCTTTTATTATTCTCCGGATCCAGATCCTGAACTTGAATCTCCGCTACCGCTACCTGAATCTCCGCTACCTGAACCACTTGTCGTTGTTGCTGCGGTTGCTAATGTTGTTGCTGCGGTTGCTAATGTAGTTGCTAACGTAGTAGCTAAGGTTACATCACCAGAACCACCACCTGAATCTCCGCTACCTGAACCACTTGTAG
>Ga0213861_10002556_pt1 | contig 15510 bp, 20 predicted proteins | sample PICome_4_FD_160110 | JGI IMG/M metagenome (GOLD analysis project Ga0213861, IMG submission 160110) | Coastal seawater microbial communities near Pivers Island, North Carolina, United States - PICO131 | ecosystem: Environmental > Aquatic > Marine > Coastal | place: USA: North Carolina... | reverse complement strand
TAATTGTGCATCACCCAAGTATTCTCTACAGGCATTGATAGCATGTGTTGCTATGCCTAGATTTTGGTAATGTGCTGCTACAAAATAAGCTGTTTCATTATCATCTTTAACTTCAACAGCCCCCACCAGGATGCTGCCGTTTAGCCAAATACCCCATGTGTTGTAATCATTAATAAAACGCATAGCATCTTCTTTGTTGAATGGCCATTCCAAGTAAGCACTGTTTGCAGTGTCTTGTTTGATGATGGCAGTTAACTGAAACGCATCGCCTGGACGTAATTTTTTTAATTGTATTTTCATATTATAATATTACTTACCGGTTTTTTATCTTTTTGGTATGGCACATATTTTTTATCTTTATATGTAGATAAATTATAATTGTCTAAAACACCGGGTATTGTTTCTTCTAATGGCATTCCATAACCAATACATAATCCCATATAAGGTGATAAACGATCACTGTCTCGGTATGGATCCATAACACTGCATTTATCAGCACCAAATGTTTGATAAAGTTTATTTGTTAATTCCTCACATACTTGAATACGATTTCCACTTGCGTTCATTCCACGTGTACACCCAACTGCACTAGTATCGTATCCTTTACGCAATGCTTCTGCCATTAATGCTCCAAATACTATCCCACTGTTGCGCCGGGCAAATAACTGCTGTTTTTCGTTTAGCATTGTATTCATACAAAGAAAAATATATGGCGCTGTGATAATTTGTATCATATCTTCATCAACACATGCCGTATCATCATCATTAATTGTATAATAGAATACGTTGTCCAATAACCACTGTTTGAGTTCGATGTGTTCGGGTGTAAGTAAGAACCAAAAATGATCTACTTTCGATTCCTGGCTGGGTACATAATTTACAATGTCAGCAATCGCTGATATATCTTGTTGAGGTGGTACCCTGTCTTCATAAAACCGCCTAACATTGTATCTAGATTTCCAATGTTCCATGATCTACTTGCAGTTACAACTACCTTTGGATCCTACATAACCTGCTACTACACCTATTACGCCCGTGATACTCATTTGTAATAGTTCGATAATGTTTTGATCTAAATCTGCGTCATGTTCTGCTGCCATAGCAAATTCATCTATAATAATAATACCCAGTAATCCCATAAGGCCTACTGCCATTATTAATACTATTATACCTCTAATATCTTTCATTTTTGTTTCTCCTTTATATGAATTTAATTAACTGCTACTATTATTTATGTCTACGGATATGTGTTTTACAAAACTAGTATCACTTACCCTGGGCACCTTATCCACATCACTGGTTGTGACTGAGAATGTTTCTGGATTATTGCTGTACACAATAACACAATTTATTTTTGGTTGCTTGATTGTTTCAATAGATTGTAGTTGTACTACATCAGTACCAATACCAAATTGTTCCACTAATGAAATAACAGGCTTGGTACTTTCACTAATATACTTATCTAAGAATTTATCATCATTTATGGCATCCTGTAGATTCAATTGCCACATATGCACATCGTATAATTTTAGATCTTTGTCATAAACTGCAACCGGAAAGACATCAGTTTCGCAACCGTCTCCCCAAAATTTGCTTATTAGATCAAGATAATTGTCCTTGCTTATACCATCTCTTCCTAAGTTTTGTGGCATACATCCCAATAAAAATATACAACCGCTATATTCAAATACATGTATTCTGCTGGGTTGTCCGCCATCAAACTGCGGCTTGCCACTGGGTAATTTTAAACAACTATGAAATTTTATAAAATTTTGAGCTGTTTTTCTTGTTATAACACAGGTTCCGCCTTGAGATAATCTTGTATCATTTTCGCTAGATACCAAAAATTCTGTGTTATAATTTTGGTTATCAAAATATTTAACAAAATCTGAATACCAATCTTTACTACAACGTTCTATAAAACATACATCCAATTCAAGTTGACTGGCAAGAAAAGCATTTAGTTCATTCCAACTTTGTGCTTGTCTTCTATCAATACGATAACACCAATCAATCATTGATATTTTTAGAATGTTAATTGTGCGGGTCATGTATTAGTTCTATTGTCACTCAACGTTGATTCAGCAAAATTTTCATTTAAAAAATCTTCTAGTTCTGATTCGCCACTTGGACTAATAGCCCATGCACCACGGCCACCGTAAATCATACCACTATCATCTAGTTCATCATATATTCTACTCATTGCTGGTGTTAGGCTTTGTGTATCTTCTTCGAAGTCTAATCCTAGATCATTTGCTGTTTTAATTGCCGCAAGTAACAGCATAGTACCGTAACCTTTGGCACGATATTCAGGAAAAATCTCTGCTTGATTGCGAACAATGTCATCTTCACGTGCGTGTGTGTATTGTCCAACATGCTTGCCATCCACCATTAAATCAATGGTAAACCCGTTGGAGTTCTTTTTTGTTCTAATTTCTTTAGACTCTGATATGATTTCTGAAATCTGCATTATTTTCTACCTGACTTCATATTGGCACACCAATGATACATTTTAGCCTTTTCACCACTAGCATTTTTAGCACGTTTGCGTAGTTCAGTTACACTACCATTGCAACTAGCACCTGAACGTTTTACACGCCCTGGTCTGCTTTTGCCTTTTACTTTACCGTCTGCAAAGTTTTCTTCTACATTTTCGTTATGTTTGAAGTATTCTATTTGTCCTAGACGCTTTTCAGCTGCTTTACGACTATCGTATGTGCCAAGTTTCTTTTTACCGTCTTTACTGTAGATAACATACTTGTCACCTTGCTTACGAATAGTTTCTTCTATAGTTTCTTTTTTCTTACCGTCTGCAAAGTTTTCTTCTAGTGCGTCCCAATACTCTTGTTCACGTGGTACTGGTTTAGGATTAGTTAGTTTAAAAAATGCTGTACTGCGGTCTTGAGTGGTACTCTGTTCTAACTTCCAACCTAGTTGACTGGCAAGTTTTTTAGCAAATCTAGTATACAATTTTGCTCTACCGTCACTGGCATGTTCACCTTTGTTAGCACCAAAGTCAAAACTCTCTACATGTTTAATGCCTACTGTGCTGATCCACTTGTTCATCATTGCAACTACAGTAGCGAATACTCTAAACTCATCGCCTGCTTCTGTTTTTCCCATGCTCTTTCCAACTGCAAAGTCGATACCAAAGTTGTCATAGTCTGTTGTTTCAAAGTCCATTCTTAGCACACCGTTTGGTGTTTGCGCCGTTGCTACAAACTCTTGCGAGTCGCTAGGACCTTGTAGGGTAAACGGATACGGATTGTCTAATGCTTCGTTAAATGCCTGTGTTGTTGCAGCTTTGGCACTTGCACCTGTTGGATGCTTGGGATTGATAGTTACAACATCGCCGTTCATCATATCACTTACACTAGCACTACGCCCAATCTTATCTAGTAACTGATGTAGTTTATCGTTTGCATCATATCCGTTAGTTTCATAACCCGGCTTGCCCCGTACTTCTGTGCGCTTACCAGTATCAGTATCAGTAATGTGTAACACCATCATATCGGTGTCACGTTCTAATTGTAGCTTGTAACCTTCTTCTACTTTCATTAGCTTACTGATGCGAGGCTTGAATAATTTTTGATCACCTTTGGTAGTTTTCAGCACAGGATGATTATGTTCGTCCTTGTCAAAACCTTTTACAACCGCTTTACGGTTCTTGAATTTCCCCACACGAACTTCGTCACCTATATTAATAGATGGTAGTTTTAGTGTGTCAGTGATCTCATTTATTTTCATTTGCCAAACCTATTCATATCAAAACTAGTTTCTGCTCTAGTGCCTTGTAAGCTCTTCATATAGTTTTTCCAATATGTGTTTCTTTCATTAGTACTAGCTCTGCGAGCTTCATGTTCTTTATATACTTTAACGTAATGTTTAATATCAATTTTAATCATTTGCTAATCCCATATTATATAGTGTGTGTACACTACTTTTAACGCCCAGAGGCTTGGGTTTACCATTTCCGCCAAAAAACTTCTTGGCTTCCTTTTCAGTTTGCCCAGGTTTTACGTCTACTGTGGTATTAACTCCCTGCACAATTTTGCCAACACCTTCTGTGATTTCTACGATTTTCATAATAGATCTCCTTATATGTATTTAGTTAAATCTACAAATACTGTCCGCCAGTCAGTGTTTCTTATATTGTCAAGTTTATCGCAGAAGGATAAGAATTTCTTGTGGGAACGATCATCATAATCATTAATAGTGTCTTTTAGGTAATTAATTAAGTGATCAGGAACATTATGCTGTTCGTACAATGTAATTAAATCTTGCTTTGCGGTTGCTGGTAACCAAGCACAGTCCAAGAACTCCGGTGAGCTTAGTATACGAATGCTAACCTCATCATGTTTAAAGAAATTTAACAACTCTATAAATGTAAATGCATTTAATACTTGCCAAGTAAGGCTTACTTCTAGACGTAAGTCCGGGATACTGTTCCTTAAGGTGGATATATTACGTTCTATTATACTCCATTTACTTGGATAGCGTATATAGTCATTTTGTTCGCCATAATCATCCACGCTTAAACGTAGGAATAACTTCTCAAAGTTTGTCCATAAATCTAAAGCTCTAGTATGTACATTTGTGAGATTTGTGTCATATTCCAGTGTAATGTTTTTACTAACTCCAGCATCTACTAACATTTGCAAAAATTCATAATGCTGTTCAATAATAGTAGGCTCGCCACCAACCAGATAAATGTGTTTTATGCTGTGTAGATTTTCTTGTAGTGCATCCCAAAATGCAGGGCTTTGCCACCAATTGTAAGTTTGATCTAGTTGTTGCTTGTCATCAAAGTAGATTGTTTTTCCGCTGTCAGTAAAATGATCAGTATCATATACCTTAGCCCAATCTTTATACCACATGCTGCTACTCTGTGGTCCACACATTACACATTTTAAGTTACATAAATTTCCAAAACGTATATCCCAATACTCAGGGGTTGCGTCTATTGTTCCGTCTGCATGTGTTTGTTCTTGAGCGTTTGCCAATGTATAATGACTGAATACACGATTGCTAAATTTGCGCCTGGATCCACCACCTGCTCGTTCTTTAACCCAGCAAGTGTTACACTCACCTGGTTGTTCATCAGAAAGTAGTTGCAGTCTTATTTTCTTATGAATATCACTGTTTAATATTGTTTGTGCATCATCAACTGCCCAGTTATGTCCAGTGAGTCCGCCGCTTTCATGGTTGCTCATTAAGCAACAAACCCTGGCGTCACCGTTTGTTTTAGTGGCTGCATGTATCCAGGGTATTACACAAAAGTTATCAGGCATCTGCTCCGAGCCAATCGGAAAGTTCAGTATCAAAGTCTTGTATTTTGACACTGCCTACTTTTTCCCAATAGTCAACAAAATGCTTTACTTTTTTCTTCCTATCGGGATCAGCATTGTGAGGTTTTCGCATCTCATGTATTACGTGCTCAATGCCTTCAACACCTGCTTTGTTTTCCTCAAAGAATTTTAAACTATCAGCCTTCATATGTTCTGGCAAGTTTTCCATTAATACTTCTGTCTTGTTTACCACAGGGCGCATTTGTATTTTTGTGCCAGGATATCTATTGTGTAAATATTCTACTAATTGTGGGATATGTCTAACAGTAAATGCGTTTGCAGTAATGTCCCATACACCAACACCAAAGTGTTTGTGATACTGATCCATGATTACCAGCTTTTCTTCAAAGTTTGTTTCCTGACGAGTAAATTCATCTGCCAGTCCCCATCCATCTACACTAAATCTAATCCTGATGTTAATGTCACTAAGTGCTTGCAAATCTTTATCACGTAATAATCTAGTTCCGTTAGTATTGATAACAATCTTAGCACTCGGAGCAACTGATCCAAGACGTCTTACAGTGTCAGGAAAGTTTCTCAGATAAAATGGTTCGCCACCGGCCAAATATACATGACGCAATGAACTATCAACACTGCTGATAATATTATTCCAGGCGCCTTCATCTTCAGTCCATTTATAGTTACGAGCATGATATTTGTGTTGCTCTTTCTCTAATGTACCATCCTTCCAGCCAAAGTGATCGCTCATACCCGGAAGGTGCTTATATAGCAGGTTACTGTTGCCAGCAAAACACATAATACATGCTAGGTTACAAATATTACCCAAACGCAAATCAAGTGCATGAATCTTATGATCCTCAAACGGAACATTGTTATTAATCATACCAAGGGTCTTTTGTCTAAAACTTCTTACACCATTTCTTTCAGGCTCATAGCATTTAAAACAACCAGAAACTTCATCACCACGAGCCATTTCGTCTCTCACAGCGTTCATTTCTGGAGAGTTCCAAATGTCAATTAGTCGATGTTCGCTAATATGATATTGTGTTAGTTTATTTTTTAGATTTTTGCAGCACATTGCTACATAACCATCGTTATCTATGAACGAATAATTGTTCATAAAGATACAATACTTTGCGGGGTCTATCATGATGTCCTCGTTATTTTAATTCGTCTGGAATTCCCATGCTTTGGATCTGTCCATTATCCATAAAGGATTTAACGATTTTAGTTTGTAGTTCTGGGCTATAGTTTTTTTTAATAGATGCTAACAGAGTTTCAAAACTATCTAAACTCTCTGGGCCATCCAAATTAAGTGTTTGTGCAATTTCTTCTGCACTTTTAAATGGTCCACTAATTATAACATTTTTGTTCTTTTTTGTATAGCCTGTTCCTGCTTTATTTGGTACTGGAGTTCGTTTAACTCGAATTAGCCCATCTGTTGGGCTCCACATCCAGCGTTCACTCACTTCTGGGCGCCCGTCCGGAATTTGTTCTGGGCTATTGTTTATATCAAAAGAAGCAGCAATTGCAGCAATCATTATATTACGATATACACCTTTATACTTACTGTCTTTTTCGTGTGGGCTATGATAATATGTTTTTAGCCAATCTGGATCTCCAGGCATAAAGTCTACTTGTACAAAGCCAGTACGTGGACGTCCATCTGATTTTTCTTCGTCATAATTAGCAATTCTAACTTTGGTCATAATCACAGAGCTTTTTGCAATATCCATAATAAGTGGATTTGCTTTTAATTTTTCAACAAACTCTGGTATCTGTTCAGCGTCAATCTTTAATGCTACATCAATGTCTCCACTGAACTCTCTCTTGCCAACACTGCCCAGTGCATTGTTTACTAAGTCAACACCAACTGATTTTTCTAGCTCACGCAATGTAGGTTCAATTTCATCAATATGAATTGCACCAACACCTGGCATACTGCCGCCTTCCATTAACATTTTTTTAAATGTATTAGTTGACTCATTTACAAACTTTTGATTATAAGCTGCTTCAAGCTCTTTGGCATTAACACCATTGAATGCACGTGCAATATCAAATGCATATCCGCCAATACTTTGCTTATTGCCTTTTGATGTCACCAATCTATGTAATGCATCCAATGCCGCTTGCATAAATTTTTCACGTTGTGGAGGTATATCTTCATTCTGTGGAATTGCATAATCAGCAATACGCTGACCTGTATTGCCAATAGTTGACTTGACTCGCTTGCGTAGTTGATTTAGTTTTTGTAGTCCTTTGCCAGTCTTTAGCGCAACTTTGAACATACCAACTAGTACATCAACACTTGTCTTTGCTACAACTGCCATAATGATTAGTTCTGCTAACGGAGGCAATGATCCAAAATCTTCAGCAATCGTGTTTTCATTCATTTCCTGATTAATTAAATATCTATAATAATCTGCCTGTTGATTATTAATATCCACAGGTTTGCCATTTTGATATGCTTCTATGTCTAGATAATCTTTTGCTACATTGGGATGATTTGAGCGTTGCCAATGGATTTCAACATTATTTTTTTCATCTTTATAAACACCAGATTGATTATCATTCTCAACTGCAAATTCCTTATTAGACGACTTGAAGTCTTTTTTGCGCATAACTGTTTTAGCAACTAGTTCTAGCATACCACTTCCGCTGTTCCAGTTCAATACAAACGGAAGATTAATGTCACTTGACATATCTTTCATTACCGCCTGTGCGTCTGGGCCCATCTGTGCAATAGGCTTTGCATACTTCTGAAATTCTTTTTTAAATAAAATTGCCAGTTCTTGAATTGTGATTTGTCTCACGTTACGTTCATCATTTACTCGATCTAGAAAATGTCTTGTAAACTCAACATCAATACCCACTTGAGCAAATACTCTATCTAGAACAGTTTCTAAACTGTCAATCTGCGCCTGTGTAACTGGCTGGTCTACTTCATTGATTCTCATTTTTTATCCTTTACTGGCTTTTCTCCAGTTAGATAAGGTTTACTAAACCACAATTTAAACCATTCTTCAGTGCCTGGTTTAATATCACGCTCACGTTGAATCCTGCCTTTATCACTACCAACAATACTAATATTGCTGCCGTCAGACTTTTCAACCTTTTCACCGTCCTTGTTTAAGATACCAGCAAGGCGTTGTAATTTATAAATCTCATCTAATTTCATATATGTATTTATACTAAAAGGCTAGTATCTCATTCCAGGACATGTTTGCAATATCTTGTAATTCTGGATGACTGCATTGGTTAATAAAATTATAATCGTCAATTTCTTTCTCCCAGGTGTCAATTAAATTATGCTTTCCAACAAACAAATCTACTTCTGGGCGCATAGCTTCAATTAACTGACTAAAATCTTTATTAAGCAATTTGCCAATATCTATAACTGAAAATCTATCATTTAGTTCTGACATAAGTGCAACTTCACTGTTGTTCTTTTTAATCAGACGCTTGATTAATCTCGGTGTATCAATAGCTTGTGCATAATCCTGTGAATCTGCTGCTCCGATACTAAACTCCATCAATAAGTGGTGGTGCCTTGTACTAGACTGTGTCAAATCTATACATGCTGTAAGAAATATATCATCTGGATAATACTCTAATATTTTATTGGGATCAGTGGTATTAAAATAAAGTGGAAGTTTTTTACCATTGGTCATTTCTTTAAATTCTGCCAGTCGATCTTCCTTTAATTGGTATCTGATATGCTGATTATAGAAACGCTCAATGTTGAGGTTATTGTGACCAAATACCCAACCATCGCTGTGTCTTGCGTAAAGTCCATATGGGCCTGGATACAATTGCCACATTGGTTTAATGTAATCATACTCATTATAATAGATAGACACTAGTCTATTAATTAATTCATTTAAAGTATGTCCCGGTCCAGCAGTGTATATCATAATGTTTACTCCATCAACCTTCTGTTAGCAAGATTGTATTTTAATATATCTTGCTTTAATTTATTTAGCGGATCACCAAATAACTCCAGAAATTTATCACCAAAATTCATATCATAAAACAATTCTTGATATGACATTTTTATATGTTTTATATTATGCCTATCTAGTTGGCGAATAAAAAAAAGATAATGTTGGTTATGCTTTATATCCTCTAAATGATTTATATATCCTTTGGCTTTGCAGTTTTCAACATATGCGGCGCCATTTTTACTATAGTGTGTTGATCCTCGAGTATTTCTTTTATATTTTGCCAAACAATCCAAATAGTTGCTGTGTTCGCCGCCGTATACTACCATCACATTAAGGTCTCTTATTTCATTCAGCAGATGGTTATATACTGATTTGGTCACCTGTCTCTGATGTGAATTATGATGATAAGGAAAGAATCCTTCCATATGTTCTCCTTGTATGTCTTCTGCAGAGTTGAAATTCCAATCATTAAAATCTGAAACAGTGTCGGCAGGATGCTTCTCAAGAAGATAAGGAGGTGATAGATATTCGCGCAACTTATTACAGATAAAATGCCGCCCGCCGCCAGGTGGCATTATAATTAAATATTTTTCAGTCCTGATTATAGGATTATATTTTATTTGCTTAAATGCCATTGGATTCAAACGGAATACTTGCCAAGTTCTTGGCTTTTGCTTCTACCATAATGTCAAAGTTTTCACGGAAGCTGCTCGCCCACTCGTTAACTGCGCTATTCCACATATAATCACTGTGGGCTCTTAGTTTGCCTTTTTTGAAGCCTTGTTCTTCAAGCGCCGCAAAGTCTGGTTTTTGTGTCGTTGAGTGACCGGCCAGAAGATCTGCTCTACTAACACTATAATGCATAGCAGGCCTAACACCACGCCAGCTATCAATAACACGTTTAATTCTATCATCTGTGGGTTCAATATATTCTCCTCTACTGTGACACCAGTGGTGATGGATGTCTACAACCAGTGCAACATCCTTCTCTAGCTCTAGGCTAGAATCCAAACCCCAGGCGTTTTCGTCGTTTTCAATAGTAATACAGTTTCGTGCTTCTGTAGACAGTCTTGGTAGGACAGCTTTGATACCGGCTGGACCTTGACGTCCTGAGATGTGGACGTTACACTTGAAGTCTTGCCAGTCTTTACCATAGCCCATCCACCTGATGATATCCGCATGATATTCAAACTCCTCTACACTTCTATTTACTATTTCAGGATTGTCACTAGCTAGCACAGTAAATTGTCCTGGGTGCATACTGACACGTACGTCTTGTTTGCGAGCAAGTTCACCTACCTGTGCCCAACCTCGGGCAGCCATATCACGAACGTCATTGCGATGATAAAAATGCCGCCAGTCTGTATGTGTGTAAGCGGGCATCATGTTACTGCCTAGGCGTACCATGCGCTGCCCTTGGGGCAAGTTGCCCACATATTCGATTAGTCGATATGCATTCTGCCAGTTAGCATTTGTACAATCCCATAGTTTCTGTTCAGCTACTTCGCGAATTTGTCGATTGAGCCAAGTAATAGTTGTACTCTTTTCGCTGTATGCGCCTTGGATTTCTTTGAGGATTTTAGGCTTTTGTGTCTGATCAGGATGCATATATTTGCAAGCAAACCCTACACGTTGTATTTTATCGTTAAACATTATTTTCATCCTCTAATAGATCTGACAGGTCATAAACGTCCTCGCCGTATTTAAACTTTAACACAATTGCATCCATCTTGTCAACAATTAAAATTTCATCACGTATAAAAAAACCAGCAGTGTTGCGATGTGTTAACAACACTGCCAGTTTATCTTCTGGTATTAAATCAGACATTATGTTGCGATGTGTTAACAACACTGCTGTTTTATTTTTGGGTATTGTAGCAGACACTATGCTGCAAGATCTTGTGTTAGCATTGCACTTAAACTTTTTTGCGTATATGAACTTATATATTTGATAGCAGGGTTGTTACGCATTTGCTGTTGTAGTTTGCGATTGTACGGCACTGCAATAAATGCATCTGATCCAAATACTTGCTGTGCTAGAGCATAGTTTTGTGCAGTTAGCTTTTGTGCATGTGAAAAATAAGTTAAGCCGGGTTCTGTTACAACATAGTTCATGATCTATCTCCTGTTAATTACAAGTATAATATAGCACCAAGACGTCTTGATGTCAACAAAAAAGCGAAGGAAAAGATCCTTCGCTTTCAATAGGTTATAAAATAATTTAAATATTTTGATTACTGGGTGTCAAGTTATCGCCGTTTTCAATAGTCTTGATGTTGTGGCAATTACTGCAAAGTGTTACCAAGTTTTCTGGCTCATTATTTTCATGATTTCCATCAATATGATCTACTGTTAGTGCAGCACGTAGCAAACTGTTATATTTTTTGGGATCACTTTCCTTGTACTTGCTTACTCGCGGTAACAATGCAGGATCCCATCCACAATCACTGCATGTTGATTGGCGTAGCTGACTGTATACTTTGGCTGGAGTAGCCATACCACCAAATGTTGCAAAGTTGCGCTGGTGTGTGTCGCAGTATTCTTTCTCACCAGGCCCCTTCCACAATGTCAGATGTTCAGTGCATCCTGGTGCTTTACATTTACCACGCAATGCAGCTTTCATTTCTGATGTTGACTTACGAATACGATCAGTTGCTTCACGAATAGCCATTATACTAAATCCTCCGAGGTAAAGTTAAATTGTTCATCAAACACTGGTAGCTTCTGACTAAATCCAGCATTTGCAAGTGCTTTGGCAATCCATACTGGGCCCACTATCGTTTGGTTACAACGATATGTTTTGCCAGGTGTCATACGCTCTGCCGCTTGTTCAATTGCAACATGATTCTGATATGCAGTTTGTACTTTGCGATGCTTTACGCTACCAACTGCCCATGTGTTGCCTGTGATTATTGCCAACAACTTAGCCATTTCATCCAAGTATTCATCAGTAACTACAATGCCGTCATTCATACATTGCCGCACAAAGTGGCTCATGTTATCAATCTCCAATGCAATAAAAGGATTGGTGCTGTTGCTGACACTGTGAAAATACATCACACGCTCAAATACTTCGACTGGAAAGTTACGGTTCATAACTTCTGTCATACGTGACCATGCACCTGGGCGCTGTTCGTCGCCAAACTTATCACTAGTAGCAAAGAATCCGTAATTCTCAAAGTACTCTTGTAGTTTTACGCAACGTTGATTCCAGAAGTCAGTAAGTCCATCATGACGGAACCCTGCTACATATTGCTTGTACAAGTCAATTGCTTCCAATTTTTTACTTGTGCGTCCGCTGTTAAACTCTACAAAGCGGCGGCGGATTGCAGCCCGATCATCACCTGGATATTGGTCAACTGGCACAGTTACTAGCTCTGGCATGACACCAAAACCATAAACACCAATAATGTATAATGCAATTGCAGTATGTTGTCCGTCCCATGCAACATGTCGAGTTGTTTCGCCGTCTTTACGCTTGGTATCCAAATAAGTACGGATACGGTTAACAAAGTCTGGATTAAACTCGCTTACAATATCAATTAAATTTTCGCGATCTGGCCACCGCTGCATTGTATCGTTAATATCGATATTCGTAACAGGAACATACTGGATCTCTCCCATACCAACAATATCTTTAACCATATCATTATATGTTTCATAACCCATCGCTGATACCATGCCTTTTGCCAAGCTGCGGAACAATGTTTCCAAGTCGCTGTCTTTGGCATAAAGTTCTTGCAGGCGCTGGTCAACTGTTACAAACAAATCTTCATCGGTATGATATGTTTGGTTAATTTGCGCTGCATATGATTGTTGTGTTGTAAATGACATCATAGTATCTTCTTCCTTTTTCTCTATTACGTTCACTATAGCAGTAAAGTGTCTTGGTGTCAAGTAAAATCAGACACTCAATTTACCACCAAATTTACGGATACGTTCAGCGGCACGTTCCTGCTCCCATTCCCATTCTTTATCCCACGAACGGGTGGAAGCCCATTTTCCACTGTTAGACATTTTACCGTGTAGCTTACGTGCCTCGCTTCGTGTAAGGCCGGACTGATAAAAGTAGTCTTTGTTCTCGCCGTAATTTTTTGCTTCAACTGCCCACATGGCATATCCTTTCTTTTAACTTATACATATAATATACAGTAAGACGTCTTGGTAGTCAAGAAAAAAGCGAAGGAAAAGATCCTTCGCTTTCAATGGGTTATAAAATAGTTTGAATTAGTTTGCTAACGGATTATCTAGCGCACGTTGTAGACGCTTGTTTAAACGATCCTCTAGCTCTTTCAGCTTGCGTTCTGTGTCAATACGTAGACGCTCTTTAGCCTGATCATAATCATTTTGCAATGCATCACGTTTGTTTTCAAAACGTTCTTCCGCAATCTGAATTTGCTCTCTTACTTTTGTCTCACTCTTGTTAACTGTATCTTCTACACGGTCAACAATAGATTCTAATCTAGCAAAATCATCCTTCATATCATTCTTTGTTGTGCGTGAATAGTCACGTGTATCTTCAACTGATACTCTCGTATCATCCATTGATACTGTTAGCTGTTCCATTTCAGTTGCCAATATGTCTAAGCGTTTATCAAATCCACTCAAGTCTGGTGCTTGGTAGCTTTCAATCTTTTCTTTCATATTACTGTAGTCTTTATAAAACTCAAATGCTCCATATAAACCACCGCTTAGTGTACTAAGAGCGAGAATGATACCAAATATCTTCCCGCCTCTGAATTTCACACCAGCGAATTCTACTTCTGTTTTGTTATCTGACATTTCTCTCTCCTCTAGTTATGTCTATATTTATTTTATATTACTTGATATCCTTATATTGTTCATCTACCATCTTGTTGTGTAATATTTCATTTGCTAGACCATTAAGTAGTCCTCTTTGATTTTCAGGAACTTTTCTATCTCTGTAAATATCTTCTGGTTCATAAAAGTCTACACCAGGAACAATCAGTTTACCATAAGCCAAGAAGCCAGGTACATAATTAATTAGTGCTGCAATCTGTGCTTGCAATGCTTGTTGGTCTGCAAGTGTTACGGATTCTCCCATTGTTACAGCTAACTTTTTCAAACGAGATTTAATAATGGCTCTCATCTTTTTCTCTTTGGCTTTTTGTTTTTGTTTTGCAGTAAGTGGCGCCTTTTTGACTATTGGCTCTTTGGTTTCTGTGGTATCTCCACTAGTATCCTCAGAGGCTTCATCTCCAGTGTCCCCGTCTGATGATTCATTACCTGCGTCATTTCCTTCGTTGCTATCCACTGGCTGTTCCACATCACCACTGGACTCTTCTTTGGTCTCTTCTTCATTGGCTTGCTCCCCAGTAGTCTCTTCTTCAACCGGTTCCTCAATTGTTTCTTCAACCGGTTCCTCGACTGTTTCTTCAACTATTTCTATTTCTACAGCAGCTTGTATTTCAGCTTCTACTTCTGCTTCTATTATTTCTACTTCAGTGAGTTCTACTTCGATCTCAATCGGAATAATTTCTATAACAATTGGTTCGGGAGTAGGTGCAGGCGGTTGTGGCATTATCATTAGTTGTGCTGCTGGTGGTGGGGTAGCGATAACACTATCAACAATTGCATTGCCTGTACCAGCACCTTCTGCTACAATCTGATTGTTTGATTGTGGTGTTTCTACTATTGGTTCTACATAACCATCACAGTTTGTATCATATTGTGGATTGTACATACACTGTTGATTTAAATATGCAGTATCATATCCAGTACACTGAAAATCGTATAGTGGATTCGCATCACACTGCGCTTCATAATGTCCTGTGCAACTTGCATCATACAGCGCATCTGCGTTACACTGTGCTGTTAAATATGCTGATGCATATCCAGTACATCCACTGTCATATAATGGATTGGCATCGCATTGCTGATTGTAATATGCTGTGTCATATCCACTACATCCACTGTCATATAATGGATTAGCCTCGCATTGCTGATTGTAATATGCTGTGTCATATCCACTACATCCACTGTCATATAATGGATCAGCTTCACACTGGTAGTTGTAATATGCAGTTGAATAACCTGGGCAACCGCTGTCATACAACGGATTCGCTTCACACTGGTAGTTATAGTATGCGGTGTCGTACCCAGAACATCCACTATCGTATAACGGATTAGCACTACATTGCTGTTCGTAGTATGCGGTGTCGTACCCAGAACATCCACTATCGTATAGTGGATCATTACTACACTGTTGTTCATAATATGCATCTGCATAACCACTA
>Ga0213861_10002552_pt1 | contig 15517 bp, 17 predicted proteins | sample PICome_4_FD_160110 | JGI IMG/M metagenome (GOLD analysis project Ga0213861, IMG submission 160110) | Coastal seawater microbial communities near Pivers Island, North Carolina, United States - PICO131 | ecosystem: Environmental > Aquatic > Marine > Coastal | place: USA: North Carolina... | reverse complement strand
ATCGGGGGTGTTTAAAGGCGTGTAAATGTAATTTAAAATAGTCTAAAATCATATTAAGTAACTCGTGCTTTTGTGAGGAATTTAGCTCCTGAGTTATTGTTGTATCAAATTTTGTGCCTAAAAAAGGTTTTAGCAGTTCTAATTTTGAACCTGAGACACAATGTTCTCCATTTTGGAATTGAAAATTACCGTTTTCTAAATTAAAATAAGGAAGGGAATCGTTAGTCGTATCTGGATTAATTCCTAAAAATTTTGTCAGACCCATTAAAAATTGTTGGTGAAACGTTCCCGTTTTTTCAACGGTATCAAACCATAATAAAGTGGTTTCAAGATATTCAAAAAGAGGAGGGTTGGCTTCTTCTTCATTTAGAATCATGGACAAAATCTCTGCTAAAAATAATAAAACGGTGGATTTAAAAATATTGGTGTGTAGCGATTCGTAAGGTTTGTGCAATCGGACTTCTTTAAAATAATGTAAGTTGCGATTGTCTTTGTGTTCTGCCTCTATATCAAGGAGCGTGAGCAGTTGAAAATAAGCTGGTTTTAGTTTTCCTTTTTTAGATTTAAGTGCGTTTTTAATCACATAACTTTTCACCCCAGAAGATGCTGTATAACATTTGACAATCAAATCGTTGTCGTTAAATTTAACCTTTGAGATGACAATGGCTTTCGTAGAGACAACCATTAACGTATGATCATTATTTTTGAAACTTTCGTTTCAAACGTATCAAAATCAGAGAAAAGCACTAGATATACTCCTGATGCCACCGTGTTATTTGCTAAATTTTTACCATTCCAATAGGCGGTTCCACCATCAATTTCTAGGTTGTAGTTTTTATATCTTAAATTAATATTGGATTGGGCTTCGGCAACCAGATTACCTTCTATATCCGTGATCTTAATATTGACATTTTCACTTATATTTTTAATTTTAATTTTATCCTCTGCCATATTAAATCCAGGGCGGACTGGATTGGGATAGACGTATATCTCTTCTAGAGATTCACTGGTGCTTGACCCACCCGTTTTAAAAGCAACTAAGCCCCGAGTGGTTCCAAAATATACAACTCCATTTTCAGAATCTAAAGCCATGGCATTCACCCCATTTGAAGGTAGTGGAGAGTTGTCTTTGGTGAAATGATGAATGGTGTTCTGCCCATCTGAAGACACATAAAACACACCGGCGTCTGCCGTAGAAATCCATTTGTTGTTAGAACCATCAACAATGATGTCTCATATGAACTGTTGCGCCAATAACTCTTGTGGAAGTCCCTCCTCAAGGATGATAATAGGTTCGGTTCTTACAATTTCTTCAGTAAAAAAACTTGAGGTATTATAAAGCACCCTGAGCCCTTTGTAGGTGCCTATCCAGAGTACATTGTTTTTATCTAGAGCTAACGCTTTTACTGCTGCTGAAGGAAGGTTGGCAACATCTTTGTCGTTTATGTTTTTTAACAACATTCCATCTTCATTAAATCCAATCAAGCCAGATTTATAACCTCCAATCCATTTAGTCCCATCCGATCCAATAACAATATCGCTAAAGCCAAATTCATTACCAGAAGGATCTGGTATTATTGGCGTAAAATCATAGGAAGTCCATTGATTGTTTTCAAATTTATTTAAAGGCTTTTGCACCCTTCCATTAGCAAGCCATAAAGCACCATTGTCATCAAATTTACTTGCGGATGTCAAATAGCGTTGTGGGGCAAATGGTTCAAGACTGCTATTATTTTCGTTATAAATATTAACTATCTCTTCGTTATTGACTTCTATTAAACCAGAATAGTAAGAGCTTACAAAGACCTGATCTGTGTCAAAAGGATTAATGGCGATATGAGATAAAAAGTCAGGTGACGCCACTTCTGAACTTATAGAACCATAAGTAATATTAAGCCATTCATTTTGGCGATATCTACTTATTCCTGAAGATCTTTGCCCACCATTCCATTCAAAAAATAACCCGTACCCTCCAAAGGCGAGCCAAAGGTCATTATTTCTTAATTCGAGAGAAAATGGTGTGTTTAGTAAGGGACCATCTGGATGTATTTCTTCAAATGTATCACTGTTTGTTAAGATTGTTTTTAGGACTCCAAAACCTGATCGCCCAGTCGTTGGATTACTACTGGTTCCAATAAAAATATGATTTCCTAGTGTAATTGTACAAGAATAGGTCGCCGGAAACTCCGTTGTTGGTACGATCGTATGAGCTAAGTTAAAATTTGTGTCATAAAAATTGACTTTCGTAGAAAGTGTTTCTATGAGAAACTCATCAGAAAAGTATAAATCCTCGGGTAAGGTTGCACTCACAAATAATTGTGTTAACGAATTATTTGCATTTATTTTTGAAGTCACTGCATTCGTAGATGTGACAATTAAATTCGTGTCGTTTGCAATTAAATTCGCGAAGTTACCCGTCACAATAGTCGTCCACTGCTGAAAATCTATTAAATTCGGATTGTTAACGGATGCAGATTTAATACCTCCATTGCCTCCGCAATTAGCATAAATCTCATTGTTTTTGATCACCGTTTGACTCACGGGTGCTTGACTGCCATTGAAGCCTATATAATAGGTGTCTCCAAATTCTAAGTTTTCTAAATCATAGGTAGACACTCCATAATCCGTAGCAATATAAACAAGTCCATTCAACTCATTAAAGTGGTTGATGTTTTTGTTATTTGGCGGAATGGTTGTTTTATTTACTATATCTATAACTTTTAAAACGGCGTTCTCGGATTCTTTAAAAATTTCGATCAACCCATTTTGATATCCTATTAATAGTAATTGATAATCGCTACTGTAATGTATGGCAGTAATGAGCTCTCCTGAAAGGCCATTAAGGGTTGTTATAGTTTCAAGTTGACTGGTACTTGGGTCATATGAAAACACTGCATTTTCAGCAGCAGCATAGACTTTATTCGTAGCGTCCACAATTTCTATTATATTTAAATACGAGAAATGACCTTCCCAAAATTCAGAAAAATCTTGAGAAAAATTTAAGACTGGAAATGAGAAAACAATAATAATTACCAGTCTCTTAAGCATATCTGTTTTTAGCGTTTTTAAATACATTTATATCAAGTACGGATTGATTAAAGTCATTATTATTCATGGTATATATCTCTACAAATAGAAACGTATCTTTTGTGTAAATCTTATCTTATGCCCTTAGTTTCTTTTGCCGAAGCCTTCTACTTTTTGATAAATAGGGGATTTCAATAAAATACCACGACAGAATAGCCAATAGCAATGTGACCATCAAAACTAGCGTGCAAGTAATGAGGGGTGGATATTTATTAAATAGACCTAGTAATACAAATAGTTGGATCACAGGAAAATGATAAATATAAATCCCGTAGGTAAAATCGCCATATTTGCCGAAATTATTTAAAAATCTAAAACTGTAAGCACTATAAAAAACCATGAATCCGAATGCAATTGGTTTTAGTATTTGAGTTTTTAAAATATAGTGTTCTAAAATAAATAGCATTAAGCATGGGATAATAATGTAATCTTTCCATTTGTGTAAAAGTGAAAAGTTTTTGTAAAACACAATTCCTGTTGCAAAAAAGGCTAAAGCTCCTGGAAGCTGTTTAGCTATTCTATAATTATCTATAGAAAGAAAATACATGTAATAGGTAACTGATAAGATGTATACAATGACAATTAATACATAAAAGTTTAATTTTTTAACCCTCACAAACCAATAAAATATAGGCACTGAAAGATAAAAAGCTTCTTCCAACTTAATCGTCCACAAGGCACCATTGATCGCACAGATTTTATTCGTTTCGAACACCCCAGGCAAGCAGGGTTCTAAATAATTTTGAAAGGATAAATTGGCTGTGAGGTATTTCCAAAATTGAATGTTAGAAAAATAGTCGTAAAATGAATTTGTTGAAATGACACTAAAGAGGAGTGCGGAAATTAGGATTACAACAGCATAGGCCGGGATAATTCGTTTCGCTCTTCTGATAATGTATTCTTTTATCGTAGCACTATTTTCATAGCTTTTTGCAATTAAAAATCCACTTACTATAAAAAAACCGTCTATTGCTAAACGCGTATTGAAATAAATTTTTAAAGGCTTAAGAATTTCAAGATCGCTCAATTCAATTAAATGGGCGAATGCCACCGTCAAGGCAAAAACAACTCTTAAGAAATCGAAATTATTAACGTTAATTTTATTCAACTATCTTGTGTTTATTTATGAAAACCTCCAAATGACATGCATAGAAATTAATTGAATTGTCTTCAATGGTAGGTACAAATATATTTATTACAAACGAGAAATGAACTCATTATTGTACATAAACAAAAAAAGCTTTCAAATCAATGAAAGCTTTTTGAGCGTAGGTTTGGCAGTTATTACACCACGCCTTGAGCGAGCATTGCATCGGCTACTTTTACAAAGCCTGCAATATTGGCGCCTTTGACATAATCGATATACCCTGTTTTTTCGTCTTTTCCATATTCAATACACGCATCATGAATATTGGACATAATGTCTTTTAACTTTTCATCTACTTCAGCTCTTGACCAGTTGTAGCGTAAAGAGTTTTGTGTCATTTCCAGTCCAGAAGTGGCAACACCCCCTGCATTGGAGGCTTTTCCTGGTGCAAATAAGATCATTGCTTCATGGAATTTAGTGATTGCGTCTTTTGTAGAAGGCATATTGGCACCTTCACTCACACAAATACAGCCATTATTCAATAACATTTCAGCGTCATTTACGTTTAATTCATTTTGAGTTGCACAAGGCAAGGCAATGTCACATTTAACTTCCCAAGGGGTTTTATTAGCCACAAAGGTCGCATTTGGATAGGTCTTGATATATTCACTTATACGTCCTCTTTTGACATTTTTAAGTGTCATTACAAACGCTAGTTTGTCTTGATCAATACCATCTTGATCTAGAATGTAACCAGAAGAATCGGATAACGTAATTACTTTTCCACCTAAATGAATCGTTTTTTCGGCAGCGTATTGCGCTACATTTCCAGATCCAGATATGACAACCGTTTTTCCTTTAAAGCTATCGCCTTTAGTCTGCAACATTTTATCTGCAAAATAGACGGTTCCATATCCAGTCGCTTCAGGACGGATGAGTGAACCACCCCATGTCATTCCTTTTCCAGTAAGTACTCCTGTAAATTCATTTCTGAGTTTTTTGTACATTCCAAATAGGAATCCGATTTCGCGACCTCCTACGCCTATATCGCCTGCTGGGATATCGGTGTTAGAGCCAATATGACGAAATAATTCACTCATAAAAGCATGGCAAAATCGCATGATTTCATTATCACTTTTTCCTTTAGGGTCAAAGTCACTTCCACCTTTTCCACCGCCCATTGGCAGAGTGGTTAAGCTATTTTTAAAAACTTGCTCAAACGCTAAGAATTTCAAAATACTCATCGTCACCGATGGGTGAAAACGAAGCCCTCCTTTGTATGGGCCGATCGCAGAATTCATTTGAACACGATAACCACGATTCACTTGAATTTCTCCATTATCATCGACCCAATTAACTCTAAAAGTAATTGCTCGTTCCGGTTCTACCATCCTTAACAGGATGTTTTTTCCATGATAAATATCGTGTTTAACGATATAAGGAATCACCGTTTCTGCAACCTCTTCTACGGCTTGGATAAATTCAGCCTCGTGACCGTTTCTTTCTTTAACTAAGTCTAAAAAACCTTTAATTTTTTCTTCCATATCAAAATGTTTGGGACGTTAAAATTTAAATATTGTACGGTACAAATATATAATATCTTTAAAAATAATGCTCTATTTTTTTGTATATGATAATTGAAGTCTAATAATTAAGATATAAATTCTGAATATGATATTTTAATAGGAATTATTTAATGAAATATATAATTCATTGCATAAAACGCTGATTTAACGCTTCTTTCAAATTGTCTATTCTTAATTATAAAACCAAATTTATAAACTATTTTTCATTGCTAGGATGTATCCAAGATGGATTCCTTCATGAAATGTATTAAAACTGATGGCTTCGTCAATAGTCGAAAGCGTGACATTTAAAGAAGTCGTATAGGGGGTGTAATTTGCAAAAAAACTATTTTCATAATCAACTTTAGTTTGTTCGATGGTCGAAAACAAAAGTGTTTTGATCAGCGTCAACTCTTCTTCCGTCGCTTCATGAACAGTTTTAGTATCTTTCTTATAGGTTTTTACCAGCTCAGAATCTACTAACAAGGGTTGGTTTGACAATCCATAAACAAGCAATTGCTGTGTTACAATAGTGTGAGCAACGTTCCAAAAAATGGAATTTCGATAGCCTTTAGGGACGGTATTGAGTTGATCTAAAGAGAATTTCTCAAGAAGTTTCAATAGAAGTGTTCTGTTTTGCAGTGTAACGTTGTGATTCCAGTCCATAATATTTAAAGTTTATTTAGTTCTTTGTAAAGAAATGGTTTTCTTTGTAAAAATAAGAAAAGAATCCCATGAAAAAATTCTATTTTTTAAGTAGCTGTAATACGTGTCAACGAATTTTAAACCACTTGGGGTTAAATGAAGATTTTGAACTTCATGACATCAAGAAAACACCAATTCGTACTGAAGAATTAGAACACTTAAAAACCATGGCGGGCAGCTATGAGGCCCTTTTTAGTAAGCGCGCAAAACTATACAAGGAATTAGGCCTAAAAGAAAAATCTCTCAACGAAGACGATTATAAAAATTATATTTTAGAACATTACACATTCCTAAAAAGACCCGTACTTGTTTTAAACGATCAACTGTTTGTTGGGAATAGCCCTAAAGTCACCAACTCCGCAATAACGGCACTCTTGAATGAAAAATAATACGTTTGCGCTCTTTGCGCTTGTATTGGTGCAGCTTTTTTATGGCGTCACTTTCACCTTCGCCAACGATGTCATCGATGGCGGCTATATGCAACCCTTCGGCTTTATTTTGTTTAGAGTCTCTCTCGCCGCTGTTCTATTTTGGGTGTTTAGTATTTGGGCACCTAAGGAAAAAATTGACCGAGCAGATTATCCTAAATTCGTGCTTGCGGCCTTTTTTGGTGTGGCACTCAATATGCTTGCGTTTTTTAAAGGACTCCAATTCACCACTCCTATTAATGGATCGGTGATTATGGTCACCACCCCTATTATCGTCTTGTTATTATCCGCCATTATCTTAGGAGAAAAAATCACAAAAATTAAAGTTTTAGGGATTTTAGCCGGGCTTTCAGGTGCTTTAATTTTAAGTATTTATAACCGTTCATCCATCTCTGGAGACAATATTTTATTAGGTAACTTTTTAGTGCTTATTAATGCAGCATCCTATAGTTATTACTTGATTTTGATAAAAAAATTAACCAACAAATACCATCCATACACCTTTATTAAATGGTTGTTTTTGTTTGGAACTTTCTTTGTGCTTCCTTTTGGATACAGCGAACTCGCCGCCGTCAACTGGTCTAGTTTCACCCCTTACATTTGGTTTTCAGTCTTATTTGTAGTGGTTTGTGCAACCTTCGCCACCTATTTGCTAAACCCCCTCGCCTTGCGAAAATTGAGTGCCACAACAGTGAGTACGTTTGTATATGTACAGCCTATTTTTGCAGGTATTTTTGCGATACTGATGGGAAGCGATAGCCTGAATACTGCTAAGGTTCTGGCGGCGGCTTTAATATTTTTAGGTGTATATTTGGTTTCTAAAAATCCGAACTTTCAAGCGACTAAATGAATTCTTTCGTCACCACTTTATATCCTTCTGTTGACCTTATCGACCCTATCGTTTTTAAAGAAGTAAATACTGATAAAAACGTCTATTTTTCAAAATCATTCTTAAAAGCTTTTGAACTTTCAAACCCCCAAATTGAATTCAAATACATTTCTATTTCTGATAAAGAAAAAAGCACAGTAGCACTTGCACTTGTTCAAGTGATCAACCTAAGTGTTGAAGGCACTCTAAAAAACATAAAAGTAGCGTCATCTGTCCGAAAATTTTTAGGTCTGTTCTTTTGTAATGAGCATATAAAAATAATGTTTTGCGGCAATGTGTTTCTGAGTGGCGAGCATGGAATTAGTACCTCCAACCAAATTTCTAAAGAGGAAATCATGACTCAAATTGCCACGGCTTTAGATGCCGTTGCGGCCAATACAAAACCGCTTCATGCTATTTTTATAAAAGATTTTAAGGCGAAATCGCTCCAAAGTACTCGTCAGTTTTTAAATTTTGGGTATAGCGAAATCAGGGTGGAACCTAATATGATCATTCAACTACAACCAGAGTGGAAAACGTTTGAAGATTATAAAAACATATTAAAATCAAAATACAGAGTGAAGGCAAATAAGGCCGACTCCACAAGTAGTGCTTTAGAAACCCGTTTGTTTACAGAGCATGACTTTGAAACTTATAAAGATGAGTTGCAAGCCTTGTATCAAAATACCATTGCTAGTGCCAGTTTTAATGCGCAAGTTTTAAACCTAAATACATACATTCATTTGCGGGCATCATTTAAAGATGATTTCATCGTGAAAGCCTATTTTTTAGACAACAAACTCGTTGGATTTTTAACAGCTCTTGTCAATAAAAATGCATTGGACGCCCATTTTATTGGTTTGGATTATAAACTCAATAAGTCCCATGCGATCTATCCGCGTATTTTAAATGATTATGTCAGACTCGGGATTGAAAAACAAGTGTCCTCTATCAATTTAGGCCGAACCGCCTCCGAAATAAAAACTACGATTGGCGCCAATCCATTGGAATTGAGTTGTTATATAAAACATAAAAACCCTTTTTTGAACTCCTTAGTGAAGCCGTTTTTTAGACGTATTAAGATCAAAGAGTTCAGGCAACATTCTCCATTTAAATAAAAAATGTCAATCTGAACTCGTTTCAGATTCTGAAATAAATTCAGATTGACAAATGTTCTAAATATTGAGTAGTTTCTTATTTATTATTACAAATTTACACTGGCCAACCGTTGAGCGTACCGCCCATGAGTGCTAAAGAGACAATCCAATAAAATACATTTATAAAGATATATTTAACCGATTTCATTTCAAATATGGCATTGGTCGCGAGGACTGGAAACACCACTAAAACTCCTAGAAACGCACCGTGTGCAGCACCGTGTTTGAACGTCATAAACAGTTCTTGTCCATGCCGCATCTCATCGGGGCCGCCGATCAAAACATTTATATACAAGTAAAAAGAAAGAATGACCGATAAAAGCACCGCCACAATATACGCCTTGGCAGGTGACATGGCTTTAATTTTGTCTTCGGTAATTCCTGTGGCGTGCATCCACGCCGTTCCAAATACTTTAGGGTGGTACCAGATGGCCCCGATAATTAAAGGGATCAAGGCTGACACAAGTATTGCCAACCAATTCATTGAAAAATTTTCCATAATAGGTAGATTTAGAGTTAGTTGAATACAATATACAAAAAAAAACGAAACCTGTATCTGCAGGATGCAGAAGAGTTGAAATTCTCCTTGGGTATACTTATTGGTTTTCAGTATCTTTGAAAAAAGTTTTTAATACCAAAGAATGATACATTCCATGACGGGCTATGGTAAGTCCGTATTACAATTGCCAAGCAAAACCATCTCCATTGAGATCAAATCGTTGAATAGTAAAACTTTAGACCTCAACATGCGCATGCCGTCCATGTACCGATCTAAGGAATTGAATCTTCGAAAACTCATTGCTTCTAGATTAAACAGAGGTAAAGTTGATTTTTCATTGTATTTTGAAAACACTGGGGGAGAGACATTTGCAAACGTCAACCCTACAGTGGTGAAAAAATACATGTCTCAATTGGAAGGATTGGCAACTGGAAACAGAATGCAACTCCTGCAAATGGCCATCAAAATGCCAGATGCGATGAGTACCGAACGCGACGAAATTGACGAAACGGAATGGGAGGACATTCAAAATGAAATCCTAAAAGCATTGGATAATATTGCGCTCTACCGATTGGAAGAAGGCAACGTATTGGAAGCTGATTTTACAAAACGAATCGCCATCATATCAGACCTGCTAGATCAAGTTCTTACCATAGATCCGGAACGCATCTCAAATGTACGAGAGCGTTTACATAAAGGTGTTGCGGAACTGAAAGAAAAATATGATGAAAACCGCTTTGAACAAGAGTTGGTGTATTACATCGAAAAATTTGACATTACCGAAGAAAAAGTACGCCTTCAAAACCATTTGGAGTACTTTATAAAAACCTTAAATTCCGACGATTCTAATGGTAAAAAATTAGGATTTATTTCTCAAGAAATTGGTCGCGAAGTGAATACCATTGGATCGAAAGCTAATTTTGCACCCATGCAAAAATTGGTGGTTCAAATGAAAGATGAATTAGAAAAAATTAAAGAACAATTACTCAATGTCCTCTAAGAAGCCACAAGGAAAACTGATTGTATTCTCGGCACCATCGGGATCGGGGAAAACAACGATTGTTAGACATTTGTTGGCACAAAAAGAACTCAATTTAGAGTTTTCTGTGTCGGCAACCTCTCGTGAAAAAAGAGGGACTGAAGTCGACGAAAAAGACTATTATTTTTTGTCGAGTGATGATTTTAAACAACATATAAAATCCGACGATTTTCTGGAATGGGAAGAGGTTTATAGAGATAATTTTTATGGGACACTCAAATCGGAAGTGGAACGTATTTGGGCTTTGGGAAAACATGTGATTTTTGACATTGATGTCTCAGGTGGCTTACGGATTAAACGTAAATTTCCAGAGCAAACTTTGGCTATTTTTGTAAAACCGCCAAGTATCGATGAATTAAAGATTCGTCTCAAAAAACGACAAACAGAAACCCAAGATAAAATCAATATGCGGGTGGCAAAGGCGTCGGCAGAACTTGCCACTGCGCCTTTATTTGACTGCATCATTGAAAATGATGTTTTGGAAACGGCTCAAAAAGAAGCTTATACTATAGTAGCTGAATTTATTAACTAAGAATCGATGAACATTGGACTCTTTTTTGGAACGTTTAACCCCCTACATATTGGGCATCTTGTCATTGCCAATCATATTGCGGAGCATTCCGATTTGGACCAAGTTTGGATAGTGGTTACACCACAAAGCCCCCACAAAAAAAAGCAAAGTTTGTTGGACAATCACCAACGTTTAGAGATGGTGTATCGGGCTACAAAAGAGTATCCAAAACTGAAGCCGAGTGCGATTGAATTTGATTTACCTCAGCCAAATTATACGGTGCATACGCTGGCATATTTAGAAGAAAAACACCCCGAACACCGCTTTGCGCTTATCATGGGAGAAGACAATTTGAAGTCCTTACCAAAGTGGAAAAATGCAGAGGTGATTCTCAAAGGCTATCCGATTTATGTGTATCCTAGAAGCTCCAGTGCATCCAAAAAAACAGCGGCCTTAGAAACAGACGCCAAGATTATTAAAATAGATGCTCCCATAATGGAGTTGTCTTCGACTTTTATTCGTCAGTCAATTAAGGCAGGTAAAAATATTAGACCAATGCTGCCCGATGCAGTTTGGGAGTACTTAGATGAAATGAATTTTTATAAATAACAGATGGTTAAAATTGGTTCCATAGAACTTCCCGAATTCCCTTTATTGCTTGCACCCATGGAAGATGTGAGCGACCCTCCTTTTCGTGCCTTATGTAAAGAGCAAGGAGCCGATGTGGTTTACACGGAATTTATATCGAGTGAAGGCTTGATTCGTGATGCGGTCAAAAGCACCATGAAATTGGATATTTATGAAAAAGAACGCCCTGTAGGCATCCAGATTTTTGGAGCAAATTTAGACAGTATGTTACAAGCGGTTGAGATTGTCGAAAAATCCAACCCCGATATTATTGATATTAATTTTGGTTGTCCCGTTAAAAAAGTAGTGAGTAAAGGTGCCGGTGCTGGTATTTTGAAAGATGTCTGTTTGATGGAGAAATTGACGGCTGAAATGGTGAAACGCACCAATTTACCTATTACGGTCAAAACCCGTTTGGGTTGGGACCATGATTCCATTCGGATTGTGGAAGTGGCGGAACGACTGCAAGATGTAGGTTGTGCGGCGATTTCTATTCATGGGCGCACCCGTGCCCAGATGTATAAAGGAGCGGCTGATTGGGGGCCGATTGCAGAAGTTAAAAACAATCCACGTATGCACATTCCGGTTTTTGGAAATGGCGACGTCAATACGCCTGAGCGTGCCATTGAAATGCGTGATCAGTATGGATTGGATGGCGCCATGATTGGACGGGCTACGATTGGGAATCCTTGGTTTTTTAAACAAGTGAAACACTTTATGCAAACAGGACAACATTTGGGACCTATTAGCATGTTAGAACGTGTGGAAGCTGCGCGACGTCATTTGCAAATGGCGATTGATTGGAAAGGGGAAGTTTTGGGGGTGTTAGAAACCAGACGTCATTATACCAACTATTTTAAAGGCATTCCAGATTTTAAACCGTTTAGAACAAAAATGGTGACCAGCGATCACAGTGCCGATGTTTTTGCGGCCTTTGATGAAGTGGAAGCTGTCTTTGGCGGCTATCAGTTTGTTTAGGTGTCTAGCTGCGCTTTAGCAATCCGTTGGGACGCAATGCGCGAGGCTAATAGTCCTAAAATAAAAATAGTTCCGAATACAATTCCGATATTGACCAACTGTAAATCTACTGGATAGGGTAGCGAAGGTGTTATCATCACCAAAGCATATTTTTGTTGCAGCCAGATGACTACCACTCCAATACCGAGTCCTATGCCTCCGCCCAACAGCGTCATTAAAATGCCTTGGTAATAAAAGATGCGACGCAATTCTTTGACAGTCGCTCCTAAATTGTATAAGGTCTTTAAATTCTTTTTCTTATCTAAAATCATCATAATGATAGATCCAATAATATTAAACAGGGCGATGATCAGAATCAAGGTGAAAATCAAATAGACCGCCACATGTTCTGTATTAAGCATTTTATAAAGCGCATCGTTAAGTTGAAGGCGGTTTTTGATGGTGATGTTATTGTCAAAAATAGATTGCAGCTCGGCTCTTGCACTGTCTTCATCAACAGCCGGTTTTAGATAAATATCGATTGCACTGAGAGTTTCGGCGTCGTAGTTTAATAAATATTTGGCGTTTTCAATGGAGGTAAATACCGTTCCGTTATCAAGCGTTTCATTGACTTGAAAAATACCTGCATTGGCAACTTTTAGGCTTGTAAAAGCACTTTTTACAGAGGTCTGTTGTCCAGTGCCTGGTTTGGGAGCATAGAGTTTAATGACTTTGGCGACATCAAAAATTCCAAAACCTAGTTCGTTGGTGATGCCCCAACCGGCTACAATTTGAGAGGTGTTGGGTTCAAACCATTGTCCATATACTAAAATAGAATCAATAGTAGCTTGGGGGTAATTTTCATCCACACCTTTCAGGGTGACGGCCAAGTGTTTGTTATCGCAATTCATCAGCATCCGCTCCTCAACGACTTCAGTAAACGAGGCGACACTGTTTAGTGCTGTGAGTGCTTGTTTTTGAGCCGGGGTAAACTGAATTGTTTTGGTGGTGGTAGGGACAATTTTTAGGTCAGGATCCGCAAAAGTGGTGAATTCTAAACTGAAATTCTTAAGTCCCGAAAAACCCGAAAGCACTATAAACAGGGCTGCAGTTCCTATAATAATCCCAAAGCCAGCAATAAGGGTGATAAAATTGATGGCGTTGTTATTGCTTTTAGAAAACAAATAACGTTGGGCGATATAGAGCGGGAATTTCAATTAGGCCTTTTTTCGTTTCTCTAACAATTCGGGGTTTTCAATTGGATTTTCGGTGCGTTTGAGTGATTTGTCTATTTGGTCGATGTACTCCAAAGAATCATCAATATAAAAAATCAACTGCGGCATGCGACGCAATTGGTGCTTGGTACGTTGCGACAACTCGTGTTTGATAAGCGGTGCATTGGATCGAATCCCTTCCAAAAGCTCGGGACCTTTATCAATCGGGAAAATACTCAAATACACTTTGGCGATCGAAAGATCGACAGTGACGTTGACCTTTGTGACCGAAATAAGTATGCCTTTCATCCCACCCTGAGTGGCCGCGCCTTGTAATACTTCAACGAGATCACGCTGTAAAACGGAGGCTATTTTTTTTTTGTCTTTGACTTTCCATGGGGTAAAAATAATATATTTCTGGGTGAATTGTTTAAAAGCTAGTCCTTTTCGGTTAAATTTGTGGTATGCTGAAGAAAATCGAACATATTGGTATTGCCGTAAAAGACCTAAATGCTTCTAATGAATTGTTTAAAAAGCTCTTAGGCGTGCCGCATTATAAAACCGAAACGGTGCCCCCTGAAGGGGTGACGACGTCATTTTTTGATGTGGGAACGCATAAGATTGAGTTGCTTGAAGCAACGAACGCCAACAGTCCCATTGCTAAGTTTATTGCCAAAAAAGGCGAGGGTGTGCATCACATTGCTTTTGAAGTGGAGGATATCGAATCTGAATTGGCACGCTTGAAAGCAGAGGGCTTTGAATTGATTCATGAAACTGCCAAAGAGGGGGCTGATAATAAACGTATTGCGTTTTTACACCCAAAATCAACAAACGGTGTTCTGATCGAACTCTGTCAAGAACGCTCTAATAAAGATTGATTTTCTTTTTATAATTTTAAAAAACGTTGTAATATTGCAGCCTTATTGGTCCCATAGCTCAGTTGGTTAGAGCATCTGACTCATAATCAGAGGGTCCATGGTTCGAGCCCATGTGGGACCACAAATAAAAGCAGCTCTAGGGCTGCTTTTTTATATCAAAACCAGATCGATGCCCTTTTGTTATATCATATACAGCCCTCAACTTGATTCGTATTACACAGGATCATGTGCTAACTTTGATTTAAGACTGAAAGCTCATAACTCCAAAAAATATGCTTCTTCTTACACCTCAAAGTCTGACGACTGGAAACGCTTTTTGGTAATTCAAACCGAAACAAACAATCATGCTCTTCGACTCGAACGTAAAATTAAACAAATGAAAAGCCGAGTTTTTATTGAGAATTTGAAAAAATATCCAGAACTCGTAGATAAAATAAAAAAGCAAACGAGCATCTGACTCCCCCGATAACTATCGGGGCAGAGGGTCCATGGTTCGAGCCCATGTGGGACCACCAAACGGGACAATCTCAAAAATTTTGAGATTTGTCCCTTATTTTTTTGACCTAACTCCTTGTCTATCTGCAAGATATATCTTAATACATCGTTGATTCTTGTGGTTCGACATTTTTTTCCATCAAATTCAATGTTTTCGGGGAATATCGAACCAATCAGACGTTGCTTGCTATAAATGTCTGATTGGTTGTAAAATGTGTCAAAGCTTTCTAACATATGATACGCCTTTTCTAAGTTTTGTTTAAAAGCAGTGTTGGATTGGCTTAAATTGTCAAGTTCTTGTTTATTAGACTCGCTTTCATTGGAATAGCGAGTATAAGCACTGTTGTAAGCGTCATGAGTAATTTTACCATCCACAAACAAATCTTGAAGACTCTCCATT
>Ga0213861_10002547_pt1 | contig 15530 bp, 12 predicted proteins | sample PICome_4_FD_160110 | JGI IMG/M metagenome (GOLD analysis project Ga0213861, IMG submission 160110) | Coastal seawater microbial communities near Pivers Island, North Carolina, United States - PICO131 | ecosystem: Environmental > Aquatic > Marine > Coastal | place: USA: North Carolina... | reverse complement strand
GATTGCGATCACCTTTGAGATCGGCTTTGGTGAGCATCCATGAATCCACCATGTATGGCCCACCCTCAATTTGATCGACAGAATGGGAGAGCCCAGGAGTTATTACTCGCCATTTCTTTTGGGTAATTGGGTGACCTTGTAGTTCACCGACCACTGTCACCGTCACAGGACGAACCCCAGCAGGGTCACCGAAGTCACCGATGAGGTTGACCGTCTGGTGCTCGTTGCGTTCGTTCGGCGGGAATTGCAGCGCGCACACCGGATTCGTTGTCGTACCGTCATCACGAGTGATGACAAAGTCCGTGACGTCAATCGATGACGTTCTTATGAACCAATTAAAAGTAGTTGGAATGTTGTCGAGTCCCTTGACGCCATTGGGGCACCCGGTGCCGTTGTTGAGCCCCCAGGAAGCACTAAGAATTGTGGGTGGTTCAGGAGCAGCAAAGCTTGATGGTGCAGAAACCACGCCCGCTCCAAGAAGAACGAAACCAACCAAGGCCGAAGCAATTCTTTTCATGATCACACCTTCTCATGGTCTTAGGAATGTACTTATCCCAGGTGCAGATAGTTCCCAACCCAGTCGGGGCTTTGCATATTGCTTGACCCATCGGGGTTCAAACTGTCAAGCAGAGCAATGTAGGCAAGATATTGGGCTTTGCCCCGTGCTTGTGCTGCTCGGTATTTAGGTGGAAGTGGTGCCTGCATCTGAGTGATGTTGTATTTGCCCATAAGCTTCTTGGCAAGTTCCTGATCCTTGCCAGAGTCAGCATGTTGGTTGTCTAACTCGAGCCGACCCAAACCTGTTTTGTAGTCATAAGACTCCAACTGCACATTGCTCCGGTCCATGAAGCCCGCTGAGTTCCAGAAGGAGTACGCGGCGAGTTTGGTCTCAGGGGTTCGGATCCCAAGAATGTGGCGGGGTGAATTGTTGTAGTCGTAATACTTGGGAATCCATTCATCCGATGCCATCACAACGTGGTCTCGACCTTTTGCCTTGGATGATTTAAGCAGTGGCAACATGTTTAGCCGCTCGTCGTAGGTGTCCGCGTAGGCACCTTTCATCCATTCTTGGTCGCCATGGGCGATCGTGGCGAGCATGGGAAGGATGTCAACACTGGATGTCAACTGGTGACGCACTTTGTCAATATCTCCGGTGAAACGCTCACGAGGGTCCACCACAATTAATGGAACATTTACGGCTTCCTCATACATGGACGCAACTTTGTTGGATGCAAAACCATGAGCACTGGCGTAATCACCATGATCGGCGGTCATGATGATCACCGTGTTGTCACGGATGTCCGCTGGAATTGCCCGAACGACAGCACCAATATGTTGGTCAACGAAGTTGAGCACCTGGGTGTAGCTATCAAGTGATTTTGACCAATAAGGAAATGGTGCTTTCGCCAGAACAGCACCGGGCAATGATGGGTAATCCTCCATGGTGAACTCGGTTAACTGAGTGGGATCATCGGAAATTCCGCCCCACATCAAGTCAGTGAAGTTACGAGCCATGATTTGATAATCGGGTTTATCGTCGGTCAACTTCTTTGTTGACTCCCAGTTGGGTGGGAGAGCTGGATAGCCGTAGTCCTTGGGAACATCCAGTGGTGGTGCCGCGTCATAGGAAACCGTCGGTGTGTCACCTGCGGTCGTGAAAATATTCTTATAAAGGTCTGCTTCCGTTCCACTCCAAAAGAATTCCTTGTCGTGCGGATTCACAAAACTCACAGTCAGACAGAACGGATCATTCTCCTTCTTTTGACCCTCAAGCCAAGTAATTGCTTGATTGGCAATGTTGCCATCGTCATAAGTGCCTTGGCCATTGGTGCCAATCGGATCAGGCATGGTCAAACCCTCGAACCCGTATTGACTCAGGTAGTAAGGAGCCTTGGGATCAGTGTCGGCGCCCGGGGCATTGGACAAATGCCACTTGCCCACATAGGGAGTGCGGTATCCGGCTTGGCGCATGAGCTTTCCATAGGTGGGAAAATCACGTTGCAGCGCAGGAGCATTTGGGCCATTGGATCCCGGCAGATTTCCTTTGCGAGTTTGTAGACACCAGTTCTGATGCGGGTAGAGACCCGTAACAAGGCACGCACGCGCAGGACTACATGCGGTGCCGGCGGTGTAGTGGTTGCTGAACTTCACGCCGCGTTTCCAGAGTTTGCCGAGATTCGGCATGAATTTCTCCAGGAATTGTTCGGGAGTTTTAACTCCGGCCGGGAATGTCATGGGGAATCGCATTTCGTCCACCAAAATAAGAATGATATTGGGCGCACCGGCACGTGCTGTTCCTTTGCGCGTTGGTGCAGATTGCGCAGCCATTGCGGAGCCAGTTGATGCAGTGACACCGGCAGCCACTGCTCCCGCCGCAGTTCCAGCAATAAATCCCCGACGTGAGATTTGAGGTGACATGAGGCCCACTTTCAAGTAGTTGGGCGAAGGCTATACCTGGTGAATCACTTAAGTCTTTAGTTGCCCTAATTCGGTCCAACGAGTTCGTACAGTTGGTCGCGGTAGGTATCGATCAGTTGTTCAGTTACCAGTTCCAAGGTGATAGTCGTTCGCTGGCCCGAGGCTGATTGCACCCATGCCTGTGGTGGGGATGACTTGGAAACCCTGGAGTAATCAACAACGAGTTTCCCACCAGCAGGGACCTTCACTTTTAGGCCAACGAAATCACTCGCACCGTTCATGTCTAGTTCGCCAATTTGAATATTCCAGACGAGAGACTTCTTTGCGTTGGAACTGTATTCAACTCGGTCCTTTTTGTAATTCCATTCCTGAAAAGCGGTAACTTCGGGTGGGAGCAGTAGTGGATGGCCGTTGACGTCAAAACTAGCCTTTGGTTGGTCCGAGAGTTGCAGGATGCGAGGCGAAGAAACCTTGCTTGACACAAAAATTGTCGTGCCATCCTTTCCAACACCCAAGGTGTTGATGCTGTTGCTTTTCAACTCATCAATCAGTGTGTATTGCGACTGTCCATTAGACATAGCGTAAATCTCCATCGGCTGCGCACTAGCGAGTTTCCCCACTACTAGTACAACACCAAACTCGACACCAGGTTTTACCGTGATGATGGGCTGGGAAACTTGGTCTTCTCCTGGGGGATTTAATGGACTGTTGACCGAATAAAGACTTGAATCAAGTGGTTGACCATCTTGGCCGACGAGCCTCAAGCCGATTTGCCCATCGTTGTCCTCATTGATGGATGTCAGGGCTACAAGTGTTCCTTGATCGGGTCCAAGACATACGGGACACGATTGAGTTTTGAGGGTTAGATCAATGGGAACCAGTCCAAGGACACTGTCGTTTTGAGTACTCCATTCAATACCGGGCGTACTTGGATTCAGAGATGACCGGTAAGTAAATGTCTCCGCAACTGTGTCAACGGTGACGGCGCGTGCTCTCATGGGGAAGTTGTTGTCATAGACCGCAATGTCAAATAAACCATTACCACGATCCAGGATCGCAAATGGTGTTACCGCGTGTCCACCATCGCTACCGATGAACGAGAGAACATAGGGAACTGTCCCACCTTGCAGGTCTGCGATGAGAGTTTGCAAGATTTCTGAAGGTGCTTTATCCGCCATGAATGCAGTCTTGATTGCAGGGTCAAAAAGTTGAGTTCCATAAAGTCGAGTAATTGATTGAACTGCTGGTTGTCCCATTTGGTTTGCTGCGTTAATGCCGAGGCCAGAAGCACCAACTTGATTTGCGGGTAGTTGCCCGTTGTACAGGGCAGCAGCGACAACCGCCATGCCAAAGCAGTGCCCGCCCTCAGCAGAGGTTTCGATCATGTCAACGAGGAGTTCGGCGCCAAAAATCAATTCACAGGATCCCGTTTTCGGGTCAATTGCCTTCACATTTCGGCACACGCCATCACCGAACATGCGACGTAAACTCAAGGAGTTGAGTGTTGTCGGTGACTGGACTTTGCCGGATTGAAGGCTTTGCAGTGAGAGTCGGCCGGGTGTGCCATAGATCAGTTGGGATTCGATGAAACTCTCTCTGTCACCCCAGTTAGGTATGGGAAAACCATGCGGGTAGGGACGAAACCCTGAATCGGAAACAACGGTGCCCTGTGGTGAATTGGTGCCGAGGGAACCAAACATTTCGTAATAAACCTCGGGTGCAACGGTCCACCCACCCGGAGGGTTTCCGCCACTCATGAGATCGGTGTCACCAGCAGATGCGGGTGTGAAACCGATTCCGAGGAGAAGGATTGTAAAAATAGTCAGTACTTTGATTCTTGCGAAATGCATAATGTGACTCAATCACATGTGGATTAATTAATCAATTGCAGGGAACGTAACTTAGTTTCAACTTCAGCATTTGATGGTTCAACAAAATGTGTTCCATCAGGAAACACAACAACAGGAATTGATGGGACGCCACTGATTTCTATTGCATTTCCCCTTTCAGAATTATCAGCGCTGGTGTCGAGGTAATCAAAGTCAATGCCAAGGCTGGTGAGTTGTGTTTTGGTTCGTAGGCAGTCGCCACACCAATCAGCCCCGTACACGAGAATCTGACCTCGGTTACTCACAAATTCCTCCATCACAACATGGCTGGATGTAATAGCACTTGGTGCAAAAATCCTTGCCACCGCGTCGTTCAAGATCATTTTGTTCACATGCGGGGCATGGCCCTGGATCACCCATCATGTGGGCAAGTATTACTTAACGATGCGCCAATTAGTGGCAAGTGCAGCGTTGTGGTTCGGGGATGCTGGCCATCACTTCGCTAGCGTGTTCACCGCAGCCGGACCACGTGACTTTGCCACAGGCATTACAGGGTGCAGGACTACACATGTTTATCTCCTTTATTTCCAGAAAACGTGTGACGAGTATACCCCAGGGGGTATTTGATTACTACCAGCGGGGCAATGATTTTCCGGGGTTGAGAATCCCAAGCGGATCCCATGCTTGTTTGATGCGTACATGCAGATCACGCGCGGGCTCATCAAGTTCCCTGAATAGCTCATATTGCTTGAGGGAGCCAACCCCGTGTTCACCCGTGACAGTGCCGCCGCAGGCAAGACTGACATCAAGGATCTCCGTAAAAGCTTTCATGGCCCGTTCGGCGGCATCCGAATCACCCCGCGGAGTGACGATTGTCGGATGCAGATTTCCGTCGCCGGCATGACCGAATGTTGCAATGAGTACGTCATTGCGCTGCCCAATTTCCGCGAATTCACGCATGGCGCGCGCTAATTCAGATCTCGGTACCGCGACGTCGTCCAATAACCAGTCACCCTGGGCCTCGAGGGCCGGAATAATCATGCGACGAGCGCCCAAGAGCATCTCCGCCTCGGCGGGATCCTCGGATTGATACACCTCAACCGCGCCCGCTCGGGAGCACATTTCGAGCAATGATTCGACTTCTTTGCGCCCTGCATCACCCGGGGTGTCCACCTGAGCCAACAAAATCGCCTCGGCAGTGGTGTCAAGACCCATGGGCCGCCATTGCTCCACGGCTGTAATTGATACGCGGTCCATGACTTCGAGCATGCTCGGTGTGAGCACCCGCATGATGTCCGCGGCCGCCTGTCCTGCCTCAGCGATACCCGCAAAGACCGCCACTGCTGTTGCTGCAGGAGTCGGAATTGGGCGTAGCCGAAGTCTGGCCTTGGTCACAATCCCGAGCGTGCCTTCGCTACCAACCATGAGCGCGGTTAAGTCATAGCCCGCAACACCTTTGATGGTGCGACGCCCCAACTGGGTAATGCGACCATCAGCCAATACGACTTCAAGGCCGAGAACCGCATCGCGGGTTACTCCATATTTCACGCAGCACAAGCCACCGGCATTGGTGTTGACATTTCCACCAATGGAGCAGAAATCCTTACTAGCAGGATCGGGTGCATACCAAAGTCCATGCTTGGCAACATGTTCTCGCAATTCGGTATTAAAAATCCCCGGCTGGGTTTCAACGAATCCATTGATTTCATCAACCATGAGAACATCGCGCATTTTCTCCACACACAAAATCAAGGAACCGTCAATTGCATTGCTGCCGCCAGAAAGTCCAGATCCCGCCCCGCGCGGAACGACTGGGACCCGGTGTTCGTGCGCGGCATTCATCACCGACGCGACTTGTTCCGTTGTTCTTGGGAAAACTACGCCAATGGGTTGACCGGCTGGGGTTCCAGTTGATCGGTCGCGTTGGTAACTGGGGAGCCGATCAGAATCAGTGACGACATCTCCGTCAGCTAATGCAGCATCACATGCAGCAAGTACCGAGTCTTCCGGGGTCACATGCGCACCGTAGCGCCTTTCCTGCAACACAAGTTAACGGTGTGCACCAAATCAGGCTGCGTCGGGGACAGGCCCATCGCAGGCTTTCGGCTCTCGGTTCACTAACCACCGAATACGGCTATCTGGCGAGCGAATTCGGTATCCCGTGAATAGGTTGAAAGGCACTTTGTGCGGTTCTATGATTAACCTGTGGCCGAAAATCCCGTAACAACCCGGGGGCAGATCTTGCAGGTCGCCATGGAATACCTCATGGAAAGCGGTCCGGCAGGATTTGAAGCAAAGGACCTGGCCCAGCGCGGTTGGTTTAACGCCTCACAGGTCAACTATTACTTTGGGAACAAGAACGCCTTGATCGCCGAGGCGGCGGACGCACTGTTCACAGAACACGTCAACTCGATCATTGCCACTGTCGAGGCGCAGAGTGATCCCCACCGCGGTTTGCAAGTGTGGTGTGACAAAGTTGTTGAGTTCAATACGGCCAATGGTGCAACGGCAGCACTTGTTGCCTACCCCGACTTGTTTCTAAAATTTCCGGATTCGGATTCGTCAGCGCCCAGTAATGCCCAGGTGCTGGACCTCACTGAGCGAGTGGGCACCGTGCTTTTCTCGGTGGTCTATGCCATTGCCAGGGGAAAGCCGTACCACCGGCTCAATCGCGGCAAGGTCGCTTTCGTCGCGCTAGCAATGCCCCGGGTGACCAACTCTGTTGTCATGATCGGGATGGGCGCAGCAGGACTGGCGCAGGTGTGGGAACAACACAAAAGGGAACCCATTTTCGGATTCGACCCCCGTAGAGCATTCCTCAAAGGGGTTAACCAGATTGTTAAAGATTTGGCAAAGGAGACTCCGCCAGACTTTGGAGAAGACATCTTCGACTCATAATTCAAATTGGATTTGAATTTCGATTTAGAGACATCTGGGTGATGCCCAACGTATGGTCATAGCGCCCATGCTCGGCGCCAACTCCCCAGACCCAGAGGAACATACCGCGATGCGAACTCGCCCAATCCACATTCTCATGGCAGCACTCTTGATTACCCCGTTGGGTGTGGCAACCAATATCCCCGGCGCAGCCGCTGCATTTACCCCGAGCAAGACCTCAAGTGTCACGGTCACTGTTGACGGCGTAACTCTGGGAATTGATGACTTCGTTTCGGACAGGTCTGGAACTCGCTCAGGAGTTTTTGGTGGCGCCACGTCACCGCCGAGTGGCAGTGACCCGGGTCCAGGTGAACTCACTGAAATGTATGCCGCCAAGGACGGCTCCTTTGTCAACTTCGAGGCCAAGGGCGGAATTGTGGCCATAGCTTGCAGTGGTGGTGGAACAACCCATTACCGCCGGGCTCAAGTAACCATTGGCTCCTTGCCTTCTGGCACCAATGACGTCTGGGTGCTCTCTGATGCCGAAGTGGGGCCTCGTGTTGGACCCACCCCGCAATTCAACGATACGGGAACCATGGTTGCTGCAACGGGAACCAGTGGGTCGGCTGACATCACTGTTTCAACGGCTGCAGCGGCGACCATCTCCGTGGGTGACCAAGTTGTGGGCAATGGAATCGGCGCCCTCGCCGCGGTGACTGCGGTGAACGCGGGGACCGGTGTGCTAACACTGTCAGTGAATAACAGCGGAACGGTGTCGGGCAATGTCACGATTTATAAAGAACGTATTGGTACCACCTCGGGTATGCAGGAATTGTGTGATGCCTCCACCCCTTACATTGCTGGAGCAACGGGAACGACCGTAGTTGATGGAGTTCTTACCCTTGGTGATTCCAGTGTCTCGCCTTCGACTGCTCGCGATACCGCCGGTGTTGTAGTTGACAACACGACCGCAAGTTCTGTGTCTTTTGATATTTACGTCCCCACTAACGGGTCCGCATCCGGATCCACTGAAAATTTCATTGCACTGGGAATTGTGGTGGATGCTGGTGGCACTGGTTCATTCAATGACGGTGGGACCGATGACACCGCGATATTCACGCATGTGGTGAGTAGGCCCTGGGATTCCGCCGTGGACCTATTACTCACAGCCTGCTCAAGTCCTTCAGCCACCGCGGATCCGTGTTACATCGAGGCTGAAACTGGAATTTTTCAAGCTGATGGCACCACCCGAATTGGTGGAACGAGTCAATTCGCCGGCACGGCAAGTCTGATCGCAGATTCGGGGCAAGACTTTATCGATGCGGCGGTGGCGTTTACCGCGGCTCATGGTGACGGCTTCGCAACCCAGGCAAACTCAATCGTAAAAATGTCATTGAGTCTGCCGACATCAGGAACGGTTAACAGCATCGATTTCGCAGCTAGTGATTTCGCTACAGCGACAGGGCAAACGGGATTATTAGTTGATCCTCGAACCACATCATCCAGTTCGGCAACTAACCGTTGGGATATAACAACGCCATCCAGCCGGGTTCTGGTCAGCATTACCGGCCAAGCGCTCGAAACTTCCTCGGCTATTAGTCGTTCGACTTGGTACGGGGAATGCCAGATCAGCATCTCGGGTAGCACGGTCTCGACAACCGGCTGCGGTGAAGGAATGACCAGCTCGGTGAGTTCGGGTTATATGGTTTTTAGTTCTGTTCCCAGCAGTTTTCAATTAACAGTGATTGCTGATCCTGTGATGGCTACCAACGCCGGCGGTCTAGTGTCGACAAACGCTCAGGGGATGAACTTTGGCGCTGAAACCATGGCTGGAACAAGTTTTCAGTTCGCTGTTGCAGGTCCGTCCTACACATTCAACAACGTGGCGCGCAGCACGGATGGCTTCTACTATGTGTGTGTTCCGTCAGCATTTCTTAGTGGATCATTCGCCACCACGGTGTCCGCTGCCGTGACCGATTGGGTGGGCACGCGCGACGGTGTGGCAGTGGGAACGTCATTTGACTCCGGAAACTGTGCAACATCAGCGGGCTTGGTTGCCTACCTTGACCCGTACGGTTACTCGGCTCCGCTCTTTTCCCTAGCACCGCGCTCCACCCCCGCACCGTCTGGTGACTCCGGGAGCTCCTCCCAGTCATCAACGGTGGTCACGACAACAGAGGTGGCGGGAACGCAGAGCTCGGCCAGCCAGGAAGTGAGCGCACAGACGCCTGCTGTCACACCTGCGACCACACCGGTCATCTACCCGAGTCTGTCCGTGGGCAAGACGGTTAAGGCCACGTACGTGAAGAAACTTGCCAACTATCCCAAGTCGTACCGCGTCAAGTTATCGATTCCCAAGATGTACCGGTCGGTCTGCACAATCAAGGCTGGAAAAGTCAAAGCGTTGAAGGCGGGCGTGTGCGGGGTGCGGGTCAAAGCAGTCACCGCCAAGGGTGTGCGCAATGTGAAGAGGGTTTATCTGACAATCCCGTGACCTGCCACGCCCTCATGTGCATCTCCCTCAGTGGTACTAGATTGCAGTGACGCCACACCGTGAGCGTGCATGAGACAAAGGAACACACTCTGAGCAATGTCACCAAGTCAGCGAGTACGTGGCTGCCCTCATACCTCCTCCTTGCACTGATCTGGGGTTTTTCCTTTTATTTCATAAAAATTGGATTAGAGATGTTCACCCCGGTAGGCGTGGCCTTTGGTCGCATCGCCTTTGGTGCTGTGACATTGGTAATTCTGAGTCTGATAACTAAGACTCCGTTGCCACCCAAGTGGTCCTGGAAATACCTCTTTGTCACCTCACTGCTGTGGGTGTCCATTCCTTGGATGCTCTTTGCCTTCGGCGAAACACGAGTGTCTTCAGCCCTCGCGGGTGTGATTAATGGCGCAACACCCTTGATGACCCTGCTCGCCATTTTGATCGCCTTCCCTGAAGAAAAACCAACTCGTCAGCGAATTATTGGACTGGGCATCGGCTTTCTGGGCGTCTTGGTTGTTGTAGGCGTATGGCACATGGGTGGCAATAACGATGTCCTCGGCATCCTCGCGCTGATCGCGGCAATCACCTGTTATGGCATCGCATTTCCATTTGTCCGTAGGTACCTCACCGGACCCAGTGTTCGGGAACCCGTTAAGCCGGTATCTATGGCAATGGGCATGATGATTTGGGGATTAGTCATCACGGCACCTATTTCCGCATTCACGGGAGTAACAAATGCACCATTCCAGTTGGGCCCGTTTCTCGCGGTTGCCGCTCTCGGAATTTTAGGCAGCGGTCTGGCATATGTCTTGAACTTCAAAGTGGTGATCGCCTCTGATGCAACAACGGCCAGCACGGTGACCTATCTGACCCCACTTGTCGCCATCATCGTGGGCGCACTGCTTCTGGATGAACACATCACTTGGAACCAACCCTTGGGCGGTCTACTCATTGTCCTCGGTGCCGCAATTGCACAAGGCGTGATCAGCGGCAGAATGGGGCTGTGGCAAAAAACACCGTGACCGACGTCCTCGTCATTGGCGCAGGACCCGCGGGCTCCTCAGCGGCAGCATGGTGCGGTCGCAATGGTCTGGATGTTCTCTTGGTGGATGCTGAGGAATTTCCTCGGGATAAACCCTGTGGCGATGGGCTCACGCCCCGCGCTATCGCGGAATTAGACGGTCTCGGTCTCTCACCATGGCTAGAAGGACGGGCGCGCAATAAAGGCTTACGCGCCGCAGGCTTTGGCCAAGAACTCTATTTGCCGTGGCCCGGTGGCAATCTTCCCAATTACGGCGGAGCCGCACCACGACTCGAACTCGATGCAGCCATCCGGCAGGTGGCGATTGACAGCGGTGCTCGCGTCCTTGAGAGTATGCGTGCCAAGGACGTTGTCATGGAGGGCAACAAAGTGTCTGGCGTTCTTTTTGCTGATGGCACAACGATTTCCTGTAAACGTTTGATCGTTGCTGACGGTGCAAAGTCACAATTGGGCCGAGCACTAGGTCGAACGTGGCACAGGTCTACGGCATACGGAGTTGCTGCTCGTGGCTACATCAAGTCGCACCGCAGTGATGACCCCTGGATTTCCAGCCACCTTGAGTTGCGCGGTGAACAGGGCGAGTTGCTTTCTGGTTATGGGTGGGTTTTCCCATTGGGCGACGGCGAAGTAAATGTGGGTGTTGGCACACTCGCAACGAATAAGCGGCCAGCTGATGTGAACTTGCGCGGTCTACTCACTCACTACGCGGATCAACAACGGGAAACTTGGGAGTTCGAAGGTGATGTACGTGCACCGTGGTCGGCATTGTTGCCCATGGGTGGCGCGGTGAGCAATGTTGCAGGGGCGAACTGGGTTCTTATTGGTGATTCAGCAGGATGCGTGAACCCACTTAATGGTGAAGGAATTGACTATGGCCTGGAAACAGGTCACCTAGCTGCGAACCTGTTTGCCAACACAATTGTTAATCCAGCAATGGATTACACGACCGTGTGGCCTCAACAACTACTTACCCATTACGGCACCGCATTCTCCATTGCACGCAGACTTGCTGGGCTGATCACGGTGCCAAAACTTTTACCAACATTTGGTCCCATCGGAATGCGGTCGCAATTTCTCATGACTGTTGCGCTGCGGGTAATGGGTAACCTGATTACCCCAGAGGATAAAGACATCACAGCGCGTCTGTGGAACTTTGCAGGACGTCGTTCCATCAAGTTAGACGAACGCCCACCATTTTCTTAACATGGACCTCAAATAATTAGAAGGTCCAATTCTCGGTAAACACCTTTTCTTGTAATGCCATGCGCAGTGGTTGCATGCGCAAGACTGCGGGTGATCCTTCTAGGAATGCGGGCAGTGCGTGCATGAGGTCGGCAAATCCTTGTGATTTTCGGTGTTCATTCTCGGCATCGTCGTCTTGGAATATTTCATAGAGCCACACAAGATCATCATCATCTGGATCGACGGACACCATGTACATTTCTGTCCCTGGTTCTTCAGCCAATCCGTCTGCGTACGTGTTGAGTAGATCGAGAAGTGCCGCGCGCTTACCTGCCTGCGCATTCAAACGCACAATCAGTGCTTGCCGGCCAGGAAGGAAAACTTGTCGGGGTTCAGACATGTGATTTAGACGTTTTCCAGATACCAGTTGTACGTACTGGTTAAACCATCGCGCAAACCGATGGAGGGTTCCCATCCGAGTGCGTTAATGCGAGATGTGTCCAAGAGTTTGCGGGGCATACCGTCAGGCTTGGTGGTGTCCCACTCAATGTCACCATGGAAGCCGACCACATCAGCGACAGTCTCTGCGAGTTCCTTGATGGGCAAATCATTGCCCCAGCCAACGTTGATGGTTTCGTGCGAGTCGTAATTATCCAGCAGCATTAGGCAGGCTTGAGCAAGATCATCAACATGCAAGAACTCGCGGCGGGGTGCGCCCGTTCCCCACACGGTCACACTTGATGCACCGGACTCTTTGGCTTCATGAAATCTGCGAATGAAAGCGGGAAGCACATGTGATGTTTCAAGATTGAAATTGTCACGCGGGCCATACAGGTTTGTTGGCATTGCTGAGATCCATCGACGGTTGTATTGAGTGCGAAATGCCTCGATGTAATAGATGCCGGCAATTTTGGCCATGGCGTAGGCCTGATTTGTTGGTTCGAGTGGTCCGGTCATCAGGCTTGATTCGCGGATTGGCTGTGTTGCATGACGCGGATAGATACATGATGATCCAAGGAAAAGGAAGCGTTCGGCATCGGCTGCATGTGCTGCATCCATAATGTTGGTTTGGATCAGCATGTTGTCTTTGAGAAAATCAACTGGATAAGTGGAGTTGGCCATAATTCCGCCAACTCGAGCCGCAGCGTCAATAACCACATCAGGCTTTGCCTCATTGATGGCATCGAGGGTGGCCTCACGGTCGCGCAGATCAAGATCACCCGATGTCCATCCGATAATTTCACCGGCACCGACACCTTCTAGTGCTCGAACAAGTGCCGAACCCACCAAACCACGGTGCCCCGCTACATAAACCTTGGTTTGGGACCAGTCGATATCAGCCATTTCGGGATCCTCTCACATAACCATCATTTCATGCCTCAGGGCTGCAGGCCCTTGATCTAATGGCGCACTAGTCTGATCCTGTGTCCCTGTTTAATTTCGGTTCCAAGACCCCGCTACCGCCGTCGAAGTATCGAATGGGTGGCAAGCATTTTAAGAATGACAAAGCATTCATCCGAACAGCTGTCAAAGACGTCAAGCGTTTGGAAAAGTTATGTGGTCTCACCCCTGATTCGTCCGTGTTGGACTGGGGTTGCGGTGCGGGACGTTTAGCCATTGGAATCAGAGAACACCTCCCATCCATCAGGGACTACCACGGGGTTGATGTTCAACGTGAACTCATTGATTGGTGCCAAGCCAACTTGGCAGGTCCCGGTTATCGATTCACTTTTGTTGACGTGAGTAATGAGCGCTACAACCCCGATGGCTCACCCGAGAGAACCCTGAGCGCTGAGCCCCACAGTGTTGACGTTTTTTATGCCTATTCTGTTTTTTCTCACATGAACGCGGCGGATACCGCCGGATACCTTGAACTTCTCGGACAAACGCTGACTCCCACTGGCAAAGCCTTTGTGACCTGCTTTGTTGAGGAGGATGTGCCCGAATGGGATGAAAATCCACAAGGATATGGCCCCTTGGAATGGAAGGGTCGCCTGCATTGCACCCGATTTTCCCGGCAGTATTTCGAGAGTCTGGTGAACGCCAGCGGTCTGGCGGTTGACCGATTTGAGTACGGCCAGGAAACAGATGGCCAAAGTTTGTATATTTTGCGGCGCCGCTAAAGGAAATCTGCCCTGTCATGGTCTAGGTTCGAGGGATTACGTGAACGCTTCCCCCACAAGACCACTCAGAAAGGCACGTCCTATGCGTCGATCCATCATTGCGGCAGCCCTCTCCCTCGCGGTTGCAGGGAGTTCGCTTATTGCACTTCCGGCCGCCCAAGCTGCCGGACCACTGCCTGAACCAGCTTTCGGCATGCACGTGCCGACCATCTCGATCGGCACAGATCCAGGCGTGACCTATGGGTCGATTCGACTCTGGGACTCAGGTATTACGTGGGGTCAGGTGGAGCAAAAGAAGAATTTTTATTGGTGGAATGGCATGGATGCGGCAATTGGTAATGCAAATACCCAAAATGTCCAAATTCTTTATGTCCTTGGGGGTACGCCAACATGGGCTGCGACGAATAAGAAGCAGGGCACTTACCCCAACAAAGGCGCTGCATCGGTGCCGAAAATGAAGGATTGGAAGAGTTGGGTCAACGCCGTGACCAAGCGTTACGGAGACAGCATCGAGTCTTATCAGATCTGGAACGAAGCCGATCTGACCAATTTCTGGGCAGGCACTCCCAAGCAAATGGCTGACCTCACCAAGGCAGCGGCAAAAATTATTCGTAAAAATGACCCAACAGCCAAGATTGTGTCCGCCAGCAGCACGGTGCGGTTAGCCAGTTCTTATAAGCGCTTCTTCCCCGCCTATCTCAAGGCGCTCAAGAAAGCCAAGTGGCCGGTCGATGTCATCGCGGTTCATACCTATCCAGATGGCAAAGGAAATCCAGGTACTCGGGTCGATTACATCGAAAAGGTTCAAGGTGACATGAAGAAGGCCAAGGTTCCGGCATCCAAAGCTCTGTGGGACACCGAGGTCAATTACGGAATCCGCGGACCGGGCAAGGTCAAGGGCCAAAGCATCACGGGAGCGCAGGCTGCCTCATGGGTTGCCCAAACCTATTTGGACAACATTTTGCTCGGGGTTGAGCGCAGCTACTGGTATTACTGGGCTCCAGCAGATAATTTGATTGGCATCACCCTTCAAGATGGAACGACAGGGGCTGTCGGCTATCAAACAGTCAATCAGTGGCTGGCTGGCTCCTATTACACCTGTGGAACCGTCTCCGGGACCAATGTGTGTCAATTGGGCAATAACGACAACCCTGAGGCCATCGCTTGGGTGTCACAAGGTTCTGGGACGTACACTATTCCTGCAAATGCAACTGTTCAGTGTGATGCGTTGAACAACTGCTCAGCCGTGACACCAGGAACTCAAGTAACGATTGGAAACATGCCACTATGGTTTGGAACACCCGCAGGACAAGCAGCAAATCTGCAGTAGCGCTCAGCGCTCTAGTCGTCACGGGTGCATTAGTACTGAGTGCGTGCTCGGGTGGCAGCGGTGAGCCCGCTGCCACCGAGGCGGCCACCGAGGCGGCAGTTGTTGTTCCAGAGAATGCGGTGCCACCCGCAACCATAGGTATGCACATTGAAGGTGTCGAAGGTGGCGCTTGGGCTTCTGCGCCCTTTGGGGCACTTCGCCTGTGGGATAACGGCACGGCTTGGTCCCAGATTGAAAC
>Ga0213861_10002544_pt1 | contig 15538 bp, 14 predicted proteins | sample PICome_4_FD_160110 | JGI IMG/M metagenome (GOLD analysis project Ga0213861, IMG submission 160110) | Coastal seawater microbial communities near Pivers Island, North Carolina, United States - PICO131 | ecosystem: Environmental > Aquatic > Marine > Coastal | place: USA: North Carolina... | reverse complement strand
GAGTCGAGACGATTCTGCTGTCCAGCACCAATCCCGAAAGCCTGCTGGTCCTTCGTGTAGACGATTGCGTTGCTGGCGACCGCAGCGCACACAATCCAGGCGAACTCCATATCTGCCCACTGCCCCTCGGTCGGCTGCACTGATGTGACCACACGCCACGCGTCAGACCGCATGTCGACCGGGTCAGGCTGCTGCACGAGTAGGCCACCGTCAATGGGGCGGACATCGAACGGCAACGGAGAAGGCGCGTTGGCGGCGATAACCCGGAGGTTCTTCTTCGCCGAAAGCGTGACTAGGGCATCGGCGTCGAAACCTGGAGCGACTACAACTTCGGTGAACACGTCACCAAGCGCGACGGCCATCTCGTTGGTGACTGTGCGATTGACAGCGACTATGCCACCAAAAGCGCTGATCGGGTCGCAGGCGTGGGCGCGTACGTACGCTGTGGCGATGTCATTGGCGATCGCCACCCCACACGGATTTGCATGTTTCACCACGACGCAGGCCGGGTCGTCGAACCGGTGAACGAGTCGCCATGCGGCTTCGGTGTCGTACAGGTTGAGGTAGCTCAACGCCTTACCGCCGTATTGCGTCATCGAATCCCACCAGCTGGTCGCACCGGCTTGGCGATAACGAGCACCCTCCTGATGAGGATTCTCTCCATAACGCAACGGCTGCGCGTTCGACAGTGCCAAATGGATTGAGGCCGGCAGCGCACTAGCGGTGTCAACCTCTTCAACCGTGAGGGACTCGTTAGCGAGATCGGGATCGGTGTCGTCGAACCAGGTGACGATCGATGCGTCGTACGCAGCAGTGTGCGCAAATGCTGCACGGGCAAGCCGACGCCGGGTGGCCTCACTCAAGACGCCCTCTGAGCGAAGTTCGTCAATCACGGGGCGGTAGTTCTTGGGGTCGACGACGACTGCAACGTGTGCATGGTTTTTTGCTGCTGCGCGGACCATTGCTGGGCCACCGATATCGATCATCTCAACAGCTTCGCCAGAACCGTGCTCAAAGTCGTTGGGGCTCTGCCCGAATGGGTAAAGGTTGCCGACGACGAGATCGAATGGCTTGATGCCGTACTCATCCATGTCGGCAACATGCTCGGGATTGGTTGGGTCAGCCAGAATGCCGCCGTGGACCTTCGGGTGCAACGTGACGACACGGTGATCCAAAATTGCGGGGACACCGGTGACATCAGCAACGTCGGTGACTGGAATTCCGACGTCAGCAATGGCCCGAGCGGTTCCCCCGCTGGAGATCAGCGACCACCCAAGTTGGCTAAGCGACTGAGCGAATTCGACGATGCCGGTCTTGTCGTACACGGAGATCAGAGCGGTAGGCACGGCATGATCGTAGGCCTGAGGAGTTCGCGGTTCCGCAACACAGGTTGGAATACCCAGATCTGCTCCGATTTGAAAGGCTACGGTCATTGAGCATCAGGTTGACCCTGAACAAATCAGGGCCATGGGAGGAGAACGACGTGAACTTCAGTGACTTCAAGGGCTCTGACTGGCTGGTCATTGGGGGCGGGGGGGGCGTCGCCGTTTTCGGACTTTTCAATTGGACCACTGTGTCAGTTCTCGGCTTTTCTGACTCTGGCGGCAATGCATTTGACTTCTTTTTTACCGGGACGATTCCCTGGCTTCTGTTCGTCGCCAGCGCAATCATTGCGTTCCTACTTGCCTCCGGGACGATGGACAAAAGGGGCCTACCGTGGCCTCTTATCCTTCTCGCAGCAACTGCACTCGCAGCTCTTCTGCTGCTGTTCCGCTTCATTTTTAACCCAATCGAGGGCAAAGACATCATTGAGGCTGCGGGCGGCAACGTCGGTCGAGGGTTCGGCATGATCGTCTCGGTGATCTCCGGCCTCGTCGCCGCTGCGGGAGCCTTTCTCAACTTTCAGGCGTCGGGTGGCGAACTGTCAGATCTCACCGACATCAACAAAATCAAGGAGAGCTTTGGCGGGGGCAGCGGCGATGCCATTCCTCCCCCGCCGCCCCCAGCTGACGACACACCCGCTCCTCCGCCGGCACCGTGACCTGATCCGAAAAATGCCGAAGGCATGCGGGTATTGCACACCATGTGCGTTACTTCCGCATACCTTCGCCAGAAACTAGAAGGTGGCGACAATCTCCGCCATGAGTTCACCGGCTTCGGTCGGATTGAGACCGACCTTCACGCCAGCAGCGGCGAGCGCAGCCATCTTGCCCTGAGCGGTGCCCTTGTTCCCAGAGACAATGGCGCCGGCATGGCCCATTTTCTTGCCGGCCGGAGCGGTTACTCCAGCAATGTATGCGCTCATCGGCTTAGTGACGTTGGCCGAAATATAGTCGGCTGCTTCTTCTTCAGCCGAGCCGCCAATCTCACCGAGCATCATGATTGCATGCGTCTCGGGGTCGTTCTGAAACTCTGAGAGGCAGTCGATGAAGTTGGTGCCGGGCACCGGGTCGCCACCGATACCGACGCACGTCGACACGCCGATGCCACGTTGCTTTAGCTCGTACAGCGCCTGATAGGTGAGCGTGCCAGAGCGGCTCACGATGCCAACGTTCGGGCCACTACCGGTCGGGTTCTGAGCAATCTCGCCAGCGGTGATGCCGATGTTGCATTTGCCGGGGCTGATGATGCCTGGGCAGTTCGGGCCAAGTAGACGAGTTCCGGGGAAGTCACGAACCAGGCGGTTGAAAACCTTGGCCTCATCTTGGGCGGGAATGCCCTCGGTGATACAAACGACGAATCCAATGCCTGCTTCGGCCGCCTCCATGATTGCGCCAGAAGCGAATTTCGGCGGGACGGCAGCAAACGACGCGTTTGCACCGGTTACGGCAACGGCTTCAGCGACCGAATTGAAGATCGGAATACCCTCGACGTCCTGGCCGCCTTTGCCGGGGGTGACTCCCCCGACAACCTGGGTGCCATAATCACGATTGCGGAGGCCGTGGTATTTGCCTTGTCCGCCCGTGAGTCCTTGCACAAGGACTTTTGTGTTTTCGTCAACAAAAATTGCCATGTCAATACCTCAGCTTGCGAGCGCGACAGCTGCACGAGCAGCTTCGAGCATGGTCGGCTCCGAGCGGAGCTTGTCTTCCGGAATGCCTGCATCAACGAGAATCTGGCGACCCTCCTCAGCGTTGGTGCCATCGAGGCGGATCACAATCGGAGCTTTGAGGTCAACGCGACCCATCGCCTCGACAATGCCTTTGGCAACTTCTTCACCGCGGGTGATACCGCCGAAGATGTTGATGAAGATCGACTTGACGTTCTCGTCGAAGTTGATGACTTCTAATGCGCCCGCCATGACGTCGGCATTGGCGCCGCCGCCGATGTCGAGAAAGTTCGCAGCTGAACCGCCAACTTGATTGACGACGTCGAGCGTCGACATTGCAAGCCCGGCGCCGTTTGCGATGATGCCAACCGTGCCGTCAAGACCGATGTATTGCAGGTCCCTTTCGGCTGCCATCTTCTCGCGGTCGTCCATCTCGGTGAGACCGCGGAAAGCGTCCCACTCGGGGTGACGGAACTCAGCGTTGCCGTCGAGAGTGACCTTGGCATCAAGGGCGTGCACTTCACCGGTCGGCTTGAGAATCAGCGGGTTGATTTCGGCGAGGTCGCAATCACCCTCGTCGTAGCATCGATACAACTTGACGAGGATGTCAGTCGCGCCGCCTATCGCCCGGTCGGGGAGCTTGGCATCGATGCAAGCCTGACGGGCGATGGCCTCGGACAGGCCGTCAACGGGGTCGATGTGGAGCTTGACGATCGCATCAGGGTTCTCTTCTGCCACGACCTCAATTTCGACGCCCCCTTCGCGTGACAGCATCATGAGGTGCTTCTTTTCGCTGCGGTCAAGGGTGAAAGATACGTAGTACTCCTCGTCAATATCAGACGCAGCCTCGATCCAAAGGCGACGCACAACGTGGCCCTTAATGTCCATGCCTAAGATGTTGCTGGCGTGCTCCCGCACTTCAGCTTCGTTGTCGGCCAACTTGATGCCACCGGCCTTGCCGCGGCCTCCGACTTGCACCTGCGCCTTGACGACAACAGGGTAACCAGCGGACGCGGCTTCCTTCACCGCCTCATCGACGGTGTCTGCAGGGCCTCCAGGGCTAACCGGAATGTCATAGCGGGCGAAGTACTGCTTGCCCTGATATTCAAAGAGATCCACGGTGGGGTCCCCTCTCTTTCATGTGTGCGGTTGGGTTGCGAATGCGGTGTTCGTATCAGATTTCGGTCTCATCTAAGGCCGTTTCGAGCCACTCGCCAATTGCTTTTAGTGACGATCCGGGACCAAAAATTTGTGCGACGCCCTGCTCCTGCAGCGCACGTGCGTCAGCATCGGGGATAACTCCGCCTCCGAAGACGAGCACGTCGCCCAAGTCGCGATTGCGAAGCTCTTCCATCACGCGCGGAAAGAGCGTGAGATGTGCGCCGGAGAGAAGTGAGAGGCCGACGCCGTCTGCATCTTCTTGCAACACGGTTTCTGCGATCTGTTCGGGTGTCTGGTGCAGACCGGTGTAGATGACTTCGAAGCCATGGTCCCGGAGGGCGCGTGTGATGGTCTTGGCGCCACGATCGTGGCCGTCCAGGCCGGGCTTGGCAACAACGATGCGGTACGGGCGCTTCACAAGTTCCGAACCTTATGCCGCATGTGCCTTGTTCCACTAACCGACCCGAGACAGCCCCAAGACTGCGCAGGTGGACTTGGACCAGGCCCAGTCCGTTTCCCCGCCGACGCGAAACGGTCTGGGGGCGGCAGACTGGGACGGTGGCGAAGGTGAACGACAAGCCAGTCAAGATTCGATCGCCGTGGACGCGTGCGGTTCTCCCTAACTTGGGCGGGCTTGTGGTTCTTAGCCTGATCGGGCTGATGCTTTGGGGATTCGCTGCTTTTATTTCGCGCGGCGACACGGCAACGTCTGATCGACTTGCCCCGTCGATCTTGCGTGTCGGCAGCGTGACCAACGTTGCCGACGAGATCGTCGACAAGGGACCCATTCTTTTCCCAGGCCTCGGCACCACCGACGGGGAGCGCACCATCGTGCTTGATCACACTGGCGATGACCCCTCAGTCGGCTGGGTTGTGTACTACGCCTACCCGGCCGGCGGCGACGAAAGCTGTGTTGTCGAGCAGGTACGTGACAGCGACGGTAAGGGGACGCGCCGGTTTACCGATTGCGATGGCAACATCATCGATGTGAGCGAACTGTCACCTCCTCCTCAAGGCGTAAATCCCGTCGTCGAAAACCAACGATTACTATCGATTGATCTCAGCGGTGTTACCAGCAATGCGGCGCTCTGAAAGCCAACTCGGATCAGGCTTCCGCGGTTGCGCCGAGGAGACGGCCAGCAAACTCTTCGCTGTGCTGGGCGAGTTTGCTCCGACTCATCGCTAGCCCGCCGATGACGTAGGCGCCGGTTTCGCCGAGAACGTTCGTGAGCTTGTCCAGGCTGCGACCAGGGTCGAGAGCAAACGTGCAGAACGCAGCAGCCTTCTTACCGCGCATTGCGGGAAGGTTCGCTATACCGTTGGCGGCCCATGGCGCCTGGCCGAACAGGAACGCTCCGTGCACCCAGGTCCCGACGAGGACAAGGTCCGCTTCGTGAATTGACTGGTGGTCGGGATGCTTGACCTTAGACAGACCCGTGATGGTCCACCGCTCTTGCTGCAGTAACTCGGCAACGTTTTCGGCCGCCTTCCACGTATTGCCGGACAAGCTCTCAACCAAAATTGCTGCCTTCACATCTTTAATTCTGCCAGATACCGCACCGTCTGACCCGATCTTCTTGACGAGATAATTCACCCGATCTTCTTGAGCGGCGCCCAGGCAAGCGAGAGGTGCTTGGTACCCGTTCCAGTGAAGTTGATCGTGGCCTCAGCCTGCTCGCCCTCACCGGAGATGTCGATGATCACCCCTGCACCAAAGCTGGGATGCTCGACACCGTCGCCGATATGAAGCCCAAGTTCGTGACTGTTCGACGGCTCAGGGGCATGCTTTTTTGCAAACTGCATCGCCGCTTCGACGACCCGATCGCGATGTGCGTCTTGGGCCTGCTTGGCCTCTTGTACATCAGCATTGATGTCGCGCCCCGGCATCTCGTCGTCCACCGCGCGCAGGTACGGCGGCGGCATATCAGACGACTCGCTCCTGGACTCTTCGCGACCAGACCGACCGCTGCTGGAGCCTTCACCGTAGCTTGACCGGTAATTCTGACGCCCGTACCTGGAGCGGCCACTTACATTGCCGCTCGCCTCGATCAACCCCTCAGGGATCTCGTCAAAGAACCGCGAGGGTGGGTTGTACTGCGTGGACCCAAACAACTGCCGGCTCCACGCATGGCTCATGTAAAGGCGATTCATTGCACGCGTAATGCCGACATACGCAAGGCGACGCTCCTCTTCCATTTCGATTGGTTCGGTAAGCGAACGGATGTGCGGGAAGATGCCCTCTTCGACGCCGGCGAGAAACACGACAGGAAACTCAAGGCCCTTCGCCGAGTGCAACGTCATCAGAATCACCATGTCTTCGACCTCACCCTCTGGCAAGTCGTCAGTGTCGGCAACGAGCGCTACTTGCTCCATGAACTCAGAGATCACGGTGAACTCGCGGGCGGACCCAATCAACTCCCCCATGTTTTCAAGGCGGGTGTGTGCTTCGACGGAATCTTCGGCTTCGAGCTCAGCAAAGTAGCCCGACCCATCGAGAGCCAACTGGAGGATGTCCGCCGGGCCGTACTGATCGTCGCCGACCATGCCAGTCATTCCGTCGATCAGTTCCACAAACTTACCGATACCACGGAGCGCTGGGCCGCTCACACCTGCTTCATCGCATCGCCGTAGAGCGTTGGCAAACCCGATGCCCTCAGCGGCGGCATACGCGTCGAGTTTGGCCACGCTGGTATCGCCGATACCTCGCTTCGGAACGTTCAGAATCCGCTTTAGGCTGACCTCGTCAGCGGGGTTGACGACCGCACGCAAATAGGCCATGGCGTCTTTTACTTCACGCCGGTCATAGAACCGAGTGCCTCCCACCACTTTGTACGGGATCCCTTGACGCATGAACGCTTCTTCGATGACCCGACTCTGAGCGTTGGTGCGGTACAGCACGGCGATGTCGCAGAAATTCGCGTCAGCATCAAGTTGCAACTGTTTCGCTGTGCCAGCCACCCAATTGGCCTCGTCACCTTCGTCTTCAGCGTGATAGCGCTGGATTCGTTCGCCGCTACCACTATCGGTCCACAGCGACTTTGGCCGGCGCTCAGTGTTGTTCTCAATGACCGAATTCGCTGCATCGAGGATCGTCTGCGTGCTGCGATAATTCTGGTCAAGTACCACTGTGGTGACGTCAGGAAACGCCTCCTCGAACTGCAGAATGTTGCGAAAATCAGCACCACGGAATCGATAGACCGACTGGTCAGTGTCACCGACAACGCAGACGTTGTTGTGGCCACCGGCAAGCATCAGCACCATCTGGTTCTGGGCGTTATTTGTGTCCTGATATTCGTCGACGAGGATGTGGGCGAAACGTTCGCGGTAATGCTCGAGGACGTCGCCGAAGTTCCTGAACAGCTCGACGGTCTTGGTCAAAAGATCATCAAAATCCATGGCACCGGCCTTGAGAAGTCTTGCCTGATACTCGGCGTAGACCTCTGCGTGCTTGCGATCGAAGATGTTCCCAGCGCCGTCTGCTGCTTCGGCCGGAGATACAAGCTCATTTTTCCAATTACTGATGATGCCGTGCACACCGCGTGGGGTGAAGCGCTTCGAGTCGAGCCCCTGATCGCGGATGATGTATCCGGTAAGGCGATTAGTGTCAGCGGAGTCGTAGATCGAAAACTGTCGGGGGTAGCCGAGCGCCTCGGAATTCGCACGCAGGATACGAACGCATGCCGAGTGGAACGTAGATACCCACATCGTCTTGACGACCGGCCCGACCAGCGTGGCGACTCGTTCGCGCATTTCAGCGGCAGCTTTGTTAGTGAACGTGATCGCCAAGATTTTGGACGGATGCACACCGATGTGGATGAGGTGTGCAATGCGATGCGTGAGCACCCGCGTCTTGCCCGACCCGGCGCCGGCAACCACCAGCAAGGGACCACTTTGGTGGACCACGGCATCAAGCTGATCGGGATTGAGACCCTGAGCGAACGGTGACAGCCTCTGCGAGCCTGTTGCGCTCTCCGCTCCGAGAAACTCAGTTGGTGCAGGCTGGGCTGATCCGGCGGACGGCACGTCCGCCGGATGGGGAATGTCGCCGAACAGTTCCTCGTCACTCATGCGGGCTTCACTCTACGGATCCGCTGTCATGGTCAAGCCGTCCCGCAACGATGGGGATCTCGCCTGCGCGATGGTTCACCACCACATCCACCCAATTAGCTCGTCGAATCGACAAGGTGCTCAACGTAGCGATTATGATGTCGCTGTTGGTTTCCTCGCCGGGGTCGTCCCGATATCCGTGAACAAGGTTGCAGCGATGACGGAGCTCATAACTGGTTCGTTGATGTTCCGTTTGACTTCAGACGCTGCCTTCCGGTGCTTCGCCGTCTGGCTGCTGTCCACCATCGCCATCTTCGGACTCGACCACCTTCTCATTGCATAACGGTCGCTCCAGCAAACCAATCGATGGCAGCGCTGATGCTCAGGCGAGGCCATTGACTGGCCTTCGTTTAATGGATTTGTTCAGCTAGCTCTAGCCAGAGAAGTTCGTGCTCGTCGAGTTCGGATTGCGCCGTTGCCAGGTCTTGACCAACCTCGTGAAGCTCGGCTGGGTCAGTTAAGCCAGTGAGCCGCTCAGTGAGTGAGTTGACCCGATTCTGCGCTTTCACCATTGCCTGTTCAGCCGCACGGAGTTGCCGGCCGAGAGTTGATCGGCTCGGCCCCGTCCGAGCTGCCTTCGGTTTACCTGAGCGAATGGACGGACCCGTCGCGGCAGGTCCAGCCTTCGATGCACTGACCTTCCTCGCCGGTCCAACCGGTCTTCCAGTCCGACCGGTCGAACGTTTTGCAAGCCAACCGCTGACGCCACCGGGCACACGGCGCATGGTGCCGTCCTCATCGATCGCCAGCACGTGATCTGCAACGCGATCGAGAAAGGCTCGGTCGTGGCTGGACGTGACGAGTGCACCGGGCCAATCATCAAGAAACGACTCAAGTGACCGCAACGTGTCGAGGTCAAGATCGTTCGTGGGCTCATCCAAAATCAGTAGGTTTGGCTTCGTAGCCAGCACCATCACCAGTTGCAGGCGGCGACGTTCGCCGCCCGACAGCATCCGCGTCGGCGCGTATTGGGCAGTGGAGTCGAACCAGAACTTTTCGAGGAGCGCCTTGTCCTCATGGTCCGGTTCCCGGTAGGGCCCTGCGACCACCTTGCGGACAATGGCGTCTGGGTCGAGCGAAGACGAGTGCTGATCGGCGTAGCCGACCACAACGGTCTTCCCTCGCTTGACTTCGCCCGTAACGGGTGCGGCTCGCCCTGCGATGATGTCAAGCAGCGTGGTCTTACCCGATCCGTTCGGACCGACAACCGCAAGCCGGGCTCCGGGCTCGATGAGAAGGTCGACTTTCTCAAAGACGGTCTGCGCTTCAAACCGTTGCGTGACGCCGATGAGCTCAACGACCTGGTTGCCAAGACGAGATGTTCCGGCACCCAACTCAAGGTCGTTCCCACGCACGCCGGGGCCTGCGGGGCCGCCTGAGATGATGTCAGCGGCGCTCCGCAGACGCGCCTTCGGCTTCGTCGAGCGCGCAGGCGCACCGCGACGCAACCAGGCAAGCTCCTTTCGCGCCAAGATCTTGCGCGTTGATTCTTCCGCTGCTTCACGCTCGATTCTTTCGGCGCGGGCATGAAGGTAGGTCGCATAAGCGCTTGATCCGGCCGCCGCCTGATGTGTGTAGGACTGCCCGTTGTCAAGTTCTATGATTCGGCTCGGGCCAACGGCCGTCGTCAGTCGATCGAGTACATGTCGGTCGTGAGTGACCAGCACTAACGCCGAGCGCATGGTCACAAGACGAGATTCAAGCCACTCAATCGCCTCGAGATCGAGATGGTTCGTCGGCTCATCGAGGACCACCATGTCGAAGGCACCCTGCTGATCGTCCACCAATACCTTCGCAAGTGCTACCCGCTTGGCCTGGCCGCCCGACAACTGGTCGGTGCGGCGGTCGAACAACGGCAAGACGCCCAGCGTCGTTGCGGCAGCCTGCACTTCCCATCCGTCGCCGAGAACGTCGCTGACCCGCCCCTCCGGCAAAACAGGGTCTTGCTCAAGCGACACAATCCGCGCGCCGCGACCAAATCGCACATCACCGCTGTCCGGCGTGAGCGCTCCTGTCATGATGCGCAGGAGCGTGGTCTTGCCGGAACCATTCACTCCGACCACTGCGACACGATCGCCCTTTGAGATGGTGACGTCGACACGGCTGAAGAGCATCTTGTCGGGCTGAGCTAGCCCGACGTCGGAGAGATCGACGCAAATCACCCCGTCGACGCTACGGCCGAAACGGTCACGCCGTGCCGAGCACGACGGGACCGTTCAGCGGCTCCTGTGATCGGATTAGTTGCCGTTGATTTTGTCGGTGATACCTGTCTCGATCTCGGTGAGCTTCTCAGCGGCCTCATCTGCCGTCATCCGCTCTGCCTCAACCGCAGCGTTGAGGCGCTCCTCGGCTTCGGTCATCAGAGCAGCAACCAAGGCACTCGTTTCGACCCCCTTCGCAGCTGCGAGTTCCGCCAGAGTTGCTCCGGTACGGAGCTCATCCCGCAATTCGTCGGCACCGATACCCAGCAGCTCGGCCAAGACCTCAGACCGACCCGATTTGCCCGGACCACGACGTCCATTATTCCCGCGATCGCTGCGCTCTGGCCGATTCTCGACTAGGTGGGTGGCAACTGAATTAGCTTGATCGGCGGTCAGCGTGCCGTCGACGACGAGTGGCTGCAGCGCATCACGAAGACGTTCTCCAGGATTTGTCTTCTTATCTTCGCCTGCTGAGTCGTCGAGCTGCCGCACAAGTGCCGTAGGAGCGGCAGGGAGTAGGCCGTCGCTCTCGGCTGCGCTCGAGAGGCCTGGAACGCCGAGTACCAAGCCGGCAAGTGAGCCACCGACGAGGCCGGCAGTGAGACCGATGGCCAGGGCCTTCTTGGAGGACCGAGGCTGCTGGGACTGAGCCGAGACTGCGTTGTTCATGTCATGTTCCTTTCCAGAACGTTGTTGGGGATGTCAGCAACGATGACAGTCCCTGGTGAGGAGGAAACCGGAGCAAGGTAAGAGTCAGGTGTGGCTTGAGCAACGCTCAAGGCCGAAATGGTGCCGGCTAGATCACGAAGGAGTGGCGGAGTTCAGCGCGTTTTGGACTGGCAGCTCGAAGCCGACCGATGCGCCACCACCAGGTCGGTTGACTGCACTCACGGTGCCGCCTTGCCGTTCGACAATCTCACGCACGATCGCCAATCCCAACCCTGAACCCGGCAACGTCCGCGACGCCGTGGCGCGATGGAATCGGTCAAAGACCAGTGGGAGGTCATCTTCCGGGATACCTGGACCGTGGTCAATGACCGTGAGCCGCCCCCCCTCAACCTCCACGCAGATCGCGACATCGCTCTGATCGAACTTCGCAGCGTTTTCGACGAGATTCGTGATCGCCCGTTCAATGCCGACAAGGGGCGCAAACACCATGGCTTCGGCGCCGACCTGCTCCCTAATTTCCACGACCACAGATCGATCCCGCCGCCGACCAACACGCGCAGCCACTCGGCGAGCCGCCTGAGCAAGCAGAAACTCCTGCGGTGCTTGATCAGCAAGTTCGCCAGATGCAACCGCTACTAACTCGTTGACGAGTTCAGTGAGTTCCCCGACCTCGTTGTCCACGTCCTCGAGAATCTGTTCCTGCATATCAGCCGCCATATCCGGGTGCCGACGAAGCACGGCAAGGTTCGTCCGCAGACTGGTCAACGGCGTGCGGAGCTCGTGGCCTGCGTTCTGAACCAACCGATGCTGTTCACCTTGCGACCGTTGGAGCGCCCCAAGCATCGATCCAAACGCCGAGCCGAGGCGGCCAACTTCATCTCTTCCCGGCTCGGGCAGGGAAACATTCAGGTCACCCGAACGCTCCACTTCGCTCGCCGCTCGGGTGAGACGACGCAGCGGCGCAGCGACCGTGCTAGCCAGAAGCCAACCCACCGCTGCGGCGAGCAAAGAAACGACAAGGACGAACACTGCCGTCCGACGCTGCACGTCGCGGAGTACTCGATCCGTCTCACCTAGTGAACGAGCCACCTGAACAGCACCGGTGTTCAGACCAACGGTGTGTACCCGGAAACGTTCGGAACCGAATTCAACCGTTGACTGATCAAAACCGCGATTCACACCGACCACGCTTCGCGCAGAGTCGCTGACTGGAAGATCCAACTCAAACGAACTTTTGACCGGCTCAGCGCGAATGTCCAACACGCGAACCGAGTAGATCTCAAGCTGACCGCGCGCCGGGATTAAAAGGCCTTTGTCGCCTCGCCCTACGAGCAGCGTCGTGGCTTCGCTGATCGAGTCGTCGACTTCAGCGATGAGGCGAGCACCAGTCGATCGGTAGCTGACCGCCCCGACGACAGAAGTAGCTACAAGAACAAGGGTGGCCATTGCCACAGCAATTTTTATTCGCAGCGAGCTCATGCTGGTATCCGGACCGTGTAGCCGACGCCGCGCACCGTTTGCACGAGCCGCTGCCCGCCGTCGGCCTCGGTTTTACGGCGGAGGTATCCGATATAGACCGCAAGGTTCTTCGAATCCGGGCCGAAGTCGTAGTTCCAAATCCGTTCATATATTGTCGTGTGATCGAGAACAATCCCTTTGTTTTCGACGAGTAGCTCGAGCAGATCGAACTCAGTCTTCGACAAATCGATCTCGCGTTCGCCACGAAACACACGACGGGATGCAGAATCAAGGCGAAGGTCGCCAACGTTGAGAGGCTTGACCTCATCCTCTTCGGCGTACTCGGCTCGGCGCAGCAGCGCACGGAGACGAGCAAGTAGTTCATCGAGGTCATACGGCTTCGCCAAGTAGTCATCCGCGCCAACGTCGAGGCCTGCAACGCGATCAGAGGTTTCCGTCCGGGCGGTCAGCATCAAAATTGGCAGCCGATTGCCTTCGGCACGCACCACGCGGCACACAGTCAACCCGTCAACGAGCGGCATCGATACGTCGAGGAGAAGCGCAGCGGGCCCGTCTCTCGAAACAGCGTCAAGACACTCCGCACCATTCGACGTGGCTGTAACTCGATATCCCTCGAGTTCAAGCGCTCGCACAAGTGAATCGCGAACTGCGCGATCATCCTCAGCGACCAGGAGATGAGCCGGTGCACGATCATTGGCCGAGACAGTCACCTCCACAGTCTTGCCGCTCGCGAAGCCATCGCGGGTGAGAGTTCGGTATGAATCCCAGTCGGACACCTTCGCTGTTTGCTAGCAACTGCATGTGCAGTTGTTTCCGTCAAGCGCTCAGCTCGAGGGCCGCAATCTTCCTTTGGCATTCGCTGCTGTCGCTGTGGGAGGCGCTACTGGGACAACCCTGCGCTGGGCCATCGGAACGCTTTTTGGCGCCGAGACCGGCTCTTGGCCGTGGTGGACGCTCACGGTGAATGTGCTCGGCTGCCTGGCGATTGGTATCGCAGCCGACCGCGTCGAACGCGGATCGCTGCGCTGGGATGCCATCGTCACAGGCCTGCTTGGTGGCTTCACCACGATGTCATCATTCGCTATCGAGCTCAACGACTTCGTCGATCGCGATATGACTAGTACTGCAGTTGCGTATGGCGGAGTTACCGTCGCAAGCTGTGCCGCCGCACTCGGACTCACGTCCGCACTGTCTCGACGGCGCTCACACACCAACCTCAGCCGGGACAGCGACGCATGACACCAGTTGTCGTTGTCTGCGCCGCAGCGTTGGGGGCTACCGCCAGACTCGCCCTGGGCCTTCTGGTGCGTTCGTGGCTAGCGCTACTTGTCGCCAACACCATCGGTGCCGCAGTACTCGGCTGCACCCTGAGCGCGGACTTGTCCGACGGTGTCATCACAGTCATAGGGGTCGGATTCTGTGGCGCGCTCACCACATATTCAGCATTCGCACTGGAAGCACGTTCGCTCGGATGGCGACGGGGATCGGCCTACACCGTTCTCACCATCGGCTGCGCGTGTGGCGCGGCCTCAGTTGGTACGACTCTGATTTCGATCGGATCTGTCGTCTCGCCCCTAGTCGGTATCCGCTGAATCAGAGGTCAGGTGGTTTCAAGTATTCGAACCGGCAGTACACGCGGTCCACGAATCTGACCAGCGCTCCAGGTCACATCACCGGCAAGCTCAAACTTGGGGAACCGGCTGACGAATTCCTCGATCGCCACCTTAAGTTCGAGCCGGGCAAGGTTCGAACCGAGGCATCGGTGGATGCCAAGACCGAAGGCTGCGTGCCGGTTTGACTCCCGGTCAATGATGAACTCATCGGCGTCCTCGAACGCGCGCGGATCGCGGTTAGCAGCCGGGAAAGGCAGGAGCACCCAGTCATCCTTCTTCATTGGGCATCCATGGAAGTCCACGTCCTTGGCGACCATGCGAGCCATAGTCACAGGGGCGTAGGCCCGGAGGAACTCCTCGAGGGCGAAAGTCATCACCTCAGGCTCAGAGCCGAGACGGTCAAGATCCGCCGGAGTTTTCGCCAGATGCCACAGCGACGAACCAATCGCCGACCACGTGGTGTCGATACCTGCGATGAGAAGCAGCACGATTGAGCCGCGGACATGTTCAGGCGACAACTTCTCGCCGCCCATTTCAACGTTGAGAAGGTAGTCGGTGAGGTCCTCACGCGGGTTGTCGATGTGGTCTTGCACCTGTTTGCTGAGGTACTCGTCCAGCTTGAGGAAGTTGTCCCGACGAGTCCCTGGCTCGGCGTTGATGGTCTCGAGCGTGTTGTGCACAAACTCGCGGAACAACGCCTCGTCTTCTTCGGGAAACCCCAGCATGCGACCAATGACGTTGACCGGGATGTGCTGCGCATACTGAACCGCAGCATCGACGGTGTCGCCAGGCGCAACGTCACCCATTTCGTCAAGCAAGCGGCGGCAGAGAATCTGGACTTCGGCCTCCCACGGTTCGATCTGCTTTGGAGCGAATGGTGGCAACAGCAAACGACGCGCCATTCCGTGGAACGGCGGGTCACTCGAGATCGGCGGCACGACGCCAATAGGCGCAGGGATAGCAGCATCGCCTGGGCGGAGGTGGGCGACCACGACACTGCGACTCGTGAAGTTCTCCGTGTCGTACGCAACGTCATTCACCGCCTCGTGCGTAATCGGAGCCCACATGCCCCCGTAACGATCGGAATGGGCAACAGGGCAGCCGATGTCTCGTAGTTCCTTCCACACCTCAGGCGCATTCGGGTTGTAGCGGGGATCGGCGTGATCGATGTCAGTTGCCCAGTCGGTGACCGGCCCGTAGTCATCCGGGTTGTAGGGAGTGCGCTCCCACGAGAGCGCCCTCTCCGGAGTGTCGGAAAT
>Ga0213861_10002543_pt1 | contig 15550 bp, 11 predicted proteins | sample PICome_4_FD_160110 | JGI IMG/M metagenome (GOLD analysis project Ga0213861, IMG submission 160110) | Coastal seawater microbial communities near Pivers Island, North Carolina, United States - PICO131 | ecosystem: Environmental > Aquatic > Marine > Coastal | place: USA: North Carolina... | reverse complement strand
GATCGTGAGACAATTCGGCAACGCCTTGCGAGAGAAAAAATCAGACCTCGGCGCATTGGTCAGCTACGAAATGGGAAAATCCTACCAAGAAGGATTGGGCGAAGTGCAAGAAATGATTGACATCTGTGACTTCGCTGTAGGCCAATCTCGCATGATGTATGGGATGACGACACACAGTGAACGTCCCAATCACAGGATGTTCGAACAATGGCACCCACTTGGTGTGGTGGGCATCATCTCCGCATTCAATTTCCCCGTAGCTGTCTGGTCGTGGAATACGGCACTGGCTTGGATTGCAGGCAATGCCTGTGTCTGGAAGCCATCTGAAAAATCTTCTCTCTGTGCAGTTGCTTGTCAACATATTTGGAATGAAGTCGCCAACGCAAACAACGTTCCAGCAGCCATCTCGTGCGTGATCAGCGGAAGAGCAGATGTAGGAAAGCAAATGTGCGAAGATCCTCGTGTCCCTCTCGTGAGTGCGACTGGCAGTACACGCATGGGCAAGGCTGTTGCACAAACCGTTGCCGCACGACTGGGCAAAAGCCTGCTTGAATTGGGTGGAAACAACGCCGTCATCATCTCACAGCATGCGGACCTACAGATGGTCATACCCGCAACCGTCTTCGGCGCAGTCGGAACATGTGGGCAACGCTGCACGAGCACCCGACGCCTCATCATTCATGAATCGATTTACACCCAGGTCAAAGAAGCGTTGGTATCCGCTTATGCCCAATTGCGCATAGGGGATCCATTGGATGAAACCAACCATGTTGGACCCCTGACGGATCAGGATGCCGTCCAAATGTATCTCAATGCTTTGGATGCTGTCAAATCACAAGGAGGCAAGTTCCTTGTGGAGGGTGGTGTTCTCAACGGCCAAGGCTACGACAGCGGATGCTATGTCAGGCCAGCCATTGCGGAAGTCAAAAATGAGATGCAAATCGTTCAAGATGAAACGTTTGCGCCCATTTTATACATCATGCCGTACCAAACCATTGAAGAAGCCATCGCTCTCCAGAACGGCGTTGCCCAAGGCCTGTCCAGTGCCATCATGACCAACCACGTCCGCGAATCCGAATTGTTTCTCAGCACTCGTGGATCTGATTGTGGCATTGCTAACGTCAACATCGGTACGTCTGGCGCAGAAATCGGTGGTGCCTTTGGAGGTGAAAAAGAAACAGGCGGCGGTCGCGAGTCCGGTTCAGACGCCTGGAAAGCCTACATGCGCCGACAAACGAACACCATCAATTACGGAGACACCCTCCCCTTGGCACAGGGAATCAAGTTCGACATCTAAGCACAATGACAAAAGAACTTCTTCAGGTTTTGAGCATCGCCATCATGGCCACAGGCTTCATCGCCTGTGGGGATGTTGCTTTGTCAGACAATCGTCAAGTTGAAGACCAGTGGTACTCCATGACGTTCTCGCTCAACGACAGTACACAAGCCATCATCTATGCAGAAGGCAGCCCAGATTCGCTTGTCGTTCATAATAATGGAGAAGAAATTGCCCTTATCAAAATTGGAGAGGGCAATTACAGAATTCCCGTCTTTGATGGGCTGATTCAAGGAATTTGGTCCCCTGATCGAGTCTTCCAAGGCGAATGGATTGACAAGATGTCCGATCCATTCCGGCAAATCCCCTTGAGCATTGAACCCACAGAAACTCCCCTGCTGCCCCTTGCGACAACAGAGGCAAGCAAAACAATCTATGGTTTGATTTTTGAGCCCGAAGAAGGACCTGTTTGGCAAGGCCAGCTCATACTTCAAGAGAACGACGATCAGTGTTCCGCAACCGTTCGGACCGGAACAGGGGATTTGCGTTATCTCGGTGGGACCGCATCAGAAGAATCTATTGAACTCACCACGTTTGATGGAGCTCACCTGTACCAATTTGACATCCAAAGAGACGGAGACACCCTGACCGGATATTTCCACTCACATACTGGATACAAGTCTTCGATACAAGGCAAGCGCCTCGGACGGATGCCTATCACAGATCCCATGCGCATCCAAGCAACAGGGCCGATGTCGTTCACAGTTGTCACCGATCAGGACAGCACTCTGGCCACATGGACGGGCGATGATTTCAAGGGCAATGTCACCATCATCGATTTGATGGGCACTTGGTGCCCGAATTGCATGGATGCAGCGAAGATGTTCAAAGAACTCCAAGAAGAGTTCCCCAACTTGCAAGTGGCCTCTGTCGCCTTCGAAACGCGATCCAATCCACGTGCCGTATTCTCGCGATTCGAGACGTACAAAGCGGATTTGGGCATCGATTGGCCCATGGTCTATGGTGGCCCAGCAAAAAAGAAAGAAACTGGATACAAGATGGACTTCTTGACGGGGTTTGAGAGCTTTCCAACCACCCTCATCCTCGACAAAGCAGGCAACATCGCATACGTCCACACTGGTTTCAATGGACCCGCTACGGGCGAAGCTCACACACGGGAACAACAGTTCTTCCGCGCGGCCATCAGAAGCCTCATGAACTGATCTCAGTTCCGATCCGAAGGGAAAGCATTTGTGACGTCGACGCGGATTCTATCTGTCTGATTCAGCAACTGCCAAGCTGTGTGAAACACCAGTTTGCCGATTTCAGCTGTCTTGTCAAACATGATTTTCTCGACGTCATCACCGGGCTTGTGATAATCCTCATGGACGCCACTGAAATAGAAGATCACAGGAATGTTGTGCTTCGCAAAATTGTAATGATCTGAACGATAGTAGAATCGATTTGGGTCGGCAGGATCATTGTAGGTATAGTCCAGTGCAAGCTGTGTAAATACCTCGTTTGCAGCCTCTGAAATGGCATGCAATTCCGTGGACAACTTGTCTGAACCAATCAAATAGACATACCTGCTATCATCAGCATGTTGCTCATCCACGCGCCCGATCATATCAATGTTCAGGTTCGCTACGGTCCGAGTCAAAGGAAATACCGGGTGATCACTGTACCACTCGGAACCGAGCAACCCTTTTTCCTCGCCCACAACCGTCATCAGCAACACACTCCTCCGAGGCCCTTCCCCAGCATTCACCGCGCTCATGAATGCCTCGGCAAGCTCGAGGACCGTGACCGTTCCTGATCCATCATCATCCGCCCCATTATGGATTTCGCCATCAATGATACCAACATGATCATAATGCGCTGTAATCACCACCAATTCATTCTTCAATACACTGTCCCGCCCTGGGATGTAACCCAACACATTCGCACCCAAAAATTCACGACGATCTCGATCCAATGAAAAACTCCAGCGTTCATCCTTGATCTCACCACGCCAAACGCGGCCCTTTTTCTCGGCAGTCTTTCGCGCCTTGTCAACGCTTTTCACCTTCGTGGTCGCCAGGAATAAATCACCGACCCGGTTTGGTACAAAGAATGTGGGAATGCTCGTGCCCTCACCATTGGGCACTTCCGCTCGACGCAAACCCACGGATTTTCTACTAATCCAACCACGCAAACGGCCCTTGGTCATCCCGTATTGGTTCTCAATCACAATGATTGCGCGAGCCCCTGCGGAAGCGGCAACCATGCGTTTGGCTTCTGGGCCTTCGGACCACTCGTTTGGCCCCAATTCGCCCGTAACAAAACTCACCCGGTTTCCATCCCTCGGATCACCATCAAGCACCACCACAACCTTTCCAGCAACATCCAAATCCGCGTAATCATTCCAAATCGAATCCTGGATCCCAAACCCCGCAAAAACGACTGGCAAGGAATCCAAAACGTTCTCCTTCAAACCTGGATACAACACAAAATCATCAAACAACTGCCAATCCACATTCGCGAAGTTCATGGAACCGCCTTTGATCTGAGAAGACTCCAACGGCACATCCTGCAGGTAACTCTGACCGTCGTAAGGTTCAATGCCAAGCATCTCAAAATAACCAGCGATGTACGCTGCTGCTTTGTCTGCACCAACCGTGCCAGTCTCCCGGCCTTCATACGCATCACTGGCCAAAACAGACAAATGCAGCCTCAACTGATCAGACTGAATGGTTTCCGCATACTTCTCTGACAAGTCTTTGTAAACAAGCGATTTTTGCGCATGCAATGTCCCTGATATGAAGGCCATGAAAGCCACCACAACAGTCAGTGCAATCTTCTTGACGCGACCTGCGTGTCTCCCCCCTTCAAATGATTCCCCGGCGAATGCATCCACCATCTCCAACGCATCCGTCTCGGAAACAAACCGCGCTGGCAAACAAAGCACATTCGCATCATTGTGCTGACGAGCCAACTCCGCAAGCTCCCTTGTCCATGCAATGGCCGCACGAATGCCCGCATGCTTGTTTGCGGTCATCGCCACACCATTAGCCGATCCACAAATCAAAATGCCCCAATCACATGTTCCCTGTCCCACCAATTCCGCGACTTGGTGCGCAAAATCTGGGTAATCCACCCGATCTTCCGTGTGAGTACCCACGTCAGTAATCTCATGGCCTTTCGCCTTCAGGGAACTGACAATCAATGATTTCAAATGAGGTCCGGCGTGATCGCCACCAATCGCAATGTTCATGAGGATGATTCGTTCTGTGCAGGGTAAAAGTAACCAACAGGCCCCACCGAGAAGATGTGAATTCCATGTGAGCAAGCGTGAACAACTTTTGCTTGGAAAAATCACCCCATCCGCCTAAGCAGGATTCACCCCTTTCCATCCAAATTTTTTCACCTCTACCTTTCCCCATTTCATCAGCACCCAAACCGAACTTTCTTCACACCCACACCTACTCCTACTTCTCCACATTTGCAACATCCACGCACGTAGACCCAACCCAGTGAAGAACCTCGTCACTTCCAACAAGCCCAAGCAACTCGCTTCTGAAGAGATGTCAAAAAACCTGTGATAAGTTGTGAATAACCAGCAAAAGCAAGTTCTTTCCACCCGACTTTTGCACCGTTTCCACAGCCCTATGAAAGCAATGAATCCTTTTTTCAAAAAATTGATTTTATGTCATTGTGTTGTGTGGAACTTTGTCCAAGCTCAACCTGATCTTCCGGGTTGCGAATGGACGACCTTTGTGTTCGATGAAGGTTCTATTTCCAGCGAAGGGTGTCTTTTGGATGGGAAGCCAGAAGGGGTTTGGCGGAACTATCACCCGACCGGCGTCCTCAAAAGCGAAGGCGCGAGAAAAAATCATTTGCTCGATGGCACCTGGCGTTTTTACCGCACAGATGGCAGCTTGGAGAGACAGGTTGACTACACGGAGGATGTGCGAAATGGAACGGATTGCACCTTCGACGAAACCGGAGAAATTTGCCTTGAGGAAACACCATGGCGCCATGGCATCCGCAGCGGATTGAAAATCATTCGTTTTCCTGATGGCCAGACGCAGCGTGAAATTCCACTCGTTGAAGGATTGGAAAATGGTCGTGGCCAGGAATTCTCAGCGGATGGCCGTTTGATCTCATTCTTGGATTATCGCGACGGTTTTTTGCGTTCCCTCGAAGTGTTCAATCGGTTGGATAGTCAGGGAAAGAAGCACGGTGTTTGGGTGACTTTCAAGGATGACAATCACCGCATCAAGCAGGAGGAAGGACCTTGGCGGCATGGGGTCAAGCATGGCGTATTCAAGTATTATGACAAGTTTGGTAACCTGGAGCGCATGGTGCAATTTGAAAATGGTGAGCCCCTTTCGGAAGACAATGAAGCGGCGATGTTGTTGGACATTCGCCGGACTTACCATGAGAACGGTGCGGTTCAATCGGTGGGTTCGTTCAATGAAGGGGTGAAGCAAGGCGTATTCCGGATGTATGATGAGACCGGGGTGTTGGTTGATGGGGAGATTTATCAGGCTGGCCGTTTGGTGGCATCGGGCGTGACGAATCCTGCGGGGGATCGGGAAGGGGAGTGGGTGCTTTATTTTCCCTCGGGTGAGGTGCAGGCCCGGGGCGGTTATGCGGATGGTCTGCGGGAAGGGGAATGGACGTTTTTCTACGAATCAGGCCAAACCGCCCAAACCGGCTCCTACCGCGCCGGCGAATTGCACGGCAGCTGGACCTGGTATTTTGAGTCCGGCAAAGTCCACCGGCTTGAGCGGTACCGCAATGGCAAAAAGGACGGTTTGTTCGAAGAGTTTGACGAGCAGGGCAACACCCTCCTGCGCGGCGAATACATTTCAGGATATCGAAATGGCGCTTGGATTTACGAAGTCAACGACCACAAAGAAGAAGGGGAGTATGTTGACGGCGAGTGGAACGGCGAGTGGGTTCATACCTACGACAATAACCAAAAACGATTCCAAGGTTCATTCAATTTTGGGCAGCCGGAAGGCAAACATGAAACCTGGTACCGATCGGGTCGGACCCAGTGGTCTGGCCGATACGATGGCGGGGTGCGTGATGGAAAATGGTTTTTCTATGACGAAGATGGCCTGTTGGAGGCGACATTGCAGTATGATTTGGGCGTGTTGACCAGAATCAATGGCAACAAAGTGTCCGAGTCAATGCCCAGCGACTGACAAAGAGATATGAAGCCTTCAACCGCGACATCGGCCTTCGATTTGCAAGCCATGCCTGTGCCTGTAGCCCATTTGCCCAAGCAGGAGAATGGCGAACCTGAAGGTGCTTTCAATGCGTGGAACGATCACTTTGCTGCGCTTCGAACCGACGCTAATGACCTCGCCACTTGGATTCCAGCTGCGGACCTTGAGGAGTTTCGGTCCCTGTTGCGTGACATGGCGGACGGGGAGTCGAAGGCTTGGGAAATCACAGACGCTCAGACCGCAAGAAAATTGCTGTGTCGCGCTACGGCTGCGAGCCAGGGTTGGTTGTTGGTTTTGGAACCTTGGGTTGACACTGGGATGGCTCCCGATCGCAGGCCATTGGATGACTTCAGTCATTCATCCATGGATGGTATTGCTCGTGTTGTGGACTTGCAAATCACCGAGTGCAACGATCGGTTTGCGACCATCATGGGTTTCAACGACCGCGAAACTTTGGCCGGACGAAATTTGACCGAGTGGCTGTCTTTGCGCGATTGGCGGCGATTGCAGGCCCGCGCGAAGAGCATGAGTCCTTGCGAAATCGAGTTGGAAATTGCGCCAGGCATTTTTCGGTTTGTGGAGGCGGCGATGAAGCCTTCCGACCGGGATGGGGTCACGCATTTGTTCATCTACGATGTGACGGATCACAAGCGGGTGGAGCGGGATTTGGCCCAGACAAAGGAGCGATTCAGGCTGCTTGTGGAATCGAATCCCATCAGTTTGTTTCTCATCATCGAAGGCCAAATCCAATACGTCAACCCCGCCGCCACCGAGCTCATAGGTGTCGAGTTGGAGGATGAATTGCTCGGCGCCCCTTTTGAGTCCTTCTTCATTTCCAGTGATCGGGAGCGGATTCGATCGGCCCTGGCCAAATCCCGGCAAGGCGAAAAGGTTCCTTACGTCGAATTGACGCTCGAATTGCCCGGGCACATTTTGCGTGACGTCGGCCTGCGGATGACCCTGTCTGTGTTTGACCATCAGCCGGCCATCCAGGTCACAGCGACGGATTTGTCTACCCGTATGGAACTCATGCGCGAGCAGATGCGGGCGAGTCTCGCGGAAGAAACGAACACTTTACTCAAGTCTGAAATTGCCAGACACCAAGCCACCCAGCGCAAACTGCGAGAGGCAGAGGAACTCAACCGAAGCATCATCGAGAGTTCGATTGACATGATTGCGGCTTTTGATGAAGATGGCCGGTTGTTGCAGTTCAACCATGCGGCGTCGGTGGAGTTTGGATGGTCCCCTGATGAAGCAAAAACCCTCGGTTTTGAGGCTTTTCTGGCAGATCCTGATGAAGCAGAATCCATTCTGCAAGAACTCAAAACCCAAAATTATTTCGTTGGGGAAGTGGCCGGCATGCGGGCTTCGGGCGAAGAATTCAGCATGTTGATGTCCGTGGCCACGTTGCGCTCCGACGAGGGCGAACGATTGGGGGTTGTGGTGGTTGCACGGGACATCACGGATTTGAAACTCGCGGAAGAGGAGTTGCGGGAGAGCGAACATCGGTACAGGGACATTCTCGACAATGCGAACGACTTGATTTTCCTGCTCAGCCCGGACGGTCATTTCACCTATGCGAATCCTTCCTTTTTCCGGACGTTGGGGTATTCGGAGGCGGATTTGGCCCAAGTGCCTGTTCATGACATTCTGCAAAACTTGCCGGCCGCGAAAGATGACTGGATGGATGAGCTGGAGTCGCGGAATCTCGAGCGTCGGTTTCGGGCGAAGGACGGTTCTGTGCTGCAAATGATCGGTGGGGCCACGGCCCAGCTGGATGAGGCAGGGAATCGCATCGGTTTGCGCGGGATTTACCTCGACATCTCGGACATGCGTCGGCACGAACGAGCCGCCCGCGTGCAGAGCGCGAAGCTCGATTCGATTTTCAACTCGACCCGCTATTTGCTCATGTTCACCATAGACAAGGACATGCGGCTGACCTCTCAGAACCAGAATTTTGAGGCGACGATGCGCTTGCAGTTTGGGGACGATTTGCAAATCGGAGACTCCGTGATTGACAAGTTCAAGGCGGTGATTGAGAAAGATTTGGAGCGCAATGTGTTGCAGTTTTTCCCGCGGGCATTCGACGGCCGTCAGCAGCAGTTTGAGATGCCGTTGCGGGATGCGAAGGGTGATTTGGTCTGGTTTCAGATGTTCCTCAACCCGGTGCAATTCGACGATGAGCAAAACCACATGGAGCTCAGCTGCATTGCCTACGACATCACAGAGCGCAAGGAAATCGACGCAGCCATCCGCAGCGCCTTGAAAGAGAAGGAAGTTCTGCTTCAGGAAGTGCATCACCGGGTGAAAAACAACCTGCAGGTCATTTCGAGCATGCTCAATTTGCAACGCCGGTTCATCAAGGATCCTGGCCTGCTGCAAGTCCTCGATGAGTCCCAGAATCGGATTGCGACGATGTCCTACATCCACGAGTCGCTGTACAAGAACACGGATTTCAGTTCGATCAGTTTCTCGGAGTACCTCGTGCGGCTGTCGAACAACTTGATTCACAGCTATGCCCGGCGGGATTGTGCGGTGGAATTGGAGACGGTGTTGGACGATGTGCAATTGAACCTCGACCACGCGATTCCGTGTGGTTTGATTGTCAATGAGTTGGTTTCCAACGCGATGAAGTATGCGTTCGTCGACCGGACTGAGGGCGTGGTGACGCTGCGCGTCCAGCGGGTGGCGGATGGCCATTTGGAGATCGAGGTGCGCGACAATGGGGTGGGTTTGCCGGAGAATTTTGATTTCACGCAGAACGACTCGTTGGGGGTGTATTTGGTGCAGGCGCTCACAGACCAAATCGATGGCACCCTCCTCGTCCGCAACAACGAAAATGGTTCCGGCTGTTCCTTTTTGGTTAGCTTTACACCTTCGACCTAACAATCAACCTGTTCATCATGCCCATTAACATCTTAGTCACTGAAGACGAGAGCATTGTTCGGAAAGACATCGAGCGCTGCCTGATTAATCTTGGTTACAATGTGATTGCTTCTGCAGACAATGGCGAAGACGCCATTGAGTTGGCGTTGAAACACAAGCCGGATTTGGCCTTGATGGATATTATGATCAAAGGGGACATGAATGGGATTGCGGCTGCAGAGGAAATCAAGCGCAACTTGGACATCCCTGTGGTGTTCTTGACGGCGTATGCGGATGAGAACACGCTCAACGAGGCGAAACTTGCCGAGCCACATGGCTACATCCTCAAGCCTTTCAAGGATGTTGACATTCAGACGGCGATTGAAATGGCGCTGCACAAGCACGGCAAAGAGCAAGAGCTTAAGCTGGAGTCTGATTTCCTCCGCAGCTTGGCGGAGCACAAGCAGGATGCCGACGTCATATTTGTCAAGAACCGCAGCCGGTTGATTCGCGTGAAGCACGAGGACTTGCTGTTTGTGGAAGCGCTCAAGGACTACGTCGTGGTCCACACGCGGGAAGAGAGTTACACCATTCACAGCACGATGAAAGAGGTGGAGCGCAAGCTCGATGAGCGCTTGTTTGTGCGCGTTCACCGGAGTTTCATTGTCAACCTGCAGGCGATTGACAGCATCAAGTATGCCATGATCACCATGGAGGGCATGGAGAAGGAGATTCCGGTCGGTGGCAGTTACAAAGATCTGCTGGCCAGCCGCATCAACCTGTTGTGATGATGCACGGTGGGACGGCGCTGGAGCGGTTTTTGCGCTATGTGCGCATTGACACCCAGAGCGATCCATCGAGCCCCACTTGCCCCAGTACTGAGAAGCAAAAAAACCTTGGGCGTTTGCTCGTGCAGGAGTTGCGTGCGCTCGGTTGCAGCGATGCAGCGATGGACGAGCATGGCTATGTGTATGCGACGTTGCTCGGGAATCCTGAGGAGCCGGTGATTTGCTTTTGCTCGCACATGGACACGTCGCCGGAAACGTCGGGTGCGGATGTGGAGCCGATTGTGCACGCCGCTTGGGATGGTCAGCCGTTGCGTTTGCCCCACAACGAAGTGGTCATTGATCCGGCAGCCGGGCATCCGGATTTGCTGGACAAGGTGGGAGAGGACATTGTGACGGCAGACGGCCGGACCCTCCTCGGCGCGGACAACAAAGCGGGTGTAGCCGAAATCATGGATTGCTTGCAATGGTTTCATGATCATCCAGATGCGTCCCATGCGACGCTGCGGATTCTCTTCACCCCGGATGAAGAAATCGGACGAGGGGCAGACCGGGTTGACCTCGAGAAATTGGGCTCGGATTTCGGCTACACAGTCGATGGAGAGTCACTCGGCAGCATGGAAGATGAGACGTTTTCTGCCGATGGGGCGACCGTGGTGTTTGAGGGCATCAACGCCCATCCGGGCTTTGCCAAGGGAGCGATGGTCAATGCCTTGAAAGTGGCATGTGATTTCGTTGCGTCTCTGCCAGTGGACAGTTGGAGCCCAGAAACCACCGAAGATCGCACTGGGTTCGTTCATCCATACGAGATGACGGGAACGGTGGAACGGTCAGAAATCACCTTCATCGTGCGCAGTTTCGAGACCGCGGAATTGGGGACTTTTGCCGAGCGTTTGCAGGCCTTGCAGCAAGAGGTTTTGGCGAGATGGCCTGGTGCCACAGGCCGTGTGGACATTCGGGAGCAATACCGAAACATGAAAGAGGTGTTGGTCCAGCACCCACACGTGGCGGCCCGGGCGGCAGCGGCGATTGAAGCGGCTGGATTGACGCTGAAGCGAGGCGCCATCCGGGGGGGCACAGACGGAAGCCGTTTGAGCTTCATGGGGTTGCCATGTCCGAATGTGTTTGCCGGTGAACACGCCTTTCACAGCCGGCAAGAATGGGTGAGCGTTCAGGACATGGAGAAGGCGGTGGAAGTGCTCATTCGCATCGCCCAGGGGCAATAGCGATTTGTGTCGCAATCACCAAGGCAACTGCAGTTGCCGGACATTTGTCTCATAGAATGCTTCGAGGGCTTGGCGCAGATTCCCTGTCATCGGGCGTTCCATCGCCGCCAAATTGTCCAGCAATTGAGCCATCGATGTGGCGCCAGGGATGACCGTGGATACGGCGTCGAAGGCCGTGCAAAAGTTGAGAGCAGTGGCCACCAATGCATCCGTGCCGCCTACCATGTCGCTGACTGTTTCGACGAGTTCGGCGCGGATGCGCTTGTCTTCTGCCGTCCAGCGCGATCTGACGCCTGTGAATGTGCTGTGCTGGTCGTATTTCCCGGTGAGCCAGCCGGAATCGAAGGGGATTTTCGCGATGATGGCTGCGTTTTTGGATTGGGCCAAACCAAACGCACCCGCCACATCCTGGTGCAACACATTGAAGAAGCACTCCACCACCTGGGCGTTCGTGGTGTCCAGCAGCAATTTGACCTCCGCAGCAAAATCAACGGAGGCACCATAAGCCCGGATTTTGCCCTCTGCCTGCAACGATTCGAACACCTCATAATGGTCATTCTGGTTGCCGTCCAACAGCGCCAACGGCGGGCTGTGAATGATGACAGAATCCAGGTAGTCCACCTTCAGCCGGGCGAGGCTTTTGTCAACAGAAGGCCGGATGCGATTCGGGTCATAATCCACGACGCCAGCATCCGAATGGCCAAACTTCGTGTTGATGATGATCGTCGACCGATCGATGTGTTCAAAAACCTTGCCCAGTCTCGCTTCACTGGTGCCGTGACCATAGTTGGGTGCGGTGTCGAAAAAGTTCACGCCGTGGTCCAGCGCTGCCTCAATCATGGCCACCGCCTCCCGCTCTGGGACGTCTGCCCATCCAGAATTCAGCCCGATCTGCCAGGCCCCAAACCCCAGTTCCGAGGCCTCGACACCCCCCGCCAAGTACTTCCGGTATCTCATCGATCTTCCTGTTTTTTCAGCTCATACACGTATTGAATCAACCCTGTGGCAAAAGTATTTGTTGATTTGCATTCGAAGCCATCGGGCACCACACCACCAGCGAAAAGCAAAGTGCCCCGCTGAAGTAGGACCGGAATGATGGACAGCATGATTTCGTCGATCAAGCCTTGTTGGAGCATGGATTGGGCCAAACCCGCCCCACCATCACAATACACATTCCTCCCAGTCGATTGCTTCAGTCCCTCGATCAATTCCCGCAGGTCTCCACCACAGAAATGCAGCTTTCCGGACGAGGGACGGTTCTGCCGGGTGATCACATACACCTGCCTGTCTTCGTGGTACGGATAGCCCATGCTGAGCACCTTTTCGTAGGTTCTTCGGCCCACCAGAATGGCACCGATTGTTTCCATGAACGAACCATACCCATAGTCTTCGCCTTCGACTTGGTAGGGGTTCAAGAAATCGAGGTTGTCCTTGTCTCCGGCGATGAAACCGTCCTCGGACATGGCGATGTACAAAATGGTCTTCGGCATTTATGGCAATTGAAAGAGGTCTTCGACCGAACAACGCAAAGTCCTGGAAATCTTCAAGGCTAGGACTGTGGAGGGAACATAGACGCCATTTTCGATGGCGTTGATGCTTTTTCGTGACACTTCAGCGGCAACAGAAAGTTCTTCTTGGGTGAGCCCCGCGGATTTGCGCAATCTCTCCAAGTTGTTCAAGAGCTTCTGGTGGTTTTTGCCCATGCTTATTTGCGTTCGAATTGGTCTACAGCATTCGTCAGTTCCTTCTCTGTATTCGGATACAGGTAACCTGCGATCAGGACGCCCAATCCGATGAACGCGACCAAACCACCCAAGCCCTTGAGGATGTTGCCCAAGAAGAAAACGCCCAAAATGAAAATGCCCAGCCCCACGAAAATGGTGATCACACCACCTCGCCGGTAGTCAATCGGTTCTTTTTTGCGTTCATCAAAGATGTTCAGGAGGTCTTCCACCTTGTCTGGGTTGTCCAAGTGGCGGGCAATTTCCACGGCGGCATCTCGCTTGCTTTTCGCATCGAAATAGAGCCAAATGAAAACGGCAACAGGGATGATGATGCCCGTGAGCATGCCCAAGATGGGAATGATGAGTTCGATGTTCATGAGATTCGTTTGAGGTGTAACGCAAACGTAACACTTTTTTCAAAGTGTGAAGCAAAGGTTACACAAGATTTTCAATGAGACCGATTTTCCAGGTTGTTTGACGCTGTTGGGCAAAAAAAAGCGGTCACACTTGGACAAGTGCAACCGCTTTCCCATGCTCCCCCTGCTGGACTTGAACCAGCGACCCTCTGATTAACAGTCAGATGCTCTAACCAGCTGAGCTAAGGAGGAATTTCAGGACGGCAAAGGTAAACAGAAATACGGCAATCTCGGCATAGGGTTTCAAATTGACACAAAAATTTTCGCGGTCGCGCGCCTCTGCTCGGTAACTTTGCCTCATGAGCATGATTGTTGTGGGCACAGTGGCGTTTGACGACATCGAAACGCCTTTCGGTTCTTCCGGAAAAGTTGTCGGTGGCGCAGCTACTTACATCGGTTTGAGCGCCAGTGCGTTCGTGGACAAACAGCATTTGGTTTCCGTCATCGGCCAGGATTTTCCGGAGGCGGTGGTGGCCGACTTCCAACGCCGCGGCATTTCGACCACTGGCTTGGAGCGCCGGGCTGAGGAGAAGAGTTTCTATTGGGCGGGCAAGTACCACTACGACATGAATTCCCGTGACACGCTGGCCACGGAGCTCAATGTGCTCGCGGATTTCAAGCCGGTGGTTCCGGAAGAGGCACGGGATGCGAAGTATGTGATGTTGGGGAATTTGGACCCTGCTGTCCAAACCTCCGTCCTCGATCAACTCACCAGCACCCCAGACCTCGTGGTCATGGACACCATGAATTTCTGGATGGACATTGCCTTGGAGCCGCTCAAACAGGTCATTGCCCGGGTGGACGTTTTGACCATCAATGACGAAGAGGCGCGACAACTCACCGGAGAGCACTCCCTGGTGAAGGCGGCCCGCAAAGTCCTCGAGATGGGCCCGAAGGTGCTCGTCATCAAGAAGGGCGAGCACGGTGCGCTCCTCTTCAACAAAGAAGAAGTTTTCTTTGCGCCGGCATTGCCGCTCGAAGATGTTGTGGACCCAACGGGCGCTGGGGACACGTTTGCGGGTGGATTCATCGGTCACATTGCCGCCACTGGCGACACGAGTTTTGAAAACATGAAGCGGGCCGTGATTGTTGGCAGCGCGATGGCGAGCTTCACTTGCGAGGAATTTGGAACTGCGCGTCTCGAACGACTTCAGAAGCCGGAGGTGATGGCCCGCATCGACGACTTTGTGCGGTTGGTGCAGGTGAAGATGGATTGGCCGGAGGCCTAATCCACAATGGCAGACTTGCTCTTCGGCAACCAAAGAGAAGGGTCGAGGGGTGAGCCATTGACCCACCATTCGAAATGCAGATGCGGACCTGTGCTGTGCGTGCCTGTTCCGCCCAGAATCGCAATCGGTTCTCCGACGCGCACAGGGTCACCCACTTCGTGCATCAATGAACTGTTGTGCTTGTAAATGGACAGTCGGTTGCGGCTGTGTTGCAGCCCGATGACATATCCGCCGTCAACGGTGTAAGAGGCCAAAACGACTGTGCCTTCGTCGACTGCGTGGACAATCGTTCCGACGGGTGCCACAAAATCGATGCCGTGGTGGCCTGATGCTACATCAAAATTCGAAGAGACATCGCCTTCAATCGGAAGGAAGGGGATAGACCGCGCGCTGATTTCCTCGCTGCGTCCTCGCTGCAAGGCGAACCGGTCTTCTTCGGCCAAACGCGCTCGCAATGCGGAATCCTCTGGCGTCAATGCGGCATCGAGCGAGTCCACCGCGGATTCGGCATTCGCCAAGCTGTCGACGAGGGCAGACATACCGATGTCTTCGGGAACGCCATCTGACAAAATGGACTGAAGTGCCGCCAAGTAGCGCGCTTGTTGCGCAAGTTCCAATTCCAAGCCAGCGGCCGTGGCCTCTGCTTGCAAAGCGGCCGTCCGCGCATCTTCAGCCAAATACCCAGGCACCAAATAAGCCCGCAAAGGCGTCCTCGCCACCACGAAATAAGTGAGACCGACCACAGCCACCAACGCAAAAAGCCCAGCCAACATCACTCCCAGACGCGTCACAGGCAGCTGCCAGCGTTCA
>Ga0213861_10002542_pt1 | contig 15558 bp, 29 predicted proteins | sample PICome_4_FD_160110 | JGI IMG/M metagenome (GOLD analysis project Ga0213861, IMG submission 160110) | Coastal seawater microbial communities near Pivers Island, North Carolina, United States - PICO131 | ecosystem: Environmental > Aquatic > Marine > Coastal | place: USA: North Carolina... | reverse complement strand
GGTGTCCTATGGAAAGATAGAGCACTCATACTATTAAACGGGGTCGGTGTTGCACTCTTATTAAGAACTTTATTTGGGACGATTGTATGACAGAATTAATATTATTACCTTGGACAATATTTAAATATATCTTTTCACTGGGTTTGTGGGGTGCGTTGTTTATGACCCTACATTTTTATTGGCAAAAACATGACTGCACCGAGTGGACAGTCAGTAAATTCACCAAAAAAACTAAACAAGATAAACCCGAGGACTATATAGTATAATGGAAACAAATTTATTACTCATACACTTGGTTTTTATTGGTGCATGTGTCTTTTTTTCTTGGAGAAGTGGTTTTAAAGAAGGGAAAAGACGTTTATTCGAAGAACTAACACACGAGGTTGTCGATTTGCAACGTGTTAACACTGCAATCAAAGAGAAAATCGCACAAAAAAAGAAAACAGAATCTTAAACACGGAAATATATTATGAAAATCATTGGAATTAATTCAAGCCACGACACTTCCTTGTGTCAATACGATACTGAGACTGGTATTTTAGAATTCATGCACGAAGAAGAACGTTTCAGACGTGAAAAATACTGGACACCTCTTGCAATGCAACCAAATGACGAGGGTTTTGAGACAACCTACCCCGACCAACTCCAGTGTATTCACAAAGGTGGTGTAGAGACACCCGATAAACTGGTCATGGCAAGTTTTGACAGACGTAATATCCAACTCCACATTAATAATGAGAAACTCATGGAGAATCGTATGTTGTCTATTGAGGTTGCAGATTATGTTCGTAGTGAACCTATGACCAATCAAAGGTGTGAAGACTTTTGTGAGAAGTTTGGTGAGTTTGGTATCGTTGACGGAATAGGTTTTGGTGGTGAACACGTAGAGGAATATATTCATGACGGGTTCGCAGGTCAGTTCGAAGGTGTAGACGATTATTATTTTTGGTTTGAACACCACCTGTATCACGCATATTGTGGTTATCACTTAAGTCCGTATATAGAACAAAAGGAAGACGCAATCGCAATCGTCATGGACGGGGGTGGTGCAAGATTGAACTATGACACTATGGCGGGTTATCAAGAGATTGAGTCTATCTATCGAATGACACCCGACCAACCAGCAAAACGTCAATGGGTCTTATCAAGTAATCATAGATTCCTTGGTGATTTAAAAGGTTCAAACTTTCCGAATCAACAGGAAGGAACACTAGATTATATGGGTGAGAACCTCGTAGAGGACGTAGACGGAGTTCTTTATGAATATACGTCACGTGCGTCCAATGGTATGGACTTCAGTAATATGAGTCATGCACTGGGTTGTGACGACCAAGGACGTGCCGCAGGAAAGGTCATGGGTATGGCAAGTTATGGTATTGTTGATTCAGATTATAAACGTTTTAATAAATTCTCAATATCACAAGAGTTAGAACTCAATGCATTTGAAGAGACTTGTAAAACAATTCAAAAAGGAATCGACATGAATCCCGACTGTAAGAATATATTATTAAGTGGTGGATACGCACTCAACTGCACGAACAACTACAAATATTTAAGTCGTTTCCCCGAACACCAATTTTACGTAGACCCCATTCCGCATGACGGAGGAACTGCTTTTGGTGCTTGTATACACTTAGAATATTTAATGAAAACTGGAGAAGAGAATAATGCTACTAACACGGATACATAGAAATTTAAATGACGTTCTAGAAGAGATAATCGAGAACAAACAAATCGTTGGAATGTTTCAGAACACTTCCGAGTGGGGGCCTCGTGCATTGGGTAATCGTAGTATTCTTTTTGACCCACGTCACCCACATGCAAAACAGATTGTTAATGAAGTTAAGAAACGTGAAGACTATCGTCCCTTCGCAGGTTCAATCCTTGCAGAAAGAGCTCATGAGTATTTCGAAATGTTGCAACTTAAAGAATCACCGAACATGTCTTTTGCGATTCAAGCAAAACAAAAAGCATATGACGAGATTCCTTCACTGGTTCACGCAGACGGAACATGTCGTATACAGACAGTGACCGAAGAACAGAATCCTAATTATTATAATTTAATTAAAGGGTTTGGTGAATTAACAGGGACACCGATTATATTTAATACTTCATTTAATCTAGGTGGTGAATCACTTGTAGAGAATATCTATGACGCAATCTCTACATGCAATCGTTCAGAGATTAATCATTTATATATTCCCGAAGACCAAGACATTCATATTCCTTTTGAATTAATTGCAGATAAAAGAACGAACTACCCTAAGAAGAAAGACAATTAACATAAATAACTCTATGATAGAGGTTTCAGACATTGCAATCCAAAAACTACTAGAAAGAAAAGTTGAGTCAGTAAGACTTGGTGTCACTGGTGGTGGTTGTGCTGGTTTCGAATATGTTTTTGCAGAAGACAATTATCAAGAGGGAGACGAAGTCATAGACTATGGTAAGTTCTCTTTTCTTATAGATAAAAACAGTCAACCCTTTTTAGAAGGAATGACATTAGATTATATTAAAGAAGGATTAAATGAATTTTTTAAATTTATAAATCCAAATGAACAATCAGCATGTGGTTGTGGAGTGAGTGTGCAATTCAATGAAAACATCATCAGCAAAAGCTAAAGGAAGAAAACTACAACAGTGGTTTGCAAATGTCCTTGTAGAGACACTAGGACTCGATTCAGAGGATTTAGAATCAAGACCTATGGGTTCACAAGGGGAAGACATAATTCTCGGTAAACAGAGTCGAGACGTTTTTCCATTTAGTATAGAATGTAAGAATCAAGAAGCAGTTAACGTATGGAAAGCATACGAACAAGCTTCTGAAAACTGCAAAGGGTATGAACCCCTTGTAGTTATAAAAAGGAATCGTCATAAACCATTAGTGGTGATTGACGCAGAAAAATTTGTCCAGTTAATAAAACATGAGGAATAAAAACTTGTTATCTTTCAACGAACTCATCACTGAGGAAAAAACTAGTGATAAACCATACCGACTTGTAGTCATTGCAGAACGTCGCATGGTCAAGAAGGCAAAGAAGAATGCAGACAAACCTGTAGTAAAGAAACCCAGTTCAACTTCCAGTAAACTATTCACCATTGCAAAGGAACAAGGTTGTGAAGTGTATAGTGTTAAAGTGAATGGTGCATACATTGAACGTGACGATAACGGAACTATTACGATTCACAACCAAGATGACGAAAAAGGATTTGAATTAGATGCAGATACACTTGTTATGGTTCGTGGTGCTGTCACAGCAAAAGATTCATACTTAGATTTAATCAGTCAGATAGAAAGATACGGATTCCCTGTAGTTAATTCAAGGGAGTGTATCGAAGTGTGTGCAGATAAGTTTAGAACTTATTTGAGACTACAAGAAATTGGAATGAACCAACCAAAAACAGTTTTGATTCCAAACGAAGATTCTGAGACTGTAGACTTAGCTGCAAAAAGACTAGGAAACGAATTCCCAATGGTTCTAAAGACACTTCAAGGTGCAAAGGGAGTTGGTGTATTACTTGTTGAAACGGAACGTTCTCTGCAGTCTACAGTGAGTCTAGTGTATAAGATTGACCCTAATTGTGATATCCTAATTCAAGAATATATTGAAATGGAATATGATGTTCGTGTTATGATTAATAACAAACGAATCATAGGTGCAATGAGAAGAAATAAAATCATTGACGATTTCCGTTCTAACATTTCACAAGGTGCAGAAGCAGAAGAGATTGAACTAACAGAACTAGAAAAAGAAACTTGTCTTATCGCTGCAAAAGCAGTAAACGGACAATGGGTTGGTGTTGACTTTATTCCTGCGAAGAACAGAGAAAAGGATTCACCTTATATGTTAGAAGTCAACCAGTCGCCAGGTTCCCAAGGAATCTCTGATGCGATTGGTAAAGAAGTTTGTGAAACAATTGTAGAAGACTACATGGACAGAAACATATGGAAGAAGAGTGCAACTGAATGTGGTGTTCTCGAGACCATAGAGGTCGATGGTGAGACGATGACTGCAAAGCTAGACACTGGGAACAGTGCAGCTGCTTGTGCCCTTCACGCAGACTCTTATGAGATTAAAGGTAAGGTTGTTCACTTCACACGTAATGGTAAGAAGTATAAAAAACCTTTGGTCAGAAAACTTACATTACTCAAACCTGCTGAAACTAGACCAGTGGTTAAGTGTGAGTTAAACTTCTTAAATACTATATATGAACAAGAAGTCAGTTTAGACCAAAGAGGTAAAATCCCTTTTCTTGCAAATAGAGATTTTATGAATCGTGCAAACTTAATGATTAACCCGTCTAGGAAATTCCTATTGACCAACAAACACGATACTGCTGAAGAAAACTAGGTTGACAATGATATAAACTTTTTGTTATAATTTATTTTATGAGTATTGTAATTAATAAACCAACAATCCAAGAACGAATGCAAACAAAGGCAGAACGTGCCTTGGACGAAGTAGAATCACAAATAGATAAACTAATGGATAAGAAGACAACTTCTTTTTCTATGTATAACTATTTAACGAAACTTGAATACAGTGGAAAGGTAGTCAAGTATATGAAAGGATTCACACAAGATATCGTGTATGAGATTAAGAACGAAGAATCGTGTGAACAGTTAGAAGAAGCTTATAACTTTTTAACACCTAAACAGAAAGTAAAAATCATTAAACACTTAGAGTTGTTTGAAAAAGACATAGACAAATATGTCTCTGAATACAAACCTATAAAGAAACCACGTAAACCTAAATCACCAAAACAGTTAGTCAGTAAACTTCCGTTTCTAAAACAACATGGAAAGTATCATTCGATTGACCCCGAAGAAATTATTCGTGCAACACATTTGTTCACTTATAATATTGCAAGTAAGAAGTTCACTAAGTTTGAAACCTATGGTGGTCTATCAGTTAAAGGGTCAAGAATTATTGATTTCGATTCATGTCAAGAAAAGACCTTGACAGATATGAAGTTGCTTGATAGAATATATAAAGGTGGTAATATTATTGCAAAGAATTTTATAGACGAGATACCTCGTTCTAAATTAAAAGACGGAAACGATTTACTTACTAAAAATACATTATTGATAAAAGTGATTAGATGATACTTATAGATTTTACTCAAACCATAATTGCTGGTTTGATGGTTCAGTTGAAACTGAATGGTGGTGAATTAAACGAAGCAAAACTTCGTCCAATGATTCTCAATTCAATTAGAAATTACCAAAAGAAATATGCACCCGAATACGGACAGATAGTTCTTTGCACAGACGCAGGTAATCCATGGAGGAGAGAATACTATCCTCAGTATAAAGCAAACAGAAAGAAAGCTCGTGATGCAGATGATAAGGATTGGGGAACAATCTTTGACACACTACAGGTAATCAAAGACGAACTTAGAGATAACTTTCCATACAGATACATGTATGTTGAGAAGTGTGAAGCAGACGATATCATTGCAGTGTTAGTTAAACATGCAAAGGAACCAGTTCTCATTGTGAGTGGTGATAAAGACTTCCAACAATTACATGCATATGATGATGTGAGACAGTGGAGTCCTAATCTAAACAAGTTTATCGATTGTGTTAACCCACAACTCTTTTTAAAAGAACATATATTAACGGGTGATAAGTCAGATGGAATCCCTAACATACTCTCAAGTGACGATTGTATGGTAGAAGGAATCAGACAGACACCATTACGTAAACCAATCAAAGATAAGTATCTCAGAATATCGATTGAAAATGACGATAAATACTATAGGAACTATTTAAGAAATCAAACACTTATCGATTTTGATTTCATTCCACCGAATGTGGAAGATAGCATTTTAAGTGAATTTGAAAAGACTGCACCTGTAAGAGGTAAAGTTTTTGACTACCTAAGAACTCATAGATTAAATGAGTTGTTAGATAACATAGGAGATTTTTCGTTATGACGGAAACAAAGAAAAAAGGAAGGGGAAGACCGAAGGGTGCTCCCAATAAACCAAAACTAGAACTCATTACAGAGAGAAAGGAATTAACAAACGATGCAGACGTATATGAAATACTATGTCAAGCAGAGATTGTTGGAAAAGATTCTGAAGACTTAGCTGCCCAAGGTATCAGAGTATTCAGTGAAAGAAATGTTGCAGTGAGATTTGTATTGCAATGGGTATTTGACGACAACATTGTGTCAACACTACCCGAAGGTAAGACACCTTACAATCAAGATGATGCACCCTCTACAGACCTTGCACCAACAAGTCTAAGATTTGAAACAAGACTATTCAAATACTTTTGCACAGAAGAGGTTTCACAAACTCGTAGAGAGACAATGTGGATTCAACTGTTAGAAGGAATACCAAAGAAAGAAGCAGAGTTAATGGAATTGGTAAAAGACGGAGTATGGCCATTTAAGAACATTACTAAAAATGTTGCTCAAAAAGCCTTCCCCGAAGTTATAAAATAAATAAATATTAATGTCCTCAGAGACTATACATAAAATAAAAGGAAGTTTAATATTAACTTCTATGTGTAAACTTCTAGTCGAGTAGGACTCCATGGAGTATAAAGAATGGACAACAATGTGAACCCAACGTTTGCCTCAGAGCAAGCAACTACAGAACCAACTGAACTGGAACGAGTTCAGCAACGTATTGCAAATTACAAGATTGCACTTGCACCTAGTTCTGCACAAGCAATATCTACCCTATTACAATTACACTTAAAGAGTGGTCAAATTAAAATTGACGAACTTGATGCAGTGATTGGAGTAAGGAACGAAATCAACAAAGGTCTAACCGATTACAATCTTGCAGTTGAGACTGCACAAAGACAATTGAATTCATTGGTTGAAGCAGATAGAATTGCAAAAGCAGAAGCAATCGAAAAAGAGAAAGCAGAATTAGTTGACAAAATTAGAGACCAACGTAAACTAAGAAAAGCAGAGGAGATTAAAGTTGCACAACTAGAAGCAATCCTTGCGTCACATGGAGTTAATGTTGACTTAAATGGTGATGGAGTAATTGGTGTTAAAGCAGGTGACTTAAATGCAGACGGATTTGTAGAACTTACTAAAGAAGAAGCTGCAACACTCGCTGCAGACCATGGAGTCACAATACCACCTCAAACAATTCAAAAGGGAACTAGGACTGAAACACCTAAGAAGACTTCTAAAGCATTTGAAATGGCAAGACTTCTTAATCCCGAAGGTGAGTCAAACACTCAACCACCAGTGACTAACGTTGCACCTATATCGACAGACGAAGGTTTTAACGATTACATAGAAGAAGCAAAGGAATCAGTTAACACTTGGGAAGAACAAACAGAAACAGAAGTTCCTCAAGAAGAAATGTTATTCGGAAGTGATGAATCAGAAGAAGACGGATTTGATTTACCAATAGAAGATGAAACTATTACAATTGAATTACCAGTTCCCGAAGATGCAAAAGGTATTGAAGCATTCTTAGAAGAAGTAGAATCAGTTAAACACGAAGCAGAGATAGACGACATTGACGAAGAACAATTCAATCAATCATTTGAAGATACTGCAGAACAAGAAGGTAAAGAAATTTACAGTGGTGCATGGACAAGTGGTGAAGACACAATGCCTGATATAAAGGTTGCAGAAGAAGACACTACAACAGAACCTACTTATGCTAAACCAGCAACAACTGGTGCAGTCCCTATTACAAATACTAACGTTGGTAAGAAGACATTGAAAACTGGTGATAGTATAGAAGCACCTATTTCACAAGAACAAAAAATTAACACTTACTCTTCTGAAGAAGAAATGATTGAGTCAGTTCAAGCAAAAATTGACGCTGCAAAAGAACAAGAAGTTGAAGAGGAGTATGAAGAGTTAGTTATCCCTAGTGCAGACGAACTAAAGGGAATGACTAAATCTAAGATTAAAGAAGTTGCAGAAGGTCTAAACTTTGAAGTGTCAACAACTGATACTAAAGATGCAATGATTGAAAGTATTGCAACTCAAACAGAAAGTCTAATCGAGTCTTTACAAGAAACTGATGAATTTGTTAGTGCAACTGAAACAGTAAAAGGAGAAGACGATGATGATAGACGAGATGGTGGATACTTCTAAAGATTCAGAAGTAAAACCTATTCACCCAGTAAGTCCTAGATATCAATCACAATTAAACCATGAGGGAATTCGTTTAGAAATCCCTTATGCATATGCCATGAAGAGTGGTCTTCTTTATAAGGAAGAAGTAATTGTGTATGAAGAAGATAACTCTCTTCTCATATCATGTCTACACTTAGACACCGAAACACCCCCTAACTATCTACCTACATACTATTATAAGATTGGAGGGAATCCTATGAGTGAACAACTAGACGAGTTAACATGTTCAGTGTTCATTGCATATCCCTCTAACTTCTTTAATATAGGAGATAAAATTCGTTATGAATATCAAAGTGAAAAACAAACAGGAACAGAAAGACACATCAAGTGTAGTCTCTGTTAAACCATGGAATCTAGAAATATCCCAATTACAGCAGTTGACCAATTCGATTTTCTTGAACATAGGAAAAAACAGGAAGAACTTCATTGGAACTCAGTCCAAGGTAAGTCACCTTTAGATTCTATTCTCACTGTAGAGATTAACACTACAGAACTTTGTAATAGAACTTGTGTGTTTTGTCCACGACACGACCCTAAAGTTTTCCCTAACAGAAACCTACACTTAACCATTAAAGGTGCAACAACGATTGCAGAAGAACTTGCAGACAATGGATTCAGAGGTAAGATATCCTTTAGTGGGTTTGGTGAGAACTTACTTAACCCCGACTTCATAGAAATCGTAAAGGTGTTTAGATATAACTTACCTTATGCAACACTGGAGTGTAATACTAACGGAGATAAGTTAGACATAGATTACATTAACGGATTGTATAGGAGTGGATTAGATTTATTGTATATCAATCTGTATGACGGGATAGAACAAATGCAACACTTCGACACTATGATGGCAGATGCAAGAGTGCATGAAGACCAATACAGATACAGAATGCATTGGGGAGACTTTGAGAAACACGGACTAATACTTAACAATCGTAGTGGTGTCGTTGATTGGGTTGGTGTTGAAGACGACACTGTAGAGAATCTAAAAGGTAAACCATGTCACTATCCATTCTATAAAATGTTTGTCGATTGGAACGGAGACGTATTGTTCTGTTCTAATGATTGGGGAAGAGAACATGTCGTAGGTAATCTATTGACTATGTCTTTACATGACGTATGGTTCTCTAAACCTATGACAAAGATTAGGAAACGTTTAATGAAGGGAGACCGAAGTAAGTCCCCGTGCAACAAGTGTAGTGTAGACGGAAGTTTATTTGGTAAGCCGTCATTTGATATTATAAAAGATTATTATGAATCACCAAAGAATAGATAACTTTCTACCAAGAGAGATATTCGAAGATTTACAGAAAGACTTAATGGGTGGAAACTTCCCATGGTTCTATAGACATGCAATGACAGACCCCCAAGATACAGAGGGGTTTCTTTTTGCAACAGTCATAGTAAATAATGAAGAAGTTGTTGACACTGGAATGTTTCAAGAGATAGGTGTTCCAATAGTAAGTCGGATACCTATGACTAAATTAATTCGTATGAAAATAAACTGTCACCCAAGACAGACACTTAGAGGTGAAGAGAATTATCCTAAGTGTAGATATCATGTGGATATGAATGAACAACATACAGTTGGGATTTTAAGTATAAACACTTGCAATGGTTATACAGAATTAGAAGACGGAACTAAATTAGAATCAATTGAAAATTCTTTAGTTGTCTTCAATGGAGATATTAAACATCGTAGTGTCGGACAGACAGACGAAAATATCAGAGTGAATATTAATATAGATTGGATTGAATAATGAGAATAGCAATAACAGGAACTAGTGGTCTTGCAAAGATTATAAAAGGAACACTTGAATCAACCCCACACCAAGGAAGAACTTTTGAAGTGACTCCTATTCGTTGTGAAGACATTACAATGAACGGAGAGAATTGTTGGATATACAATGGTCATAGACCTTGTGACGTTCTAATCAATCTTGCACACCAAGACCAAGCAAAGATACTCGGTATTACACATAGAGCATGGGAAGGTGAGAAGACAAAATATATTATCAATATCTCCAGTCGTGCAGCTAAACCGAACATATCAAAAGGTTATGAATATGCAAGTGAGAAAGCACAACTCAATCACCTTGCAGATAATCTATCTTACAACTCTAAGAAGAGATACAAAATGACTACAATCAATTTAGGTCTTCTTAATGACGAGAATCTACCTAGTGTTAAACACCAAGACGTTGCTGGATTAATTTATAAACTGATTACGTCTTATCCCGAATATGAAATAACAGACGTGACACTACAAGCACATGCAAACTACCAAAGTGTTCAGAGTGATAAAGAAACACTCAGAGACATGGATAGGTTTACTAAATAATACTATGAGTATAGAATACAACGATTTTGGTTTTACTGCAATGGACGCTGACGAACTTGCGTCAGTTGACACTAAGATAATAGAAAAGACTACTTCTGCAACGGAAGTAATCAATAACTTAGATAACTTTATTAGACCACTCCTTGAGAATCTTGCAAAGGATTCAGATAAGGAATACATCTACTGGCCTAATCGTATCGAAATAATCAATAAGAAAATCCAAGAACTGGACGAAATCCAAAAGAATCTATAAAACCCCTTGACTTTGACTCCAACTTTTTAGTATACTAACAGTATAGAAAATTAAAGGAGATTAAAATGAGTTTAGATTACGAAAATGCAAAACTAATTGCACAACAAACAGGTGGTAAGTTATCAGCAGATGATGTTATAAATCTTGCAACTTACGGAACAACTAATGCACAAGACATGAACCCTAATCAAGGTGACATGTTTGAAGATATATGTATGTGTGGGGTCAAAGATTGTCCCGATGCATATGCACACACAACGAGTGGGTGTTAATATGTCAATCTATACTAGAAACGAAGATAAGATTGTGCGTATGGGTAGAAATCTCATAACACTTGCAGAGAAGAATGAACTATTCCCTAAGAATGATGAGTTATGGAATGCAGCTGTGACTGCTGGAAATAAACTTGTCACTATTGGAACTACATGGACTAGTTTTAAATCTTTCTCAGACTTAACTGATATGGAAACAGAAGCAGTTTATACTTACTTAGATGAGTATGGTATAGACCACCCTTCTATTCCTATCGAAATTTAAAGGGGGATAATATGGAAATTGGATTTTTAGGTGGAACCTTACTATGTATCATTATGCTTAGTATGGTATTTGTAGGATTACACATCAACAAACCTTTCCCATGGGAAAAGAAAGATAAGTGAAACTAATACGTAATACAGTATTTGGGCCAGAAGAAGTAGAGATTACTAAAACTTGTTCTGTATGTGAAAAAGTATTACCTATTGAAGATTTTGGTTTACGTATAGGTAAAGAACACTCATACGAAGATGTAGACGGAGATAATCAAGGTCAACGTAGAAATGAATGTAAAAAGTGTAAACACAAACAGAATACAGTTATTAGAAAATTAAGGAAAGAACACCCCTTACCCAGTGATTACACTTGCCCAGGCTGTTTGAAAAATGAAAAAGAGATTAGAGGTATTACCAACAAATATAAAAAGAATGGTGTGTTTTGTTTAAATCACAATCACGAAACGGGTGCATTTGAAGGTTGGTATTGTCAAGATTGTAATATAACACTTGGTCGTAATATGTCACCTTCAACCTTAGAACGTCTTGCAGAACAACAAAGAAACTTTGGATATTCATAAGAAAAAACTTGACAATGGGTGTCACTTTTTGTTATACTATGTATATAATGAAAAAACAAGGAGATAATATGAAACTTTCAGAATTAGTAAACGAGGTTAATACCGAACAAGAGTTATCACAACTATGTGACAAACTGGTTGCAGACTTAACCGAGGAACACTTAAGACAATACCCAACACTTACAGAGTATTCTTACTTTTACAAAGTGTCTAGGAAGTATATCAAAGTCATTATGAACAGTGGAAACCAACAATCAGTTTGGGGTTTCATTAACAAAGCAGAATGGACTAAATCAAGTGGAATCACATTCAAATGTGGTGACGTATTAATGTCTGCTGGTTGGAATACACCAGCGTTGAATGCACCAAGGGGAAACCTTTTCGATGGATACCAAATTACTGGTATGAGAAAATACGGCCCCGATTATTTAAGATAGGAGAAAGTTATGATAATTAAAGATTACGAAGTTTGTTCCCCCGATATGTGTTCGGGTGGGACTTCCCTTAAGGGATATAAATTCACAACCTACGACAGGTTGGTTGCAGTGTTGGGGCCTCCAACGTTCACTAGTGCAGACCCATATGACAAAGTGTCATGTGAGTGGGTCATTGATGCAAAGTATTATGATGCAAACAATGTTGACGAGATTGATTATGACGACTGGGAATATGAAACAGTCACTATCTATGCATGGAAGTATGGGTATGTTCCTCTCGAAGAATGTCAATGGAATATCGGTGGAACTTCTTACAATGCAACAGAGGTTGTTGATATGATTGTTGACAACTTTAATCGTAATGGTGAGAACTGGAACGGACAAAGGGAAGTTGCATAATGTATAATCAAAACGATATGATGAATTCCTTTATGATGGGAATGTTATTTGGATTTCTCTTATCATTAATTTTATTTCAACTATAGGAGTTATTATGAAGACTGAATTAAAAATGAGATATTACTATTTACTATTTGGTGCATTACTAGGTTTCCTAACGGGTGCATTATCAATGAAGGTAGAAGCCTCAGATGCTAACAACGAGATTTTTTGTCTTGCACAAAACATTTATTTTGAAGCAGGTAATCAACCACTCGCAGGTAAGATTGCAGTGTCACAAGTAGTGTTGAATAGGACTCAACACCCTAACTACCCAACAACTGTATGTGGTGTTGTCTATCAAGCAAAATGGAAAACAAACTGGAAAGGTAATGAAGTTCCTATAAGGAATAAGTGTCAGTTCAGTTGGTTCTGTGATGGTAAGTCAGACGACCCAGTGGATAGTCCAACGTGGTTGTCTTCACTCAACATTGCAAGGAACGTAGTGCAAGGTGCATACGGAGATATCACTGAAGGTGCAACACACTACCATAGTGTATACGTTAATCCATATTGGGCAGACTCATTGAATGAGACTGTAGTTATCAACGAACACATCTTTTACAAATGAAACGAGAAATGGTATCAACACTAACCCACACAACTAGAGAAGTTGCAATAGACTTTTTAAGGTGGAGAGAAGAACAAAAAAACAAATCAATGATAGGACACAATGGTTGTCCATATGATGATAACGAAGGAGAAAAACATGCCGACAAAAGAACAATTCGATAGAGTAGAAAAACTAATTTGGGGATTATATATTTTTATACCCTTAGCATTTATTTGGGGACTGTAATATGTATGATAAAGAAGTAAACAAACAACTCTCAAGACGAGAGAGAGTATTGTTAAATCCATTAGAGGCAAGTCAGAAGAGTGACAGTCCTTTTAGGAAGTCTTTAAAAGAGACTAACTATGTTATGAATGGAGTGCAACATGTTTACAAATTTCCAAATGGTTATGGTGCTTCGGTAGTTAAACATGACGGAAGTTATGGTGGTAAGAGTGGTTTATGGGAATTAGCGGTTCTCGAAGGAGAAGAGTTGTGTTATACTAGTGGTATAACTGAAGATGTTGTTGGACACTTGACATGGGAAAATGTCGAAGAGTTCTTATCAAAGATTAAACAATTATGAATTTATTTTATTTACATGAAGACCCTTGGAGAAGTGCAGAACTGCATTGTGACAAACACGTAGTCAAAATGATTATTGAGTATGCACAAATGTTATCCACTGCACATAGAATGTTAGATGGAGAACAATATACAGATTCTTCTAGTGGACGTAGAATCCAAAGGTGGGAACTGGAAAATTCTAATATGGACGAAGTTCTATACAAAGCTTCTCATATCAATCACCCTTCTACACGTTGGGTCAGAGAAAATGCAGTTCAGTATCAGTATGCATACGATATGTTTACTGCACTATGTGATGAATATACTTATCGTTATGAAAAGACACACTTAACTGATAGCAAACTAAGGGGTCTACTCAATAGATTACCACATAACATAACACTTGGGGAATGGTCGGAACCACCTCAGTGTATGCCTGATGACGTTAAGTCAGAATCGACACTTGATGCATACCATAAATATTATGCAATCTACAAAAAAGAATTTGCAAAGTGGACAGACAGACCAGTCCCACAATTTATGAGTATAGTATGAGAGTGTTAGTTGAAAGTTATGGTGATATTAGAATCTTTTCAGATAGACCATTCGGTTATAAAAGATATCACGTTGAATGGGAAGACGGCACTGAATCAATGTTCAGTGGTATTTGGTATTCCGAAAAGAAAGTCAAATCGATTGTAGAAAATCATATACAATCTAGAGGAATATAATGCCGACTTACACATTCCAAAATTTAGAAACAGATTGTATCGAAGAGAGAATTATGTCTTACACTAAGTTAGACCAATTCAAAGAAGACAATCCACACCTCAAACAAGTTATCCTCACTGCACCCGATACAGTTGGTGGACATGGGGATAGAGTTAAAACCGACAGTGGTTTTCAAGAAGTAATGTCTAAGATTGCTTCTAACAATATCGACACACCATTAGGTGAAAGGTATCACCGAAAGTCTGCAAAAGAAGTGAAGACAAGAGATACTATACAAAAGCATATTGACATACAGTCAAGAAAGAAGTAAAATAGATACATGACACAATTAAAAACAACTTTAGTAGATTTAGCAGACTTAGAGTTATTAGATTTAAAAACAACAAACAAAGATGGTAAGAGATACTACACTGATACAAACGGAAGTTTCTACTACCCAAGTGTCACGAGTGTCACTGGTCTACTATCACGTGACCATATCAAGTTATGGAGAAAACGTGTAGGTGAAGAGACTGCAAACAAGATTAATGCACAAGCAACTAAACGTGGAACCAACTTCCATTCATTAGTAGAAGATTATTTAAGAAAAGAAAAACCATTTATAGAGTTTGACAACGTTCTACAGGAAGGAATGTTTAAAGCTATGCAACCAGTATTAGACGAGGTCATACCGATTGCACTTGAAGCACCACTCTATTCAAACGTATTACAAATGGCTGGACGTGTAGATTGTGTTGGAATATTCAACGACCAGTTAAGTATAATAGACTTCAAAACCAGTGCAAAATTCAAAGAGGATTATATGGCAGAAAGTTGGTTTATCCAAATGACTGCATATGCAATAATGGTTGAAGAACTTACAGGTCAAGCAATTGAAGAGATTACTGCACTAGTAGCTATCGAAGGACATAACTCCTTTCAGATATTTTCTGCAGACCCACTTGACTATGTTGATAAACTAAACGACTTACGAGTCAGATATAAAAACGTATACGGAGTA
>Ga0213861_10002539_pt1 | contig 15565 bp, 19 predicted proteins | sample PICome_4_FD_160110 | JGI IMG/M metagenome (GOLD analysis project Ga0213861, IMG submission 160110) | Coastal seawater microbial communities near Pivers Island, North Carolina, United States - PICO131 | ecosystem: Environmental > Aquatic > Marine > Coastal | place: USA: North Carolina... | reverse complement strand
CGAAATCCGCTCCACGAAATTCTGCAAAATCTTCCATATCAAAATATAATTTAGGGAAATGTATTGCTATATCGTCAATTCCTACCTCTGTCATTACAACTCCTCCGAACCTTGGCGCAAGGAAAGATGGTTATGATACCTACTACGATATTGGGTGTAAGCGGTCAATTATCAAAACGCTTTACTGAGAGCCAGTGATTAAATTCATGGCATCTAATATCTCGGGCTTATCCGAGAAATGTTCAGAAATAGGCGCCAATACTTCTTCTAAACCCCTAGAAATAGCCATTTTAGCATCAAATGGATGGACAATTCCATCATTTATGGCTGAAATAAAGGAGGCAAGATCGTTCCATTCAGAAGGCTGACCAAACTCAGGCTTAGGATTTACTTTCAGAATACCTAGCCTTGGAAATAAAATATATCTTGCAATTTCAAATATAGCAGAATTGTCATTTCCAACCTCTAAAAATGCTTTACGCATTTTTTTATCTAATTTCTTTGGAGTGTCATGTAGCAGTATAGCATTATTAGGATCTGATTTAGACATCTTATGATCATAAGAGTCCATCCTTCCACCAGCGCCTTTTAATCCAGATAACATAGGGGTGTGAATACAAGTTGCTTTGACCCATTTGTTCCTATCAGCTACTTCACGCATGTACATATGTGCTTTCCTCTGATCCATACCACCTAATGCGATGTCAATTTCTAATTCGAATATATCTGCTGATTGCAAAGCTGGATAAAAAAACGCTGACAAGTCATGATCGGATGAATCTTCATCTCTGCCCATAATACTGAATGTTCTCCTTACACGAGATAAACTCATATTTTTTGAACATCTCAAGACTCGTTCCCAGTACTTACCTGAATCCATCATTTCTGAAGCACGAATGAATCTAATCTCACCAGGACCAGTTCCTTCTGAAGGATTGCCTAATAATACTCTGAATACTTCAGACATATAATCTGCTGCCAGTGAAATTTTTTCCATATCTCTCGAAAATTTATCATTGACCCAAGCGTGCCAGTCAGCTAATAGAATAGTGATATTGACGCCTTCATCAAGCATATTACTCATAGTTTCAGCAAGAATCATCCAACCCAAATGAGCCTTGCCACTTGGTTCAAGACCAATATATGCGTTCAACTGATTATCTCCTGAGTGTGTCGGTTTTCCAGATAGAACCTTAGCAACATGATTTATTCCGACTACTTCCTCACAACTGCTAAACATTCTCTCTATCTTACTTCGTGCCTCATCATCAAGAAGTGATAGAGGATCAGGTTTACTCACTAAATCACCTTATTTGAATAATTTATCTAATTTCTCGCCACGACCAGCAGCTCTAGTATTTTCACCCTGTTCCAATGCTGACTCGATTTCTTGAATTAAAGATTCAGCCAGTTCTTGAACCTCTTCCGTAACGTTAGAAGACATCTTCATGAAATGTCTAGCGGCGCTAACCGCCGATTTAGCCTTGGACGCTTTTTTAGCCCATTCTTTGGCTTTATCTCCTCGTTGTTTAGAGTTATATCCTGTTGCTTCATCTAAAAATTGAGTCCATCTTCTACGACTATCCTGAGCAATTTTCATTGCTTCCGGATCATCAAAATTAGGAGGGACATTTTTGACATCGATTACTAGAGCACCGTTTTCAGAAAAATGTGCCTTAATGGAGGTCATAATATCATGAGAACCTGAAAAAGAGGTCTTTCCCTCTGCTTCAACCGTATCAAAATATTTCTTCCCTAATACCGCTAATCCACCATCTGCCATAATTTGTTTCATCAATCCTCGCTTAACGTCGAATCTCTCCATAAGTCATGCGCGCAGTAATTGCTTATTCAATACTACGAGGGAAAGATAACATCTGAAGGGCTATTAAACAGGGCTAAACCTATGTTCGTATTCGGACTACTATGAGAGTAAGGCGGGCAGTACTAATGGTCGCTGTGATGATGACTGTATTGGCTTCACCAATAGTTTGTGCCGATTCGGCCGTAGAGTTAGACGCAATAATATCTCGCGAAAATGATTTAGGAATTCAAGGAGTAGCAGAGAATCCCGAGGGAAATCGGATTTTGAGTTATGGCGAGGGAGGTTATGCAGAAATTATATTCGCAAATATGCCTGAAATACAAATACCACTCTCTGCAACAGATAAACAAACAATGAGAGATGCAGATTGGCATCCTGGAGGAGGGACTGCTTTCTTAGTTGGAGATGAGGGGATGGTACTCCGCTATGCATCTGATGATTATTCTCTAACTCAAGCTGGCGAACAACTAAACTTTGGTCAGACACAATTAACAGCCGTTTCTTGGAATACTGCTGGTTCTTGGGCCTACGTAGGTGGAGATGATGGGTGGTTATGGCGCATTAGGGCCGAAGGAGATGGAGGGCTTGAAACACATCTAATAGATGGAAGAGGAGAAGGTGATATCACGAGTATTGACTGTCACAATGACCTCATGCTTTGCGTAATATCATCATCAACTGATGGGATTGGGATAATTGATAGAGACCATATTCTCACTTGGATTGGAGGAAGTTTCTATCCTTGGACTAGTGTGATGTGCCCCACAAATTACATCCAATATTGCGTATCAGTATCTAGTGATCAACAAGTTGGTATGATTGAACTACATACAGCAGGAGCACTCGAAAGTAAATTATCAGTTAGCGACATCAAAGGAGTAGAGGGTAAATTCACTTATCTAAGCCATCAAGAAGATGCAAGGTCATTAATTATCGTTGCACCTTTTGCTCTACTTGAACACAATATCAAAGAAAATGCGACATATCCTTGGTTAGATAATGAAGATGCACAATCTTTTGATGTTACGATTTCTGGAGAGAGAATTGTTGGATCATGGAATACAGGGAAAGATAGTGGATGGCTAATTACTAGCCGTGGTACAATGATAGAGTTCCACTCGACAGAAGAATCGGGAGGAATTGGAATAGTACTTAGCGGATTTATAGGATTCTTAATACCATTAACTATAGTAATGCTGATAATAACTCTAGTTTATACTGCATCACCGAAAATGCAACATTGGATGACTATGAAATTTGGTAATAAGCAAGAGAAAATAGATGCAAAAAGGAAAGGGCGAAGGAAAAGATAACTCTCCAAATCTACTGGCTCAATTAGGAACATTCATGTGGCACCGATTATTGCCGGTGGATGAGAATTATGGCATATGAGGCATTAGACTTCTACGATGTTGACTCTTTATTGAGTGAAGAAGAGAGAATGGTCCGCGACATGGTACGAGATTGGGTTGATGAAGAAGTTATACCAAACATTGAAAATGCGTGTAGAGAAGGGTTATTTCCGGACGAATGGAGAGTAGCCTTAGGGGAGATGGGAGTCCTAGGAGCACCTCTGAAAGGATACGGATGTCCAGGACTTTCATATGCAGCTTATGGAGTAATTTGTAGAGAACTTGAGAGAGGCGACAGTGGATTAAGATCCTTCGCAAGTGTACAGGGATCTCTAGCAATGTACCCAATATGGGATTTTGGTAGTGAAGAACAGAAGAAGAAGTATTTGCCAAAGATGGCAAGTGGAGAATGGATAGGTTGTTTTGGATTAACGGAACCAGATTATGGTTCAAACCCTGGCGATATGATTACCAAGGCTGAAGATAAAGGAGATCATTATCTAATCAATGGTGCTAAGATGTGGATAACAAACGGGACTATAGCAGAGGTTGCAGTAGTTTGGGCGAAATTAGATGGTGTGATCAGAGGGTTCATCATTGAGAAAAATGACCCAGGTTTTTCTGCTCCTGAGATGAAAGGTAAACACTCACTCAAAGCAAGTGTCACCAGCGAATTAGTATTCCAAGATTGTAAGATACCTAAAGACCGTATGTTACCGGGAGTCAAGGGATTGAGAGGCCCATTTTCTTGCCTAAATAATGCAAGATTCGGAATCTCCTGGGGAGCATTGGGTTCGGCTCAGGCGTGCTTCGATTCTGCCAAAGAATATGCTATGAGTAGGATACAATTTAATCACCCTATAGCATCTTACCAACTCGTCCAAAATAAATTAGCTTGGATGTTGAGGGAAATTACAAAAGGGCAGTTATTAGCATATCATCTAGCACAAAAGAAAGATGCTGGGACTTGGATTCCAGAGCATATTTCACTAGCGAAAATGAATAATGTAGATATTGCTCTAGAGATTGCAAGAGTTGCAAGAGATATCCATGGTGCAAATGGAATATTAGATGAGTACCCTATTATGAGGCATATGGCAAATTTAGAATCAGTAAAAACATATGAAGGAACACATGACATACATAATCTGATTATTGGAAGACATATCACGGGAATTCAAGCATTTACAAGAGAAGCATAAGACTAATGATTGATTGGTTAAATTGAAACATGAAAAAACATTCGGAGAAAATAGAGGGTTGAATATGAATATCGCAGTATTACTAAAACAGGTACCTGACACTACCGCCAAAATAATAATATCTGGAGGTAAAGTTGATGAAAATTCAGTGAGCAAATGGTCTATGAGCCCATATGATGAATATGCATTGGAATCTGGATTGCAGATGAAAGAGAAAAATGGAGGGGCTCTGATTGCAATTACTTGTGGCCCAGACAGATCGAAGAAGATGCTTACTGATGCTGCTGCCGTAGGAGCAGATACTCTAGTTCACATTTCTGATGAAGGAGTTAGTGATAGCACTCATGTCCAGCAACTATTAGCTGCAGCGATTATGAAATACGAGGCAGATGTTGTACTTTGTGGTAAACAAGCAGCAGACACTAATGCTGGTTCTACAGGTCCTGGAGTTGCAGAAATACTTGAGGCAACATGTGTAACTTTGGTTTCAGAAGTGAATTACACTGATGGAAAATATATTACAATGAGGCCCAGCAATACTGGCTCTGAAAAAGTATCCACTCAAGGAACTAGTGTATTTGCTTTTGACAAAGGAACCGTAGAACTTAGAAGACCAAATGTCAGAGGAATTATGATGGCTAAGAAGAAGAACATTGAATCAATTACTTCATCCGATCTAGACGTTGATTTAAATAATTCAAATATTAATCTAGATTCACAAACGCCACCGCCTGAGAAAGCAGAGGGTCAAAAATTTGAGGGAGCAGAAAATGTGCCTATCGTTGTTTCCAAACTACGTAATGAGGCAAATGTAATTTGAGGTGAATATGATGAATTTTACAATAATAGCAGAAACAAATGGCGAAAATCTTCATCCCACCACATATCAGTTAATTGGTGCTGCATCTAGTATTGGTTCGAAATCAATAGTTATTTGCCCAAACGGCAAAGCAGAGTCTGAAGCAGCGAGCATAGAAGGTGTTGAGAAGGTAATTTCTGTAGTCGGCGATTGCTTCGATATCTTTGATGGAGGTGCTTGGAGTACTGCATTAAATACTGTATGCGAAGGTAAAATTTTAATTTCAGCATCACCGAATGGTAGAGAAATTGGTGCGAGACTAGCGGCCAAGAGAAACATACCAATAATTCAAGATATTGTATCCATTTCAGAAGGAATTGTAGTGAAAAGACCTATCTATTCTGGTAAAGCTGTAGAAACGCTGACAGTATCGGGAGATGCAGTAATTACGCTAAGACCAAATGCATTTGAAGCAGCAGAATTGGGAGGTGCAGCACCTATCAATACTGTCAATCAGTCTGCTGATATCAAAATATCAATTCAAGAAGCAATTAACAAAGCAAGTGAACGCTTAGATGTTACAGAAGCAGATATTATCATCTCAGGTGGAAGAGGAATGGGAACAATAGAGAATTTTTCTCATCTAGAAGATATTGCAGATATTGTAGATGCAGCGGTAGGAGCTAGCAGAGCAGTTGTCGACGAGTGGGGAATGCCTCATAGAATGCAAGTTGGACAGACTGGAAAAACAGTAACTCCATCTTTATATATCGCAGTAGGAATTTCAGGAGCTATTCAACATCTTGCAGGTATGAGATCAAGTAAATACATCTTAGCAATCAACAAAGATCCTGATGCACCTATTTTTGGTGTTGCAGACTATGGGATTGTTGCGACTTGGGAAGAGGCAATCCCTGCACTAAAATCAGCACTTTCTGAACTAAAATCTTAATTAGATGCAATGCGTTGAAATTATGGTGACCTTTCGGTTTAATTATGAGTAACAATATGTTCGAAGATAGAAATGTAAGAATCGCTATTCTATCAGCAATATTTGTTGGAATATTAATCGGATATGCAACTGCAGATATTGTTTTCGATAATTATCAAACAGGGCTCTCCGATACAGATAATGATGGCATACCTGATAATTCCGATTTAGATCCTAATGGAGATGCAGGATTGAGATTTACGTTAGTCGAAGTTATTCACGAGGAATTAAATGAGGATACAAATGTAACATTAGTTCTTGGTTACAATGACAATGGAGATAGCGAAGGGATGCTAAATGGTCAAGTTTGTATCCTTAATATGACAATTATTGAAAATACGACTTTCACGCGCCCCTCACATAATTGTGTATTTCAGGTGGCTGATTATGCATTGAGATCTGTTTCTTTTGAATATCGTATGTTTGAACATGAAGTCATAAATCATGAAACTATAACTAACGATTGGGATATTTTTGCTGAGGATAATGATGAATATCCTTGGGGAACTAATACAACAGTAGACCCTGCTTTTCTTTCAGTCGGAAGTACGATACTCTTAGACGGAATGTCAGATGAAGATATATGGGAAAATAATGCAAGAGTAGTTTGGTATACGAGTAAAGTTGAGATCGTTGAAACCGATTAAGTAACTTGAATTGTAAGAGTTGCTCTAGATGATGCGCCTTTATCATCGAAAACCGTTAGGTAAAAAACATGTACTCCCTTAGATAATTTAACTTTGACTTTAGAAGATTCGGAAATTACCATCTCATTCTCATTTACCCATGACCAATTTTTAATAAAACCATCAGGATCATAAGATTTACTTCCATCGAGTAAAACTATTGCAGTACCATCAGATTCTGAAACTATTGTTTTGTCTTCACCAACATCGACAATTGGCGGAAGATTTAGTGATTTAGCCGATTTTGATAAATCTTCGAGTAAATCTATCTCAATTATTGGGTCATCTATTATAATCTCTAACTCTTCATCCAATGCCTCAAAAATTTCAGAAGTGTTTGTAGGTAACTCTGGCCTTCTGGACGATGCTTCTTCTTCGTCTTCTGAAAGAGCTCCTGAAAATTCATCTGAATCAGTCAGGCTATTGGTAAATTCTTCTTCAAAGGAAAAGTCGGTAGATTTAGTCTCAGAATTAGGGTCTATGAAGTATATTGGATTAGATTCACTATATTTCTTATCATCTCCTAGTATGGCTACTTTAGAATCACCTATACTTACAATATGCTCAACTATACCTTTATGCTCCAAACTCCACATAATCCCTTCTTCGAAACTAACTCGAGAAACATCAAACCACGAAGCAATCAGAAAATCACCTTCCCATGAGAATATCTTAGTCACAGGATAATCAAATTTCGCTAATGATTCCTGAATAATGGATCCTATCTTAAGAGCTAATAACTCCCCATTAAAACATCCTAGAATAACACCTTCCGTAGTACTACAAATTGAATTGACAAGACTTTCTACCTCACAGGTATGGATTAAACCTTTTTTCATACTCCAACATTCAATACGATTTTCGGGTCTATTATCTATAACCAAACCAAGAGAATTTCGAGCAATGACTAGAATATTATCTTGACGGAAAGCCATGCAAGAGACTGTTTCAATATCATCCACTGGTGCTGGTGAGTCATGTAATATATTCCCACTTTGATCTAATATTATGATACTGCCATTTTCTAAAGCGATAGCTGAATAACCATCCAATGAACTTGAGATATGAGTGATATGTCCTATTTTTTTTTCCCATTGTAGTTCCCCAATAGGATTGAAACAATATAGAGAATCAGAACCGTCAGAAACTAGGAAATTCACGCCTGAAACTACAATTATCTCACAACCTGAGTTAGGAATATGAAATTTTGAAGAATCCGAGAAAATTGATATCCCAGAAAGACTAGATCCTACAATTAGATTTTTCTGTATAAAGACCAAACCGGTGACTTTCCCTTCAACAGAATATGAGCCAGTCAACTCTCCATCAATATTGAAAATTGACACATGACCATTTCCGTCACCAACTGCTATACAACCATCAGAGGTATTGCAAGTAGCAGTAGGTATTCCACTAATATTGACACTTTTGATAACATCAATAGTAGAGTGCATAAGTGTACTAAGCAACAATACTCTTTCATCCTAACTGGTAAATGTGTTAAACAGATACAGATTTCTTCGCATTATCATTTCGCGACTTCTCAATTCTATTGAGATATTCATCAGTGACGCCACCGGTGACATAAATTCCATCAAAACAAGAACAGTCAAATGTAGCAATATTATTATCGCCGGCACCTAGGCATGCTTCGACTAAATCACCTAAATCTTGATAAATCATCCAGTCAGCACCAATTGCCTCACAAATTTCAGAATTAGAACGATTATGTGCTACGTATTCATTCTTAGCAGGCATATCAATTCCATAGACATTAGGATGAATTATTGGAGGGGCAGCGGACGCAAAGAACACCTTTGTAGCACCCGCTTTCCTAGCCATCTCAACAATTCTCTTAGAAGTATTACCTCTAACGATACTATCATCAACAATAAGCACTGTTTTTCCAGTGAATTCACTCTCAATTGTATTCAATTTTTTCCTCACTGAATCTTTTCTAACTGACTGACCTGGCATGATAAAAGTACGACCAATATATCTATTTTTCACAAAACCTTCACGGTAAGGAACACCTAACTCTCTTGCTAACTCAAGCGCTGCGATACAACCACTGTCTGGAACAGGGATTACAGCATCTATTTCATGATTAGGTTCTAGTTCCATAATTCGGCGTGCCAGAGAAGAACCCATTCTAAGACGTGCCGCATGAACTGATACTCCATCAATAACAGAATCAGGGCGAGCAAAATATACGTGTTCAAATATACATGGACGATGTTGTGGCTCAGGGTGGCACTGCCTGGATGAAAAACTACCGTCTCTTCGTACAATAACCGCTTCGCCAGGTTCAACATCTCTTTCTAGTTCGAATCCTAAGGCCATCAATGCAGCGCTTTCGGAAGCAAATACGTACTCTGTGAATCCATCTACTTCTCTAGTGCCCATGCATAATGGTCTGATGCCATTCGGGTCTCTAAAAGCAACTATTCCCCAACCAGTTATGCATGAAACTACGCTATAACTACCTTCAGCCCTCATGTGCGTTCTTTCTATCGCGCGGAATATATCTTCAGCATTCAGCATACCTATGCCACCGGGGCGACCGTTTAGTGAACGTTGGATCTCAGCAGCGAATAAATTCAGTAGAGCCTCTGAATCAGAGCTTGTATTTATTCTTCTATGATCATATTCAAGTAAACTTTCTAGTATGTCTTCTGTATTATTTAGATTGCCATTATGTGCTAAACTGACTCCAAATGGAGTGTTTGTGTAGAATGGTTGAGCTTCTGCTACTGAAGAACTACCTGCTGTAGGATATCTAACATGTCCAATTCCTACTGATCCTTTGAGAGATTTCATATGTCTTTGTTTGAATATATCACGAACGTATCCATTAGCTCTTCTGTGATACATATTATGTTCATCGAAAGTAACGATACCTGCCGCGTCTTGGCCGCGGTGTTGCAGAACTAGTAATCCATCGTATATATCTGAAGCAACTGAGTATTCAGGACTGCCAACAATACCAATGATACCACACATGTAGAACAAACCTCGCTCAGTCATAAGGGTCTTAGCACTTTGCTAATATGGTACTTGATTATTTGCTACCCATGGAGCGATTTCTCTTACTCCATTGATACTTGCGCATACGTGAAGTCTCACCATATCCACAAGATGCACATACTGACTTTTGCTTATGGTAAGAATGACGGCCGCAACGTCTACAACGAATGTGAGTTGACTTTTGTCTTTTACCCATGCTTGGAGTGCCTTTGGACATGATAACACCTATTGGATAGCGCGGCGACTTACCGACTTGTTATGAGAGTTACCCTTCAGAGGAGTTGTGAACTAAGCACCTATTCTGAATCTAAAAGTTCTAAAATAGGTGATTCGAGAGGGGCCCTTGTAGATGCTCTGAAAAGGAAATATAGCATTAAAACATAGAAAAGAGGGAGAATTCTCATAATATCTGTAATCCCTAAAATCAATGAGGATTCAAGTTCCGAAACCCATTGAGAAGATAATGAGATTTCGTACCCATCTATTAGGATAAGAATCACAAGACCAAGAAAAACAGAAATCGATTGGAAAAATATTGGGACTATTGGTTTACTGTAGGGGTGATAAGAGACTACTTGAAAAATTATTAATGTAATATTCGAGAGTATGAATCCGCCAATTATAGAAATTAAAACTTGTACTAAGATGTCATTCATTTCTCATCAACTCCTATGTTCTTGGAAATAATTTTTCTCACAAATTCTTTTTCGCTATCCGTTAATTCAGGAGCTATACCTTCAGGAGGTATTCGATTTTCTACAAATCTAACAAGGAAGAAGAAAGAAATCAAAGAAAAAGAAATCCCAAGAACCGTTGATAGAGAAACTAAAATATCTGTAACCGACAAATGATTGTTATATTCAAAATATAGATAGAAGGATACAAAGATAATTATCCAACCTATAATTAGAGGAGGGTATCTAACTTTCATGTAAGTTGGAGCCCCCAATAAAACTAGATAGTAACCCAAGAACCCAGTGAAGAACCATGGTAAAAAGTCAACAATATGATTTAGCAACTCTTCTATGTCCCTTGACTGATCTGGGGATTGCCATAAATTACCAATTACACATAAAAGCCCTATAATGAAAATCGGCTTATAGTATCTATTTCTTTGAAAAGAGGGTCCCATTCTTGCCCATGATACACCGACTAGCATGAGGAAAAAACCCAACCAAAACAGCATTAAGTCAACAATCACGACGATTCCCCTGTACTACTACTTCATCTATCTTTTTTAAGTTAAATCACTAAATCTGCAATTACTGGCTCGGAGATTACGCGACAGAGTTCATATACGGGTCGTCAGTCGCCCGCTTCGTCGTAAGACGCTAAGGTGCTAAAGATGGTTAAGATGCCGCGTAAAGTAATGCGTTACAGTCCTTCTGCAGGTAAGCACACAGAACATACAGTTGAGCGAGTGAAGAAAAGGCGCGCTAGTGAATTAAAATGGGGTCAAAGAAGATTCCGTAAAGTCACTTCTGGTTACAGAGGTTTCCCTCGTCCTAAACCATCAGGAGAAAAACCAACAAAACGTGTAAATCTAGTTTTCAGATGCACAGAGACTGGCAAAGGTCACTCTCCTGCAGGAAAGCGTGCGAAGAAATTCGAATTAATTGATAAATGATTGAGGGATAATGATGAGTGGAAAATTCCTACGTGTTAGCTGTACTGACTGCGGAAATGAGACCATTCTTTTTGACAGGGCGTCAACCACTATCTCCTGTTCTATCTGCGGTGCTACTTTAGCACGTCCAGCGGGTGGGAAAGCAGACCTCTCTGGAAGCACAGTTGTAGACGTCCTCGAATGAAGGGGACAGAAACAATGAGTGATGCCAATGAACCATGGCCTGAAGAAGGAGAACTTCTTGTTTGTACAGTCAAGGGTGTTAAGGAAAATGGTGCCTATCTAAATCTAAATGGGTACGGAGAGAGAGAAGGTTTCGTATTCATTGGAGAAGTTGCTTCTGGATGGGTAAAAAATATCCGAGCACACCTAAGAGAGGGACAAAGAGTAGTAGCTAAGGTCGTTAATGTTAAGAAAGATAGGCAAAGAGTCGATCTATCTATCAAAGCAGTTTCAGCAGAAAGAAAAAAGGATACTCTACAAACGTGGAAAAATCAACAACGCGCGAGTCAAATCATGCGCGTAGCAGCAGAAAGAGCTAATTGGGATGCTGAAAAGACTGAAGCTATTTCTGAAGAAATGATTGAACAATTCGGTTCACTTTATGGAGCATTAGAGGAATGTGCAATTACAGAAACCGCCCTCGCCGATGCTGGATTCTCAGGGGACTGGATGAAAACAGTAACCGAACTCGCTGTCGAAAATATTGTCCCACCTTTTGTAGAAATTAGAGGAGTTTATGATATTGAAGTTTGGGGTTCTGAAGGAGTTAATGCGATTAGAGAAACTTTAGCAGCGGCAGAATCAGTAGTTGAGAATGAAGAAGAAGTCACATTAACTTGTCATTACGATGGCGCGCCTCATTATCGGATAGATATTAGGGCACCCGATTATTCATTAGCTGAATCTGCTTGGGAAGAAGCGAAGAAAATTGCAATGAAAAAAATCAAGTCGGTTGAGGGGTCAATCACTATAGAAAGACTATGATTAGGGTTTTCGAACATATTAATTCATACACCCTCAAACATCACAACAATCTGAGGGGTCACATGGTACGTACAAAATTACAGCGTTGTAAAGACTGTGAGGAGTATGGTCTCGGAGATATCTGCAAGCATTGTGGTGGAAAAATGGAGACTGTTGCTCCACTAAAATATTCTCCAGAAGATCCACAAGGAACAAGACGAAGAAAGAGAGTCGATGCAGGAAGCGACGAATGGATTGATTCTCTTCCAACCCCTCGGAAAGTAATCGAGGGGGAAGAAGAATGAAGACTAGATTCCATTGGATCGTTGGTAATGGTTTGCCAGAGCATTCTGCAATATTAGAAGCAGTACCTGGCGTAGGAAATGTTGGAAAGTTAGTTGTTGACGCATTAGTTGAGAAACATCCATCCAGAACCATAGGGTGGATTTTACATCCTGATTTCCCACCTCATGCAACTTTATCTAAAGAAGGATTAATGTCCCCTCCAAGATTAGATATTAATTCAGTCATACTACCAGATGGTAAGACTATAATCACGATAGGAGGTGATTTACAACCAATGACGGCGAATGGACAGTTCGAAGTATCAGATAGTATACTCGAACTGGCAAAAAAATATGAAACTCCTCAATTGTTAGTTCTAGCAGGATTGGCAGCGGGTGCAGAAGATAGGAATATTCATGTCATTTGTGCAGATGCTAAAATTAGAAAGTCACTCGAAAAAAATGACATTACAGTTACTAGTGAACAGCCATCATCAGGAATGATTGGTATAGCAGGACTTTTAATCTCACTTTCACCACTGCATAATGTTCCTGCAATAGGACTTGTTGCCGACACAATAGGTGCTAGTGCTGATGTTCTGGCCGCAGACAGACTGGCTTCTTGGATAGAAGAAGGATTGGATTTACCACTGAAATTAGATTTGGATACTACAGAAAAAACTGCTGAAAAATTATTAGCAACTATGGAAGTTTCAGGATCAATTAATGAGATACTTGAAACAGGTGAAAATCAAAATGACTCAAACTTTTATGCCTGAGGGAATCAAATGAAGTTACTTTTAGGAAGTGGGGGGGTAAGAACCCCTGAGAGAAAAAGTATGTATTTACAACTTATGAATGAAAATTTTAGAGGCTGCCAAAAAATTCTTTTCATCCCATATGCAAGTAAAGATTATGATGAATATACAAATAAAGTCAGAGAAATGTTCAAAGAATCAAAATATGAAATTATAGGAATTCATGAATCGGATAATCCAATGCAAGAAATCAGAGAAATGGAAGGGATTTATGTAGGGGGGGGGAACACATTCACATTAGTTAGAAAGCTACATGAAGAAGGCTTGATAGAATCAATTCGGAAGAGAGTTACAGAGGATAATATCCCATATGCAGGAGTTAGTGCTGGCTCCAATGTTGCTTGCCCTACTATGCAAACAACAAACGATATGCCAATTGAATTAGTACCTTCCTTCGAAACATTTGGCATCATAAAGTTCCAAATAAATCCTCATTATTACCCTGGAGGGATTTGGTGGAAGGATGAAGAAAATGGTACCTTAAACGAACATTTCGGCGAATCTAGAAAAAGGAGAATAGATGAGTATCATCAATATAATGAAAAACCAGTAATTGGATTATATGAAGGTTCTTTCCTAAGATGTGATGATACAGGGATAGAATTACTAGGGAATAAAGCGGTAATAATCCGGAAAAATCAAGATATGCTGATTATTGAAGAAAATCAAAAATTAAATTATGATTTATCCACCAGATGAAACTACTACTAATTCAATTTCTAAGTCTTCACTAATTATTGAGGAATGAGGTACGATCGTATCATTGTAAACAGCAAGAACTGTCGAGGAAGGTATTTCTAATTCTCTCAGAATTAAAGATATAGCCACAGGCACTTCTGATTCAAAAATTAAAATCTCATCATGATGCTTAATCTGGACACGCATGTATCTCTCGAGACGAGTCACGCTTATGACCAATCCGTATCTGGAATAATTACAGCCGAGATCGCATAGCCCGGTATTGCGATGGATTCGAAATCCATTGTCCTATGGACGCGGGGGTTCAAATCCCTCTCTCGGCGCCATCATCTAAACAACAAACATTGATAAGACACTCATCAATAGAAATTTTATGCCTATGTATGAAGTATTCGATGAACAAGAATTAAGAATGGTAAAAGTGACACTAAATGGAGATACTGTCCGTGCAGAGTCAGGTGCTTTGCACTATATGATTGGCAATATCGAGATGGTTACGAAGAAACCAAGTGTAGGCGGATTTCTGAAATCGATGGTTTCTGGAGAATCTGTTTTCAGACCAACATATACTGGAACTGGTGAAGTTTTCTTTGGACCTCCTACATTTGGAGAATACCATATACTAGAATTAAATGACGAATCGATGATTCTTGATGCTGGAGCATACATTTGTTCGGATGAAGGAATTGAAGTAGGGATTATTAGAAATAAGGGAATAGCATCAATGGCCTTTGGTGGAGAAGGAATATATCAAACAACTGTTTCAGGAACTGGAACCTTAGTATACTATTCAGATGGCCCAATTCAGGAGATTAATTTACAAAATAGTACTTTAACAGTTGATGGAAATTTCGCAGTTGCCAGAGATGCATCTCTGAATTATGAGACAAGGATGCTAGGGAAAGGCACTTTGTCCAAATTAGCAGGCGGAGAAGGGTTCGTAAACATTATTTCTGGTACTGGCAAAGTATATCTGTCACCAGTACCAAGTCGCTTCAATAATCTTGCATCTAGAGTTATTAAAGATACAATAGGAGGAATTGTTCCGTTCCTCAATAGAGGGAATTAATTATTCAGAATGGATCTAAGTCTTCTGAACTTTTGAGAAGAACTACTCTAGCCCCTGGACCTAGCCTTACTTGCTTTTGACCCGCGAATTCACTTATCTCGCCATTGAGAATAGCAATTTCATCACCTCTGGATAGACCTGCAGCAATAACTGGAATAAATTGTTTAAACGCAACAATACCCACTGAACCACTACTATCCACTAGAGTAATTGACCAACG
>Ga0213861_10002537_pt1 | contig 15576 bp, 13 predicted proteins | sample PICome_4_FD_160110 | JGI IMG/M metagenome (GOLD analysis project Ga0213861, IMG submission 160110) | Coastal seawater microbial communities near Pivers Island, North Carolina, United States - PICO131 | ecosystem: Environmental > Aquatic > Marine > Coastal | place: USA: North Carolina... | reverse complement strand
TTCATGTTCATTTAATTGCTCTATTTGAACGTTTTCATATACATCTGGGTTTAAATCATAAATTAGTTTTATTAAACTAAAATCCACTATTTTTGGCAACATAATATTATGATTGGTCATTCCAAATGTCAATTTGTAATTATTTTTTTTAATGCAGACGAATTTAAAACCGTCTTTGTTAAATAAAATATTATCGCAAGGTTCCATTTATTATTAAATTAAATAATAAATAGATGGTTTAAACGCTGTTTTGAAAATAAAAATAAACGGTGTATATATGAACGATCTAATATTATCAAGTGTTATACTTTTATTGTTGGATTTTGTCTGGTTAGGAACCTATATGGGACCACGATATAATAAAATGATTCGTGAAATTCAAGGGAAACAAATGAAAATGAATTATTGGTCTGCGATAATAACTTATATTCTAATGATTGTGGGACTGAACTTATTCGTTATTCCTAATATTCGAGAGAAGACGGCGATGACCGACAGTATTAAATATGGCTTTCTTTTTGGAATTGTTTTATACGGAGTATATGATTTTACTGCCGCAACCGTTTTAGAAGGATGGGACATAGGGTTGGCTCTATTAGACACTTTATGGGGTGGAATTGTTTATTTTTTGACTGCGTTTATGACAATAAAAATAATAGCATACAATAAATAAAATAATAATAATAACAAAAATAAACCTAATTTTTTAATTGTTTAAACTCAGACCAAAACAGGTCGTTTTTTTGTTTGGACTGTTCGGTTTGCTTTGCGTAATAAAAAGCGAGTGACGCCGATTGGTCGTCGTTTTTTTTATTTTCATTATATAACATTCGCATCGATTCTTCTTTGCTTAGTGGCGCGGTGTTGTTGTTGTTCTCTCGATGACGTTTGTATTCATCTATACTTCCAAATTTTTTAATATTATTATAATCATCGGAAGTTACTGGTATGACGGATTCTACATATGCTTGTCGCAAATCGGTGAATCCCATCCCGTCCGAGTTAAAGAGCGACCCTGAGGAATAATTACCATCATTACACATTAAAGAAGACGCGTGTGTAGAAGAGGTAACATCCTTCACCCCATTATATGTAATCAACGACTGAACGTGTTTTTTCCTTTTTTCTATTTCGGCGTTCATATTTTCTTTGGTTACGTTTCCCGAATCTACCACGCCTTCGTCGGATTTCAACCAATCTTCATACCCATTTTCATTAGGGTCTTCTAATTTGTATTTGTTAAACTGCTTATTAAACCAATCGTTGAACTCGTTTTTATTTTTGTAATCTTTATTTTTATCAAAAAAATTATCCAATAACTTATTTTTGTCTCTATCGGTTAACTTATTGTATTCGGTGTCGGCATTAGACACCGGTTTTGACTTGTTTTGAAATTCGTATATTCCGAGTATTTTTTTATATGCGACTGAAAAGAATATGAAATACTTTTCGTCTAGTCCAGATTTATCTGGATGTGTTTTAAGGACGATTTTCTTGCATTGTCTCATTGTTTGTTCGTCTAATTCATTTACGCTGGTTATTCCAAAGAGACTAAACAAGTCACTCATTTTATACGAATTTATGTCCAAATTAACATTATCGTAAGATTTTTTGTCGTAGGTAGCGGGAACATGTACGGATGAGTGTTGATTAAATGCTGACTTTTCCATTTCAATAATAGGATTAAATGCGTTGTCGTTGCCGGTATCTCTAATTTGTATTCCGCCTTTTCGACAAATAGTGGGATTTGTGTTGCCCTGAAGATTTACTAGGTTGTTAATGGTTTTATTGGTTGTAATTTTATTTTTGCGCGACATATTTTAATATATATTTATTAAAATATATTTTTATATACAAATTTTATTTTATACTAAAATTAAATATTACAATTTAGATATCCAAACTTACTGTATTAGTGGCAGATTTCTTGCGGCGCCCGCTTCGCTTCGGCATATTCGCACCATCTTGTAACTCCTTCAAGTCGTTGATGCTTATGGTGCTATTGTCGTTGGCCGGTTGTTGGGAAGTTTGCTCTTGAATATTAATTGTTTTCGTTTTTAATCCAGACAGAATATCGGATATATCATTAGGCCCCTTCATGTCTGGTCTGGGTGGTCTATTAGACGTTCTATCTTTAACATCGGGTCTCTCAAAATTTTCTCTAAGATTAATTCCATCGTCCGCAAAATTGCTACGACTCATATTCGTGTCTTGTCTTGCGTAATTGTTGTTTCCAGGTCGAGTCAATGGAGTTGGAATTGCCATGGGTCCTTGAGTGGCCATAGGCGGGGGAGGTCCGCTATTTCCTCCTCTAGCAGAGGCGTTTTCTCCACCCATCGCATTTGACATAAATCCGGATACTCCTGGTGAAGACTGAGACATGGAATTAACCGCCGCACTTTGAAAAGACTTCATCAGGTCGGGGTTTTGACGAAAAATGTCGTCCATTCCTGGCATCGCACTCTTAAACATGGTGTTTGTCATGTGAACCATCATTGCACTTCCACCCAACTGAAACATTAACTTTAATTCGGGCGACATGGATGCTTTGGTTTTATATTTGTCATATAATTCACTGAAGATGTCGTCGTAATCGTTGATATTTTCAGATAGTTGTTCGCTCCACCCATCCAATTTAACGTCAAATGGGTCAAATTTCCCGTTTAAGAATTCTATTCCATTAATGCACGACATTAATATGTTTCCCTGAAACTTGATAGAATTTTGTTTGGATTTTTCGTCCATGATGGTTTCATATTCGCCAAGCATTTCTTGTAAATTTGACTCCATCGAATATTTTTTAGACATTTCAACTCCCTTTTTTTCAAGGGCTTCCAGTTTTCTTAAAATGCTAAACTTCTCTTTTAACGTTTCCGCGTTGCTCAATTTTGGTTCTAATGGAACGTTGACGTCGGGATTTAAAGGGATGTTATTAAACTTACCATATCCGTCCCACGTTTTGTTATCGCTGTCGGTTTGACGAGTATTTTTCCCAATATCATCAGACATGTTAAGTTTAATATTAGACGATTCGTCAAAAGATACGTTGTTACTATTGCTAAAAAGGTCTGATTTTGATTTATAACTATTGGTTGGAACATCATCGGATAAATCATTTAATTCATTTTCTAAATTATTTAAATCTTCAAAATTCACATCACTTCCTCCACTTTTGTTTTCCTTAATATTGTTGTTCATTAAAAGTTCAAGTCCTCCTCCAAAATTAGAAGACTTTCCACCCAGATCAAAATCAGTCAATTCAGTAATATTATCCATTCTATTGATTAATTAGAACTTTTAATTTTAAATAATTATACGAATTTAATATATTAGTATTACACCGTCCGGAAAGAAAAAATAATGAATGATTAAATTTTATTTTTAATGAACCATATTCCTTGCAAAAAAGAGTCTGCCAAGTCGTCTTTTTTTTTATGCGAGTTAAAATGACCTATATGTTCTGAAAAATGTGGATTGATGGATATAAGTTCCAGCGTTTTTGAAATTCCGAAAAGTTTTCTCTCTTTATAAGTAGATTTTTCGGTTATATTAAAATTCTTTAATTTGTTTGCGGAAGATATAAATTTGATGTCCTTAACAATTAAATTAGACATGATAAAATATTGGACGAGCATTCCCTGTATGGTTTTCATTCGTATCGCTAAAGGTCCAATCTGGTTTTCAATTATTACATAGTCTATATTGGTTTCATTTTGAAATAACAGGTTAAATTTGGTTTTAATGTTTAATCCAATATTAAATAGAGAAATGTCTGTAGCGTTTTTAAGTTCAATCGGCGACAAGTATTCGGACTTTATATGGTCTGATATTAAATCAATCAATTTCTGTTTTTTTATTGTCTTGTCGTATTTAATTTTATAATCGTCGGCAATTTCGCACAATTGTTTGATTTTGTGTTTTTTTATTAACGACTGGGTATGTGTTTTTGGTGGCAATTTGTGTTGCGTTTTCTTGGAATGTTTTAAACAATAACATTCGTCATTTTTCTTAAATTTTGCCGGTTTTTTACATAATACATTTTTATCTATAAAAACGCATGTAAGGTCTTCTTCTTGTTCAGCAATATTAGAAATATCCCATTTGGTTATTTTAAACGAACCGTCTTCGTCGACGTCATCAAACAAGCAATATGCTAAATTTTTAATTCCCACATCAATTGACAAGATTTTCATATAATAATAAATAATATATACGGTAGTTGTTATATTATTTATTCAATAATAAATTTATTTTTTAAAATTGTTTGTGTTAATAGATGGCGCAACCAATCTCATGTTTAATTGTTCGGCAGTCAAGTATGGATTTTTTAAATCGCTATTTCTATAACCAAACCCAGGCGTACTTGTGTCAAATGTCCCTTTGAATTTATATGGTACATTTCCAGATGGTGTTTGGGTGGTTGGAGCATGCGTGCTAAGACCGAGGTCGTAACACGCTTCCGTATTATTAAAATTCATAATTTCAATTCCATTTTGCTGTAAATATTGGCGATATTCCCAATTGTTTTTAATTCCCTGCTTTTTCTGGATGCGGTCATTTACGACTGCTTCTGGTTGATATCCAGACCATACACGAGCGTCTGCCATAATTGGAGGAAAATTAAAATTAATATTGTTAGACCCGCTATAGCATGTTCCCCAACTCATATTATATAATTACAAGATAAAACTATTTGGATTGAAACAGTAAATCAAGTATTTCTTGTTTTTTCAACTTTGCACCATCTTCTAAAATAATTCCTTGATTTAATGCGGTTGTTTTTAACTCTGCGAGACTCATTTTTTTGTAGTTTTTTGTTTGTCCCTCGGTTGAAACTGTTTTGTCGGCGACGTTCATGTATTTTATTTCTAAAGAATGTTCGTCCGAAACAGTTTCGGACCCGGACGGAATTTGTGCGTCTGTCGAAATTCTATCTTCGGCAACAATTTCGTTATCATTTAATTCAACAAATTGTTCATTCATTTCCGAGTTAATATGGTCGTCTATGTCAAACACCGCAGAGAGTGTATCAATTTTCAAAACTTTAATTTCAGGGATTTCACCGTCTTCGCTAGAACCTTCGTCGTCTTCGTCTTCGTCTTCGTCTTCGCTGTCACTTTCATCGTCTATGTTATCTACATCTTCGTCTTCGTCTTCGTCGCTATCATCGCTACCGTCGTCAGAAACCTCAATTAATTGTGTGCCTCCATTTAATTCAACTGTATGAGTGAATTGTTCTAAAGGTTGTCCGTCATTTTCATTCATATTGTTAAATTTAGCCATTGCCAAATGGTTCAAACCCATTTTAACACCATTCATATCTTCGGCCAAGGTTGATATTAAACTTAACATGGAGTTTATTTTGTGGTTTTGTTCTCTCATTTTAGATTCAAAGTAAACAAAAGTGAGTGCAGAACACAACAACAAAATTGCCAATAATAAAAAGAATGTTGGATTTAATAAATCTGTTAAAGAAGGCATATTAGAAAAGGAAAACATTAATTTTTAATTTTAACAACGAATTATTTTTTTGATTTGCTGTTTATCAACGATAATTCAATGAAACGGTTCATTATCCACAATTTCTTTGGGGTAGTTCATTTCGCTTAATATATAAATACCCCCTTTAACGATAGATATTCCCTTTTCTAATTTATAGGTGTAACAAATTCTCTTGTTCTTTTCGACAACGTCCATTTTGGCGTTTTGAATGCCCTTAACATCGTCCAATTTTTTACAAACATTTACAAAATGAGTGGTTAGCATAGTGTTGACCTTTTTGAATTTTTGTAAATAATTCATAAATGCGACCGCACTAGTTTCTGCCTCTTCTGGGTTGGTGCCAGAGTACAATTCGTCAAACATGCAGAAATGCGAATCGTTTTCATTATTTTTGACGACATCGATGATTTCCTTGCATCTTCGTGCCTCTGCCTGAAACAAACTATCGCGTCCAGAGGTGTCAGGGATGTTTAAATAGCAATGTATGTGTCTAAATGGTGCAAACTTTGCGGACTCGTAAAACCCACAACCGAACTGCTGTGTCAATATAATATTAATTAAGGTGGATTTAAGAATGGTCGTTTTTCCAGACGCGTTGGGACCGGTGATGATTAAATTTTTGTTGAATTTGATTGTATTTTTAACTGGAGTTTCGTCTTTAAGACATGCGTAATAACTATTTTTAAATACCGCCTTTTTATTTTTGGGTATAAAGGTGGCGAAATTTATTTTTTTCTCGACAACGTTGGTTTGAATACCTTCGAGGCAATCGAGGTATCCGTTAAACCCGATGGAATATAGTATTGCGTCGGTGAATTCGTCGTTGGAATGAAGTTCGTAAAAATACTTTAATATCTTGCCTATCTCTCCAATTTTCTTAACGTTATAGAGGTTATACTGGGTGATGGAGTTAATTTTAGTTGAAATGTTCTCAAGTGCGGTCATTTTAGTTTTTAGATTATCGTTGAATGTGGTGTGAGACGAAAGAGACGACGAGTGATTTAGGTAATTGGTCATTCCGTCTAAGGTGCAAGTTAGGTACGAATTAATCTCGCCGAACTTTGCGTGAATGTCCTTCATATTGGCGTGAAAACGCGAGCAAACCATAACATTTTGATAAATGGAGAAAATATAAAAGGCAGCAGATAACAAAATGTATATTTTTTCCTGTGCGGTAATTTCGCCGAAATTGACTGTAAATAATTTGCCGATAGCGTTTGTTTGTGCGACCGTTTTCAATACATCGATGTAGTCGCTAATGTTGAGTGGCAATCCTTTAATTTTCAAAATGAAAAACGGTATGATAAGTATTATAATAGGAACGATGAAAGAAATGAGGGGCGACAATAAATTATATATGCTGATTAGTTGTAAGAAACTTTCGCTAGTATTTAAAAACTCTATAATATCCCAATCAATGTAATGGTATTTCTCCTTGAAACCGGATTCTATTTTAATGTCGTTCCACGTGTCGGCAATATTTTTATAATTCGGGGAAATGTGTGTGTATTTTTTGGCAGGGGATATATACTCTTTAATGAGTGTTTGTGTATCTTTTAAGAAATTGGTGTCGGTTGTATAATATCGACACACTTGGTTGGTGATAATTTTGGACACGTCGTTGTCGTTGTTAAAACAGAATGAATATATGGTGTTGTTTGATTGGTCATCTGTACGAATTAACTCTAAATCGTCTATTATATTTTTATTAAGTTCTACTTTGTCGGAGTTGTAATAAACGGGCAATTTAAAATGGTCGTTAATTTTATAAATTATACTATTTTGTTCTCCAGAACTCATTATAGTTATTACTAGAAATATAATGAATTTTTTTAACGAGTTCCCTAATAACGAGTTCCCTAATATGTAGATTTTCTAAACTCCTCCGAGTAAAAACTCTAAATTGGCAGGCAACTCGCCAATTTGTGTCGAATAATGACTTTCAATATTTTTCATATTAATGACATCATACCTTGTAATAAAATTAATACCCGTTCCTTTTCTACCCCATCGACCGCTTCGCCCGATTCTATGTAGATAGGTGTTTACGCATTTGGGTAAATCAAAATTAATCACCACACTGACCTGCTGAACATCAATCCCGCGCGCGGTAAGGTTGGTTGAAATAAGAAATCTCGAACCACCCGTTTTAAATTCGTTGAATGAATGTTCTCTTTCTTCTTTCGTCATATTTCCGTGCATTTGACAAACTGGGTAGTCGTCGTTTTTCATCGCGTCATACAAGTCTTGAACGCGCACAATGCTGTTGCAGTAAATAATACACTGAGACACCGACAAATTAACAAAAATGTCTTTAAGTGTTAAAAATTTTTGCTGGTCGTCATCAACTGCGACATAGTATTGTTTGATTCCCTCCAATGTCAGCATCTCTCGTTTAACACTAATGGTTACAGGATTTCGCATAATTTTAGAAATAACCGAGTTCATCGTATCGGTAACGGTCGCACTAACCAATACAACCTGTATATTATCGTTGAAATACCGAAAAATGTTATACACTTGATCTATAAACCCTGAAGACAGCATTTCGTCTGCTTCGTCGAGAATAACTAATTTGATGTGTTCCGAAGATAACTTGTTGCGTCTCATCATGTCGAATACACGACCGGTACAACCGCAAATAATATGCGGATTATTTTTGGAAGAAAATCGGTTGCCGTTTTCTTGTGAAGACCCACCATAACAGGTTTGGAGTCGTAGTCCATTCATCATATTTCCAAGACCTTCAATAACCTTTGCCGATTGAAGCGACAATTCTTTGGTGGGAGATAAAATTAATATTTGTGTGTTGTTATTCGATAAATCCACTTTAGACAACGCCGCAATCGCAAAGGTTGCTGTTTTGCCGGTTCCAGATTGTGCTTGTGCGATAACGTCGCGTCCCAAAACGATCGGTTTGATTGCCTTTTTTTGAATGGGACTAGGTGTTTCAAACCCGTATCCATAAATTCCACGAAGCAATGGTGTATCTAACTCAAGATCTCCCCAGTTGTCAATTTCATAATTAATATCTGGGTCCAAATTACCCCCTGTATTAATTTCTACCGCAGTTTCATTAGTAATTGCCATTTATATTATATTATATATGGTTTCCATTTAAGTATATATTATAAAATGAATAAACCATTGTAATTAAATTATATAATATATTTTACATTTGGAAACTTTTTACATTTAGTTTTGTATATGTTTTTGTTACACCCGTTGAAAAATTGTAAAGTCCTCATTATTTCCACAGTAAAGATTTTTTTGATACTTTACTAAAACTTTTGTTAGTATGTTCCGAACGTACAAAATAACATAAACTATTTGAAATTAATATAAGTCCATTTTTATTCTTTATTTTTTCTAAAAATACCCAGTCTTCTATACCAGATGGTTCAAATAATATTTTTTCAGTTTTGTAGTAGTCTACATTAATCGCAAAACTTATACCAACTTTATTTACTTGTAATTCAGTACAATTTTGTGGTGGAAGAATTTTTTCATCATTATATTGCATTCTAAAGACAACCACATTTATATCAGGATATTGTGTTATTTCATTTTTCAAACAATAAATATAATCTTTTGATATTGTATCATCATCATCCACAAATCCGACCCACGTCGAATCCGAAATATTCATGGCAATATTCCTAACTAATCCTGCTGAATTTGTCGATTCCCCAAGTTTATTAATATATAAAATCATTATTCTTTCATCATATTTAATTTTTGGGGTATCTTTTTCTTTTACACCATCATAAACTATTATTATTTGCCAATCGTTTATTGTATTATTTTTGATAGACTCAATTGTATTCAGCAACGATTTTCTACCAATGCTTGGAATTATGAATGTTATAAATTTCTTTTTATTTTCATTTCTATAATTATTTTGAGCCTGAGCCTGAGCCTGAGCCTGAGCCTGAGCCTGAGCCTTAGCACGAACACGAATCATTCTTTTGTGTTGATTATTTAGTAAAAAAGGTGATTTTCCCATAAAAAAAAAAGTATCCATCAATAATACATATTAACATTATTATTCTTCAGGAGAGGAGGAAATATTAGATTTTTAACATATATCTAAAATATAAATAAACCATATTATAAAAAAATGATATAAATATATCGTTTAAATAATATATTATTGAAGACGAATGCCAATAATTTACACTACAGATGACATTGATACTATCCGTTCGCACGGATTTGAGATTTATCTACCGAATGATGTCTTGGAAAATATTAAAAAACTCACATCTCACGTAGGTTCACCCGATTATATAAAAACCCCCGTGTTTAAAAAATTTGATGTTGGGAAAAAAATTAACAACCCAAGTAGTTTAAAAAAGGACAAAAATTCAAAAAATAATCGTGTAATTGATGCGGCAGAATGGTCGGCAATTAAGACCAATAAACCAATGAATAATGAAACAAAGGGTGTGATTGACACACAAATTGAAAACATTATTTGTTATTTGAATAAAATGTCGGATAAAAATTATGTAGACATGTGTCAAAAAATTGTAAACATCATGGACGACATGATTGCGAATGAAATTAACAGTGAAGACATGTTGCGTTTAAGCACCAAGATTTTTGATATTGCGTCTGCGAACCGATTTTATTCAAAAATTTATGCGGATTTGTATTCGGTATTGTCGTGTAAATATGAAGTAATGAAGTCCATATTTCAACAAAATTTTCAAAATTTTACCGAATTGTTTAACGTGATCGAATACGTTGATCCAAATGTAGATTATGATAAATTTTGTGACGTCAATAAAAGAAACGAGAAAAGAAAGGCATTGGCGTTGTTTTACGTAAACTTAATGAAGAATGACGTTGTTACAAAGTGTCAAATTGTAGACATTACCAGAAACTTGATCTCGCAGTTTTATGCGTATATTTCGGTGGATGGAAAAACAAACGAGGTAGATGAACTAAGTGAAATAATTGCGATTTTGTATAATAAAGAATTATATAAAGATTCGTCTATTAAGTATGAACTGATTGAGGGACACACCATTAATGAGGTAGTTGAAGAGGTTTCAAAGAGCAAGGTAAAGGATTTCAAGAGTTTAACAAATAAATCGTTGTTTAAATTTATGGACATAAACGACGTATAATTTAATGGTTTTGTTTGGTTATATGTTTATTATTTTTTGTTATTTTTATTGGAATAATTCCAACTCTCTATCGGCGTGCAACTGTATTTTTCAGAAATGAATTCAAACAAAGTCGGTCTCCTATTAATGACATGTTATATAATATGTTATTAATTTTAAATATATATTAAATATTAAATAATATTGCAATAAATATAATATGGTATTGTCAAAAATAAATAGCGAGGTGAGTTATCCAGAACTAAAAAGCGTGGATTACGGGGATTTAAAAAAGGAAGCCGAATTATATCAAGTGGAGATAAACGATATTGACGTGGTGATTGCGCTTGGCAATTCTAAAAATACATTCGAAGATAAAAATGTGTTGTATTTTCCCATTTATTTAGTTAAACATAATAATAAGGTAATACAAATTGGTGTTTATGAAATAAAGGCGACCGACTATTTATCTTATTTAGACGAATACAACGACCTCAACGTGGATAAAATGCCTATTCCATTAATATATTCGTTTGCCAATAAAGAGTTTTTAAATAAACTTCGATTGAAACCAGAACCTTCTCTCGAAGATAAGGATAAAGAAGAAGGAGAGATTACAGAAACTGATTACGACGAAAAAGAGGAACCCGAAAAGGAAGACGATGAATATGTTGATATTCCCAAGGAGAGAGAAGATATATTCATTCTTACCCGAGGGGTTCCGTTGCCACCGATGTTAAAAGAAGAGACAAAAAAGGAAGCAAAGGCAATAAAAGAAAAATATGACGAAAACACCCAAGACGTATGGGTTGAAAAACTAATGAAAAACCCAAATTACGCTCTGATCGACAACGAGGGTGGAGGAGACTGCTTGTTTGCTACCGTTCGAGACGCATTTTCCAGCATCGCACAACAAACATCGGTGAATAAACTACGAAAAAAATTGTCGGAAGACGCCACCGAACCCGTATTTTTTAATTACAAGGAGCAGTATGACATGTATAATGATTCCATCATAAAAGATACCAACGAAATTAAAGAACTGGCTGCGAACTATGCGGAATTAAAAAAACGGTTTTCCAATACCACGGATAGAAACGAGCAAAAAATTATTGCGGAAGGTTCTAAAAAGATTAAAATTCAACACGACAAATTGGTGGAAGAAAAAAAGATTGCAAACGACATTCTAAAGGAATTTAAATTTATGAAGGGCATTCATACGTTGGAGGCGTTTAAACAAAAAATTAGAAGGTGTGATTTTTGGGCAGACGTTTGGGCGATATCTACTCTGGAGAGAATACTAAACATAAAATTCATCATCATGTCGAGCGAAAACTATAAGGCAGGAGATACCAAGAATGTTCTATTATGCGGACAAATTAATGACGTTATCTTGGACCAACGCGGACGTTTTTTGCCCGAGTTTTATATTATGGTCGACCATACTGGGAACCATTATAAACTGATTGGATACAAGAAGAAACAAATATTTAAATTTAAGGAGTTGCCTTATGACATAAAGAAATTGGTGGTGGATAAATGCATGGAAAAGAACGCGGGGTTGTTTGCGATTATTCCTGATTTTGTCAAGTTTAAAGCATCTTTAGGAAAAGACGTGATTAAGGAAGCACAATTCGACAACGATTTTTCGGAAAGCAAATTAAGGGGACTATATAATGACGACATCGTGTTTCAGTTTTATTCTAAATCCGCAGACAAACCGTTGCCTGGAAAAGGGAGCGGAGAAAACATCGCGGGGGACAGATTAAGGGAATATACCGAGTTGGCGACTATTCCTGGATGGCGAAGAAAGTTGGATAATTCGTGGGTCCAGCCATTTGCGTTAGATAACCATCGCTGGAATTCGGTGGAGCATTATTATCAGGGCTCTAAATTTAAGAAAACGAACCCCGACTTCTATTTGAGTTTCTCGCTGGATTCTGGAACAGATTTGTCTAAGGAGGTGGAAATGGCAAAAGCGGCCGGCGAGAAAAACGGCAAATACAAAGGCGAACTATTGCGACCGGTGGAAGTCACACAGGATGCGGATTTTGCGGGGGATAGGAAAAACAAGGAAATGTATGCGGCACAATACGCAAAGTTCACACAAAATGCGGATTTGAAAAATCTGTTGATGGCAACAGGTAACGCTAAATTAACGGGATTCGTAAGAGGAAAAGAACCGATTATTTTCAACGAATTAATGTTAATTCGCAATAAATTTAAAGAGGGGAAAATGTAATTATTTATATTATTTATAATATATATTGTTGTTATATATTATAAATATGTCAGGTCAAATGAAAAATTTAGGGAAAGGGTTTTGTGGTAAGTTTGGAAATTATTTAATGAATTTTATACAGTTTTTGAATAGAGAAGCTGGTAAGGAAAAAACCGATTTTTTAAATATTAAAATGGATGATGTAAAACAATTAAAATCTTTACAGGATACAATAACCGCCACAGAGAATCAACTTTTTGAAGAAATTTTTGCCTTTGAAGATACTCCGCAAAATGATGATGGTTCAGAAAAGAGTTTGAGAGAAAATGTCGAATTTTTTTTATCAACAGAAAAAGGTGAGGCAATAATTGTGACAATAACTAATTTATTTAATACATTTTATCGACAATTTCAAAAAGAGATTAACCTAGATTACAAAAATGAAAATGAAAATGATAAAAACGCAATTGTTTATTTTGTACTTGAGTTATTAACTGACCCTAAAGGTGTTTCATATAACTTAGAACCAACGGTTTCAGATTTTGGTAATATTAACGAACCAGATGCTTCGGAATTTAACCCTAACACACATATTGATAAAAAACAACGTTACGCTGTGCCTGGAAAAAAAAACAAATCCAATACACTTACGATGACATATATTGAGCAAACCGTACCTGGTGCTCGCCTACCATCAAACCAAACCGACCAACGTGCGGAAAGATATGCGTCTGCTGCGAAAAAATTTTTTAAACTAAGTGCTAAGGCCAAATTGGGGCGTCCAAGTGAATTAATGTATCAAAATAGTATTAATCATGCAAAGGAAATGATGACGATTTGTCCGCCTGATGCTGGTGCTAGTTCTAGTTATGGTCCTGGTTATGGTTCAAGTTATGGTCCTGGTTCAAGTTATGGTCCTGGTTCAAGTTATGGTCCTGGTTCAAGTTATGGTCCTGGTTCAAGTTCAAGTTCTGCTCCTGGTCCAAGTTCTGGTCCTGGTTCAAGTTCAAGTTCAAGTTCTGGTCCTGGTCCTAGTTCAAGTTCTGGTCCTGATTCAAGTTCTGATCCTGGTTCAAGTTCTGGTTATAAGAGAACAAGAAGTGACGGAGGATACAGAAGAAAAACACATAATAAACGCAGTAAAACACATAAACACCGTAAAACAAACAAACACCGTAAAACAAACAAACACCGTAAAACAAACAAACACCGTAAAACAAACAAACACCGTAAAACAAACAAACGCAGAAAGTAAATAACTCCGTACATAATAAAATAAATGCAATATATAAATTATCGCATTTATGTATAAAAAATCCCACAAAATTTACATTTTACACCATTTTTTAAAGCACCCGACCGGTTTGAGTGATTCGGTAAAACTCAATAAACTGACGCACGAATCAACTAACTCGTCGAACTGGTCTAAAAACACACTATGCTTATCGTGGTCGATTTTAATTTTGCCTTCTTTCACCAATACGTGAAATGCGAGTTTAATCACTCCACCAACAAGTTCAGTCATCTTGATAGCAGACACCTTTGAATGTTTGACTGCGTTAATGGTTTGATATAGACTCTTTACAAGCACGATTAAATGAGGAATATCTTCGCTGTTTATTTTTCCGTCTAAAACGATGGAAGACAACGAATTCTGAATGTCGATGAATGAGTTGGGAGATAACGCCATTATTTTATGGAACATGTCAACTACGTCGTTGTCTAGGGTGAGTTGAAATTTGTATTCAAAGTTGGCGTCGGCAACCGATTGTTTAAGTAATTCTACGATGGTCTCTTGAACGATATCAACAGTAGAGATGCTTAAATCGTGGTCGTCGTTTTTATGTTCTACGTCGGTCGCCAATGGGATTGTTTCGTGAGTTCTTAAATCGTCAGCTAACATTTCGGTTGTCATATATAAATATATAAACATTTATATTTATATTTGTTTTACACATTATACTATTTTACTGAAATTATTTGTATAACACAAATTAAAGGGTGTATAATTAAATTTTTAATTATCAAAATAATATAAAGTATTATAATAATGAAATTATCAAAAAATAGTAAGAAATTAATGTCCTTTTTTACAAATAATTACTATATAAAACAGGTATCACACAATAAAGAAACCGATGAAACAATTCGTATATTACATAACGACATTTTAAACGCATACACTTATGTGAATCTCCTCAAACAACGAGGTGAATATTACGATGTTTCTATTAAAAAAATTAAAAAATCATCGCAAATAACCAGACCTAAAATATTTGATTCGTCAAGTTTCCCAGAAATAGTAAGAGGACATATAGACGAATTAGCAACGTTTGAAATAACGTACTCCTTCTCTCTTTATGGAAGAAAAATAAAAATACATTTCATCGTAGAAGACGAAAATATAAATAAGACGAAACAAGATGTGTATGACAAATATGTAGATAGCATCGCAATTTGGTTATCCATTTTAAATAAATACGGATCCGAAAAATGTTCTAAAATATTTACTGTTTATTTCTACTTTACTTCTCTCGAAAAGAAACTTCCTAAATCTAATATATATATATTGGATCAGATACATGTGAATACTGCATTTACTACGACTTGTCCGCAAAATTCCGAGATAGTTATATTTCGAAAAGAAGAATGGTTCAAAGTTTTTATTCATGAAACGTTTCATAATTTCGCGCTGGATTTTTCAGACATGGACAACACTTATGTTACGAATTGTATTCT
>Ga0213861_10002536_pt1 | contig 15582 bp, 11 predicted proteins | sample PICome_4_FD_160110 | JGI IMG/M metagenome (GOLD analysis project Ga0213861, IMG submission 160110) | Coastal seawater microbial communities near Pivers Island, North Carolina, United States - PICO131 | ecosystem: Environmental > Aquatic > Marine > Coastal | place: USA: North Carolina... | reverse complement strand
CCCCGACACCGCGATTATCACAGCAATAACGCTGGTTATTGGATTAATCGCGCAGCAGTGGACAGGTCTGGACACGCCCGACTCTAGTTTCTATTTCTCTTTGGCCAACTTCGGCTCCGAAGTAACCAACCGTGCTCCTATTGACTCCTACTACTGGACTCGACTGGGGGTAATTGCACCAACGTATGCCCTGACCCAAGTATTTGGACCTTGGATCGGCTACTTCATCTGGCGTTTGCTTCTCTTGGCAACAATCATCGCCGCCATTTATGTTGCAACAAGAAAATTCAATGCAACCCGCAATACCAGTGCTTTGCTTGCCGGGTCACTTGCTACCAGCACCGTCATCTTGAGCTACCTCGGCAACCCGTACGTCACCGGAACATCATTCGCTGCAATTGCAATTACAACAACATCAGCACTATTCACCAGCAAGAAAGCCACGATCACCACTGGTATAACTCTGGGCTGGCTCGCCATGATCAACCCTTATTCGGCTCTCCTTGCCGGTTCAATCTGGCTAGCAATCTCAATCCAACAACACTTCGCACATAAACCCAGCACAAAAATCACTCAACTCTTCACGAGATTCATTTTGGCCGCAGCTAGTGCCGCAATCACCTTTAGCGCGTTTCTTCTCATTGGCACGCAACTTTTTCCGGGCCTGAATTGGTTTGCCACCTATCTGGAGTGGAATGCGAAACTCGACTACGCCAACTTCTCTAGTGAGTCACCCATTTGGCTCACTGATCCCTCATTGCTTGTTCCGTTGGCAATGCTTGTTGTCATAACCAGCCAATGGTGGCGATTCAAAACTCCAGCAACTCAAGTCGCTCTCACTATTTCTCTTACAACCCTGGGCTTCACACTCACATTCCTGCCAGCCATGGCCGGTATCACCCTCGAAGCCACTATTTACACATCCATGTTATGGATCCCCACATCTATTGCCCTAGCTATCACCTTTGCTGAGCGCATTGCTGCTCCAATGTGGATCACCCCTGTTGCCCTTGCAATCCTGATCGCAGTTGGATTCCTAGCCCTTGACTTCAACGGTTACGTCGCTGCCGCAGTCGCAGTCGTAACTACCGTATTCCTAGCCACAGCGAGTATAAATAGAATCCTGATATTGGCACTTATCCTTTTCCTAGCAGCTGCCCAACTCATTAATAATTCACGTGACCAAATTGGCCTCTATTACTCCAGCCCTTTCGCTTGGGCCTACCAAAACAACCCCATCAAACTGACACTTGCCAACGCTCGCAAGGCCCAAGAATGGCTGATCAACAACACCCAACCCACCGATCAAGTCCTCACCTACGTGGATGGAAACTGGCTTGACGGTGACCGGGACCTCTATGTTGCTGCAGCCATGCAATTCTGGGGTGAAAATCGCTCCGGAGTCGACACAATCCTTCGACCAGAAGACCTCGAAAGAATCAAAGCGACCAATCCAACCGTATTCGCTCTCTATGGACCCAACAAGATTGCTCTAGAGCAATACGCAAATTCCCTACCCACAGATCTCAACCTGAGTCCGCTCACCTGCACTAATTTTGACTGGCCTACATCACCCACTGGCGCGAACTTGTGCTTGAGTTTTTCGAATCAGTAGGTAATCTCAATATCTAGCATAAAGCGCATGAAAGCGACGACAACCTTTCCGTGACGTGATTTGACTTTTTTAGAGCGTCTATTATTTCAACCAGATAGCCATGTGTTAGGGCTCTGATTTGGAAACTATGTCCGGTAATCTAGACAAGCCTTGGAAAAAGGTCCAGTGCAATTCGGAGCACCTTCGATTACTTGGATGGGGATTATGGCTCGCCTCGCTAACAGTAGGCTCATGGTCGTGTTTGATGGTTGTGTGCGCGGGTGAAGTTACGCTTGGAATTCCGGGGTCCCGCTACCGTATTCGTGAAACGAAATCCGATATTCGTTCTCTTCGTGTGCGCCGCAGTCGGCTTCCGCCTGCTCTATGCATTTTATACAAATCGAGTTTGGGAAGATGCACTCATCCTTGACCTTGTTACTAGGAATTTTTGGGCAGGTGAAGGCTTAACGCACCAAGTTGGTGAGCCACCCATTCAGAGTTTCAGCTCCGTTATCTGGATGCTTTTCTCGCTTGTGGGTAATTCAATTGGTCAGGGCGTTGTTGTCCTCAAGTTAATCTCGCTCTTGGCCACCGTTGTGACTATTTGGTTTGCTTATTCGATTGCCCGCAAATGGAGAGTGAATACCCCCGGGTTGATTTTGATCTTGGGTTTTCTCTCATTTGAACAGATTCAAGTTAGCTTTGGTATGGCTGGCATGGAGTCGCAATTTGCATCGGCGTTCGTTCTCTTGGGTATTTGGGCGTTAATCGAACAAAAACCCATTGTGCTCATGCTCACGGCCGCTTTGGCGCCTTTAGTTCGACCTGAATTAGTATTTTGGACCTTGCTGGTGATTTTGATTTATTTCATTCGGCCCCGACTCATTACAGTTCGTGCCCTCGCAATTTCCGTTCCACCCTTAGCACTGTGGGTCACTTTTTCCCTGATCTATTACGGAACATTTATTCCACAGACCGTCACTGCAAAATCCCTCATTGGCACAACTAATCTAAGTAAGTCAGGACTTGTCAATGGGGTGACCGCGTCTCTAAACTCATGGGAGCGATTAACTCCCTACTACAGCAATTACTTTGCAACGAGCGGGATCATTCCTCGTTCGGTTGGAATGTGGATTGTAATTGCATTGATTGTCCTGTTTTTCGCCGGAGTTTTCCGAGTTACCAGACTTTCATACATATGGGCTATTCCATCTCTACTGGTTCTCATATTCATCTTCTATGTTGGATTTTTCAATGTTAGCAATTACCATATGTGGTACGTGCCACCGTTTAGTGCGATCTTGATTCTCTACGCGGGCGCAGCGTTTAATCTCTTCACTCGCGTCTTTCTACCGGTCAAATACTTTGTCGCATGTGGCATTGTTTTTCTGTACTTGATTCCCTCGGTGTCATATTTTCAACATGATGCCTACGTTCAACAAGAAATTGATATAAGTGTGCGACAGGCCGGCGGTGTGCAACTCAATTCACTTATGAAAAATGAGCAGACTGTAATTCTTGAACCGTTAGGTTTCATTGGTTCGGAAGTTAAAGCCGGATCGGTTATTGATTACCCCGGACTGGCTTCCCGAACGATGTCAAATTCCTTGGAGTTGATCCCCTTGGGTGAGAGGAATATGGGATCAGCCGTGCGAGCAATTCGTCCCGACTTTGTTGTTGTTCGGCAGGATGAATGGCAGAGTTTCAACCCGGGTGATCACCCTGAATTAGCCGAATACAAGTTGCTTGCCAGTATTGGAAATACCTCTGACGGCGACCTCACCTTCACGGGAGCTACCTACTCCAACTCAGATCGGTACTTTGAGATTTATGGTCGCTGACTTTCCTCACAAACCCTTTAACCGTGTTAGGTTTCCGCAGTGAAGAACCGCACGATCGTATTTCGGAGTGTGGCACTCGCAATAGGTATTTTCACTCTGTTGGTGGCTTGGGGCCTGAGTTCACCTCCAGGTGCCACACCAGATGAAGATTTTCACACAATATCCATTCTGTGTGCCAATGGGGACAACGATTTCTGTGAGATCCTTGAGAGAAATTCAGATGGAAATCCCGTCAAGGTACTAGTACCCCTGCGTGCAGCAAATATTTGTTTCTATACCTCTTTTCCCGCCGAAGACGGATCCTGCATAGCAGGGCAACGGGGCCTAAAAATAGAAACTGATCGCATTAGTTACGATCACGTCACAGGTTTTTATTACACGGTCATGAATCGGTTTTTGGGTTCAGACTATGAAACCTCTATTCGAGACATGCGAATCTTTAATGCGTTCTTATTCAGTGCACTGCTCTTCCTAGCATTGCTTGCCGGGGTCCAACGCGTCAGACGAGGAGTTGTGCTTCTAGTTCTGACCGCTTTAGTTCCCTTGGCTACATTTATTGTCCCATCAATCAACCCAAGTTCGTGGGCAATCACAGGAGTCGTGTTTAGCTGGGTATTTTTGTACACAATTATTCGGTTGATGAAGCTACCGACCAATTGGTGGCAAATCGCATTAGCTTCAGTTGGATTGGTATTTAGCTTTATACTCGCCCTCGGAGCTCGCAAAGACGCAGCCATCTATCTGGGTGTCGCTGTCATCGCGACTCTCATCCTTGTCTGGCCCACGATAAGTGCCAGACTTAAAGTGATCTTGGTTGCACTGATGGGATTCGTCGGGGCAATCGGATATTTCATTGCGGGTGACAGGATCACAGGGTTAAGTCCAGTAATTACGAAGAGTTTCTTTAACCCAGGAATTTTGGTAGAGAGCCTTGTAGAACTTCCTTCGGTCATTGCAGGAACCATTGGATCAAGTGCACCAATATTTAGAAACATCAACTTTTTCTATTACGGTCTTGGCTGGCATGAAGTACAAATGCCCGCTTCCGTCATTTTAATTACCCTTGCAACCCTCGGTGGTCTTGTCTTTACATTTTTACCTGGCGTGCGCAAGCGGCAACTAGCGGCGGTGGGCTTTGTCGTTGTCCTAATGGTTGCTGCACAGATGTATCCCGTGGCACAGCTCGTGTGGAAATACGATCCGATCGCAACACCGCGATACATGGCTCCGCTTTTCTTGACCGCGGTAGTCATTTTCTTCTCTGTGGTCAAAGTCAGTCGCAAGTTTCCGACTCGCGGTCAAGCTATATGGCTATTTCTTGCTATGCCACTGGCGAGTGCAATAGCACTCCTAACCACTATTCGACGATATACAAATGGTCAAGGCGAGACTTGGTTCAAGTTGTTCTTCGAACCAAATTGGTGGTGGGAGGATTTCCCATTGAATCCAACCGCCGTGTGGTTTTTGGGAGTAGGTGGTAGCTTGCTGGCGGCATATTCAGCGATTGGTCTACTGCGCAAACCGAAAGAAAGACCCGAATCAGCAACCTGGCGGGACTACACTCCACGAATTGTGTTCGCATTCTCGTGGCTCTTTAGCCTTATATCCGCTTGGAGTCTTTTGCGACTTCCCGGTGAACTTAACCCTGCTGCAAATCTCTTTCGCGGCTATTTCCCCACCGACCAACTTTCCTATGCGGGAATTTCGGCTTCAGCGAAGGCCGGAAGTTTCGGGCTGGTTGAACCGTTCACTCAGACGGGCGTCTCGTTTTATCCCAGTTGGTGGTACAAGATCATTGGCCAATTTGCCAGCTATACGGGCATGGGAATTCCTGCTGCTTGGTCGTTCTTGGGTCTAGTTGTCGTCATAGGGTCTATTGCTTTCATTGGGTTCGCGGCATATCGAGTCACTTGCAAAGCCTGGGCGCCACTGGTGTTAGGGGTGCTCCTCTGGATTGGTCCACTCTCGGCTGTCTTATTTGAAAACTGGTTCGTCAATTTAGATTCACATGCGGTGATGTGGGGACCTTACGGTGCGCTCTATCCACTTAATGCTGAAGCCATAGGCCTAGCCATTGGATCTGCAGCACTTGCCCTTGGATACTGGACACTGAGGCGCCCCGAATGGAGTCCTCGCCGGCGAATCGTTTTATTCGGATTGGCTGGATTGGGCATCGGGATCACTGCCAACTTCCAAACCTATTCCTTCCTTACCCTCACTGCCGTCACGTTTTGGGTACTCGCGGTGGCTGGACTGCAACGATCCAAGTCACGCAAACTGCTGATTGCCACGATTGCCCTACTCGTGTCCGCATTGATACTTGGTGCTTTGATGCGAGGGACTATCGGTGCATTACCCGTGTATGTATTGATGCTGATTCCCACACTTCCCGGACTGTGGTACTTCGCTCATAAGCGCCTTATTTTATTGTCCGTTGGTCTGTTCTTCTTTGCGTTAGGAGCTGCACCCCAGGTGCTCTGGATGATTTCAGGCACGCTGGCCCAAGATCCATTCCTGACCTACCGCGTTGACCAGTCCGGGGATCTGGGGGTACCACTTTGGGCATTTGTTTTGATCGGCTCACCCATTCTCGTAACTTGGGCATTAATTCTGTGGGCTCAGATTCATCGAAGGGGCGTTGGTGAAATCGCACTCCTGGTCGGTTGGTTTATTGCCTTTATATTAATGTCATTTAATAACTTCTGGGGCTTTGGACAGGAGCCGTACCGCTTCTGGATTGACTCCGTCATTGTCTTCACGGTGGTAGCCACCCTCACGCTTCCCTCAGGGGTGGGGGCCGCCATTCGGTCAAATGTCCGAATGCGGATCCTGGCAGCTCTCGCTGTTGTTTTGGTCGGTGCATCTGTGTGGAATGTTGGAGGCTTCCGCGAATACGTGGCCGAGCAGGGAAATATTGATTTTGATTCCCCGCGTCTGGTGGCGCTTGAAGAACTTGTTAACGCTAATCCTTTAATTCCTGGTCTAATTACTTCAGAGCCATGCATTGATCCGCGAACATTGAAAGTTGTTACCGGAGTCCCTGTCGCTTTTTACAATCTCGGCTTGGCGTGGCCCGAGAAAAAAATGGAAATAGATGCTTTGATCGATGCCACTAATGCTGGCGTACTTGATGTTGAGTTGATGCGCGCCGCTGGAGTTTCCTACTTAGTAACTGACACGGGTTGCCCCACCCAGTGGTACCCGGGAGGGAGTTTAGGAGTTAAACAATTCTCCAGTCTCGAATACCCAACAGATGAAGGCAACCAGCGACTTGAACTGTGGCGAATTCTATAAGTCAGCTTTGCGCGACTCCCGCATAAAGAATAACTTTCGAGCAATAGTTCGAACTTTTAAGTTCAGCGCTGATTGAACAATTTGCCACTTGGAAAGAACAACAAAATCGGTTTCCAGCTCACTTGACTGCCAATCAGCAAACTGTTGTTCCTGTTGACCCACCAGCGATGCGCTCCATGATGTTGCCGCGATTCGAAATGAAGCCTGAACTTGGTTCGCAGTCATCAAGTCACCAAGTCTTAGGACTTGTGCGTAGGTCGCAACATCGGTTACGTAGGGCCACCTCTCATGCCAAGGCATTACCTGCTTGATCACGTCAGTTCTGAAAAGGACTGAAGCCGCCTCACCTAGTAAATTCGTGCCGGCTAGGAAACATTTCTTGAGCGCTGTTGAACCGTCTTCATACGTTTGTAAACCGGTGAGTCCATGGGTCTTTTTTACAATTTTGCCTTGCGAATCAATTATTCGACGTTTACATGCTGCCATCACCGCATTAGGGTTTGCCTCTAAAAGTTGAACTTGAGCGCGAACAATATTCAGATCCAGTAGGTCGTCCGCGCACAATAATTTGGTGTAGGCACCCGTTGCAAGTTCGGTGGCTTGGGTCCAATTTTGGGCGGGCGACTGGAGTTCATCACGGTAAACTACGACAAGTCGCGGATCGTTTTGCGACTTTAACCATTGGGTAGTTCCGTCTTGGGACGCATTATCAACCACCAATATTTCAAGATTTTCGTAATCCTGCTCAAGGGCTGATCGAAGAGCTTGCTTGATGTACGGCATCCCATTATGTACGGGAATGACTATTGAAACCTTAGGGTTCACTGATCAATTCCTGCCAACAAATGGTCAATCCTTGACCTAATTTAACTTGCTGCCCCCAATCCTGTAACAACTCACCAAATACCCAATCAGAAGTCATTTCACGGGGTCGCGCCTTGCGAGCACCCCAGTTAACATTCAGTTGCTTTTCCGTCACCTTTTCAATTTGCGCCACTAGCTCACGGATCGAGATTGACTTCTCTGCCCTCACCACATAATTGTGAAGCTTTGGGCCAGATGGTAACCCTGCGGTTACTAAAATGGCCTCAACCACATCACTGACGAAAAGAAGATTGATTAACTGGTCACCCGGTCCCATGTCAAGCTGCTCGTTACTGTTCGCTGTATTGAGTAGTTGACGTATAAGTTTATTTCGTTTGTCGCTCGGACCGTAGGTGTCATACAGAGTGAGATTGCGCAGGTCTAAACCTGTTTCACCGTAATACTGGGCAATATCTGCAAACGCCTGTTTGGTCGCTGCATACAGTGACACCGGTGAGTACTGCCGTGACCCAAAGTGTTGCCAGGCAGAGTTAATATTGACAAATACTGCACCTGCCTGTTTCGCCGACTCCAGCAGGTTCGTCCCAAACTCTACGTTGCTCTCTATCAATCCCTTGATGTCCGAAGGTGAATGTGACGATTGAAACCTGGTAGCAAGGTGAATGACCACCTCCGGATTAATCTCCGAGATAACTTGACTCGGAAAAACACCATTATTCATAGCGCTAATCCAATTAACTGCCTTCAAGTCGGGATCGGTCCGAGTGATCACTGACACTTGGGCGTTGAGTTCCATTAGCCGCTTTGTGACCTCCGAACCAATAAATCCTGTTGCACCTGAAACGAGAACTCGCTTATTCGACCAGGAGAATGCATCGCCTTGGGAGTGCGTGGTCACGATCAAGATTCCCAGTTCGGGTATTCGGACTCGTCAAAATTGAAAACGGACTTGAATTCGCTGAGCTTTGGGAGGTCGAGATCCCGTTGGGACATGTTTCCCCTTGTAAAACCAGAGCCAATCCCAATCGAAGCCATGTTGACCCCCGTATCGAACTCCTTACTGTAGAAACCCTCTTGAGCGTAAACCAATACTGCAGGACCCGACTGGACACTGAATCCGTGTGCACACCCTGCTGGGATCAAAACACCCGCGCTGGTAGGGGAAAGGACGGTTGACCAAACCTCTTGGAAAGTTGGGCTGCCTACTCGAAGATCGATCACATAATCCGTCACGGTCCCTGTTGCAGCAAAAACAAGCTTTCGTCCATGAAAGGGCGGGGTCTGAACGTGCATGCCCCGAGATACACCCTCTATGGATGAGGACCAATAGATTTCCTTGAAGTGAAGTGGTCGCAGCAATGCAAGATTTGCTGGCGACTCACACAGAATCTTGTGAAATGAGCCACGAGAATCCGCGAACAGCGGCTTTCCCACCGTGTATAACCCAGGGATGGTTTGCGGAACCCACACATCATCCATCTTCCGATTGTATTGGGCAATGCATCGGAACTTATTAGACATATGTATATGACTCCGATTGTTCCAATTCTGGGCGCTATGGTGTGTCTGTGATTCAAGGGCTGACTAGCGACACCATTCACAAAATCAGCATTGTGATTCCCGTTTACAACGGGGGAGTCACCCTTCCTGAGCTCATGGCTGAACTCGAAACCCTGATTGAGCCGCAATCCACACCTGACGGGAGATTCTTCTCGGTCTCAGAGGTTCTTCTCGTGTGGGATGGCGGAACAGTACACAGCGCGAATGTCCTGCGAACCCTCGAAAGTCAGTACACCTGGGCACGTCCCATTTGGCTTTCACGTAACTACGGCCAGCACGCAGCGACTTTGGCAGGGATGTCGTCCACCGCGAGCGAATGGGTGGTCACCCTTGATGAGGACGGTCAACATGATCCCGCCTACATAGGGCAACTCCTGGATTGCGCACTTTCAGAGTCAGCCCAACTTGTGTACGCCGGGCCCACAAACGGACGGCCTCATGGTTTTTTTCGTAATGCAAGCTCTGCAAGCGCACGCTGGGCGTTCAGCAAGTTGGTAGGAGAGAGCAATATCGACCAATTTCACAGTTACCGCCTCATTCTCGGGGAAGTTGCGCGGGGAACCGCCGCCTATACCGGGCCCGGGGTTTATCTCGATGTTGCTCTATCCTGGGTGGTTTCAACTAGTGCGGTGACACCGATCCCCATGCGAAATGAAGGACGCGAGGCCAGTAGCTATTCATTTAAAAAACTGCTGGCTCACTTCGGTCGTCTCGTTATTTCTTCCGGCACCAGACCTCTCATGTTCGTTTCCGTTATTGGATTCGCATTCTTCATGTTAGGAATTATTTTTTCGCTATGGGTCCTGTTCCAACGGATTTTCACCGACGCGATTCCGCAAGGTTGGACGTCCAGCTTCGTCGCCACCCTCGTAGTTGGTGGGTTAATTCTGCTGTCGCTGGGAGTGATCGCCCAGTATTTACGGACAGCCGTCAATATGTCTTTGGGCAAGCCCCTCTACGTGGTTGTTGAAGATCCGTTGAAGCATTTTCCACAGATCTCCCCTTACGAGAAGTAAAAGACCTTGACGCAACACATTCCCGCAAAATCTTCGTGGATTTTAGGCCAGGGTGGATTTTTTGGTTCGGCAATTGCAAATGCTGCTGCTAACCAAAATGTGAGTGTATTTCCTCATAAAAAAATCCCTTGGAACTCACCCGGTGATCGAGTAACAGCCCTCATTGAGCTTGCTCAACAGTTCAGTGAATTTGCAACCGAGGCGCCCGCATCGATTATCTGGGCAGCAGGTTCAGAGGGTGTAGGGAAAAAACGATTAGACCATTGCAGCGAACTCGATGCGTTTCAGGATTTTGTTCAAGCAATCACAAGCGTTGAAAAGTTGAAAGGATCCACTGTTGCAATCGTCTCCAGCGCAGGTGGTGTCATGGGTGGATCCGACTCACCACCTTTTGATATTCACACTCCGGTTCATGCTATAAATCAGTATGGTCAGGACAAAATTGCAATAGAGGAAATAGGAACTAGCGAACTGTCCTCCCAGTTTCACGTCCACATTGCGCGTGTAACGAATCTCTATGGACCTTGGTTTGGGCCACGTCAAGGATTGGTAAATCGCTTATGCACCGCCGCAGCCACTCGAGAAGCTTTGCAAATATTCGTTCCTTTGGACACGGTCCGTGACTACATCCAGGTCTCCGATGCTGCTGCACTACTTCTGCTGGAGATTGATACCAATGACCGGATGAACCCGATGGGCACGCCGACCATTTCATTGATTGGATCCGGTGAGAATTGCTCGATCGGAACTGTGATCAACACCGTTTCCCATGTATCCCGCCGAAAAGTACCCATCTCTTTAGCGCGATTGGCCATTTCCCCACTGCAGCCAAGGGACTTGCGCATGCACCCAAGTTGGCGTGATCGAGGGCTGGATTTCACTCCAATGCCACTCGCGCAGGGGGTAAAACTCCTCTTCGATTCATTAGTGACAGTCCCCCGGTGGAGTCACTCAATCGCCTTGGCCTAAAAAATTGGGAAGTTCCAAAAACCGTGATCTTCAATGGTCCAGAATAAAAGAGATCGCGGTGCATATTCGTCGAAATACATGAGTGGGGCGTAAAAAAGCAACACGAATGGCAATACACCCAATGCCAAATCGGCAAGGTCATGTGATCGTTCACTCCGTCCTAACCACCAATACAAGACAATCGCGAAGTTAGCCAACACCAGGAAAACCCAGCGATAAATGTCATAACCTCCCGCGATCAAGATAAACGGAGAGATAGACACGAGAAACGCGAGAGCGGGAATCATGAAAGGCTTTTGATCTAAACCACGATTTCTCAGTCCTTGCAGCAACCAAAACAAGGCAATTGCAATCGTGTAAGGCGCAGCAATATTGAGGCCCGGGACTTGATTCACGTAAACCCATGTGTCGCGAATACCCATGTCGAAAAGGAGAACCGCATCTTCACGGAATGCAAACGGAAGTGTGCTGGTCAATCTGCTCACGGTGGAATCAGATTGCCCATCGGTCCAGGACCCCTGCAATGCAACGATTACTGCAGCGGTCAAAGGGAGAGCAAATGCAAGGAGTTTTTTCGAGAGCCCACTCTTCGCAATTGCGAAAAATAGTAATAGGGGAACTGTTGTGACCATGGCACTTTCATGGACAAAAATTGACAAGGCCACCGGCAAAATGGCAACGAAAGGATTCCACCTGCTCCACATCCACACACTGAGAAACAGAAGCAAATACAGCAGTTGATCTAAATAGCCAACTTCGTGAAAAAGGTAAGCACCTGTCGGCGCCAAAAGCCAAAGCGCAATCACGAAACGCTGAGCATCATTTTTCGCACTCCACCCGACAACCGCTATCGCGACCAGCAATGAAATGAGAATTGCGAATGCTACGGAAGCAAAGACCCAATAGGAATATTCAAATGCACCCCACAATGGAGAAAGAACCGTCCCGAGAAGGGAACGTCGGAGTCCACCATCTTGAACAGAAATGTTGTACAGCGTTACCGCCCACAGACTAGGCAATCTAAAACCTGTGTAGGCGGATAGCACTAGACCTATCAGAATGAGGATGCGTAAAACTGTTGAAGTACTGGGGGACGTGCGCCTTGTCAGCGTGTTCGTTTTCTTCTCCTATCCATTGACAGTCTTGAGCCAAGGCCGTTCGCCACTGTCCCAGAGGTCATTGAGTAGCTTTGATTCCCGGAGGGTGTCCATGGGCTGCCAAAAGCCCCTGTGCTCATAGGAATTCAAATTGTTATCGCGCGCTAAAGCTGCAAGTGGTCCCGACTCAAGAACACAATCTTCTGTGAAGTAACTCAGTGTCTGCGGATTGAGAATCATAAAACCAATATTTATCCAGCCCTCCAGTTGGGGCTTCTCCTGGAAAGAAGTGACCTCACCATTTGCATCGAGGTCAAGGACGCCGAACCTGCTTGTTGGTTGAACAGTCGTGAGGGTTGCAAGTTTTCCTGATTCCTTATGTCTCGCTCTCAGGGCGTCAATGTTGACGTTAGCCAGACCATCTCCATAGGTCAAAAAGAAGTCATCATCTGGATCCAAATACTGCGAAGCCTTGAGGACACGACCCCCCGTTTCGGTGGTGTCGCCAGTGAAAGCGACTGTTACGGTCCAGTCAGATTCATCGTGTGCACCATGAATCTGGAGTGAATCGCGATCCCCCAGCGAAATAGTGAAATCATTCCCCAGCGGTTCGTAATTGAGAAAGAATTCCTTGATCATATTGCTCTTGTAACCTGTCGCAATAATGAAATCCTTGATTCCGTAACTCGAAAGATGTTTCATGATGTGCCAAAGAATTGGCCTACCACCAACTTCTACCATGGGCTTTGGCCTGAACTCGGTTTCCTCGCGAATTCGTGTACCCAGACCACCTGCCAAAAGGAGCGCTTTCATGAGTCGATGCTATCGGTTAACTGAACATCCGGTGCTAATGTCAGGCTGTGGGGGTTAAAGAAAAAATAAAAATGCGGGTCGGTCCTTGGGGCATTGGCTGGGCCATCGGTGCAATTATCTTCGCCGTCGTCGTGACATGGCAGAACCGTGGCCTAACTTTTTTTTGGGATGAATGGGATGTTGTATCAGCAACCCTTGAAAGCCCTTATTACGGGATCCTGCAAGACAATGGTGGAAACTTTTTTCCTCTGAGTCGGATTGTTTTCGGAATCGAACTTGCAATCTTTGGCACTTGGTACCCCGGCTACACGATCGTAACGAGCCTTTTATTTGGCGGTACCGCTTTAGCATTTAATCTGCTGTTAGATGACGGCACAAAAACTAGAAGGATACTTCTCACTGCCTTCTCGTTGATTTACCTCTCCTCAACAGGCGTACTTTTCGCCTCCAGCATGGGCTTCATGCTTAAGTGGGCGCTGAGTCCACTTCTCGCAATACTCGCTGCAGCCTATTTCATCCGGTCTCGAGAGGTCGGCAGGAATCGCAACAAGATGCTTGTCATGGCTTGGCTGTTCTTCTTTCTTTCTTGGGCTTCTTTTTCAAGTTCGATTATATTGATGGCTTTGTTGATCGTTGGCCTGATTCATTTCGCGCCGCAAGGACCGAAGAGAACTTCCAGTGCTTCCCTTCACATCAAACTCTCACTTGCAATTCTCTCAGCCTCTGCGGTTCTTGCTATTGCAGGAATTCGAATAACCGCGCTGAACCCACCGGCGAACCCGCTCATTGGAAGTGCTCAGGGGGTATTTGACAGTTTGCTTTTGCAGGATCCACTGGATTCGGTCCTTCTCGCACTTGCCGCGGCGTTAGCTGGCCTTGTATCCGTCGTGATCGCAATCCCTCTCCACAGTAATGATTTCAATTCCTGGTTCATAATCGCCTTCCGAGACTATTTGGGAATTGTTGTTGGCCTCCTATTTGTCATTCTCGGAGCTGTTTACGCTTTCAAGAAATCTTTGCCTAATAGGCAGATCATCCTGCTGTTCGGACTGCTTTTTGCCGCAATGGCATTCATCACGTTGGCGCGCACACCCTTTATTCATCGATATCAATCACTGTGGATTCCCATTGCAATCCTCGTGATTCTTTCTGCGTTTTCGTGGCTAACTGGCCTAAACCTGACTCCCATAAGGAACCTTGTCCTTGGAGTCGTCGTGGCGGCGGCTGTGGTTTCAGGCTGGCACATTGGAACAAGTTCGCTAGGAATGGCAATAATTGAAAGGCCAAGGGATGAGGCTAATTCGTCAGCTTTGGTGAACCCTGAAGAGTGTCTCAACGAAGCCAACAAAACGTTGGAGCAAATTGCACCCACCATTACAGCACAGCGACTGTGTTCGATTCTTGATACCCTCAGCCAGCGTGAGTGGATTCTGGAACGTCAAATCTTGCCGTAAATTTCAGGGGTATCAATCATGGAATTGTTTCCCGCCAGGGTTCCAGGACTCCAATCTAAGAATCATTGGCGGATCGAGTTTGACCGACCTCGACAATGGGCTCACATACTTTCTCCGTTCATACCTTGGGTGGTCAGTCAAATTTAAGGCTTGAACGAATACGCTTTCACCACTGAGGCAGTTGGGGGAAATCGACAGTAGGAGTGCGCAGTGATTAATCGACTGAGAGCGTGGGGCAACAGGAAATATGTTGATGTGATCATTTGGCGAAATAAGCGATCTGCATACAGAGAAAGAGTTCTGGTTGTCTCAAATCACTGGGATGGTTCCGTTCAAGTTTTTTACCATTTCTTGCTTGGATACTTTGCCCCACTCACAGTATGGCTACGAGAGACTGGAGCCAAGAACATTGCTGTTCGTGACTGCGGGCCAATGAATCAATGGTTCGATTTACTGGGACCAGAGATAAGCATGCAGATTGTGAAACCAGGTGTCGCGCTGCACACACTTGCTGGAAACAGAAGTCGTCACCATGTCGTCACCGGCTTGGATTACCCCAATAAACATAAGCGACATCGACTATCCGTCGCGATTAAGGCAATGCAGTCTTTTCTTCCCAACTTGGACACTAGTTCATCCCCCATCCTCATTATTGACAGAGTAACGGCCGATGATTTCCACAGCAGCTCGATGTCTGAAACGGAAATGTCAGGAGCCCGCAGACGATCAACCCCGAATCTCGGGAGCGTTTGCGAGGAAATCCTTGTTCCAGGTTCATACGTGTTTGCAGACATGGCGACGATTGCGCCAGCATCACAAGTGGCCCTTGCTCAACACTCAAAGGTCCTGGTCGCTCAACATGGAGCCGGATTGACACACATGATCTGGATGCAAAGAGGTTCGACCGTTATTGAAATTCACCCACATCTCCCAGACGAAGCAATCGATGTGTTCCTGCTACTCGCCAAGGCTCTCGGGCATCATTACATTCGCATTTCGCAGTCCCATGTGCATGCTGACATCGATTCCAACGATTTAATTGAAGCGTTCAGGTCATTGGATGCAAAATATTTGGGTTCAGCAAATCTGACATAACGAAGATGAAACGTCCATGAGTGA
>Ga0213861_10002534_pt1 | contig 15586 bp, 14 predicted proteins | sample PICome_4_FD_160110 | JGI IMG/M metagenome (GOLD analysis project Ga0213861, IMG submission 160110) | Coastal seawater microbial communities near Pivers Island, North Carolina, United States - PICO131 | ecosystem: Environmental > Aquatic > Marine > Coastal | place: USA: North Carolina... | reverse complement strand
AATCTATTTCGGGGAAAATTAAAGTTCGATTTGGTCTAGAGAATTTTGGTGTTGCTCCAGCCGGAACTCAAATTATGCATACAGGTCACCATCATTTAATTATTGATGCCGATCTACCTCCACTCAACCTTCCAATACCAGCTGATAAAAATCATGTTCATTTTGGGAAGGGACAAACAGAGGTAGAGATAGAGTTAACGAAAGGAGAGCACACACTGCAATTATTGTTAGGTGATTTTCGTCATATCCCTCACGACCCACCAATTTTTTCAAAAAAAATTACCGTAAAAGTTAATTAGAGCTCTAAAGATTCCTCAAGGAAAGACCGATAATCTTTCTTGACAACCGACATAGCTTCAGATGCATTGCTGTCTATTTCTGGGTCTATCTTCATATCTAGCAATCCAACCAGGCCATGCATCAGTGCCCAAAATTTTATACACTTTTGACCAAGAGAATTCTCAGATATTCCAGGATAAAGATCTTTTAAAATCTGAACCAGTTCTTCAAACGCACCTTGAGCTGCATCTAACAGCTCTGGAAATTCAACTTTATCAATGACAGGGCTGTGCATTAGGTCATAGGTTTTTCTTTTTTCCAGCCCGAATTCAAGATAGGCAAGACCCATTTCAAGAAACTTATCTTTGGTGGATACGCCATCTTTGTTATTAATTGCTAACCTTAATCTCTCTGTTAATTCTTCAAAACCTCTCTTAGATACCTCTGCTAGAAGACATTCTTTTGTTTTAAAGTGTCTGTAGGGAGCTGTCTGAGAGACGTTCGCTTCTTTAGCAATAGATCTCAAGCTCATGTGGTCATGGCCGCTCAATTCACATACCCTACAAGCGCTTAATATTAATTCTTCTTTTAGATTGCCGTGATGATATTTCATAATTAATATAATGTTGACAGTGAATACATTAGATATATACTATGTTTACGCTGCTAACATTATTAGCATAGCATATTAAATTTTATGAATAAATTTTTGAAACTATCATTTTTCTATTTTTTAGCTTTTGATCTTTCCTCGAATACATCTATGGAAATCACTAAGATTGAGATTCAAGATTCTTACATTACAACTCAGAGATTTCCCGGAAAGATACTTCCATTAAATTACTCCAAGCTAGCTTTTGAAATCCCTGGCAAAATTCAGCTAGTTAAAATTGATATTGGAGATGCCGTAAAAAGGGGAGAAATATTAGCAGCATTGGATCCTTCAGAAATGCAAGCTAATTTAAACCAGGCTCAAGCAAGGTTTGATCTTGCAGAGCAAGCCTTGAAAAGATTTAAAGATTTAAAATTAAAAGGGTTTATTTCTAACCAAGAAATGGATCGAGCTAATTCTGAGTTTCTCATTGCAAAAGCACAAGTAGATTTATATTCAGTCAAATTAGAGCAGACTTTTATTCGCGCCCCATTTGATGGGTATATCCAAAATCGCTTTCTTGACTCTGGAACAGTCATTAGTCCGGGGACGCCAATATTAGAAATTATTGATTCAACAATTGTCGAGGCACATGTTTCAGTGCCGAGCACTATTATTGAGGGCTTAGTTGAAGGAGAGCCTTATAATTTTTTAATTGATAAAGAAATTTTCCCCGCAAAACTTAAGCGCTATACGAAAATGAGTAGCCAAGGATCAGACAACAGGCTCTGCATCTTTGAGTTCAATACTTTTATTAATCCTGGCTCTGTATCTTACTTGCAACTTCAACAAGAAAAATCAACTATTGGCGCATGGGTTCCGTTAAAGTCTCTCTCGCAAGGCACACAGGGCTTATGGAATTTATACACAGTCTCAAAAGATGAAAATAATCAATTCAAGGTAGCAAAAGAAATTGTTGAATTAATTCATGTCGAAGGAGATAACGCATATATTACTGGAACTATATCAACTGGAGACATGGTTGTATCAGGCGGTGCTGAGAAGGTTATTGAGAATGAAATTTTAACTGTTAATTAATTTATGATTCTGCTTAAGATTTTCTTTAACCAACCTAGAGTTTTGATTCTACTTCTAACGTTTATTTTTTTAGCAGGAATATTTTCCTTGAGTACTCTTCCAAGACAGGAGAATCCAGAGCTTGCTCAGCGGTGGTCAGTAGTTCAAAACATATATCCCGGGGCATCACCAACACGAATTGAAACGCAAATTTTAGAACCATTGGAGGCCAAGCTGAGAGAGGTGTATGAGCTTGATGAAATTATCTCATTTGCTTCTCAAGGATTTTCAACCACAGTTTTAGCTATAAAAGATGAGGTTCCTCCATCTTTAATAGAGCAGGTATGGTCTGAGGTTCAGGATAAAATGGATCAAGCATCATTCCTTTTACCTTTAGGCGTTAAACCTCAGTTAATTAGAAGCAGTGGACCCCCATTCACTTTGTTGTATTCTTTGACCTGGAATGGAGATGGTGAGATCCCTTTAATTCTTTTATCCCGAGTCGCAGAAGATCTTCGGCAAACTCTATCTTATGTAAGTGGTTCAGATAGAAGTGGTACATTCGGCGCTGCAGATGAGGAAGTTTTAGTAGAGATAGATAATGCTAAATTATCGGCCCTTGGACTTTCTTTTCAAGAAGTGGTGCAAGTGCTATCTGGACTAGATGCAAAAAAACCAATTGGACAGATTTCTCAGAATGGAAAAGAACTTTTAGTCAAATCAAAAGATAATCTAACAAATATTTCACAAGTAGCTAATTTACCAATCAAGGTACTAAATGATTTTGAGATTATTCGCTTAGGAGATATTGCAGCTTTGTCTAAAAATCCCAGAGATCCTCCTGAAGAACTTACTCTGTTCAATGGTGAAAGATCTGTATTGGTCAATATTAGTGGAGCTTTTTCACAAAGGGTGGACCTTTATGTGGAAGAAATTGAAAAGGTGGTAGATGAGTTTAGAGATCAATTACCTGATGAAATTTTTCTAGAAAAAATATATGACGAATCTTATTATTTTAATGAAAAATTTAACACCCTATATACCAGTATCATATTTGCAATTCTAATTGTGATCGGAATAAGTTATTTCCTTTTAGGTTTAAAATCAGCACTAATCGTTGGGTCGGTTATTCCTCTTACAATTTTCTTAGTGCTGTTTGGCTGCACTTTGCTTGGACTACCTTTGCATCAAACTTCAATGACTGGAATTATTATTGCTCTTGGCTTGCTGATCGATAATGCCATCATTGTGGTGGAAGATTTCAAATATAGGCGCAAGCTAGGACATGCTAGAGAGCAAGCTTCATATGAAACATTCAAACATCTGTGGATACCCCTTGCAGCAGCAACTGCTACAACAGCATTATCTTTTTTTCCGATTGCGGCGGGCCAAGGTCCCAGTGGAGAATTTGTCGGCGGCATGGCAAAAACAGTAATTCTTTCTATTACATCATCGCTTTTCCTTGCTCTGTATGTTGTGCCAATGCTTTTAAATTATTTTGATAAAATAAAATTTTTTGAAAAAGAAATTTTTGGCGGTAATGGATACTCTAATAAAAAGCTTGTTCAAAGATATAGAGCTATCTTGACATGGTCTTATGAAGTTCCAAGAAGAGCTATTATGATTGCAATGATATTGCCTGCTATTGGCTTTATTTCTTTCCCATTTTTAAAAGCAGATTTTTTTCCTGAGTTTGATAGAAATATGTTTAAGGTTCTTGTAGAGCTCCCAAATAACTCTAACGTTGAAAGCACAGAAAAAGCGGTGCTAGAGTTAAGAGAGTCCATAGCTAAAAGCGGAATTGTTCAAGATGATTTTTGGTTCATCGGCAGAAGGCTTCCAAGAATTTTATATAACACTATTGGCGGTGATACAGCCATAGGTTCTAATAATTTAGCTCAAGGTGTTTATATAAGTACTTCTTACAAAGAAATGATAGAAGCTCTTCCAAAACTTGCAAAAAGACTTGTTGCAGAAAATCCTGAATTAAAAATTATTGTTGATAAATTTGATTCAGGCCCACCTGTGGATGCAGCTGTTGAGTATAGTATTGACGGACCTGATCTTAATATTTTAAGAGCTTTAGGAAAAAAATTAGAGTTAATTGTAAGAGATGCTCCAGGTGTCTTCCTAACAAAAAGTGAGCTTGCCGGTGGAGCAACAAACTTGGAGTTTGCTTTTAATGAATCCAATCTTGCCTTAGGTTCAATTTCTGGAGATTTTTTTATCAATGAGCTAGCTATTGCAAGTGAAGGAGTGATTGTTGGCACCATGCTTGATGGAAATAAAGAACTATCAATCAAAATACGAGGATCATCAAATGATTCAATAGAATCAACTCAATTTTTGTCTGTACCTTCCAATGAAGGTTTTGATTATTCTTCAAATTATGGAGAATTCGAGGTAACCAATCAGGCTAATTTTGTTTCTCGTGATGCTGGAAAGAGACAAAATCAAGTTTCAGCATGGATATGGCCTGATTTACTTCCATCTCAAACTGAAAAATATTTAGCAGACAAGTTAAAAAATTTTAAAGCAGAACTTCCTCCTGGATATATTTTTGAAGTTGGAGGGGAGGCTGAAGCCAGGGGCCAATCTCAGTCTAATATTTTTTCATCAGCAATTTTATTTCTTGTTCTAATCATTGTCGCATTGGTAGCTGCACTAAATTCATTTAGACAAGCTGGTTTAATTTTGAGTGTTGCATTTTGGTGCACAGGGTTAGCATTTTTAGGTCTTACAATTGGCCAAGCCAATTTTGGTTTTATTGGTTTGGTGGGTGCTATTGGACTAGCGGGCCTTTCAATAAATGACTCTATTGTTGTTTTATCGCATATTAAGGAAGCAAATGCTGATTCTCCAATAACTAAAGAAGAGTTGGTTGAAGTCATCATTAGATCAACTCGTCATGTCATTACCACATCAGCAACAACCATAGGTGGCTTTTTACCATTGTTAATAACTAGTATTTTCTTTAAGCCTTTAGCTTGGGCGATGGCTGGTGGTGTTATTGGGTCTGCAATAATTGCTTTGTTTTATATTCCGGCTTGCTACGCGATTTCAAAAAAGCTATAAATTAAATTTATTTAAGAGGTGCTAATATGAAATTATTCATGGTCCATGTTGGTTTTTATGACGACGAGGTTGGAGAAGGTATATATGAGTCTCATATTAATATCTTTGTTGCAGCTGGTAACCCTAAATCAGCAAAGAAAAAAATCATGAGCATGGATAAATTTAGAGATAAAAAAATGCATATTGATGGAATAAAAGAGATCAATAATGTTGATGATTACGAGGTTCATTTGATCAAAAATCCGAAGCAAAAAAAAGCTAGGGTATATTCATACGATGAATCAAAAAAACTTTAATTGAAATTGGAAATGATGATATGAGAAGAATAATTACAGGCCACAATCAAGCAGGAAAATCAATTATTACTATTGATGGCCCTCCAGCCAGATCAATTGGAGAAGATGTCGGCGGCCTTTTTGAAATTTGGAATACAGACGGCATGCCAATTGATACAACTGATGATTTAGACAGGGCAGATACAGAAATAATTCTATCGCCTCCCACTAATGGAACTAAATTTCGATATTTTCAGATTAACCCAACTCCTGAAGGTGTGCCATGGGATATTTTGCAAGATGCAGCGGCTGAAGCTTTTGAAAGAATCGGAGCTGGTCACCATAGAATTGATACCTCTAAACATCCTGCAATGCACAAAACAGAGACCATCGACTACATCATTTTATTAAAAGGTGATGTCAGCCTCCTACTCGATGAGGAAGAGGTAAGACTGGAGCCATTTGATACTGTCGTCCAGCGAGGAACTAACCATGCATGGGTTAATCATGGCGAAGAGCCTGCATTGCTCATTGCAGTCTTGATTGATAGCGAGCTTAAAGAGTAAACTGAAAAAGAGTTAGAATTTAGATAGCCTATGTTTCAAGTAAAACCAATAGCGGCAGCCTTAGGTGCAGAATTGTATGGTGTCGATTTGTGTAAGGATCTTTCCTCAGATGTTTACGCTGAAATCAGAAGGTTGCTCATAGAGCATCAAGTGATTTTTTTCAGGGATCAAGATATTTCCTCAGCCCAGCATAAAGCTTTAGCTGAATCTTTTGGACCGGTTCAAACACATCCTGCTTATGAAACAGTAGATGGATTTCCAGAAATAACTATCCTAGAAAGTACTTCTGATAAACCTTCCAAGATAGAAGTCTGGCACTCTGATATGACCTTTCGAAAACATCCCCCTTTGGGTTCTGTCTTAAGATCAAAAATTTGTCCACCCAAGGGTGGTGATACCATGTGGGCAAGTATGACTGCCGCTTATGATGGACTATCAAAGAATATGCAGGAATTTCTTTCAACTTTAGAGGCTGAGCATGATTTTAGTTATGGCTTCAAAGAAAGTTTAGCTGAGCCAGGTGGAAAAGAGCGGTTGGCACAGGCTGTAAAAGATAACCCTCCTGTTCACCATCCCGTTATCAGAGTTCACCCCGAAAGCAATCAAAAAGTAATTTTTGTTAATACCTTATTTACAACAAAAATAATTGGATTGCCTGAAAAAGAAAGCACAGCAATACTTCAATTTTTGTATGATCATGTCATTACCGCTGAATATACATGTCGCTTTAACTGGGAGCCGAATTCAATTGCCATATGGGATAATCGTAGTACTCAACATAAGCCAATTAACGATTACTTCCCATCCCACAGACTGTTACAGCGAGTGGCAATAGATGGCGACAAACCCTATTAAGTTATTTTTTTAGAAACTTTAAAAGACTCTCAACTATCTCATGCTCATCAGTTTGCATGGTAAGTGTCTCGCATGCATGCTGATGTTTATGGTTCCCAATTTGATTTTTTCTAAAATCATATATCATTCTTGCAAATTTTTTATCCAATTCGATATGCCCTTGGGTGCAAAAAATATGATTTTCAATTACAAACATACCATTTGGGCAAGTTTCAGACCCTGCAATTAAAGTTGCATTATGCGGAAGTGTTTGCACTTCATCTTGATGGCTAAATACCAAATTATATTTTTTTCCCTCTTCTCCATAATTATAGGCATTGTTATTTAACGAAATTGAATCAACGCCTGCATGCCAACCATTTGGAGAGTTTCTAACTGATCCGCCAAGAGCCTCTGCAATAATCTGATGGCCAAAACATATGCCAATTAATTTTTTTTTATTTTTATCCAACCTCTGAATGAATTTTTTTAGATCATCAATCCATTGGTCATTATCATAAGAGCTTGCCTTGCTGCCAGTAATTAGATAAGCATCACATTCATCTATATCCAAGGGATAGTTATTGAATTGAACTTCATATGTTTGAAATTGAATATTGGGATCCACTGTCCAAAATATTTTAGAAAACATTTCAGGGTATTGACCAAATTCCATGGCCCCATCTATTTGCACAGTATCTGAATTAAGGATTCCAATTTTCATAAGTATTATTTTTTCTTAATGTAGTATATTCAATTCATGAAAAGCAATAGACTAATTTTTTGCATTATTGCAATAATTTCAACATCTCTTTCAGCTAATGGAATAGATGCTTCAATTAATGCCACCATCCAACCCTTAACAAACGTTTTATCCTCTTTTATCTTTTACGAGATTAAAATTTTTGGTGCTTCGATGCCACTGATAGTTTTGTGGTTGATTGGAGCAGCAATTTTTTTTACAGGCTACTTCAAGTTTTTAAATCTGCGTGGGTTTAAACATGCTTTTCATTTGTTAAGAGGCGACTATACAAAATCAGGTAATGAAGGAGAACTCACTCATTTTCAGGCACTCTCTACAGCTGTTTCTGGAACTATAGGAATTGGCAACATTGCTGGAGTTGCAATAGTCATTTCTATTGGTGGTCCAGGCGCAACATTTTGGTTGATTGTTGCTGGCTTCCTTGGCATGTCAACAAAATTTGCAGAATGTGTGGCGGGTGTTATGTACAGAAAAGTTAATCCTGATGGAAGTATTTCTGGCGGACCTATGTATTACCTTGAAGCTGGATTGCATCAGAAAAACTTATCTTGGCTTGCCAAACCCATGGGATTATTTTATGCAGTGGCCATTGTTGTTGGGTGTTTGGGTATTGGTAATATGTTCCAATCTAATCAAGCTTTTCAGCAATTTATTTTTATTACAGGTGGTGATTCTAGCTATTTTTTAGATAAAGGATGGCTATTTGGTTCCATTCTAGCTGGGATAGTTGGATTGGTTGTCATCGGTGGCATCAAAGGAATTGCAATGGTCACTTCAAAGCTGGTGCCGTTCATGACATTAACTTATGTTGTTGGTGCATTGACTGTGGTTGTTATGAATGCAGAAAAATTACCATGGGCCATCTCAGCAATATTGACCGAAGCATTTAATCCAAACTCCATGAGCGGTGGAATGCTAGGGATTATGATTTTAGGTTTTCAAAGAGCAGCATTCTCCAATGAAGCAGGAATTGGTTCGGCTGCAATTGCTCATGCTGCAGTGAAAACTCAGGAGCCTGTAACTGAAGGTTATGTTGGTCTAATGGAGCCTTTTATAGATACTGTTGTGATTTGCACTTTAACTGCTCTAGTAATTTTAACTACGGTTTATGAGCCCGCAATGGCAAATCAAGGAATTCAAGGCATTGCTTTAACCTCCCAAGCTTTTAGTAGCACTCTAAGCTGGTCAGTACTTCCACTATCATTTATTGCAATCTTATTTGCATTTTCAACTATCCTGTCTTGGTCATATTATGGATTGAAGGGCTGGACATATATTGTTGGAGAATCTGTATGGGCAGAAAATGTCTTCAAAATATTTTTTTGTATTTTCATAGCTCTAGGCTGTACGATTAATCTAACTGCAGTTTTAGATTTCTCTGATGCAGTAATATTTGTTGTAGCTCTTCCAAATATTTTGGGGCTATATATTTTGGCTCCTGTTATTAAAACTGAGCTTGAAAATTATCAAAAAAGATTGAACAGTGGAGAAATTAAAAATTTTAGAGAAATATGATTAAAGGTTATTGTGATCCTAAATTTCAAAAAGTTTATGACGCTTTTTCAAATGCTATAACGAGTGACTTTGAAACCGGTGCAGCTCTTGCGATTGAGCATCAAGGGGAAATAATTACCAACCTTTGGGGTGGATACCAAGATTTAAATAAAACCAAAGAATGGGAAGAAGATACCTTGGTAAATGTTTTCTCTGTCACCAAAGGAGTGACAGCAACATGTATATCTAGACTCATTGATCAAGGTAAATTAGATCCTAATAAAAGTGTTGGTGATTATTGGCCTGAATATAGTTGTAATGGCAAAGAAGATACCAAGGTCAGTGATTTGTTATGCCACAGGGCTGCAATGTTTGGATTCAAAGATGGTATTCCTCTTGGTTCATTCCAAGACTGGGATAAGTTTACCCAGTCTCTCCAAATGCAAGCCCCCTACAGAAAACCTGGTATATCTCAGGGATATCATGCATTAACATTTGGCTGGCTGGTTGGTGAATTAATAAGGAGAGTTGACGGCCGAACTGTAGGTGCTTACTTTAAAGAGGAAATAGCTGATCCATTGGATATTGATTTCCATATTGGACTTGCTGAGAGTGAATTTGAAAGATGCGCAGATATGTTGATGCTGCCAAGGGAAAATATAAAACTTCCAGGAGAGTTTCTTAAATATGTCCCTAATTTTTTCTTACCTCAAAAACTTAAAAATTTTAAAGCAGCTTTATTAAGTGGAGATTTTAAAGAGGCCTTTCAAGAAAGAGATGAAGATAATGATAATTATGTCAATTCTCATGATTGGCGGATGGCAGAAATTCCTTCTGCAAACGGACACGGAACTGCTAAAAGTTTGGCAACTTTATATGGTATTTTGAGTAATGGTTGTAGCAGAAATGGAGTATCCATCATGAGCGAAGCTTCGCTTCAGGATGCCATTACTCCTCATTCCAGCGGACCTGATTCTGTGCTATTTGGAGCACCAATAAAATTTGGACTTGGTTATGAGTTGGCTCAAGGGATAGCTACAGTTGGAAATATATCCCCAACACTGAACAATAAAATGTTTGGTCATGCTGGGGTTGGAGGCGCAGTTGCGTTTGGCGATCCTGAAAAAGGTATAGGATATGGATTTATATGCAATCAGCAGCATGATCCCAAGAAACTTTATCAAACTAGTAACCTTCTTACCGAAGAGCTATATTCAATAATTGCTTAACTGAAAATTAGTTTTGATTAGGTCGAGGCGCCTTTCTTGAGAAGAAATTCCATGAGGAGCTCTCAGAACTCTCAATAATTGTTCCGCCATTTGCCTTGATAACATCCTCAATGTCCTCCATCAATTCAAAGTAACCAAGAGCTTGATAGCATTCTCTGATAATAGTTAATGCTCGCATAGTTTCTGAGGAGTTCGGAATGTTTTCAATTACATATTTGGCTCTTCGAAGAGCAGCGACATAAGCTTTTCTTTTAAGGTAATACTCTGCAGCAACTAATTCATTTTTTGCAATTAAACTTCTTAAATAAATTAATCTTTGTGAAGCATATGGAGCATATTGACTTTGCGGGAATCGAGTTAAAAATTCAGACAGTTCGCCAAAGGCTTGCTTTGCACCTGAGATATCTCTGTTAGAAAGGTCAGACTTAAAAATTCTTGCGAACATTCCCTTATCTCTTGTGTAACTGGCTATGCCCCTCATAAAATATGCATAATCAATATTCGGATGTCTTGGATTCAGTCGGATAAACTTTTCGGCAGCTTCATGTGATGCTTCATCTTCACCATTCATGAAATAAGCATAAATTAACTCTGATTGAGCTTGCTCAGCATATCTGCCAAAGGGGTATCTTGCTTCAATCGCTTCCAGGGACTCAATTGCAGAATAGAAGTTATTAGCTTTCATTCTTCTTTGCGCAGTATCGTAATAAACTTTTTCAGGTCGCTCCATGACTGGCGCATCAGAATTACAACTAGTTATTAATAGCGGAATAATAATTGCAGTTGCTAAATTAACTTGAAAATATTTTTTTATTTGCATCATCGGTAGTGTATTTTACATTTATTCAGGCATTTGGGTTAATTCAATTACTTTAGATTGTAAGATAGTAAAAAAGTTTTTAGATTAGAGAGATGATCCACAAAAATATTAGCGAAGAGGAAAATAATTCTAGATTAGATCAGGCTGCAACTATTTTATTTAAGGATTATTCACGCAGCCAAATTCAAAGATGGATATCTCAAGGCAATTTAGCTGTAAATGGTGAAATTCTTAAAGCAAAAGATAAAGTACATACTGGCGACGAAATTTCTTTAGATCCGATATTTGAAAATAGGGTTTCTTGGGATGGAGAAGATATTCCCATTAATATCTTTCATGAAGAGGAAGATTTCTTAATCATTAATAAGCCATCAGGATTAGTTATGCATCCAGGTGCAGGCTGCCATGATGGAACTCTAGCTAATGCTTTGGCGTTCCATTTTCCAGATTTAAAACAATTACCTCGATGTGGCATAGTGCACAGACTTGATAAAGATACCTCTGGATTACTGGTGGTTGCTAAAAATGAAAAATTTAGAAATTTTTTCGTTAATAAGCTTCAAGAGAGAGAGGTTTTTAAGCAATATGAGGCATTAGTTGTTGGTCAAGTGATTGGTAGTTTTTCTATAGATGATCCTATCGAAAGAGATCCAAGAAATAGGGTAAAAATGAGGGTGACTGACTTTGGAAGGGATGCTTTATCTCATGTTTCTTTGATTAAATTTTATGATGGCTATTCTCATATCTCTATTGAGATTGAAACTGGAAGAACTCATCAGATTAGAGTTCATTTGAGTAATCAGAAGCTTCCAATTATAGGTGATGGACTCTATAACCCCAGAAATCTTATCGCTAAAAATACACCTGATAGCTTGAGAACCAATATTCAAAATTTTTCTCGGCAAGCATTACACGCTTCTAAAATAAGATTTCCCTCAATAAAGGGAGAAAGTTTTTTTGAATTTGAAGCAGATCTTCCTCAAGATATGCAATCTTTGATTAAAAAAATGGAATGACCGCAAAAGCCTTTCAAACCAGCAAAAAACTTGTTTTTAACCACAATTAATGTATAAAACCATTTACTTAAAAGTAAATATCTTAAATTCATGAAACTGTCAGGCGGAGATCTGTTAATGCGCGCCCTCAAAGACGAGGGGGTAAAATTTATTTTTGGCTATCCTGGTGGCGCAGCTCTTCATATTTACGATTCTATTTTTAAACAAAAGGCTTGTGAGCATATATTAGTACGACATGAACAAGGAGCCACTCATGCTGCAGATGGTTACTCGCGGGCAACTGGTAAACCAGGTGTAGCGTTGGTTACTTCGGGGCCTGGAGCGACCAATGCAATTACAGGGCTTGCAACAGCTTATATGGATTCAATTCCACTTGTGGTAATTTCTGGTCAGGTACAAAGCCATCTAATTGGAACTGATTCATTCCAAGAAACAGATATGATCGGAATTTCTCGACCAATAGTTAAACATAGTTTTATTGTCCAAAATACTCAAGATATTCCTCGGATTATTCAAGAAGCCTTTCACATAGCAACAACTGGAAGACCAGGTCCTGTGGTAATAGATATTCCAAAAGATAAAACTGATCCCTCTAAGTTGTATGAATACAAAAGAGCCAAAGAAGTGTCTTTGCGATCATACCAACCAAGAGTGCTACCTCACCCAGGACAAATTAAAAAAGCTAGTAAAAAGATTTTATCTGCAGAACGTCCTGTAATTTATGCTGGCGGAGGAGTGATTTTAGGAAACGCTCATAAGGAGCTTATTTCTCTTAACAAACTGTTAAAAGCGCCAGTAACTAATACTTTAATGGGTCTTGGCGCATATCCTGCAAAAGATAAGTATTTTATGGGAATGCTTGGAATGCATGGAACTTATCAAGCGAATATGGCGATGCACAATGCAGACGTAATCATCGCAATTGGCGCAAGGTTTGATGATCGAATTACTAACACTCCTTCAATGTTCGCTCCAAATGCAAAGATTGTTCATATTGATGTTGATCCTGCCTCAATTTCTAAAATTATTAACGCTGATATACCAATCGTCGGACAAGTTAAAGAATCCCTTATAGCACTTATTAAAGAGATTAAACGTTCTAAAATTAAAATAGATTCAGAAGCTTTAGACAATTGGAATATTCAAATTTCTAAATGGCGCGCACAACATGGTTTGAATCACGATTTATACTTAAGCAAAATTAAATCTTCAATGATTGCTCCTCAGGTTGTTGTGCAAGAGCTTTACCACGCTACTCAAGGCAATGCTTTTGTTACATCAGATGTCGGGCAACACCAAATGTTTGTTGCCCAATACTATCATTTCAATAAGCCTCGACGATGGATTAACTCAGGAGGACTTGGAACAATGGGTTTTGGTTTGCCTGCTGCCATGGGAGTTAAATTAGCATTTCCTAAGCAGGAGGTAGTATGCGTAACTGGAGAGGGCAGTATTCAGATGTGTATTCAAGAACTTTCAACATGCTTGCAATACAATCTACCCATAAAAATTATTAATATTAATAACGAGGCACTTGGAATGGTAAGGCAATGGCAAGATATGAACTATGGAGGGAGACATTCAGCAAGTACATATGCAGATTCTTTGCCAGATTTTGTAAAACTTGCTCAATCTTATGGCCATGTTGGCATGAAAGTTACAAAGCAATCTCAGCTCAAGAAAACCTTAGATAAAGCTTTTGCCATGAAAGACAGATTAGTTTTTATTGATGTTTATGTTGATCCAAATGAACACGTATATCCTATGTTAGTTGCTCCCAATGGAAGCATGAAGGATATGTGGATTAAAAAAAATACCAAAGCATGAAAAGGATCATATCAATACTCATTGAAAATAAGCCGGGCGCGCTCGCACGAGTAGTTGGCCTTTTTCATCAGAGGGGATATAACATCGAAACCCTTAATGTAGGACCAGTATTTGATGGTAGTTATTCTAGAATGACAGTTACTACCAGAGGTTCAGAGAATGACGTTGAGCAAATTACAAAACAAATAAATAAAATTATTGATGTGATTAAAGTCTCTGATTTAACAGAGGGCGATCATCACGAATATGAGTTCATAATGATCAAATTTAAACAAAGTGAAAAAATAAAGAAAATATTAAAGAGCTTGAATGGGAAGATTCATGAAAAGGATAAAGATGCCATGGTCATGTCTGCTTGGGGCCCATCCAGCGATATAGAAGTTGCAATTAGAGACATAGGTAAAGCAAATCTTCTTGAGATTGCTAGATCTGGAAGCATAGGATTGCATGAAGGTGAAAAGGTTTTAAAAATTTAGGAGAAAACTAGAATGAAAATTTTTTATGATGATGATGCCGACATAGCAATTATTCAAAAGCTAAAAGTTACAGTTGTTGGTTATGGTTCTCAGGGACATGCGCATGCAAATAATCTTCATGAGTCTGGAGTGGATGTCACCGTTGCCTTGCGTGAAGGATCCTCATCCTGGTCTAAAGCAGAAAATGCTGGATTAAAAGTAGCATCAGTTTCAGATGCGGTATCTGATGCTGACCTAGTTATGATATTAGCGCCAGATGAATTTCAACAAGGCTTGTACGAGTCAGAAATTAAATCAAATTTAAAACCCAATGCAGTTCTAGCATTTGCACATGGATTTAATATCCACTTTAAAAAAATTATTCCAGCTGATGATACATCAGTAATTATGATTGCTCCTAAAGGACCGGGCCATACTGTTAGAAGCACCTATCTAAATGGTGGAGGAGTCCCATCCTTGATTGCAATATATCAAGATGGCATGAACCCCAATAATAACAGCGCAAAAGAGATCGCTCTTTCATACGCTAAGGCAAATGGTGGGACTAGAGCAGGTGTTCTTGAGACTACATTCAAAGAGGAAACTGAAACAGATTTATTTGGTGAGCAAGCAGTTCTATGTGGAGGCATGACCGCGCTAATTAAAGCAGGGTATGAAACTTTAGTTGAGGCTGGATACAGCCCAGAAATGGCATATTTTGAATGTTTGCATGAAACAAAGCTGATTGTAGATTTAATTCATGAAGGCGGAATAGCAAATATGCATTATTCCATTTCAAATACAGCAGAATTTGGAGACTATGTAAGTGGCCCTGAGGTAATTACAGATGACACAAAAGAAGCGATGCGTGGAATTTTAAAGAGAATTCAAACTGGTGAATTTGCTGATAATTTTCTTAATGATTGTCGACAAAGCAATGATGGATCAGGTGGTCCAATAATGAAAGAGAAGCGTAAAAACATCGCTTCTCATTCAATAGAGCAGGTTGGTGCAGAGCTTAGATCAAAGATGAAATTTCTTCATTCTGAACGTCTAGTAAATAAAGATAAAAATTAGTTATAAAACTGGTTGATATTTCCAACTAAGGGTATACAATTCTCCGTTCCGGCCTAGAGCTGGCAAGTTCTTTTAACATTTTTGGTTACTCGTGTGGGTGTTCAAAATACGAGATATATATTTTTAGTTACTTTTAATATTTTATAAAAGTAACACAACATGATTTTAATTGAAGAGTTTGATCATGGCTCAGATTGAACGCTGGCG
>Ga0213861_10002528_pt1 | contig 15615 bp, 10 predicted proteins | sample PICome_4_FD_160110 | JGI IMG/M metagenome (GOLD analysis project Ga0213861, IMG submission 160110) | Coastal seawater microbial communities near Pivers Island, North Carolina, United States - PICO131 | ecosystem: Environmental > Aquatic > Marine > Coastal | place: USA: North Carolina... | reverse complement strand
AATTGCCAAAGAAGTGAATGGTGCTGATATTATCGCCTTTCAAGAAGTCGATCGATTTTGGCAACGTTCACATAATACGGATCAGGTCGCAGCACTTATGACCGCATTCCCTGAATACTACGCTGAGTACGGCGCAGGAATTAATCTGTTTAACGACAATAAAGACGCCAACGGACACGTAATTCACTCGCGACAGCAATTCGGCAACTTAATACTGTCCCGATTTCCGATTGCTTATTCCCGCCACCACCTGTTGCCCAAGCGTGGAAGTATCGGACCAATAAGCTTACAACGCTCCGCTTTAGAGTGCATAGTACTCACGGACATAGGCCCAATTCGGCTAATCAATACCCATCTAACCCATCTAAGCTCAGACACACGCCTACCGCAAATTGAAAAACTAATCGATATCCATCGAAAGGGTCCATTCGAAGGAGAACCCGTTTGCGGCGATGTTGAAGATACATACTGGAAGCTAGACGAAGAATTACCTATCGCACCAAATCATTCAATAATTATGGGGGATTTCAACTGTACACCAGGGACACCGGAATACACCTGCATGACTGGCCCTGTTTGCGACTATGGCGGTCGCATAATTAACCCTGAGCTTTTCATTGATGCTTATGTGGCGAGCGGTCACGAGGAAAACGAAGGCCATACATCGGACGTCAACGCTAAGCTTGTACGATTGGACTATATTTTTCTAAGCACACCTCTTGCACAGTATATCGAGCGCTGCTGGATTGATTATTCTGCAACAGGGTCAGATCATCAACCGGTATGGCTTGAGTTAGATACCGAAAACGTTGAACGTAAATAATCTATGATGAATGTTCTCACTAAACAACAAATTAATTTTTTTCAGTTCAATGGTTATTTGTTACTGGAAAATGCCGTTGACGATAATGCGCTAAATTTATTGCGTACTGAGTTTCAGGGGTGGGTAGACGAAAGCCGACAACAAAATGAGAACTATGGCGAATGCATTGATGGACGGGCGCGCTTCGACCTTGAAGCCACCCATAGTGCGGTGGCGCCGGCGCTTCGGCGAGTTAATGCCCCAGTAGAAATATCAGAAACCTACAACTCAGTTATGCGCAATAGTCGTATGAGTCAAGCCGTTTCAGATCTCATCGGTCCCGATGTAAAATTTCATCATAGCAAAGTTAACTCAAAGCTTCCTGGTAGCAATACTAACGTTAAATGGCATCAAGACTTCCTGTTTACCCCCCACTCCAACGACGATCTCGTTACGGCACTTTTAATGTTGGATGATGTCACCGAAGACAATGGCCCACTAGAGGTCTTACCCCAATCCCATAAAGGCCCATTACACAGCTTATGGCATGATAATCAGTTCACAGGGGCCGTAGAAGAATCCGTTGCCAAAGAGTCTCAGGCTAACGCTGTACAGTGTTGTGGCACTGCAGGAACGGTTTGCCTAATGCATACTCGGTTGCTACATGGCTCTGCACCTAATCAGACCAATCGATCTCGTACTCTATTCATATGCGTATACAGTGCCGCCGATGCAATACCGTGTTCGCCTAATCCAATGCCGAATAAATTTGAAGGCGATATTGTTAGCGGTCAAGATACCAACAAAGTTCGTGCAGTTGCCTATTCAATACGTCTACCGGAAGTTTCAAATACAGCTTCTTTCTTCAATCAACAAGACAAGGACGCCTGAGGGGGATTACCATGGCAACTAGCAATCGATACGACATTCTGTTTGAACCGGTAAAAATCGGCCCGGTAACCGCACCTAATCGCTTCTATCAAGTTCCACATTGCAATGGCATGGGCCATCAAAAACCCCGTACTTTAGCCGCAATGCGGGGTGTCAAAGCTGAAGGCGGATGGGGCGTTGTCTGTACTGAAGAGGTAGAAATACATCCAAGCTCCGATGTTTCGCCTTTCGCTGAAGGCCGTTTATGGTCAGATGCAGATATTGAGCCATTGCGCTGGATGACCGACGCCGTGCATGAACATGGTTCATTAGCAGGCATAGAACTTACACATAGCGGATTTAACGCGTCAAACCTGGAATCAAGAGTTCCGTCGCTTGCACCGAGTGCTTGCCCGGTGAATAGCTACTACCCATCGTCGGCAAGAGCCATGACACGTAAAGATATTCGTGATCTTCGACACTGGCACCGACAGGCCGCGCGTCGATCTAAAGCAGCGGGTTTCGATATTGTCTATGTATACGCCGGACATAACCTTTCAATGCTTATGCATTTCATGTCCAGACGCCATAACTTTCGTACAGATGAATACGGCGGTACTTTGGAAAATCGTGTGCGTCTTACACGAGAGATTTTGGAAGAAACCAAAGATGAAATTGGCGACACCTGTGCCGTCGCATTTCGTTTCGCAGTTGATGAACTTATCGGTAAAGCAGGTATTACCTTTGACGGGGAGGGCCATGACATAGTAGCCATGTTGGCCGAGTTACCAGATTTGTGGGATGTAAATATAAGTGAGTGGGAAAACGATTCGGCGACCGCCCGTTTTGAACCCAACGAAGGTTATCAGGACAAATACACACGATTTGTAAAACAATTGACCAGTAAACCCGTTGTTGGCGTGGGTCGCTTTACTTCGCCGGACCTTATGGTTAAAAAAATCAAAGACGGCACACTAGATTTGATCGGCGCAGCTCGTCCGTCAATAGCCGACCCATTTTTACCAAACAAAATTCGCGACGACCGTATCGAAGAAATTCGTGAATGTATTGGCTGCAATATATGCGTGAGCGGAGACAATTTATGTGTACCAATGCGCTGCACACAAAACCCAACCGTAGGCGAAGAGTGGCGCCGTAAATGGCATCCGGAAAAGATCCAACCGAGCGTTTCGAAAGATCGTGTACTTGTAGTTGGCGCCGGGCCGGCCGGTCTTGAATGCAGTCTGCAATTATCTAATCGAGGATATCCTGTCCTTCTAGCTGAATCTGGAATGGAGCTCGGCGGCAGACTTTTAAAAGAAAGCGCCCTACCCGGCTTATCCAGTTACATCCGGGTACGGGATTATCGATCTGGACTATTGCTGCAACGAAGCAATGTGGATATTTACTTTGAAAGCAAAATAAATGAACAGCTATTAAAAGAACTCGATATAAAAGATATTGTGATAGCGACTGGAGCCGCATGGAAGAAAAATGGTGTCGGTCGGCAGCATCACACACCAATACCCGGTTTAGAAAATATCAATGTATTAACCCCAGACAACATAATCCCTAGAAAGATAACTGATCAGCATGTGACTATTTATGATGATGATCATTATTACATTGGCGGTGTTTGCGCAGAACAACTCGTTCGTGACGGTTGCACTGTCACGCTCATAACGCCCGCAGCAAAAGCCTCTGCATGGACCGAGAACACATTAGAACAATTTAAAATTCAGCAACGGTTATTAAACGCCGGCATAAAAATTATTACGGAGCAGGATATCGAATCCGTAAACAGAAAGGGTATAAACGCCAGATGCATTTATACCGGCCAGCTTACCAACATCCAATCCGAACAATTGTTATTAGTTACCGCGCGCGATCCAGACACGACCCTGTCAAATAAATTAATCGACGACAACGGTCAAGCTAGTTGCAACTATAACTCAGTGCAGTCTATCGGCGATTGCCTTGCGCCCGGGACCGTCGCGTCGGCAATTTATTTAGGGCATTTGGCTGCGCGCGAGTTTCAAAGCAAACAAGGATCAGATTGGTACACCGATATAGATCAGCGAGAGTGGCCATCCATGGTTTGGCCGGCCAATGTCACTGATTCATCGTCGATATAAACATCACATTCTACTTATGGCCGGATTGACATTCACAGCGAAGATGAATCACGAACCATTGAATGGTCTTCGTTCCGGTTGCATCCATAACCAAAATTGCAAAAAGTCGGAAGACGACGAATGTAGACCCAAAAACCGATGAGCCTGATGCCTATGCGAAAACACCCTCACCGAGGCGATTGTTATGTGTGTCATAGCGAGCACACGAAGCACTGCACCCAACCACGAAAAAATTAGTAGGATTCACCAAGCCATCAATCATTACTTACTCCAGATTTTTGTCGTACAGCCCAACGTAAGGGTTTACTAGGTTAAGTACAAGCAAACCCCTATGGGAAGGCGACAAAAATCAGGCTGATGTATTACCCTCGGCTGCATCCTGTCCGTTACTACCCAAAATAGCATTAGTATCCACTTCGGAAGCATTCAATTCTTCAATGGTTCGATGGCAAGCAATAATATGACCATGATCCAGATCTCGATTTGGAGCTGTTTTAGTATCACAAGTTCCTTCGATAGCCATTGGACAGCGGTTAAAAAATGGGCACCCTATGGCAGTCATTTCAACCCCTCGGGCGATACCGGCCGCTAATTCACGCTTCTGCATGGATTCTTCAAGCCAACCAATTCGTAGCTCTGGAACTGAGCTCACCAACAGTCGTGTATATGGGTGAAACGGTGGTTCCAATACTTCATCAGTTGGACCTTGTTCAACAACCCTTCCGGCATATAAAACCACAATTTCATCCGCAAATGATGAAACGGTTGACAAATCATGGCTAATAAAAACAAAAGATACACCCGTCTTGTCACGAAGAGCCGTTAACAGCTTAATTACATTGGCACCAACTATACTATCGAGAGCTGATGTAACTTCGTCGCACAGCATTACTTCAGGGTTCGCTGCCAACGACCTAGCCATGTTTATCCGTTGCTTTTGCCCCCCGGAAAGTTCCATGGGATAGCGACTGGCAAATTCTGCCGGCAACTCCACCATCTCCAGAATTTCGTTAATACGCTTTTGCTTCTCTTTACCTTTGAGACCATGGTAAAACTCCAACGGTCTCCCAAGTATCTCACTGATTATCTGTTTTGGGTTTAGTGCCGTGTCTGCCATTTGGTAGACAAATTGAACTTTTTGCAGCTCTTCAAGCTTACGGTCCTGTAAATCTCCCTCTAGCACTTTGCCATCGAGTTTTATATCGCCCTTCACAGGTGGTAATAGTCCGGCCATAACACGCGCCATGGTCGACTTACCGCATCCAGATTCGCCAATAACTCCAACAACATGACCGTTTTTTACGTCTACATTAACATCACGTAAAACGGTAACAGCCGGCTCACCATTTGATTTTCTACCATATCCTGCCGTCATATTGTTAACACGAAGCGCGGGAATGTCACGGTCATGATCGCCCGTTAATTCAACACCCTGACCTGCTGCAGGCTTAGGTCGAACCGCCTCCATAAGACGTTTCGTATAAGCATGACTTGGATTATTGATAATCTGCTCTGCGGTTCCTTGCTCCATAACTTCACCGCTATATAAAACCACAATATAGTCGGCAATTTGAGCAACTACAGCCAAGTCATGGGTTACATAAATTGCAGCGGCATTCTCTTCTTTTATAACCTTCTTGAAGGCTTTCAACACTTCGATTTGGGTCGTCACATCAAGAGCTGTGGTTGGCTCATCAAGAACCAGCAGATCTGGTTTACCACAAAGAGCCATCGCCGCCATTAAACGTTGTAACTGACCACCAGATACCTGGTGCGGATAACGAAAGCCTAATCGATCAGGATCAGGCAATTCCAATGCCCGATATAGTGCGACAGCTCGTTTATCCGCCTCTTCCTGGGTAAGTATTCCATGCAATACGGCAGATTCAGATACTTGTTCTCCTATAGTAATGGCCGGATTGAATGTAGCGGCAGCACTTTGCGCGAGGTAGGCAACATTTTGCCCACGAATTTCCCGCTGGCGAATCGGCTCCATGGTTAAGACATCTTCACCATTTAACAGTACTTCTCCTCCAGAAAACTCTAAGCCCGGTTTTGTGTAAGAAAGTGATGCTAACGAAATAGTCGTTTTTCCGGATCCGGATTCACCAATTAAGGCAACAACCTGTCCTTTATGAATGTCAAAACTAACACCTTTAACTATGGGAATTTCAACACCGTCATCATTGTACGCACTGATACGAAGATCTTTTACTTCGAGTAGTTTATCGCTCATCTCTTACACCATTTTCTTAGCTAGACTACCGCCGGATTTAGCGGATACGTCATCGACAATGAGATTAATCGCAATGGTAAATGTTGCTATTGCAATCGCCGGCCATATCGCTGCGTAGGAACTATAAGATAGGCCCTGTAAGTTTTCACGAACCATGCTCCCCCAATCCGCTTGAGGTGGCTGAACACCAAGCCCCAAAAAGCTGAGACTAGAAATGAATAACACAACAAACACCAGACGCAAGCCGAAATCAGTCGCTAGTGGCATCGCCGCATTAGGCAATACTTCTGCGCGAATAATCCACCAAATCCCCTCTCCTCGTGCTTTGGCGGCTTCCACATAGTCCTGCACCATAATATCCTGCCCTAATGCTCGGGCAATTCGAAACACACTCGTGGCATAAATTACCGCCGCAATAGTAATCAGTATCGGTATAGACGACCCAAACGCAGCGATAGCTATTAGCCCTAGCATAATTGATGGTAGTGCAAGTATGGAGTCGTTAACACGACTAACGATCATGTCGAACCAGCCCCCCTTAACTGCAGCAGCAATACCCAAGGTAATACCAATCATATAGGCCAGTAATGTTGCCGCAAGGGATATGCCGATCGTCATTCGTGCGCCCCAAATGATCCGAGAAAATGTATCGCGCCCTAATGAATCGGTACCAAGATAAAAATTGTCATAGGCATCGAGAAAACTATCGTCACCTTCCATATCCATTTCATGATAAGGCGCGATCCAAGGCCCAATTACCGCAATGACGACCCAAAAAATAACAATACATACCGAAATTTTTCCAAGCCATGTTAGCTTTATACGTCGCTTTGGCGGTGCATCAGGTAACTCGTCAAAGTTATCAATTTCAGCAATGACATCTTCAGCTTTTTTTATGTTATCAGTCATTTCAAACTCCTACTTCGGGTGCCGCAAACGCGGATTAGATAAGATTGATGCAACATCGGCTGCTAGTATCAATACGACATATACTCCACAAAAAATCATGGCGCATGCTTGAACCAGCGGTAAATCTCTGGTTTGTACTCCATCAATCATTAATTTCGCTAATCCAGGATACGCAAAAATCGTCTCCACAATGACGACACCACTAACCAGATAGGCCAAATTCAAGGCGATAACATTAACTATCGGACCAATTGCGTTGAATAGCGCATGACGCAATATTATTCGACCACGGGGAACACCCTTCAGTATTGCCATTTCAATATAGGGAGAACTCATCACATTCAAAATACCGGCTCGTGTCATACGAATCATTTGGGCCGATACAACAATGACCAACGTCAATATCGGCATTGCCAATGCCACCATTAGCTCCCAAAACGTTTCGTCACCTCGCATATACGCTATGGCGGGCAACCAATGTAGTTCAACAGCAAAGACAAGCACTAATACGGTAGCAATGAAGAACTCTGGAACTGAAATAGTAGAGAGTGTTCCAAAAGTAACGATGCGATCGAGCCAGGTTCCGGGATGCATCGCCGCATATAGACCTAAGGCAACCGATAGAGGAACCGCAATTACCGCAACCATTCCTGCCAAGAACATGGTGTTACCGAGACGTCCGCCAATCATGCTAGAAATAGAGGCGCCACCAGCTTTAGATATACCTAAATCTCCGCTGAGCATATTCCCAAGCCAGGAAAAATATCGTACGTATGCAGGATCGTTTAATCCTAGTTGCTCACGCATTACAGCTAGAGTCTCGGGTGTTGCACTTTGACCGAGAATGATTTGCGCTACGTCGCCAGGCAAAATACTGGTTCCGATAAACACAATAATCGAAACCGCGATGAGTGTCGCAAAACCAATTCCGATCCGTTGCAGGACCATTTGTAACATCATTGGTCTATTCCTCTAAAGATTAATAAAATATTTTTTCTAACAATTTGTTGAAAATACTTTGTTGGTTCTGTAATCAACAAATCTATCTTCAACAATCTGTCACAACGAAAAAGGGCCTGCAACCGAAGATCAGCGCAGGCCCCCGCATACTTATTTAAAATAACTCAAAATTTAACTTAGGCAAGCCAAGCAAACTCAGGCCATTCCAGAGCACCAAGTTGTCCTAGTGGAACTTTCGGAATGCCCATAACGTTATCAGCGACAGCGTCATTAATGTTAGAGAATGCAGGAATAACCATTCCACTTCCGTTGTGAATCAGAGTTTGCATTTCGCAATACATTGCATGTCGTTTCACTGGATCTAGTTCAGAAAGTGATGCTTGTAACAACTCACCCATACGATCGTTGTTCCAATATGTATCATTCCATGCTGCGCCTGGTGCAAATTGGATCGCCATCTGAGAATTAGCTGTTGGACGCATATTCCACGTAACTACGTTAAGCGGCTCATTCATCCATACTGCGCCCCAATAACCATCTGTTGGGACTTTTCTCAATTTAAGATCAAAGCCAATCTTCGCACAATTCACTTGAGCAAGAAGACATACATCCTCAATACCCGGTGCTACTGGAGCAACATATAACTCAGCACTGCTTATGCCGGCTTTTTTGAAGTGATAAGCGGCTTTCTCAGGATTGAATTCCCGTTGTGGTAATTCAGAACAGAAATCAGCACCGTGAGCACTCATAACCGGAGTATCATTTCCAATAGACCCTTTGCCTTTCAGAATACGTTTTACAATACGCTCACGATCTTGGATGTATTGAAGACCTTTAACAAAGTCATCATTATCGCCAGGAGCCGAATTTTTAAGAGCGCAAATCCCAACCTGGAGTGCTGCCGGTGTCGATAAAAGTCTTACACCGTCTGCTGCCTCAACCTGTCGAAATGCTTTTGGGTCTACAACCGAAATTAATTGAACATCACCAGAAATTAGCGCATTAACACGAGCTACAGGATCAGTGATTGCTGTAACCTCAATCGAATCAAAATTTGCACCTTCACGCCAGTAATTTTCATTACGTTTATGAACCGACTTCACACCTGGCTCAAATGCTTCCATAGTAAATGGACCAGTACCGACTCCAGCACCTTTACTACCATTCTTGATAATTTTAGTTTGGAACAATCCTAGCAGGGTTGGTAAATCGGCATTCGGGCCTTTCAAAACAGCCTTAACTTCATGGCTTCCCATTTTCTTCCATTCAGCGATGGAACCACCAAGAACCGATTTAATTACAGAAGTTGAATCGTCACTTAGATGACGAGACATGGAGTGCATCACATCATCCGCAGTAAGTGGTGTGCCGTCATGGAACTCAACACCCTTACGAATCTTAAAAGTCCATTCAGTCGCATCTGCATTAGGTTCAAATGACTCTGCTAGCTCTGGTTGTGCTTCCAACGTATCGGAATGCTGAATCAGTGAATTATATGTTGCTCGGCCGCGGCAATAATCAACCGTTGACGTAAATTGTGCTGGATCCAACTGGTCATCAGGTCCGTGAAGGTTAGAAGCAAAAATAACAGTACCTCCCTTCTTGGGTGTACTCGCCCGTGCATCACTTGCACCGCTCAACAAGTGCTGTGCACTAGCCATGGTTACGCCAGTTGCTGCCATCGCCTTAAGCACTGTGCGACGTGATGCACCGGTGCTGACTAACTTATCAAGCAAATGGCGATCACTTGGATCAAGGTCCTTATATTGAACCTGGTTGGCTTGTTTATCTTTCATCAAGAAAACTCCTCATATAATAATTTTTAGATAATTGTTTTAAACAATCATAAAGTGGCTTTTTTACAAAATAGAATACTCGATTCTCTTTAGTAAAGAAGTCCTCGGATCGCAAATGCAGGGGTTTCAAATACACCAAAACTGCAATAGCCATTAAGAGAGACTGATTGAACTATACCCAGAAACAGGCAATTTGTCTCCTTTGTTCAATTATTTTAATAATTCTCGCCAATTTTGACTACGAATAACGGCTTTATTAGATTAGATAAAGCAGATAAGCCAACTACTCATCTGAAGATATTGCTTCTGAGTGAGCGACTTGCTGCATTCCCTCCATTGCCGAACTGGACGCGTGTACCGCCGTTGGAGTAATCGCCCCTTGCTGTTGTAAATCCAATGCAGAGCGACGAGTCATCCGATAAATAGCAAACATAACAGTTACAAAAAGCGCTCCACCCATACCGTAAAAGAAAAACGCATTACCAAACTGATCCATTAAACCGGCAATCAGAATAGGGCCAATTACTGCGCCAAGGCCACCAACCAGTACTAATGTACCGCTGGCTGCAATCATTTGATCCGCATGTAAATGATCATTGGTATAGGCAATACATACAGAATATAAAGGTAATGTGAGGCCGCAGAACATGCCGACTAAGACCAGTGCAATGACTAATGACTCTTGCGCCAATATCGCACATACAACCGCAGCCAATGCAGCGAGAAACGTAATTATAGTTAACGTTCGACGTCGGTCAAACCGATCAGATAATGACCCAATGGGCCATTGGAACAATACCGTACCTATTACAGCTGCGGTCATAAAATAGGAAATTTCACGAATAGTAAAACCGAGCCGCTGACCGTATATCGGGCCCAATGCGAAAAACGCTGCGGTCACTAGTCCAACATTAAAAATACCCACAATACCAAGTGGCGAGACATTATATAACTGTCGAAGAGTAATCGATGCAGCAACATCAAACCGTGGTGGTGAGCCTGCTGACAACAACAAAGGCAATACCGCCAACGAAATTAATACGGATACCAAAATGAAGAGTTCGTGGCCTAAAGGATTTGCCAGATTCAAAAACAACTGTCCAGCACCTACTCCGATATAAGTTACCACCATATATAGTGACAACACTTTCCCACGACTCTCATTGGTTGCCCTATCATTCAGCCAACTTTCTGCGACAACATAGAGTCCGGCAAAACAAAAGCCACTGATCAAACGTAATCCTGACCAACTATAAATGTCGACATATAATGCATGAACCAATATCGCCGCTGAGGCAATTGCAGCCAAGGCGGCAAATACACGAACATGACCTACGTGGGTCATGATTCTCGGCGTCAATTTAGAACCACACAAAAACCCAATATAAAAAGCCGACATCATCAAGCCGGTCATTGTCGCGGTAAAACCTTCCTGATCGGCCCTGATAGCCAACAAGGATGCCTGCAAGCCATCACCGAGCATTAAAATTCCAAAACCAAGCAATAATGCCCAGGATGACTTTACGGCAAATAAAAGTGAACTTTGATTGGCGCCCATTAAATTATCTCTTTATCTCTTCAGGTACCCGTTGCACAATGGGCTTTACTCGATCAACTGCTTTCTGTGAAATTATAGGGTTTTATAAAGCTCCGACTAAATCACGTAGACACATACCATGATACCCGCAACAGAACTTCATCGACAACGTCAAAATAAGCTTCGGCAAAAAATGCTTGAACATGATGTACCGGCTCTCTTAATTCTTGACCCAGTGAATATTCTCTACGCCACTGGCGCTACGAATATGACGTTATTTACTATGAGAACGCCATCGCGCTATCTACTTTTATTTGCTGAAGGTCCGGCTATTTTATTCGACTTCTTTGGATGTGAGCATTTAGGCAAAAGCCTCGAAACAATTGATCATATTCTGCCAGCTAAAGGATTATGCTTTACCAGTTCATCTGGAAAAGTAAAACAAAACTCGAACGAATTCGCCACTGTAATAACCGACTTATTGAGGCAAACATGCGGCAGGGATAGACGATTAGCAATCGATAGGTTCCCATATGGCGCGGTGGATGCATTACGCCAGACCGGCTTAATACTTTCAGATGCCGATGAAGTTTTGTCGGCCACAAGACGGCATAAATTGGATACTGAAATTGAATATATGTACGAAGCAATGCAACGAGTCGAATATGCCGTACAAAAATTCGAAAATAATCTTGAGCCAGAAACTACCGAGGTTGCCAACTGGGCGAATTATCAAAAAGAATTAATCGCAAATGAGGGCATGTACGTGACAACACGATTGGTTCAAAGTGGTGAGCGTACCTACCCTTATTTTCAGGAGTGCTCAAACCGTATTGTAAAAGCCGGTGAGCTTGTATGTCTAGACACTGATTCTGTAGGGTACAATGGCTATGCGGTTGATTTTTCAAGAACCTTTATCGCTGGCGACAAAAAACCATCAAACGCTCAACGCATGTTGTACCAGAAATCATTCGAACAGTTACACTGGAATATTGATGCGATAAAACCCGGCATGAGTTTCCTCGAACTCGCGGAAAAAGCATGGAAAGTTCCAACTGAATACAACAAAAGTCGTTATTACTGTATTGCCCATGGTTTAGGAATGTCTGGTGAATATCCCAACATCCCCTATTTGGATACTACGCGCGACTATCCTCTCGACGGGCATATCGAAGATGGCATGATATTATGTATTGAGAGTTACGTGGGTTCTGAAAAATTTGGCGAAGGGGTTAAGTTAGAACAACAATTACTAATTCGAGATAATGCCGTGGAGTGCATGAGTAACTACCCATTTAACAACAGCTTTCTTTAAAAATCGATCCATGAAACATAGACATCAAACAGATTTTCTGTTTTTAAATATTGGTCACTTTCTCGACCATCTGTTTATGCTGATTTTTGCGACTAGCGCGGCACTTAAACTATCGTCCGAATGGGGTATGAGCTATGCCGAACTCATACCGTATGCAACACCCGGCTTCGTAGCCTTTGGCATTTGTGCAATTCCGGCAGGCTGGCTGGCCGACAAATGGGATAGGCGCAGTATGATCGTTTTGTTTTTTATCGGCATTGGCATAGCCTCAATGCTTACATCCTTAGCAACGAGCCCGATACAAATCGGCATTGGGTTATTTTGCATTGGCATATTTGCTGCCATCTATCATCCGGTAGGTCTTTCCCTGGTAGTCCAAGGCCGACTAAAAACCGGCATGCCTCTTGCCATTAATGGGGTATTCGGCAACCTGGGAGTGGCATGTGCAGCATTATTCACAGGATTTTTGATAGACAAGGTTAGCTGGCAAAGTGCATTCATTGTTCCCGGTGTAGTGTCAATCATTATAGGCATAATGTATCTGTTTTTTATCCGCGGGGGAAATATTGAGCCACGTGAAAAAATAAACAAAGATAAAACCAAAATAACGGATACTTCAAGAAAAACCCTGCTCAGAATATTTGCTATTGTACTGGCGTCTACCGCTCTTGGTGGACTTATATTTCAAAGCACAACATTTGCATTACCAAAAATATTTGATGAGCGCATAGGGGATTTTGCATCCAGCGCAAGCCAGATTGGTTGGTATGCATTTATTGTATTTTCGTTTGCGGCAATCGCGCAACTAATCGTGGGCTACCTGCTCGATACACGCTCATTAAAAACTATATTTATTGCAGTCGTCAGCTTACAGGCGATATTTTTTGCGATCATGCAAAATTTACATGGCATACCTGCACTATTAGTATCTATCGGTTTTATGCTGGTTGTGTTTGGACAAATTCCGATTAACGACGTTCTGGTCGGACGTATCGCCAGCAGTGCGTGGCGAAGTAGAGCCTTTGCCATTCGCTATATCGTTACATTTTCAGTCATGGCATGTTCAGTACCATTAATTTCGTGGATACACGCTAATCATGGATTTAACACCCTATTTTTATTGTTATCCGTTACCGCCGTTTTAATTCTCGTTGTGGTCTCACTGCTACCCAGTAATAACAGCATGTTGCGTCACACGATTTCCTGAATATTTTCAACAGCGCACTGCCATCGGTTGACATAGGGATTGGTATTAGCTTCACGATTTACAGTCTCATTAGAAAATGATAGAGGTTAGATACATTAGTCGCATCGTTCCTTAAGACTTTGCTGATATAATATTTAACCTTATCTGGATTGCCTTGAAAATATATGCTATCGATGGTTTTTTATAGAAAATCTCGAGATTAAAGGCTAACTACCTGCTTAGGCACTGCCCGAAATCGGTGACTGACCGGCTATTGTAGTGCGATACATTCGTCGCTCAAAACCATCATAATCGTTAACTGCATAATGCATCGTGTTGCGGTTATCCCAGATAACAACAGCATTCGCACTCCATCGTAAGCGGCAAAAAAATTCAGGCCGTGCACAAAACTCAAAGAGTTCTTTTAATACTGAGCACCCCACATCCGGTTCAACACCCTCGATACCAGTCGTGTATGTTGGGCTAATAAACAACGAACGCTCGCCAGTATCAGGATGTTTCACAATAGCAGGATGAAGCATTTCCCGGTCAGCCTCGGGGTTATTTCGTTGAATCTCGATGGACCCGGTAAACTGGGTATCCACTGCAGGTGCATTCTTAATCCCATAGGGCGCACCGGTATGAATCACATTACGATTCTCTACCCACTCAAGTAGACGACTAGGCAAATTTTTCAAAGCCAGGCTCATATTCGCCCATAAAGTATCGCCACCAAGAGGCGGTATTGTCTCGGCATATAATATCGATGCTGCTGGAGGTGTTTTGAGGAAACTAAAATCCGAATGCCAGTCACCACCAAATACACCCATATTCACTTCATCGGCCTTTTTTTGTACGCAAATAATATTGGGGTAAGTATCTACCGGAGTAATATAAGGTAGTTGCATTAACTCACCAAAGTAACCACTAAAGTCACACAACTGATTGAGACTCATCTTCTGGTTTCGTATTACCAACACCTTATGTTGCAACCAAAGCCGGCGTAATTGACTTAGCTCGGAAGCAGTTAACTGATTAACATTAAGACCCGTAACTTCTGCACCGATTGCCGGCGTCATTCGTTTTACAGAATTCTCTGCTATCATATTGATACCCACCTGTTACAGGTTACTTTTTGATTAAATTAAGAGATTCAATACACCCATGTCGGAAACCATTGCCTTAATTACCGGTGCCAGCAGTGGCATCGGTAAATCACTCTCACAACGCCTTATCAAAAATGGCCATCGTGTCATTGGAACAGCGCGCGATGCCAATCGTCTATGTGAATTGCAAAACGAACTTGGTGATAAATTTTTGCCTATCGATTTAAATGTCGATCAGGACGCTTCCGTTGATACATTGCTTGAAAGACTGCCCGAAAACTGGCGTCAAATCAACATCCTAGTTAACAATGCAGGACATGACGTCGGCGGCCGGAAAAATTTCGCTGACGGCAACAAGAAACATTGGCTGGATATTATTGAAACCAACGTTCGCGGACTCATTCGCTCGACTTACGCAATTCTACCGGGCATGTTGGAACGCGATACAGGCCATATCATTAACTTAGGATCAATCGGTGGCTTAATGCCTGTTCCGACAACTGCGGTTTACAGTAGTAGTAAGCATGCTGTCGATGGCTTCAGTGAATCCTTACGCTTAGAGCTTGCAGATACTGGAGTCCGTGTTTCGCAAATACTGCCGGGCCTGGTGAAAACTGGATTTGCCAGCGCACGCTTTGGAGATGATAGCAAAGCGGATAAATTTTATGAGGATTTCGGCATGTGGCTTGAGCCCGAAGACGTTGCCGAAGCAATAATCTACGCTCTAAACCAACCCGAACATGTAGTTATCTCCCAGCTAGTA
>Ga0213861_10002526_pt1 | contig 15631 bp, 18 predicted proteins | sample PICome_4_FD_160110 | JGI IMG/M metagenome (GOLD analysis project Ga0213861, IMG submission 160110) | Coastal seawater microbial communities near Pivers Island, North Carolina, United States - PICO131 | ecosystem: Environmental > Aquatic > Marine > Coastal | place: USA: North Carolina... | reverse complement strand
CTCAATTCGAGGAATTACCACTCGTTACTATTCAGCTCCCCTGCTTCAATGAGATGCATGTCATGGAGAGACTGCTAAAATCGGTATCAAAACTCGATTATCCACAAGAGAAGCTTCAAATTCAGGTTTTGGATGATTCCACAGACGAAACAACCGAGATTTGTAAGGTAGAGGTAGCGAAGCTCATCGAGCGAGGTTTTGACGCGGAGCACGTTCACCGTGTCGACCGCACTGGTTACAAGGCAGGAGCTTTAGAGAATGGCACCGAGACCGCCAAAGGAGACTACCTCTTCATTCTTGATTCTGATTTTGTGCCGAATCCTGATGTACTTCATAAAACGATTCATTATTTCACCGATAATAATATCGGCATGATCCAAACGCGATGGGAACACATCAACCGCACATACAACACCCTGACTCGGATACAGGCCATGTTTCTCGATGGGCACCTAGAGCTGGAACAAACCGCACGCAATCGCAGCGGCCGATTTTTCACTTTCAATGGCACTGCTGGCATTTGGCGCAAATCATGCATCGAAGACGCTGGAGGCTGGGAGCATGATACGCTGACGGAAGATATGGACCTCAGCTACCGCGCGCAGCTGAAGGGCTGGAAATTCATCTTCCTTAACGATGTCACTACCCCAGCGGAACTACCTGTTGACATGGAAGGCTTCAAGAGCCAGCAGCACCGCTGGACCAAAGGCTCCATCCAAGTGTGCAAAAAATGCTTGTTCGACATATGGAAAAGTGACGCCCCTCTCAGTTGCAAATTGGAAGCCACCGCTCACTTAACATCAAACTTTGCTTACCTGCTGCTTTTTGCACTGCTCTTTTTGATCATACCCAAACAGCGAAGTGAGATGTCATGGTTTGAAGAAAACGGCATATCTGAACACCTGCTGAATTTCCCTATCTTTTTCTTCGGCAGTGTCTCGGTGGCTCTATTTTACATCATGAGCCAGAAAGCTCTTCGCCCAGACACGTGGCTGAAGGATATTCTTTACCTGCCTTTACTTCTAGCTTTGGGCATCGGCATGTCTGTCAACAACGCCAAGGCAGTATTAGAAGCTCTCTTTAATCATCAATCCAGCTTCGTGCGAACCCCCAAACACGGCATCAACAGCAGCACAAAGACGGAAAAATCGGCCTTCAAAAAAAGCCGCTACAAGGCCATCAAGTCACTCACCCCATTCGTGGAGCTTGCCTTCGGCTTTTTCTTCACCATCATTGTGGTGGATAATGCCCTCAATGGCAGCTGGATAGCAGCTACCCTATTAATGCCCTTCCCCGTTGGTTTCTTTTTCACGTCATTAAGCTCGCTTGGACAGCAATTAACGTGCCTTTCTAAGTCCCCTGCCAAGGAAAGAGCCGGGAAGTAGCAAACGATCTGGCTAGCTATTCTCAACAAGCTGAAAACATGGACGATCCGCCACCCTTGACACCCATCGCTTTCTCGCCAATCCACGTAAAATCAAGCCCGCCCTCAAAAAGCAGACATTTTCCTCGCTATCGAGCTTGACAGCCCGGCCTAAATGGCTAGCTTCACCGCCCTTACAGCATGTCATCTTCATTCACTCTGAATGAGCCGACTCAGATAATCTCAACTCAGTAACTCAGTTATTCCATGGCCAATACCAAATCAGCTCTCAAACGTGTTCGTCAAGCCGCAACGCGGACAGCACAGAACAAGTCTCTTACCAGTCGCATGAAGACGCTCCGCAGAAAAACTCTAGAGGCTGCTGCTTCAGGAGACAAAGATGTTGCGAAAAAATCCTACTCCGAGTTCACCTCTACAGTAGACAAGTGTGAAAAGAACAATATTATTCACGCCAACAAAGCAGCCAACCTTAAGAGCCGTATACATAAGCGCATCAGTGCTTAATTATTGCATCAACCTCTAAGTTGGCGCAACAGCACCCCAACATAAGGTTAGAAGCTACATTTTCTTAGCGGCCTCCTCAGTTGGGGGTCGCTTTTTTATTTTCAGACCATAGATTCTTTCTAGACAAGCTGAATTCCCAACTTACCAGTTCATTGGTCATGATAACCAATCCTCAAGATAAATCCCGTCTGGATAAGGCCAAGGAGATCGCCAACAACCCTGGCAATTATAAGGTCTGCGAAGGATGCGACTCCATTGTTGGCGCTGGAGCTAACCTATGCCCCAACTGCCACAGTTACCGCTTTGATGGTGACAGCTCCCGAGTAGTCGATCAAGCCGTCTGGCTTGGTTGCCGTGAACAGACATCGGTGACGGCCGAAGACCTCTATTGAGCAAGTAACCACCCCATTCAATCTCGGTGTAACAACACCCATTCCAATCAAGTTATGACTTCACTACTCGAAACGATCAGCAGCGACATGAAAAGCGCCATGCGAGAGCGTAATAAAGAGACGCTCAACACACTCCGCGCACTGAAATCAGCAATAACCAATGCTAGCATTGAGAAGTCTGGCGCCGGCACTGTTCTCGAAGATTGCGAAATCATAAGCATTATCCGGAAGCAGATCAAACAGCGTCAGGACTCCATCGAACAGTTTGAAAAAGCAGATCGCCAGGAACTTGCTGATAACGAAAAGCTCGAAATCAACATCCTGAAGAACTACCTCCCTGCCGAGCTTAGCGATGACGAAATCGTTGCTGCCGTCGAATCCGCTATTAGCGAATCAGGCGCCGAGTCCAAGAAGGACATGGGACAAGTCATGACACTACTTCAACAAAAAACGGGAGGCCGTGCCGATGGTAAAAAACTCTCTCAAGAGGTCATGAAGCGACTCCAGTAAAGTTGTCATCTTGCGGACAACCCCAATCACATAGCCCATAAAGATGCTCATCCATGAGGATAATCGTGCTGATTTTCGCAACAGCCTTTTAACAATCAGCCATAAGCAACAATGAATTTTTCTGTCATCATCGTCGCGGCAGGTTCTAGCCAGCGCATGGGATTTGATAAGCTACTGGCAAAGCTTGCCGGCAAGCCCGTCCTGCAGCACAGCATTGAAGCATTCGCAAACTGCCCGAATGTCGCTGAAATTATCGTTGTTTGCCCCATAGAACGCTACAGCGCTCTTCGTCTTGAATTGAACGATAAACGGATCACTCGAGTTGATGGCGGCACAGACCGACATGATTCCGTCGCTGCGGGCCTGAGCAAATTGACAAAAGGGGCACATTACATCGCAGTTCATGATGGCGCACGCCCACTGATATCGTGCCCGCAAATCGAAAAAGTCTTAAAATGTGCCATCAAATATAACGCGGCCTCATCTGCTCGCCCAGTCACGGAAACCATTAAACGAGCAAATACCGAAGGCTTTGTTACCGAGTCTCTCTGCCGCGATCATCTTTGGCTGATGGAAACACCCCAAATATTTAAGGCCGAACTACTCATCGAAGCCTACGACCTGGTTCAAAAAAATGGCCAGCGCGTTACCGATGAAGTTTCCGCAATGGAGCTCATTCAATGCAGCACCCGTCTTGTGGCTAACGAAGAACCCAACCCCAAGATCACTTATCCTGAGGATATCGCACTGGCGGAGAAAATGATTTCCTAAAGGGCCACTCGATCATCGAAACCTGAGGGTTCAACTCCGGTTTAAACTTCCCTATTGATCTGTTCACATTCATATTCCACACCCATGCCATACCGGATTTGCAAAATGATTGAGGTCGAAAACGGCCATCTACTCTCCAAGCACCCTGACAAGTGTAGGTTTCCTCACGGACACACACGCAAGGTTGAGCTAATATTTGAGGCTGACACCCTTGATGATCGCGAGATGGTCTTTGATTTCAAACTCATCTCCCGTATGATCGGAGATTTCCTCGAAACCTATGATCATGCTCTTTGCATGAATACAGAGGACCCCAAATTTCAGTTTTTCAAAGAAGCTTATGGTGATCGCATCATCGGTTTTGAAGGTGAAGACCCGACAACTGAAGTAATGGCTCGAACCATCTATTTGCACACCAAAGCATCACTAGCTCAATTTGTGAGCCAACCAGATCCCGAGTATCCAGTCAGACCTAATGTGAAAATTGCTAAAATACGTGTCTGGGAGACCACTTCATCTTGGGCGGAATATGATGAATAGTCGTCATCAAACTGCAAACTAAGGCTGGGGCTGAGCCGAATCAAAGCCCAGAGGCTTTCCACTCCTGCCAACCTCCTTTATAGACCGAGACCGAATAACCTTGCTCTGCTATTTTCTTAGCGAACATGTAGCCGTCAGGGCAGTCAATGTTTTGGCAGTAGAGCACAATAACCTTACGCTCGGTCAAAGCATGATCAAAATGTGCTCTGATCATGCCGATGGATTTTACATATTTTTTTAGCGGCAGGTTAATCGCATCATCTATATGGCCCATGCGGTAAAAAATCGGGGGCCTGCAATCAACCAGCAATATTCTTTTCTCCTGAATCAACGTAAAAAGCCGGCCTATATCAACACCCGTGATTTGTCCTGCCTGCACATTTTCTCCAGCCACAGGAATCTGCCTATCCACCTTGCTTCTTTGCACGAGCTCGGGCTTTGCCGGCACGATCTTGGCATGACTGCCACCTTCAGCAACTCGATCCTCTGAATGATTTCCCGCTATCTCTGAACAAGCTGTAAGCAACAATAACAGAGCGACACATGTAAATGACAATTGCATAGACATCAGATACCACAATGGAGCCATAAAAAAAGCCCAGAGGAAACCCTCCGGACTTTTTAATAAAAATGATTTCAGCTCAGTCTCCTATCATCCACTGACACGCATTGGCATGATCACATAGAGGAATGAACCATCGATGCGAATGACTCCAGGACTCATTCCATCAATGAGGTCTAAGTAGACCGACTCTTCGCTTAGATTTTTGAGCGGTGCCATCAGAAACTCTGGGTTGAACGCAATCGCGAACTCTTCGCCATCATAATCAGCCACGACCGGCTCCTTGGCTTCACCGATATCCTTGGAGTTAGCCTGAACATCAATGCTGCCCTTACTGAACGACAACTTCACTGAATTGGAGCTCTCTGAGGTAAGTAATGATACCCGGCGAACTGTATTGAGAAACTCTTCACGATTGATGGTGACCCGCTCCTTGCGCTCACCAGGAATCACCTGTTTGTAGTTGGGGTAATTACCCTCAATAAGCTTGCTGACGATGATACTGTCACCAATCTCAAAGCTGATTTGATTTCCGCTTAATCTTACAATGGCGTCACCCTCGCCACCAAGCATGCGCTGAAGTTCATTGACAGCCTTGGACGGAACAATGATGTCTGTCTCGTGACTTGCTGGGTATTCCAGATCGTTCTCCACCATCGCGAGCCTACGGCCATCGGTAGCAACAAAAATCATTTTGCCATCGCGGAAGGATACATAAATACCATTGAGGACATAGCGAGTCTCATCCGTAGATATCGCGTAAGAAGTTTTTTTAATGGCGTCGTGTAGCACTCCTTGGCCAATCTTAAATTCTGTAGATTCTTCGAACTTGGGCAGAGGAGGAAACTCATCTTCACCAAGGCCAATTATTTTAAAGAAGCTTGGGCCACATTTGATACTGGCATGATTTTTGCCATCTACTGATACCTCCACCTCACTTGCCGGAAGTTCACGGATGATGCTTACCAATCGCTTAACGGGCAGCGTTGTAGACCCCTCTTTATCGATCGTTGCATCTACACTACCACTTACACCAACATCCAGATCTGTGGTTGTCAGCTTCAGTTTGCCATCAGCAGCTTCGATAAGAACGTTAGATAAGATAGGAAGTGTTGCCCTATTGCTTACTACGTGCTGAACCTGCTGAAGAGCATCAAGAAAAGCTTCCTTACTAATAGAAAATTTCATTTTAAGATAAGTGATAATTAAGGGTTGCCGCAAAATGGTGAAATCGTTCACACTCGACGCGAAGACATTGAATTATTTTTAACCCAAAGCAAGCCCTCATTAAGGAATCTTGAACAATTTCACCCCTCGGGCACAATATAATGTGCCCGAGGATGAGGCTGGCGCTATATGTAGAATCACCATAAAGGAGACACGCACCTTAAAGTTTACAGTAAATGCAATAATATGTGCCAACGGGAACTTGCCGAGGTGTTTTGAGCGACGAGTACCGTGCTCTCATCAGACTGCTATCTGCGTTTGAGTATGGTCATCAAAATGTCCACTGCATCGCGAATCTCAGCCTCATTTTCGATTCTATCTTTCACCTTTTGACATGCATAAATCACAGTGCCGTGATCTCTACCGCCAAAGGCATCGCCGATTTCAACTAAAGAGCACGGTGTCATTTTGCGACTCAGATACATGGCAATTTGCCGTGGGAACGCAATATTTGAAGGACGCCGTCTGCTGGTCATATCTGCAAGCCTAATATCGAAGTACTCAGTTACCGCCTTTTGAATGGAATCAATATTGACTCTACGCTGACCTTCTTCTCTTAAAATGTCCTTCAACAAAAACTCAGAACGCTCAATCGTGATCTGCTCGGTACCGAGGGATGCGTAAGTAGCGATGCGAACAAGTCCGCCCTCGAGTCTACGCACATTACTCTGAATACGCTCTGCGAGCATCTCCAATATTTCATTGTCGAGCTTAACGTCCCAGTCTTCCATTTTGGATCGTAGGATAGCAAGGCGGGTCTCTATTCCAGGAGGCTGAAGCTCCACAGTCAATCCGCTTTCAAAACGAGAAATGAGACGAGGCTCAATGTTTTTGATTTCCGAAGCTGGTCGATCCGAAGTCAGCACGACCTGACTCTGAAGATCTAGTAATTCATTAAAGGTATGAAAAAATTCCTCTTGCGAGCGCTCTTTCCCTGCTAGGAACTGAATATCATCAATGAGTAAAATGTCTGCACGGCGATATTTACGTCGGAATCTCTCGAGTGATCCTTTGCGCAGAGTGTCAATAAACTCATTGATGAACTTTTCACATGTCAGATACACCACTTTGGCCGTTGGATTATCCTCTATCAGCTGCTGGCCAATCGCCTGCATGAGATGGGTTTTGCCGAGACCTGAACTACCATGGATAAAAAGTGGATTATAAATCGGATTCTTAGTGGATGCCACCGCCATACAAGCAGCATGGGCAAACTCATTATTCTGCCCGACTACGAAACGATCGAAGCTAAATTGAGGATTGAGCCCGGTTGCTTTAAGCCTCTTACGCATCTGCTCTGCAGGGTCACCGTGCGAACTGTTGTGCTCCCCGGCTCCAAATCCATTACTGAAAGACGTTTGAGATACGGCGTCGGTGTCAGAGGATAGACCCTCATGATCACTACTCGCGCCAGCTCTGTCGGCTGCGGCTGTCGCGGCATCAGCAAGCTGGTCTTGTATCACATCGCAAACGACAACTCTCACTTTGAGAGGAAGCGATGAAACGCTAGCAAGCGCTGATTGAACCTCAGGAAGGTAATTGGTCTCGATCCAAACTTGGTGCATATCGCTAACCACTCCAAGGATCGCCTCAGTCTCGTTGACCTCTTTAAGATAAGCTGAGCTAAACCATCTGCTGTATGCGTCACCACTTACCAGATTTTTAAGGGCCCCTGAAACCTCAGCCCAAAGCTCTTCATTCTCCCTAGAAGCACTTGCACCACCTGATTTTGTAAGGTCAGCAGTTGACTGTTCTAGGTTTTGGAAAAGGGCATGTGTTTGTTTCATTAAGCTTTTAGAATGTGTAAATTATTTGGGTATTCGTGTCCGCAAGCAGCGAACGGGCAAAAGGGTTACCCGCCGATAAAACTCGCTGTTTGCGTCAGGATCAAAACTTTTTAATATTACGGGGCCCACAAAAAACAAAAGCCCCTATTCCACAATAGTTCCACGGAAAGATTTTAAAAAACTTGACTCCCAAACTAATCAAGCGTGGTTAATTATCTCTGCTTATCACCACCAATTTACTCCTTTGAAGAGCCTAACAGCGCCCCCAGCCAACCACACAACAGTGTGACGCCAGCATTCAAGGGAAAAAACCATTCAGAGGTCAGCTCGGGGCGCAAAAGAATGACCTGTTGTGCCCAAGTAACTAAGCCCATGGCCTCTAGCACTAGAGGTAGCTCAGGCCTAAACCAAGACACCAGCAACACGGATAAAATAGTACCCAAAATCAAGCCCTTGGTGCTTACCCTCAGAGGCAAAATAGCGGCCGCTAGAACTCCCAACAGAGGACCATAGGTGTACGCCACCATGCCAAAGGCTAAACCAATCAGATCACTGTCTGGATTCTTTTTGTAAACAACCCACAAACCCAGCCCAGCTGCCGTCAAAATGACACCCCAAACACAGACCACAATTCTCGACAAACGGACCATCTCCCGGCCATTACCTGCCGCCTCAAGCTTATCTCTGCCATAGAACACCGATAAGCTAGCCTGACTGAGGGCAGCTAAAACAGAATCAAGGCTTGAGATGGCCGCAGCAAATGCCCCCGCCAGGATCAAACCACTGAGCCCTGGAGCCACCTCCATGGTAATCCATGTGGGAAACACATTATTGCTTTTCTCAAAACTCGCAGCGATCAAACCACTTGGCTCATAAACCCTATACCAAGCAAAAAGTCCTGCTCCCACAGCCAGCATCAAGATTGTGACGATGATCGATATGCTACTCCAACACATAGCCTTCCTCGCCTCCTTAACACTTCCACAGCAAAACATTCTCTGGGTGTTGAGTTGATCGATACCAAATGCCGTAAAATTTTGGAAGGGCATGGCAATAAGCGCCACCCACATGGTATAGCGCAACCTCGGTTCTTGGAATGGTGTCGTGAAATCAAGCCATGTGAGTTTGTCTTTGTCACTGCCGTCAATGGTAACTTGGTTGAGCTCTACAATTTGACTCCAGCCCAATTCGCCGATCAGCAGACTCAGCGCCAACACACCCCCAAAAATGAATAGGCAAAACTGAATGACATCGGTCCAGATCACCGTTTGCATCCCCCCCATGAATGTCCAAAGAATGGCGACAGCACCTATGATAACGATGCAAAGAGGCGCGTCCATACCCGTTACCACCTGAAGAATAATGGCCGTAACAAGCACGCGCACGCTCTGTCCTAGGATGGAGCCCAAGGCAAAAAGACCCGTGACCAGACGCCTCGCACCCTCGCCGAGCCGGTTACCCATGAAATCGTATGGGCTGTATATTTCCTTCTCGTAGTACAAAGGTATCAGCCAGTAAGCGACAGCGAAGCGTGCTATAATAGAACCAAACCCCCATTGCAGGTAAGTCCAGTCTCCCTCCATCGCAAAAACCATACCGGGCACCCCGATGAATGTCAGAGCACTAATCTCAGTGGCGATCATCGATCCGCTCACCGACCACCATGGCAAGGTCTTACCACCAAGAAAGAAATCCTTAATATTGGATTGTTTGCCCGAGAGTCTATGACCCAGAACAGTGGTGAAAATCATATACCCCGCAACAACCGCCCAATCCCAATAGGTAAAGTATTCATGCACCAGCTTCATGGAAACGCAGACTAGCAGTATAATTTAGCTCTACAAACTTCAAACCAGCGCACTCTAAAAAAAACTTCACCCTACAGGTAAAAGAGGCTTGTCGTTTAGGTCACACCATTCATAACTCAACCCCAGATTTAAGCAAGTGGCCTCATCTGGAAATCATCTCACTCTTGGCATTATCCCAGCACGCTGGGGTTCTACTCGCTTCCCTGGGAAACCGCTCCATCTCATTGCTGGAAAACCGCTTGTGCAACACGTCTGGGAGCGCACGCAGCACTGCAAGCTGCTCGACAGCGTAACCATTGCTACCGACGACCAGCGCATCCTCGATGCAGCACATCATTTTGGTGCCAAAGCGGTCATGACCTCTCCAAACCACCCCACGGGAACGGATCGTATCGCTGAAGCCGTATCGTCCTACCCTGATGCTGCTTACATCATCAATATCCAAGGAGACGAACCGCTCATCGAACCAAGTCTTATCGACCAGCTCGCAGCAGCACTCCATGAAGATTCAGGCATCTCCATGGCTACGGCAGCGAACCCCATCAATGATGCCGAGGCCATGCATGATCCAAACGTCGTTAAATGCGTCATCGCCCAAAATGGAGAAGCTCTGTATTTCTCACGTAGCCCCGTTCCTTACCAGCGCGCAGAAAGCCCGGAATTGACTCTTTATCGCCATAAAGGAATCTACGCATATCGCAGGGATTTCCTTGAAAAGTTCGTCGTCTGGCCACCATCCCCTCTCGAGCTGGCGGAATCTTTAGAGCAACTGCGCGCTCTCGAAAACAATGCGCGCATCAAGGTTCTCATCACAGATGACGACTCCACTGGTGTAGACACACTCGAACAGGCTCAGCATATCGAAAACCTTCTCAAATAAACCACCCTACCCTCAATACCCATGCCTCAACCCACCAAGTATATCTTTGTCACCGGCGGTGTCGTCTCCTCATTAGGCAAGGGGCTGGCAGCAGCCTCGCTTGGCACCCTTCTAGAGCATCGTGGTCTCTCAGTGATTCTGCAGAAGTTCGACCCCTACCTCAACGTTGACCCTGGCACCATGTCCCCATTTCAGCACGGGGAAGTCTATGTCCTCAATGATGGCGCCGAGACTGATCTCGACCTAGGGCATTATGAACGTTTTACCAATTGCACTCTGACGAAATTCAACAACCTCACCTCTGGTCAAGTTTTTGAAAACGTCATCCGTAAGGAGCGTAGGGGCGATTACCTCGGCAAGACGGTTCAGTTTATCCCCCACTGCACGGATGAAATCAAAGCTCGCATTAATGACGTCGCCCTCCGTTCTGATGCCGATATCATCATCACTGAAATAGGCGGCACCGTGGGCGATATCGAGGGCCACTTGTTCCTTGAGGCGCTCCGTCAGTTTTCACTCGATGTCGGCCGTGAAAACGTTTGCTTCATTCATGTAACGCTACTCCCCCTGATCAAGGCTGCCGGTGAAATTAAAACCAAGCCAACTCAACAGTCCGTAGCCAAGCTCCGTGAGATCGGTATTCAGCCAGATATTATCGTCTGCCGAACTGAACATGATTTGGACGAAGACAACCGACGCAAAATCGCAATGTTCTGCAATGTGGAGCGCAAGAATGTTGTCGCATTTCGCGATGTTGACCACACCATTTATGAATGCCCGATTGACCTGCGTCGCGATAAGCTTGATCGACTGGTGACTGACCGACTAGGCATCGAGTCTAAGACGCCAGACCTCACCGAATGGCAAGATTTCGTCGACCATATAATCAACCCAACCCACGAGGTTAAAATTGCAGTTGTCGGCAAGTATATTGAGCTGCAAGACGCCTATAAGTCGATTTACGAATCTCTGACACACGCTGGTGCAGCGCACGACACCAGAGTTGTTGTTGAACGCGTCGACGCAGAAATCATCGAACAAGAAGGGGCTGAAAAACATCTTAGCGGCATGGATGGCATTCTTATACCAGGAGGGTTTGGCGATCGCGGCACTGAGGGCAAGATCCTCACCGCTAAATACGCACGGGAAAATCGCATCCCCTATTTTGGCATCTGCTTGGGCATGCAAATTGCCACCATTGAATTTGCTAGGAATGCCTGTCATTTGACCGGCGCCAACTCAACGGAGTTTGACAAAGAAAGTCCGCATCCGGTTATTTCCTTACAAGAAGAGCAGCAGGGCATCGAGGACATGGGCGCTACCATGCGCCTTGGCGCAAGTGATTCAAAAATCCTGCAAGACACCGTTGCCCACAAGCTCTACGGAAAAGACATGATCAGCGAGCGTCATCGCCATCGTTATGAATTTAACCCAGCCTACCGCGAGCAGATCGAAGCTGCTGGCCTAAAAATTAGTGCTGTTTCTGATCCTGAGGGACTTGTTGAAATCGTTGAGATTACCGATCACCCATTTTTCATCGGCGCTCAATTTCACCCTGAATTCCAATCAAAGCCCAATCACCCCCACCCCATTTTCGCTGGGTTCATTGCAGCTGCTCTTAAGCATCACGCTTAAATCTTCCCAACAGGCTTCCTGCTTCGAGTAAAGGGTGCCCTCATACATTATCAATCCAACCCAATCCATAGAGATCTACATCATGTCCTCGATCGAATCTAGAATACAAGAACTTGGCTACACCTTACCTGAGGCTCCTGCGCCGGCAGGATCTTATGTGAACTGCGTGCGCTCCGGTAACCTACTCTTTCTTGCTGGAGGCATTCCGCCACTCGATGATGACACCTTCCTGGGCAAAGTCCCAACAGACACATCGGTTGAAACCGCGCAACAGGCAGCCCGCCTGATCACCCTAAACCGCCTAGCTGTTGTTAAGGCAGAAATCGGTGACCTCGATCAGGTTGAGCGCGTCGTTAATGTCGGCGGTTTTGTCAACTCAGAGCCTGATTTCTATCAACACCCTGCGGTCATTAATGGCTGTTCCGACCTTCTTGTTGAAATCTTCGGAGACAAGGGTGTTCATTCCCGCACGGCAATGGGTGCCGCGGCGCTACCGCTCAATGTATCCGTAGAAATCAATATGATTGTTGAGGTACGCTAGCTACTTTTTGTAAGTGCTTACAGGCAAGCTGAGTATAATCATCAAAATTGACTTCTCTGCTTGCTGACTGCAAAAACAGGTGTAAAATTGGTATTTATTAGAGTAAATTTTTGGGATTCAGCTCAATAACACCCTAAACATAACATTTTATCTATAACATAATATTATGAAAACCAGCATACAAACAACAACTGCTCGCATCGCGGCCTTCGGGCTAGCTGCGCTTCCGATGTTGGCTACTGTGCATGCCAATGTTGCCGCGGCAACACCCTCTGAGGAGGCGGCTGATGCCATTACCAACACAAAAACTGCATACCTTGTCCAAGTAAGTGGCAAGGGATGAGGCGTCTCCAACCGAGCCAGTTTGGCTATTAAAATACAGGACGGCGTCGACAAAATCCTTCTTTCTGGCCTCCGTGCTACGGTGATCATGAAAGAGGGCAAGGAACTTGATGAAGGCAAAACAGAGCAGTCCCTCATCAGGAAGTCGCTTACTCTCGTCTCATTCAAAAAAGAGGAAATCATCATCCCTGAGGCTGCTTACGTGCTCGCTGTAACCGGCACTGGATGAGCGGACACCAACGACAAAGCCCGTGCGGCTTTAGAAAAACTCGATAATGTGACTGCGGCATACGTCAACGGCGGCATCACCCTGCACCTCGCTAAAGCTGGAGAGCTTGATCAGGACAGTGTTGCCAAGGCAATTGCACCATTCAGAATGAATATCAAAGAAGTCAAACCTCTCGCAGGGAAACCTTTCTAGGTTCCTGCAGCCATCAAATATCTGCGGTCAACCCTCACTCGGGGGTTGGCCGTTTTTTTTGCTTACATCAAGGATAGCCCATAAATAAGGCGTCAAAACCCGAGCCTCTGCGCGACTGTATTGAGTAACCCTCCAATCGTCCTCATCAAGTTGGTTGACGAAGTTAGTCACCAGATCTGCCTCATCAGCTCCCCCGTCATGACCTGGATAACACATCACTGTTAATATCCCGCCACTGGACAACAAGTCTATCGCTGCAGATAAAGCGGCCACCGTGGAATGAGCCTGAGTGATCATTTTCTTATCTCCTCCTGGAAGGTAGCCGAGATTAAACATCACCGCTTTCACCTTCGTGCTAATATGTAGAGCCATGTCTGCATGACTCTCACAAAACAACGCATAACAGCCGTTATCGACTCCAGCATCATCAAGACGCTTGCGTGTATTACCCACGGCCGCCTGCTGAACATCAAATCCAAAAACCATTCCAGAGCATCCAACACAACGCGTCAGGAACAAGGTGTCATGACCATTACCCAGCGTTGCATCCACCGCAGTATCACCATGCTCTAGCACATCGACAATCAAGTCATGCGCCTGCTCCAACAAACTACCCTCTATGCTTTTTTCTAGAATCATCTCCACACAACGATATCACTCAGATCCAAAAAAAATCCACTTATTCTGGAAGCCCCAGTTCCTCGTCTAGCTCTGATTCGCCACACAAATAAGCCGCAAAATGCTCTGCTACAGCGGGAGCCATCAACGAACCTTTGGATCCCAGCCCATTAAAAAAACCCACCTGAGGGATCTCAGGATGAAAGCCTACAACCGGCCTACTATTTCTTATGATCGGCCTAATGCCAGCTTCGTGATCAATCACCTCCATGGGCACGTCCTTTCCGGGACCTAGTTTTACCCATTTGTTCAGTTTTTCTAGCACGTCAGATTTACCGGCATCAGTAGGAATGGCATCCATATGTTTCCAGTCATAATTCGATCCAGCCTTCCACATGCCGCCACCTCGAGGCGCCAACCAGCCTTGGCAGTGATAACGACGTGCCTCATCGAGTCCATCAATCCACACATTCAAAATCTCACCTTTTGCACTACGGTGATGGATGTAAGAAAACCAACCTTTGTAGCCATCCACATCATTCAAGCCATAGGCACCTTGACACAAAATGATTTTATCAGTGACCACGTCCTGCCATTTTGCCTGACCATCAACAAAAGAGACATCTTCCTCGGCAAAGGCGGCTTCCCGCCAAGAACCATTATCGATTAACTTATCCTGGACCACATGCAAGAATGCGAGGGTATCCAGCCACGCCCCATCTGGCATTTCAATGCCTCCATATTGATACTGAAAAGGCCCATCAAGCTCATCGAGTTCATGTGCCCATTGATGCTGCTCATCAGTTTTGCCTCGCCACTTTTCACGTTCCTTCTCAGAAGCAAAAACACGAACAACTGGCGTAGGATGATAGAACTTACGACCACTTTCTCTCTCTAAGCCATGATAAAATGCCACCGCCTTCGGCAGATAATACTGCTGTCGCCATGCTGGGTTCATCCCCCTCCCCGTTAGCGGGGTGATCAGCCCTGCCGCAATCCTCGTCGATCCTGTGCCATCCTGACGATCGACGACAAGAACAGAACGGCCACGCCTCAGCAACTCGACGGCAAGCGTACTCCCAGCTAAGCCTTGACCAATGATGAGGTAGTCGACCTTCATTGCCGCCTTCAGCTTTTCAGCTCTTCTTGAATCGATTTATTGGGATCTACCCAATCAGCATCATAGCCTTTGGCATAATTAAACAGATCACGATGCATATACTCATAATACGCTTCTTTTTGCTCATCGCTGAGCTGACCCCAAATAGCCACATTGAATGCCCTAGTAACTTTCTGCATCATTTTCAGTGTTAGGCGCCGCCCCTTTCTTGCCTTCTGAACCTGCTTATGGGTTAGCTGTTCGGTAGAAACTTCTACCAACTGGTGATTATCAAGACCCCATTCATCCATCATCTTATCCAGTGGCTGTAGCCCGAGGTCACGTTCGTCAATATCTTGCATGCCGTATTCTTATATCAAAATATAAATTTGGAAACTGAATTTGGCATTTGGAATTTAGTAATTATCTATTAGCGTAGATATATGCCCAGCAAACAAGATATCCTCGACCTTTACTTCATGGATGCACGCTGCAAATTAATCGATATCGCTGCATTCTTGGACCGAATGGATCGTTTCGACGGTGATGCCGACTATCGATTCAATGGCTTCCATGAAGCTCTTGATGCCATGCTCAAGCCTGGTGAGCA
>Ga0213861_10002523_pt1 | contig 15638 bp, 11 predicted proteins | sample PICome_4_FD_160110 | JGI IMG/M metagenome (GOLD analysis project Ga0213861, IMG submission 160110) | Coastal seawater microbial communities near Pivers Island, North Carolina, United States - PICO131 | ecosystem: Environmental > Aquatic > Marine > Coastal | place: USA: North Carolina... | reverse complement strand
GAGTGAAAGGCGGTCATTGCCGTTTTTTACCATTTTCAATGATTGATAATCCTATATACGCTAGAATTATAATTGGGATACCAGCAAGTCCAAAAGGGATTATTAATCCCAGACTGATTAGAATAAGTATATATCGAAAGACATTCTGTGGAAAAGAAAAGTTTTTGAATTTTAGCGCAATAAGTGGAAGTTCCAAAACCAAAAAAATTGCCATTACCCAAGCGATGCTTACCAATATTATGGGAGAAGCTAGCCAAACACCAATTTTGGGCCAGGCAATAGCGAAATATGGCAAAGTGCTGATAAATAGCGCATTTGCAGGTGTTGGAAGGCCGATGAATTGATCTGTTTGCCTTGTGTCAATATTGAATTTTGCTAGGCGATAGGCAGAAAGTAGCGGTATAATTAAAGTCAAATAGGGGAGCCATTCGATCACTGATTCAACTTTTACCATCTGAAACAAAATGAAACCAGGCAGAACACCAAATGAAACTAAATCGGCCAGAGAATCTAGTTGTTTGCCGATTTCGCTGGGAACTTTTAAAATTCTTGCCATAAAGCCATCAAAAAAATCGAATCCAGCACTAATGAGAATAAAATAAGCTCCAGAGACTATCTGTCCTTCGAGTACCCAGATGATACCAATAACTCCAGAGAGGAGATTAAGCAGGGTAAATGCATTAGGGATTTGTGATTTTAGGTTCAAGATATTGCAGATTTACCTACGAATGGATTATTCAATTTTTCAAAACCGATGGTAGTCTCAGGTCCATGACCAGGGTATACGATAGTGTCTTCTGGTAGTGTGAATAACTCAGATTTTATTTTGTGAAGCAAAAGATCGTGATTTCCGCCCGGGAGATCTGTTCTGCCAATACTTCCTCTAAACAAGGTATCACCTCCAATGGCACGATGTGAATCTTCATGGTAAAAAACTAGGTGACCTGGGGAATGACCAGGGACAAATAGGATCGAAAGATTTTCATTTCCTACTTGAATGGATTTACCTTCCTCCAAAAAGTAATCTGCTTCAGCGGATTCATATCCTACAAAGCCATAATTTGGAGCATAGACTTCTACAGATTTAAGAACAGGAACCTCTTTCTGATGAATTCCCAATTTCAACCCAAAAGTTTTTTTTGCCCAAGCATTTCTAAAACGTGGTCGATATGGCAATGCGTATTGAGCAATTGTGTCACCTTTAGATTTTCTTTAGAAATAAAGTCAAGTAAATCAAGTTGTTCTGCGGTATCAAAGCAGCCTGGATCGATCAGGGTTGCCTCTTTAGTTTCATCAAAGATCAAATAAGTGTTTTCCTGAAAGGGATTGAAAGTAAAAGTCTTGATTTGGAGCATAGCAAATGTTGGCTGTAGACGAGCAAAATAAGTAATTATACCTTTAATTTGGGGTATGAAAATTGATTTTTTACTGATCGGAGGAGGGATTGCTGGAATTAGCCTTGGGTATAGACTAAAAAAAGCCGGCAAAAAAATTAGAATTTTCGATCTCCCCGAATCGAATCAATCTAGTCGAATTGCAGCAGGACTTTATAACCCTGTAACTGGTCGGAAAATGGTAAAAACCTGGAAAGCTGATCAGCTCTTTGCAGAGATAAAACCCTTTTATCAAGAGCTGGAATTTCTCACAGGTAAAAAGTTTCTAATAGATCAGCAGATTTATCGACCTTTTTTATCGATCGAGGAGCAAAATGAATGGATGGGAAACAGTGCCGATGCAGCGTTTTCTGATTTTTTGGAGCAGATTTATTCAAGCAGCCAATCTAAACACCTCTTTGATCACTTTGGGGGTGTAATGCTGAAAAATTCCGGATGGCTTCAGATTCCTAATTTTCTGGAAGCAATGAATTCTTATTTTCAAGAGGAATTAATTCATGAAAAATTTAATGAGGATCTACTTATTTCAAATTCCGAAGGTTGGGAATACAAGGACTTAAAGACAACTGCATTGATTTATTGTAACGGACTTGGCTCTATGGATTCAAAGTTTTTTAGTTACCTTCCTTTTGCCCCTGTTAAAGGAGAGATTTTGGAAGTCCAGCAAGCTTTTGATCCTGAATATATTGTAAACAGAGGGGTTTTCAGGGTGAGTTTAGGGAATAATATCTTTCGGGTTGGCTCGACCTATACCAAACACGATTTGGAAGAAGGGCCTACAGAAAGTGCTAAAAATGAGATTCTTGATCGTTTGAATGTTTTGGTGAATTGTCCAGTTGAAAAAATAGTAAGTCACAAAACCGGGATTCGTCCAGCCACTAGAGACAGAAAGCCATTTTTAGGAAAACATCCTAATGCCCAAAGCGTTTACATATTCAATGGATTTGGAGCCAAGGGAGTGTCACTTGTCCCATATTTCAGTAAATTAATGGCAGAGTTTCTATTGACTTATTCTCCTATGGAAAAGGAAGTGGACATAGCCCGTTATTTTAATTATATTTAAAATCATCTTTCAGCAATACGAATGCGATATTACCTGATCCGAACAGTCATTTTTGCCGGCCTGTGGTTGAATTCTTTTTTCGCTTTAGCTCAGTTTGATCAAGAACGCTTCGGTAAAAATAGACTCCAGCACAAGCAATTCGAATGGTATTTTTATACCTCTAACAACTTCGAAGTCTATTATTACGATCGGGGTGGGGTGAATGCTAAAATGGCAATAGAGTTTCTTGAGTCGGAATTTGACAGAATGACTCAAATGATCGGGTATGTCGCCTACACCAAACCAAGAATCTACATTTATAACTCACCTGAAGAGCTTTTGCAAAGTAATTTGGGTTTGAATAAAGAACAATTCAGTGAGGAGGGGCAGACTAATTTCAATCGGTTGATTGCCGAAGTGTCCTACAAAGGACAAATGGATAAGTTTAAAGAAGATTTGATCTATGGTACTTCAAAGATCATTATAGAAGAAATGCTCTATGGATCATCTGCATCAGATGCATTTCAGTCCAACTTGATGAATTCTTTTCCAGAATGGTATGTCGATGGGATAGCCCTTTATTTAGCAAAGGGATGGAGTAGAGAAATGGATGATTACATCCGTCATTTTTTCCAAGAGGAGGAGAAACCAAAAATCTTAAAATTAAAAGAGCGAGAAGCAGCGTTAGTGGGGCAGTCCATTTGGAATTACATCGCTGAGAAATATGGAAGAAGATATATCTCGAGTATTCTAAACCTATCAAGAATCAATAGAAATGAGGAGAACAGTATTGCAAATACTGTGGGGTTGAATTACAAAACGTTTACCGATGATTGGAAAAATTATTATTTGGCAATTAATTCACAGGTAAAAAGCTCCTTTAAAGATGTAGACAGATCAACTTCAATTGCAGAGACTTCCCCACGTGTGATTGGTACAATTAACGATGTGAAATTTAGTCCTGATGGATTGAATTTGGCGTACGTGATTAATAATGGTGGAAAATTTAAAGTTCAGGTAAGAAATGTTTCAAGTGGAGAGGAACTTACAGTTTTTACAGGTGGGATAGTTTTGGAGGATCAGAATCCAAATTTCTTGTCTCCGGTTATTGCATGGCGCGACTCTGCAAATATCGCAATAGCTTCTTTTAAAAGAGGAACAACGACACTTAGGCTCCGATCAATTGATGGCACCGCGCAGGACAAAATATTTTTAAGGAATATTACTCAGATTCTAAGCTTGGATTTCAATTCCACTGGGAAAAATATGGTCATTTCTGCGATATCAAATGGGAAATCAGACATCTATACTCTGAATACGAGAGGCCAAGGAAAACGCCTGACGAATGATCAGTTTGATGATTTGTCGCCAATGTTTTTAAATGACTCCACTATTATTTACTCATCAAATAAAAAGGATGTCCCTGACTCGTTAGTAGGAAAGCCACTTGATTTAAAAGATTACCCCGAATACTATAATCTTTATATGGCTCAGGTTGCTGATTCTGTAATTACTATACAGTTGACTAATTCTAATAGTAAGAATTTGAATCCTAAAAAAATAAATCCTAATACTGTAGTTTATTTAAGTGATTTGAGTGGGATAAATAATTTGATGCGATTGAATGTTGGGAATCAGGTTTCTAATCAGATCTCAGCTTATAATAAAAGCATTGAAGCATTTGATGTGAATAGTCGCATGAATAAAATAGCTTTTGCAGTTAGAGATGGGAGAGAGAGTTTTTTAAAACTGGAAAGTTTTTCGAATTCCGATCAGTTTACGCCAAGTACCCCGAGGGTACAACTGGAACAAGCAAAAACTTTGAATGAACGATTAGCTGCCAGAAGACTAATGGAAGAACGCGAAGCAAGAGAAAAAGCTCCTTCCCAGACATTGTTGGCCCCGCCTGCATCTGATAAACCAATTACTCCGATTGATACAGCATCAAAGAATAACACCACCTCTATTGATTTGAAACGTTTGAGTTTTGAATCTAAAAGAGGTATTGATACTGAAAATTATACTTTTGATTCACTTCCTAATCCAACTATCGCGCGGGGATATAATCAAGGCCAGGAGAATAAAGTAAACCTTCTGGAAACATTCAGAAAGCAGAGTTTACAAAAAAGAATAACTGGACCACGAAATATGGAACCTCAGTTTTTCATTAATAATGTAAACACTCGATTCGTCGTAGATCCATTAAGAGGCTTTGGGATCAATTTAACTGGGAAAATGACTGATTTATTGGATAATCATTCTTTCCATGGAGGAGTGATGACTTCACTTGACTTTCAATCTGGTGGGGATTTATTTTTTGAATATGAGTATTTGAAAAGTAGGATAGATTTTAAAGGTCGTTTTGATAGAAGAACTATCCGTCTTTCTGAAGGCGGAATTCCTCAACAAAAATATATTTTGACAAAAATTGAGGCAGGGTTTTCTTATCCGTTAAGTGCAAATACTAGAGTGACAGTTTCTCCATTTATAGCGAAGTCTCAGTATCTCAATATTAATCCTGATTCTTTGATTTTCGGTACTGATCCTGATCAAAATACATTGGACATAAACTATGTGGGTGCAAGAGCGGAATTGGTTTTTGACAAAACTGAACAACTTGGGCTATATTCTCAGGCTGGATTCAAAGCCAAAATAGGCTATGTCCAATATGCTTCTGTAAATAATTCTAGTCGATCATTCAGTAACTTTTATGCTGATTTGAGAAATTACCAGCGAATTCATAAGAATATTATCTTTGCTTCGAGGTTATTTGTAGGTTCATTTATGGGGAATAATCCCCAAACCTACCTTGTTGGAGGTATGGATAACTGGCTTTTCAATGATTTCTTTCAACCACCATCGAATAGACCAGAACCTTCTCCTATTCGAAATCCAAATTGGGTAGAGAAATCGGATATTCTCTTTGCAGATTTTGTTGATCTGAGAGGTTTTGATTACGATGAAATTAGAGGTAGTAATGTAATTACGTTTAGCTCTGAGCTTAGAATTCCTCTTTTTTCATACCTGACGAGAGGAAACATTACTTCAAATTTTATCCGAAACTTCCAGTTGGTTGGTTTCTATGACATTGCGTCTGCATGGGATGATTTTGCACCATGGGAAAAAGTCAATGATCAGAACACCGAAGTCATTAATACAGAAGGCTCTCCATTTACAATCAAACTAAATAATTTTAATAATCCATGGCTACAAAGCTATGGTGCTGGCTTAAGAACGGTATTGCTTAATTATTATGTCAAATTTGATGTGGCTAGGCCAGTAAGAAATTATACGAATGAAGAATTGAAGTTCTATGTAACTTTAGGCTTCAATTTCTAACTAATAACTATGATTAAATCTATGACCGGCTACGGAAATGCCGGCTTTGAAAATGATAACCTTATTATTCAAGTAGAGGTCCGATCACTCAATTCAAAGTTTCTAGACCTTTCCATTCGAAGTCCAAGACAGTTCTCTGAGAAAGAGCTTGAAATTAGAAACCTTGCCCAATCTATTTTGGATCGTGGTAAAGTAAGTATCACAGTAGACTTTTCTACCAAAGGAATAGTGGACCTTCCCGTAGCTATTAATGAAAACCTTTTTGAGCTTTTTTATCAGAAATATAAAGGTTTGGCAAACTTGGTCAATGAGTCTTCTCCAGATATTTTCAAGTTGGCATTACAATCTCCAAACGTAATATCTCAACTCACCACAGAAGATAAAGATGATGAAGGAGATTGGATAGCAGTAAGGAAAGTCATCACGGAAGCACTGAATAAGTGTGATTCATTTCGACAGGATGAGGGGAATTCTCTTTTCGAGAAACTAATAGGAAACATCGACACCATCGCAGATGGATTGGAAGAAATAAAGCAGAATGAAGGGAATCGGAAGTCAAAAATAAAAGACAAAATAAGGAACCATTTTAATGAATGGTTGGATGAAAATTCATTCGATGCAAACCGCTTTGAACAAGAGCTGATTTATTATTTTGAAAAACTGGATATTACCGAAGAACTAGTTAGGCTGGACACCCATTTGAAGTATTTTTCAAAATGTCTAAGTGAAGATACGCTTCAAGGAAAAAAACTTGGTTTTATATGCCAAGAAATTGGACGTGAGATTAATACTATTGGTTCCAAAGCAAATGATGCAGCGATGCAAAAACACGTCATTCATATGAAGGACGAGCTAGAGAAGATTAAGGAACAAGTACTAAATGTCCTTTAATTTTTAGCTGTTTTGCGGATAACCTTTCCCGCTGGAACAGCTAAATATTTACCTTTATCAATTGCTATTTCCCCATTTATAATCACATATTCGATTCCCTCAGGGTATTGATGAGGGTCTGTAAAGGTTGACTTGTCAATAATCGTTTCGGGATTAAATATAGTTAGATCGGCTTTATTCCCAGCTTTTATTAGTCCGCGGTCAACTATGCCTAGACGATTAGCAGAAAGGCCTGTCATTTTATGGATGGCTTCTGAAAGTGAAAGGATTTTCTTTTCTCTCACATAATATCCAAGAACACGCGGAAATGTCCCATAGGCTCTGGGATGAGGCTGGCCGTCACCAGGTCTCGAAAGTCGACCATCTGATCCGATCATCGTCATGGGGTGTTTCATAATTCGCTCCACGTCTTTCTCGTCCATGGCATGATAAATAGTTCCTGTTCCACCATTGAGTTGGGCTTGGATTACTAATTCAGCACCATTTTCAATTGTTGGTTCCATTTCTTCTCGAATTACCCAATCTTGAAGAGTTTTACCTTCCAATGATTGATCCCACTCCACTCTAGAGAATTGAATCCGGTTGAGATCTTTTCCTCCTCTGTCGTTCAGTATATTATAAATAATTCCTTCTTTAATACTGTCTTTTAATATTGGGTTTTCTATTCTGCTGGCAAAATTACCGCCTTCCATTGCCCAACTTGGGATCAAAACACTTATTCCGGTATGACTTGCAGTATAAGGATATTGATCCATCATTATATCTAAACCTAGATTTCTTGCTGAATCTACCATGGATAGCGTTTGCGTACTTGCGCCCCACATTTTGACTCCAATTGCTTTATGATGGGTAAGAACAACAGGGATTTCTGCTTCTCGTGAAATCATAATCGCTTCCTTCACAGCTTCCAATAGGCCCAAGCCTTCTTCTCTTAGGTGTGAAGTATAAATTCCATTCGCATTTGCGGATACCTTCGATAATTCAATTACTTCATCGATCTTGGCAAAAGTGCCGGGTAAATACTTTAAACCAGTAGAAATACCAAAGGCCCCCTCGTCCATTGCTTGTTTTACATAGCGCTTCATTAACTCCAGTTCTTCTCCGGTTGGTCCACGATCCTCAAGTCCCATGACCTCTTTACGGATTGTGTTGTGCCCAATTAAATAAGCTACATTAACCCCTAGTTCCATATTGGAAAGCGAGTCTAAATAATCCTCAAATGGCCATGGACTGCCGCCATCTGGTCCCCCCAAGGCTAGTGTCACACCTTGTCTTACTAAACTTTCTGCCAATGGCATATCCATCAGTGGTTCTAGATGAGTATGCATATCAATGAATCCCGGAGAAATCACCAAACCTTTTCCATCAATTGTTCTTGTCGCTACAGATGAACTTAGTTCCCCAATTTCAATGATTTGATCGTTTCTGATACCTAAATCAGCTTGAATGGGTTGGTTTCCAGAACCATCGTAAATAGTACCATTTAGGATGAGAATATCAAATTCTTGATGGTTTTGGGAACAGTTTGTAAAAAGGAAGAAAAGAAGAATCGAAATAAGTGCAGTTTTTTGCATTAGGATGGGTGGGGGTCTCGTTCATCTCCAATTTAGAAAAAAAAGAAGCTTTTATTCACAAATAAAAGCTTCAAGTTTTTTAATACTAACTAATGAATCAATTCAATCGGAACCTAATAGGCATAGTCATCCTTGATCTTACAGCTCGATCCTGTATGATTCCTGGGTTCCATGCCGGGGAGTTTGCAATTACTTTCATCGCAATCTCGTCACAACCACCTCCAATTGATCTTAGTATTTCAACATCTTGGATAGTGCCATCCGTATTTACTACAAATCTTACGATTACCGCCCCCTCAATTCCCATTCGTCTGGCTTGACTTGGGTATATGAGGTTTTTCTTGAGATATGCGTACCAGGCATCCATACCGCCTTTGAAAGAAGCTTGTACTTCCACAAAATCTTTAATTTCATCAGGAACCTCAATTGTTGGTGGACCCTCCAAAACAACATCAATCGGTTGTTTTCCTTCTTCAAAATCAATATCAATAATCAATTCAGTTTTTTTGTTGATTTCTTCAGTATCAGGTTTAATGATTAAATCGATGGGAATGACAGGAGGTGGAGGAGGTGGTTGAATCGTAATCGGTACTTCGGGTATATCCCAGATTTCTGGATTTCCTGAGAAATTCTTGATTTCAAAATCTTCATAGGCTTTCCATTCGAAAGCCACCAAAACTAGTGCAATGCTTACTACTAATCCCAAATTGGTAAGTGTAGTGTACCATCTCTTGAGATCTGCACGAGGGTTTTTCTTTAATTCCATATGAGTTTGATTTAAGTTGTGAAACAATTACTCATAGAAATTAACCCAATGAAAAAGTGAAAACTAATTCACTAACAAAAATTAACTAATTAAAAAGGTGTTAAAAAATGTACAAAAAAAAGACCTGATTTCTCAGGTCTCATTTTTAGCTTAGTTTGAATCGAATCGGCAATCTCATTCGAGTACGAACTGGGCGTCCACGTTGTTTACCTGGTTCCCACTTAGGAGCCTCGCTTACAACTTTAATGGCTTCTTCGTCACAACCTCCTCCGATTCCTCGAAGAACCTCGACATCTTGGATAGAGCCATCTGTATTCACTACGAATACCACGATTACTGTACCTTCGATACCCATTCTTCTTGCTTGAGTTGGGTATTTCAAATTCTTGGATAGATACTGATTCCAACCTGACATTCCTCCGGGAGGGTTAGGCTGAGTCTCTACCACATCAAAGATTTCATCAGCTTTCTCAACAACAGGAGCATCAGCAATTACTACTTCTTTGATTACAGTAGTTTCTTTAACATCCACGTCAAAGTTTACTTCGATTTTTTCTTCAATTTCAACCTCATCAGGGATCTCCTCGATGATCGGTTGCTCCACTGGAGGTGGAGGTGGTGGTGGTGGTTGCTCTGTGATAGGAATATCAAGCAATTCTTCGAAGTTATCAGTTACTTGACCGAGGTCCTTCAAAGAACCGCCATCAAATGACTTCCACTCGAAGGCGGCAAGAGTTAATCCAACAGCTACAGCCAAACCAAGATTCAGGAACATTCCTGATTTTCTGGTAAGATCAGCGCTGGGAGTCTTTTTTGCTTCCATGATGAGTTTGGTTTATACTGGTTAATTTTTGTCTAATTCGGAATAACAATTGTAATAATTATAACGCATTAATCCAAACCGATTTTGTTTGTAGGAATCTTAAAATATGCTAAGAAACCTAAAATTCCACCTATTTCATTGACAATCATATCCATAATGTCAAAAGTTCTGTTTGGAATATAATACTGAAGGCTCTCTAAAACTATTCCTGCCAAGACGCCGAATAAAATGAAATTGAAAATCAATCTTTTTCGATTTTTGGAAACTTCAGATTTTTGGATTCCTACTCCCGTCCAAAGGAAACTAAGACCGGAAAAGCAAATAAGGTGTATCAGCTTATCTTGAAGATCAAAATAATTTGCGTCTGGAAATTGATCACCCGGAGTAAGCATAGCTATTGAAATTACAACTAGCCAACTTATTGCAAGAACTGTTCGAAGCACTTTTTGATTTAATTTCCGACCAACTCTGCGTAATCAGACGCTGAAAGCAAGTCACTTGGAAGATCACCTGTGATTTTAACTTTGATCATCCAACCGTCTCCATAAGGAGATTCGTTTACTAATTCTGGATTATCCTCAAGTTCAGAGTTTAATTCCAGGATTTCTCCAGATAAGGGCATAAAAAGATCAGAAACCGTTTTTACCGCTTCAACTGAACCAAAGACTTCACCAGTCTCGAGCGCATCGCCTATCGTCTCTACTTCTACATAGACAATATCCCCTAATTCCCCTGCGGCGAATTCTGTGATTCCGATAGTTGCTACATCACCATCTATTTTTACCCACTCGTGGTCTTTGGTGTACTTTAATTCTTGAGGAAAATTCATTTTGTCTAAATTTTATAAGAGCCCAAAAATAGCAGGATTAAAATAAGTTTAAAATCTATTGAGATAAATTAAATCTTAATTGTCCACCGAATGAAGTTGAGGCTCGTTTGTAGGCAGTCGTAACTCTAGGATCATTGACTGTACGGTCAAAATAGAAAGTTAAATTCAGGTTCTGATTTATCAGATAGCTTACTGTCGGTCTGATTTGTATGCTTAGATTTCCATTGGTTATAGTACTGGCTTCTTCAATTTTCCGCTGCACTGTACGAGTATCTACCAATCGGGTATCCATTCTAAACTGGAGATCATTTTTCAAAACGGTTTGCCTTCCTTGGATTTTAAATGGAATTTTCATCCCCGCTTTTATATAACCTATGTTTATTCCGATATCACTGCTTCGTTGTTCGGTAACTTGTGAATTAGAAAAATTAAGACCGAGATTCCGTTCTTTATTATAGTTTAAAGAAATATTCAACCGATCTTTTGTCAAAAGGTCTATGCCTATCAACGGATTAAATCGCTCCGAAAGTACCACTTGGTTTAATACATAGATTGGAATGAATTGGCCGGATTCATTCACTTCGGTAGGAACTGGAATATTTTGGAGTGTATTATATAATTCTAAACCTCGTTGGTATTGAAGTGAGTTTGAGAAGTTGCTAGCATCATAATTGGACTCATAAGCATGCGTAATATTAATACTGCTAAAGATATCCTTCAATCCATTTAATCTAGAAAGTCCACGATAGTCCAGCCGCCAATTTGGTAAAGGTGTTTTTGGAAATGGATTTAAATTAATATCGGAGGCACTCTTGCCTCTATATGCTGCTATAAAAGATGGAATCAGGACATCCTGCCCGTTTATTGCATATTCGCCTCCAGTGATCTGACCATCAAGTCTCGATTTAATGATAGCTCGATTATTTTCAAAATCGGTAAATAGGGGAGAAACATTGTCAAAATCATCACGACTAAATGTTGTTCCTATCATAATGGTTGTTATGCTATAAGCTCCAATTCTATTTGGACTGATCGAAAGATATTCCCCTGGATTATCAGTTGAGTTTCTGAAAATCTCTTGGTAATCTCCTATTTCTCTTTTGGTAGCATTGAGGGTAATTCTGAAGTCCTGAATTGGCTCTACGATACTGCCAAATTTCATATTAATAGCTCTATTTTGTGCAAATGGTTGCGTCAATTCGGCACTAGGAGCCATTATTCCAGCATTTGCAAAATTATTTCGGATGGTGGGATCTTGAGATCCAAATAAGAACCCTAACCCTGGGTTATTAAATGCCCGGTCCATGCCCAACAAACCTGTGTTTGGAAGGTATCCGGGGAGGAATGTTCCTTCGATTTTCCCAACACTAAAGGTGAATTCTTTAACCATCATCAGCGCCTTTATAATTTTATTCGTAAAAGGTGTGCCTATCGTGTCTTCTGCAGTGATGCTTTCTCTTCCAGGAATACTAGGACGCTTAGGAGTGTTCAGTGCTGCCAGTTTTTTATTTTTGTTATAAAGTTTTACAAGGTCTAATTTTCCGATAATTGATTGATCACGAGTATTTTGGATTGTATTTCCTAGGGTGTCTTTCTGGCCTATAGAACCTGTCATCCAAGTATAAGTTGTTCCATAGCGGTATTCCGCACGAATCCAATCAGTAACTGGTGATTTGTCAAATGGAACTGAATAATTCAACGTAGCATTTTGATTATAATTGGTTCTCCTACCAAACCTCCAGAAATTTGTTCTGACAGAATCGGACTTTTGTTCGGTGTCCAAATCCCCTTGAGGTTCATCGATTACGGCAAGCACAGTAGCTGTATAATCCACACGGAGGTTTTTGGTCAAATCCCAATTGACGGTATAGAACCGATTCATAAAGAAACTCTTCTGGAATAGCGGATCAACTCCTGAAGTACCCAATTGGTCATTTCTATATTGTGACCTTAGAAACCTCCTATCTACATCGACTCTTGCTAAAACCAAAGTAGGGGACAAGTTCAGATTAAAATCTTTGATCAACCTTAAATGTGGCGAGTTCAAGAATTCGGAATTCTTGAAAGGTTCGATATTCCATGGTTTCGGCTGGAAACTATAAGTGAGATTTCCTTTATAAGTTTTGAAATTATAATCTTGGATTTGCGCATTAGTTTGCGTGACAGTCCCGTATGCATAGGAAAGCGAAAAATTGCTAATATCGAAAAATCGATTTTTTGCATCAGGATTAGTTTTAATTTTCCTGACATTGTTGAAACTAATGTTTTTCCTGTCTAATTGATCTAACGCAATTTCCCGGTAGGTCTCTCGCTGGGCATCAGTCTCGAATTTTTGTAATGCAACTTCAAATGGGACATCCGGATTTAATGGATCATACTCTGGTTTGGTCGTTGAATTTTCGATGCTGAAGTAAAAAGGTATACTTACTCCGAGCGCTTCGGGCAATAATTTATGAATATCAACATTGGTGGAGATATCATATTGAGTAGTTGCGGTCCTTGATCGTTGGGAAAGCCTGGTTTCCAGTCCTCCAAAACCAATTGAATTATGACGTATTGAGGCAGATACAACTGCCACATCTGCAATTTTCGCATTCAATAAGGCGTTTGCAGCCCAACCATTTGATTTAGTAAAACCAGTTACTCTGAGTTCATTCGCCCAAATGCAAATACTTCTACTTCCACCACCATTCAGACCTGGATTTCTTACACCAATCATAGAGGATTGGGAAAGGGATAATTCTGGTCTTCCTACAACGGTCACCTTATATTGACGAATTTGCTGCGAGAAAGGAAGGTTAAGCGGGACTTGGTTATTGTCTCGAGCTACTTTTACACCAACTATTTCCTGAATTGCGATATCAATTTCATTTTCTAGTGGCCAAATTTGTCGCGGGTCTCTAGTACCTTTTGGTGTGATAATCAAAGGCACTTCTATCTCATAATAATTGTCGGTATAGTCAGTTCCCAATCGAAGAAATGCCGTAATCTCCCCATCCAATGCATCTTCACTGTCAGCGTGAAGGAACATTTTAATTCGTTCGAACTGTACCAAATCTAATGTGACATTTTTAAATACTGCTCGGGCATCTTTAGCTTGAAGATCTTCTACACATACTCGAAGTGATTGCTCATTAAGTCTTCGCTCCACAGTAGAAGTATTGTCACGATCCCGGATGATTCCCGGAGGGAGTACATACGGACTTTGTGTAGCACTTCCTTGGCTGTTTTCCTCAATCCCAACCACATCTACGGTTACATTTGAGTTGTCAGGTTCGGGGATTTCGAAAAATCCTCTTTCGAAAAGCGACTCTTGGAAAACTCTCCATTGACTTCCGACCATCCTGAAATTAGCCATTCGCATGACCACCGGCTGTTCAAAATCTGTTAAATAGGTACGAATCCAACGAATTGATTTGAACCCTGTAATATTCCCTTGAACTCTATCGGGTTGTCGAACCGGGATTCTGATGAGATACCAATCTACGCTTTCACCTGCTTCAACATGAGTTACTTTATCGACAATATAATTTTTCCCCACTACCAATTGCCCCGGTCTTAAGTCTAATTCATATTCGTAGTAGTTTTCAAGCTCATTTATAGTGTTATCTGTATTCAAATCCTCGTTGTCTGGGAGGTTTGATCCGGAAGGGGTGTAGGGGAGGTTTTCATTGGCAGTTACAGGAGTGTTTCGCTCCATTCCATTAAACTTCTTATATCTCTCCAGAATTTTTGTATTATTCTGATCAAATGATTCATCTAGGTAGTATTGGAAAAAGTCAGATGAAACATCTTGCTCTATAGCATTTCGTGCTTCTTGAGATACCGAGATTCGGTCTAGAAACCTGCTTTTGAAATAGGCGGGCTCGTCTTCATTTTTCAGACCGTCAAATCCGACATCTTGATTTATTCGAGAAGTTTCCGAATTATCAAAAGCGGGAAGAAGAAACTGTTCTCTAGTGATCCTTCCCCATTCATTGCTTCCGGTTTCTTCTGTATTCCCATCAGCAGGCAGACCATTTTCAAAAGCATGCCTTCCGTCCTTCATCACATCTTCAGAAATGTCGCCCAGGTTGATAAACATTTTACCCCCTGTAGTATTATTTTGATTCAATACCCCGTCTAAAACTCGCCCATTCTCACCTTCAATGAAAGGGTCTAAAAGCCAAAATTCCAGATAGTCAATATTGGTTCTGTCAAAATCTACTTCAGTGGTTATTGCACGAGTAATCGCGCCATAGTTTCGTTTTGGATTTGGTAAGAAACCTTCAAAAGTAAGGTCTGGATTGTAATTGTACATTCCTCGCTCACTTGGGAAAAATGCAAATTCAAATAAGGGCTCGGGAGTAATTATTACTTCCCTGTCTTGCTGAGGGAAAATTTCCTGGGGGAGAACTCTCCTTACATAGTGATTTCTTCTGTCTTCCCGAGTGATATTACTTGGGACTCCAGGTCCATTTTCTCTATAGAAAATATTGTCAATATTATACCAAGCCACTCGGGCTCTTCTGTAAGTCGAGCCAAGGTTGTCTTCAGTTTGATTACTGAGGTCAAACCGATTGTCGTTGGTTTCTGGGGTAGAACCTAATTTCCAATTTTGGTTTGCAGCACCACCAAGATTAAAGGGAGTTACCGCTGCCTCAAAGTCATCAATGTATGAAGCTTGCTCGCCATTTACTTGGTTGGATGTGCCGGGAATTAGATGCGCAAATTCTCCACTAAAATTCACCATGGAGGTTTCTTTTGTGTCGGTAAAGGGTAGTGCATCAGCAAGTTTGGTTAAAAAACGTGATTCGCTGCTATAGTTGGCATCTAGTCCCCACATGCTGTTTCGCAATGTTTCACTTCCTGTTGCGATTCGGGTTACGTTTGGTCTTTCATTGAGATATAGAAAAGTACCTCCTAAATTAAACTTATCATTGAAAAGGTAATCAAGCCTTGTTCCAATTAAACTTCTGGTCTGAAATGATACCAAATCAG
>Ga0213861_10002522_pt1 | contig 15642 bp, 16 predicted proteins | sample PICome_4_FD_160110 | JGI IMG/M metagenome (GOLD analysis project Ga0213861, IMG submission 160110) | Coastal seawater microbial communities near Pivers Island, North Carolina, United States - PICO131 | ecosystem: Environmental > Aquatic > Marine > Coastal | place: USA: North Carolina... | reverse complement strand
ATCTAATTTGTTAGCGAAATTATAATCAGTATTGTTACTCTGCAACGTACTATTGTATATGAGTTTTTGAAAAAGGTCTCCGGTATATTGGCCTGTAATCATACTAGCTAAAAAAGTTTCAACATTGACTCTTCCACCGGGGTTATATCTTAAATCTAATACTAAATGTTGAACATTATTAGATTTAAATTCACCAAATACAGAATTTAATTCGTTTTCTGAACCCGCTGTGAATCCGTTGTACATTAAATAGCCAACATTTTCTCCACCAACATTAATAATCTCTATATTAAAAACTGGATTTTCTGAATATTGAACTTTACTTAAATTGACATCTTTATTAAGTGGGTCTATGCTATCGTCATCAGTATCTATTGTGCCTTTATCGTTATAAAAGCCAAGATTTAATGTGTAAGTGTCTTTACTGGTTAACGATCTGAAATTATCTAGTGTTAGTTTTACACCATCAATGGCATAAAAAATATCGCCTCTTTTTAAATCATTATTATCTGCTGGACCATCTGGTAAAACTAAACGTATAATGCCGACAGCCTCAGTAGTGCTATTGGGAGCCGAAAATAAGCTATATTCCATGCCATTGGTAATTGAATTACCTTGAAACAACTGTTCTAAAGCAAGATAGTCATCAACAATCCAACTAAACCTATCAACATTCTCTCTTTTGTATATTAAACTTTCAAATAAATCTGGTGGTGTAGAAAAACCGTTTAAATAAGAAGCATACTCACCATCACCTGAAAAACGATCGTTAGCTAAATCTGGTACATCGTCTTTATAGAGATAAAAAAGATTCATGCCTTTCCATACAAAATCATTTATTTCATTTGCAGTAACACCAATATCATCATTATCTTCAAAACAACTTACTGCACTAAGTGAAAATATAAACAGTAGGATTAGGGCTTTATAATTTTGCATAGTTTTTTTTCAATTTCAAGTTTAGTCCTTAAAACCTTAAATTTACTTACATTATTGTTTAATAAAAAATAAACACTTGAAATTTCGTTGAATGTAATTCTATAGTTTTTATAAATTAAGATAATAGATATCGTTTTATTGAAACTTAGCTGATAACCCGCGTAAGGGATTGAACGGTATGTTTGAGCTCGCCGACGCAGGAGGAAGCGAGTAGAGAAAGCCCGACCCGATGGGGTTACGCCATAATATTTAATATTTTTTTATTTGTCATGTAACAAAACAAATACTGTGTCGTCGTAATATCAAATAGCCTTAACTAAGCTTTTTTAATTAAACCCAACCAAAATGACTCAAACAGAGTTTTTAAATATTGTAATGCCTTTTAAGGATAAAGTATTTCGTTTAGCAAAACGATTACTGGTGTCTAGGGAAGAGGCTGAAGATGCAACACAGGAAGTTCTGTTAAAATTGTGGAATAATAAACTAAAAATTGCTGAGTATAAAAATGTAGAGGCTTTTTCAATGACTATGACAAAGAATTATTGTTTTGATAAGTTAAAATCTAAACAAGCACAAAATTTGAAAATTGTACATAGTAATTATGAAGAAAAAAATACACCACTACAAAAGCAAGTTGAATTAAATGATAGTGTAAGTTGGGTAGCCAAAATTATTGCCGATTTACCGGAACAACAAAAAATGATAATTCAATTACGAGATATAGAAGACTATGATTTTGATGAGATTGCAAAAATGCTGGATATGAATAATACAGCGGTACGTGTAGCTTTATCAAGAGCAAGAAAAACAATAAGAGAAAAATTAACAAATACACATAATTATGGTGTTAAATAATATAGAAAAATTACTAGAAAAGTACGAAAACGGTGAAACATCGCTTAAAGAAGAGCAGCAGTTAAAACACTATTTTACACAGGGAACTGTAGCGCCACATTTAGAAATGTACAAACCAATGTTTGCGTATTTTTTGGTAAACAAGCAAGAACAATTCACTAAAGACGTTCCATTAAAAACAAAACGTAATTTTAATTACAAATGGATTTCTGTCGCAGCAGTAGCGGTTCTTATGCTAGGGTTTTATTTTGGAACTTCAATTTACGGTGGCGATTTAGGCACTTATGAAGACCCGCAACTAGCCTTTAACGAGTTTTCAAAATCAATGGAAATGATTTCTGAAAAATTCAATACAGGCGCATCAACTGTTAGTTATCTTAATGAGGTAAATAAAGGTACTTCAACTTTAGGATATCTTAACGAAATTGAAAATGCAACAAGTATAATTTTTAAAAACTAAATAATTAGAATTAATGAATACAAATAAATTAAAAACAAGAACGATGAAAAATAAATTAATAGTATTAGTAATGGCCATTATGTTAGTACCACTAACGGGGATGGCACAGAAAAATATTTTTGAAAAATATAGTGACGACGCTGATGTTACTTATGTATCAATAAAGCCCAAAATGTTTCAAATGATAGCTAAAATGGGTATTAATGTTGAAGATGCTGAAGCAAAAGCATACATGGATATGGTAAAAAGTATCACGAGTTTTAAAACTATTGTTACCGATAATAAAGTAATATCTGCTGATATTTCTAAATGGGTAAAATCTCGATCTGGAGGCTTAGAAGAGTTAATGGAAGTTAAAGATGATGGTACTGAGGTGAAATTTTATGTAAAAGAAGGTAAAGATGCAGACCACGTTAAAGAGCTTTTAATCTATGTAAATGGTATTGATAAAGTAATGGACGAAAAGATTGAAATTAATGGTAAGGAACGTAAAATTGAAACTGTTGTAGTATCACTTACAGGAGATATAGATCTTAACGAAATTTCTAAGCTTACTGATAAAATGAATATACCAGGTGGTAGTCATTTAGAAAAGAACAAATAAAACTAATCATCAATCATGCAACGAGCAATCAAATATTTAGCATACGCATTATTAACCGCAGTTATTTTTATCAGCTGCGGTGATAATGTTAGTTTACAACGCTATTACGTAGATAACCAGGAATCTAAGAATTTTATATCTCAAGATATTCCACTTTCTTTGATGCAAATTGACAAATCTAATTTTACGGAAGCGCAAGAAGAAGCTTATAACTCTGTAAATAAGTTAAATTTTTTAGGATATAAGGTTAATGAAACAGACACTGAAACCTATTTAGCAGAATTAGCAAAAGTAAAAACTATTTTAAGTGATAGTAAATACAATGACCTAATGGAATTTAGCGATAAGGGCAACAAGATATATGTAAAGTATATTGGTACTGATGAAGAAGCAGACGAAGTCATAGTTTTTGGAAGTGCTAAAGATATGGGATTTGGTATTGTTAGAATTTTAGGAGATGATATGAATCCAGACAAAATGGTTACCTTAATTAGTGCATTGCAAAATGCAAATATTGAAGAAGGTCAAATAGAAAATATTATGAATTTCTTTAAATAATTTATAGTAATTATATTAAAGTTAAAAAACCTAGATGTTTACATCTAGGTTTTTTTATGTCATTTTTGAAGTATATGAGTTTCCTAAAAGAACCCTTTTTTATTTGGAATCGTCTTGTTTTTGAGTGGTCTCTTCTAGTTTAAACTTAGAATAAAAAATATTAATAACAACGGTAAAAAATACGATAGTAAGTATCGTTAAGACAACAAAATTTTCTAGAATATCGAGTACTCCAAAAATGAAAATACCAGCAACCATAAGTCCGGTAAGTATCAAAGATTGTTTGTCGTTTAACATGTTATCCCATTTAATAGTTAAATTCCTGTATAATTACCAGGTGTAATACATTTTAATTCTTCTTTTATTGTGTTTGAGACTTCTAAAGTATCAATAAAATTTGAAATAGAATCTTGATTTATTTTAGAATTTGTTCTAGTCAAACCTTTTAACGCTTCATAAGGGTTTGGATAGCCTTCACGACGAAGTATTGTTTGAATAGCTTCAGCAACTACTGCCCAATTATTTTCTAGATCTTCTGCAAATTTACTTTCGTTTAACAATAATTTATCTAAACCTTTTAAAGTTGATTTAAAACCAATAAGTGTATGACCAAAAGGAACACCAACATTACGTAAAACAGTACTATCTGTTAAATCACGCTGTAATCTTGAAACTGGGAGTTTAGCAGAAAGGTGCTCGAAAATAGCGTTTGCAATACCTAAGTTTCCTTCAGAATTTTCAAAATCTATAGGGTTTACTTTATGCGGCATTGCAGAACTACCAACTTCACCAGCTTTAATTTTTTGTTTGAAATATTCCATTGAAACATAAGTCCAAATGTCTCTATCTAAATCTAGGATAATTGTATTAATACGCTTCAAGTTATCAAACAAAGCTGCCATATGGTCGTAGTGCTCAATCTGTGTTGTTGGGAATGAATACTGAAGTCCTAATTTTTCTTGAACAAATTTCCCGCCAAAAGCTTTCCAGTCAATGTTTGGATAAGCAACATGATGCGCGTTAAAATTACCTGTAGCACCACCAAATTTTGCAGCACTTGGTATATCGTTCAATAAATTAAATTGTTCTTCAAGACGTACCACAAAAACTTCAATTTCTTTACCAAGTCGAGTAGGAGATGCAGGTTGTCCATGGGTTCTAGCCAACATAGGAATGGCTGCCCAGTCTTTAGATAAGTCTTTTAATTTATTTAAAATGATAAAATATTCAGGGACATAAACATCATTCATAGCTTCCTTAATACTTAAAGGAATAGCTGTATTATTAATATCTTGAGAGGTTAATCCAAAATGGATAAACTCTTTATATTCAGATAAACCTAAAGCATCAAATTGATCTTTAATGAAATATTCAACAGCTTTAACATCATGATTGGTAACACTTTCAATTTTTTTAATAGCTAAAGCATCATCAGAAGAAAAATCTTTATAAATCGCTCTTAAATTGTCAAAAACAGCAATATCTACAGACTGAAGTTGAGGTAAAGGGATTTCGCAAAGCGCAATAAAATATTCTATTTCAACTAAAACACGGTATTTTATTAAAGCTTCTTCAGAAAAATATGGAGCCAACTCATTTACTTTACTTCTATAGCGTCCATCAATAGGAGAGATGGCATTTAATGCTGATAATGACATAATTTATGTTTGGTTTTTAGAAGTGGCAAAGATAGAATTTTTGTATGTAAGATGTTAAGAATTAGAATCGAAGTTTAATGAAAAAATCACCCCATTCGACAATAAATAGTATATTTAATAAAAAAACGGTAACATGAAGTTAGTATCATTTTTATTCATTTTTGTCTTTTCTCAAACCATAACAGCTCAATTTTATAAAAAAGCCGAGCCATTTACACATACGTATTCTATTGTAGCACGAGATTCAGTATCTGGAGATATGGCCGTTGCTGTACAAAGCCATTGGTTTAGTGTGGGTAGTGTAGTTACTTATGGTAAAGCTGGTGTTGGGGTTGTGGCTACGCAATCTTTCGTTAACCCAAGTTATGGGCCAAAGGGGCTAACGTTAATGGAACATGGTTTGTCTCCAGACCAAGCTTTAAATGCATTATTGCAAAACGATTCTGGTGAAATGTATAGACAAGTTGCTTTTTTAAATAAAGATGGTTTAGTTGCAACGCATACAGGAAGCCAGTGTATTGAAGAAGCTGGGCATAGACAAGGTGATAATTTTTCTGTTCAAGCAAATATGATGTTGAATAACACCGTTTGGGATGCCATGGCGGACGCTTTTGAATCTTCTAAAGGCGATTTAAGTCAACGCGTATTAGACGCATTAAAGGCTGCCGAAAATGAAAAAGGCGATATTAGAGGTAAACAATCGGCTGCTATTTTAATAGTTAAAGGTGAAGCAACTGGTAATTCTTGGGAAGATGTGGTGATGGATCTTCGAGTTGAAGACCATGAAAACCCAATACAAGAATTGGAACGATTAATTAAAATTCATAAGGCCTATGATTTTATGAATAATGGTGATTTAGCTATGGAAGTTGGTGATACAAAAGAGGCTGAAAATTTGTATTTAGAGGCGCAAAAACTATTTCCAGATAATTTAGAAATGAAATATTGGTACGCTATTAATTTATTAAATAATAGAGAGTTTAATAAGGCCTTTCCAATTCTTAAAAGCATCTTTGTTAAAGATAAAAACTGGAAAACACTAACAAAACGTCTAGTAAAAAGTGGCTTACTTACTATTGCTGATGAAAAATTAGCAGAAGTTATGCAGTTATAAATTACATCTTATTTTTCTTTATTTTTTTTAATGTTCGTTTAGCTCTAGCTTTAAAACCAGCACTTTTTGTTGAAAAGTCTTGTTCCAAGATTAAAGCAAGTTCTGTATGTATCCAACTGCTATCTTTTCCAAAAAGGTAAAGTGTTTCCATGGAGTAAACTTTTGGGGCAACTTTATGGTCGCTAATTAGCCAATCGAAACATGCTTCAACTATCAATTCTTTGTGAATTGGAGAAAGTGTATTTTGTAAAGTATTTGTTTTTTTTGAATAATAATCATTGGCTATAAAACCACAAACTTTAGCAACAGGACGAACTGCTGAATCAAAATGAATTTTTTTCAAGTTGCTTGTAAATGTGTTTAAATAAGGCACAATGGCATAAAGATATTCAGCGCAAACAAACTCAAAAACCCATGCCGCTTTGCAAGAGACCTTATCATCTACCATAAATAAAATATCCATAAGTTTAGGGAACAAACTCATGTCCTCTAAAACCATATGAGCATATTTCAAGCGGTTTTCGCGCAACGCAGTTATGTTACTTAATTCTTTATATAATTCTTCTAAACTCATAGGATATTTTACTACTTTTAAATTTCTAAACTGTTTATGTAAGATATAAATTTCGAACCATGAAAATAATAAAAAAGATATTATTGGTATTACTAATTGCATTTGTAGTAGCTCAATTTTTTGGACCTGACAAAAACGAAGGTGATTTAGTTTCTATTGATGCTTTTATGTCTGAAACTAAGCCTCCTGAAGATGTAAGAATTATTTTAAAAGAAACATGTATTGATTGTCATAGTGATGTTACACGCTATCCTTGGTATAATAATATAACTCCAGTAAATTTCTGGTTGGCTGAACATGTAAAAGATGGAAAAAAGCATTTTAATCTATCTAACTGGGAGGGGAATTCTACAAAAAGAAAAGACCATAAGTTTGAAGAACTCATAGAAATGGTTGAAGAAAAAGAAATGCCTTTAAATTCTTACACTTGGACCCATGATGAAGCAAAATTGACCGATAAACAAAGAAAAGGTGTTATTGATTGGGCAAAATTGGTACGACTAAAATATAGTTTAGAACCGAAGCCAGAGTAGTACTTTAATAGTATAAAAAACTATGCGAAAGCACTTATTAATTATTGGTTTTGTTTGGCCAGAGCCCAAGAGTTCTGCTGCAGGTAGTCGGATGATGCAATTAATTGAAGTTTTTCAATCAGAAGAGTATCACATTACATTTGCGAGTCCTTGTGCTAAAACAGATAATGCTTTTAATCTTGAAAGTATTGGTGTTTCTCAAGTTTCTATTGAATTAAATAACTCGTCTTTTGATGTTTTTATTAAGAAACTTAACCCCGATGTGGTTTTGTTTGATCGCTTTATGATGGAAGAACAATTCGGGTGGCGTGTTAAAGAACAGTGCCCTGATGCATTAAGAGTGCTAGACACAGAAGACTTACATTGCTTAAGAAAAGGCAGGCAACAGGCTTTTAAGGACGAAAAACCATTTGATGAATCTTATTTATTCAATGATATTGCAAAACGAGAGATAGCCAGTATTTACAGAAGTGATTTGAGTTTGATTATTTCTGAAGCTGAAATGGATATTTTGAAGTATCAGTTTAAAGTGGATGAATCCTTGTTGTTGTATTTGCCTTTTATGCTGAATTCTATTTCAGAAGAAGATATTAAAATACTTCCTAAGTTTGAAAATAGAAATCATTTTATTACCATTGGAAACTTTTTACATGAACCTAATTACAATGCAGTTCAATACTTAAAAGAAACCATTTGGCCATTAATTAGGAAACAATTACCAAAAGCAGAATTACATGTTTATGGAGCTTATGCTTCTCAAAAAGTTAATCAATTACATAACGACAAAGAAGGTTTTCTAATCAAAGGTTTTGCCGAAGATGTCAATGCAGTCATGCAAAATGCGAGAGTATGTTTAGCGCCTATTAGATTCGGAGCAGGTTTAAAAGGTAAGTTAGTTGATGCCATGAAAAATGGAACGCCTTGTATAACGACAAGTATTGGAGCAGAAGGTATGTTTGGAGATGTAGATCCGAGTGGTTTTATTGAGGATAATCCTGAGCTATTTACGAATAAAGCTACAGCGTTATTTCAAAATGAAATGATATGGAAAGCAAAGGCGGAAAATGGATTTGAAATTATTAATCAACGTTTTAATAAAATTAAACATCAACAAAAACTTCTAGGTTTTGTTGATGAAACCTCTCAGCAACTCAATAAACACCGACTTAACAACTTTACAGGTCAAATGCTTCACCATCACATGCTGCAAAGTACAAAGTTTATGAGTAAGTGGATTGAAGAGAAAAATAAAAGCTAATCAATATTTTAATGATCCAATAACTTTTTTGATTCCTACCGTAGCCGTTTCAGAAATTATAGTTAAATTTTCTTTACTATCCATACTCGGTTTAGGATCTATAAAATAAGTTGGCGTATTTTGAGGGACATAATGCATTAAACTGGCAGCAGGATAGACTTGCATAGACGTTCCAATAATAATAAGAACATTACCGGTTGCACAAATTTCAACAGCGCTTTCAATCATCGGAACATCTTCGCCAAACCAAACAATGTGTGGCCTTAACTGATGTCCTTTTTGGCAAACGTCACCTAATACCAAGTCTGTTTTCCATTTTTGTATATCATTTTCATCATAACTACTGCGTACTTTTAGTAATTCACCATGTAAATGAATAACATTTGTACTTCCTGCCCGTTCATGTAAATCATCTACATTTTGAGTAATGATGGTCACTTTAAAATCATCTTCTAATTTAGCTAAATCAATATGAGCTCTATTTGGTTTAACCTCAAAAAGTTGTTTTCTACGTTGATTATAAAAATCTAGAACCAATTCTGGGTTTGCAGCAAAACCTTCTGGAGTAGCAACTTCCATAACATCATGCCCTTCCCATAACCCATCAGCATCTCTAAAGGTTTTAATACCGCTTTCGGCACTCATACCAGCTCCAGTAAGAACCACTAGATGTTTTTTCATAGCATAAATATACTAACTTTAAGGTTATTACGAATCACCCTTTTGTGAGATTTGGCAATCTTTGTAAAAGAATTCCGGATTAAAGATTACTACATCACGTTGTTCCTCGTAATGACATTCCGTATTTTTGAAATATGATTGATTTAAAATTTCTCGAACATATGGAAGGCTATTTAACAGACTCTCGTAAATCACGTTTTGACGCTGTTTTATCGCAACGCACCAAACATTTTACAGTAGCTACAGAAGATGTGTATCAGCTTCATAATACGAGTGCCGTAATGCGAAGTTGTGATGTGTTTGGTATACAAGAAATAAATATTGTTGAAGAGCAAAACTCTAAAAATATTGATAGAGAAATTGCTATGGGAGCTCAAAAATGGGTGGATTTGAACCGCTATCAAACGGTAAAAGATTGTATTTCAGGTTTAAAACAAAAGGGTTATCAAATTGTGGCAACAACACCGCACACTAATGATTGCGAATTACATGATTTTGATGTGACTAAAAAATCCTGTTTTTTCTTTGGAAGAGAAACCGAAGGTTTATCTCAAGAGGTTTTAGATCAAGCAGATTGTTATTTAAAAATCCCAATGGTAGGATTTACTGAAAGTTTAAACATATCAGTATCTGCTGCGATAATTTTACAACATGTAACAACTAAACTAAAGCAAACAGCTATTAATTGGCAATTGACAGAGAAAGAGGTCTTAGAAAAACGTTTAGATTGGTGTAAAAAAACGATTAAAAGCTATGATGAAATTGCAGAACGGTATGATGCTTTAAGAAAATAGCAGAAAAATAAAAAAGAGGAATTATTTAAATAATTCCTCTTTTTCTAAATATTTATATCTTTCGACTTCGTCCGCGACTTAGCAATTTGTATTCTTCATAACATTCGCTAATCGCGTCCAAAATTTGAAGGTCGTTGGCTGTTCGTATAAAGCCTTTGGAGTAATTACATTGGCTTACAATTTCGTCTAAATCTACGCGTTCAACTTGTAATAAAACAGTGAGCATTTCACGATCAAAACGAGAAGCTAATAAATTTCTAATTTCATCATCTTGCTTCATCTTCCTGAGCTTACGCAGTTCGTTAGGTTTTTTACCAAACATGCGATGTAAGAAATCTGCAGGATTAAATATAGAGCCAATAACTCTAGTTAAACCTGATTTTTTACTCGCTTCGTAACCTGTTCCTTGTAAACCTGAAATACTATAACGGTAATTCGTGTTAATATCTGGTACTTGCTTAATATCTACTTCTAAATACCCAGTAAGTTTTAATTGGTTTACAACTACTTCTTCTAGTGCTAAAGCTAATTCGGTGAGTTCAATGTTAGAACTTCCAAACTTTAGCCAGTCATTTGTTACACGAACTTTAATTGATTTAAAACCCAAATATGAAAAGTGAAGTGTATCGTTAACTTTTGCTGAAATTTTAAATTCACCGTTTTTGTTAGTACTGGTACCAATTACTTGGTTGAGGTTAACAATATTTACACTTTCCAGAACAGAATCATCTGCCGAATTAATTACAACGCCTAAGACCTTGTCTGGTTCTTGTGCCATAGAAACAGCAGCAGTTAACAGAAAAGTAATAAATAAGATGTAATTTTTCATAGGTTTAAGCTCAAAATCAAAAATAGTAAACAAAACGGCAAAAAATACCGTAATGTTACATTTTGACTTAAAATTAACAAAAAAGTCTATCTTCTAGAACGTCTCGGTCTTGAACTTCCCAAATCACTAGAATCTGAACGTCTTGGTGGTTTTGAGTCACCATCACTTCTGCGTCTGTCACTTCGGTTTCCAGAAGCACCTCTATCATCACGTCTTCCTCCACCGCGTCTATCATCACGACGATTTCCACCGTCACGTCTTCCGCCACCGCTTCTATCGCCACCACTTCTATCACTGCGTCTTCCACCACCACGGTTTTCAGATACTTCAACATTTACAAAACGGCCTTCGTATTTAAAGTCTTTAAAATGTGCTAGTACTTTCTCTTTTGCTTCATTCTCTGTATTAAAGAACGAGAAGCTTTCTTTTGTTTCCACTTTAAAAACATCATCTCTACCAAGTCCTAATTGCTCTTTTAAGAAGTCTTTCAGCTTCATCCAATCAAAACCATCTTTTCCACCTACGTTAATAAAGTAACGTGTAGAATCATTTTTACTGCCTCTGCTAAAGTCACGACCACCTTCACGTCCGCCATCTCTATCGTAAGGGCCTTCAGCAATATTTAGGTTTTTAGATTTATTGTAGTAATTATAAAAACGTGTAAACTCAACCGAGAAGAATTTTTTAATCAATTCGTCTTTCTCTGTATCAGCAAACAATTCATTAATACTCGTTAAATGTTTATCAATTTCATGATTAATCTCGGTATTGTGAATTTTATTAGCAAGCGACATCAATTGTACTTCACAAATATCTGCGCCATCTGGAATTTCTTTTTTCTCGAATTGCTTTTTAATAATACGCTCAATACTTTTTATTTTACGCACTTCACTTTTCGATACAATAACCATTGAGATTCCTGTTTTACCTGCACGTCCTGTTCTTCCAGAACGGTGTGTGTAAATTTCAGGCTCGTCTGGCAATTGGTAATTTATAACGTGTGTAATATCGTCAACATCAATACCACGAGCAGCAACATCAGTCGCTACTAGCATTTGTATTTGTTTGTTTCTAAACGATTTCATGACCATATCACGTTGGTTCTGGCTTAAATCACCGTGTAATGCACCGGCATTATATCCATCTTCAATTAAGTTTTCAGCAACTTTTTGAGTATCACGTTTCGTTCTACAAAATACTACCGAGAAAATATCTGGATTTGCATCAGATAAGCGTTTTAATGCTTGGTAACGGTCCCTTGCATTAACTAAATAATATTCATGTGATACTTGGCTCGTGCTTTCATTTTTATTTCCAACAGTTATTTCCTGCGGATTGTTCATGAATTTTTTAGCAATTGTTGCTACTTCTCTTGGCATTGTTGCGGAGAACAACCATGTGTTTTTATCATCAGGAGTGTGCGATAAAATATCGGTAATATCCTCTTTAAAACCCATGTTTAACATCTCATCTGCCTCATCTAAAACCGAATACTGGATTTTAGAAATATCAACCAAACGTCTTTTGATCATATCTTTCATACGCCCAGGAGTCGCCACAATAATTTGTGCGCCACGTTTAATCTCACGTGCTTGATCGGTAATACTCGCTCCACCGTAAACGGCAACTACGTTAAGTCCTTTACAATATTTACCATACAATTTCATTTCGTTGGTAATTTGTAAACAAAGTTCACGTGTAGGCGATAATATCAATCCTTGGGTAGTTCTGCTATCAATGTCAATTTTTTCTAACATCGGGAAGCCAAAAGCTGCTGTTTTACCAGTTCCCGTTTGGGCTAAGGCTACTAAATCGGTTTCCGATTCTAATAAAATAGGGATTGCTTTTTCTTGTACTTCACTGGGTTTAGTAAACCCTAAATCTGTAATTGCTTGTAATAGGTTGTCATTAAGACCTAAATCTTGGAATGTGCTCATTCTTGTATAAGTATTCGATTATGTTATGCAGTGTTACATAAAGAAGTGAATCGACATACTTAAACCTAAACTTCTAATAACACATCCTCACTCTGAGGAATTTAAACTCTTCTTGAGTTTCAAGCGGCAAAGATACACTATTATTTGGATTATTTTTATTTGGGCGTTTTAACACGCTTTTCGCTACTCAATCTTTCTGCGAAGCAGTCCCGAAATAGTTTCGGGATCTCATTGTCAACTAACTTTTAGTTTAAAACGGAAGTTCCAAGTATAAACCTTCGCAAAAAGGATTTCAAACAGGCCGCTGCAATCGTTAACGCAGTTACTTACGCAAATTCCCAATCCGTTCCAAAAGTGTAGGATGCGAATAGTGCATAAACACATAGGCGGGATGCGGTGTTAAATTGCTCAAACTGTTTTTAGATAGTTTTTTAAGCGAGGTAATTAAAGGTTCGCCTTTATATGTGTTTTTAGCATAATCGTCTGCTTGGTATTCAAACTTTCTAGAAAACAAATGCATTATCAATCCAGTAATTTCAGAAATAGGCGAGTATAGCAATCCAAATGCAATCAATCCAATATGAAAACTGGGTATGTCAACACCTAAAGCATTTGATAGCAGAGGATTTGAAATAAACAAGGATAAAATATATAGTGTCAATCCAGTCAGTAAAATAGAAGCAAATAAATTAAAAATAATGTGTTTCTTTTTATAATGCCCAACCTCATGCGCTAAAACAGCAACAATCTCTTCATCCTCCAAATCATTAATCAAGGTGTCATAAAGTGTCACACGTTTTTCACTACCAAAACCCGAAAAATAAGCATTCGCTTTTGTACTACGTTTAGAACCATTAATCACAAAAATCTTATCCAATTTAAAACCGACACTCTTGGCATATTCAGAAATTTTATCACGCAAAGTACCTTCCTCTAAAGGGGTTTGCTTATTAAATAGCGGTACAATAAGTTTAGAATAAAACATATTCATAAACAAAGTAAATACAGCAACTAAGCCCCAAGCATATAACCAAAAATTTTGTCCAGTAGCCCCGTAAAACCAAATAATTAAGGCTAAAATACCACCACCAACAACAGCCATCATGAGCCAACCTTTAATTTTATCTAAGAAAAAGGTTTTAATAGTCGTTTTATTAAATCCGAATTTTTCTTCAATAACAAAGGTGCTATAATATGAAAATGGTGTGGTTAAAATATCGCTACCAATCATAATAGTGCCAAAGAAAATAAGTGCTACAATAATTGAGTTTTCGCTGTAATTTCTGGCTATATTATCAACAAATTCAAAACCATCAAAAATTAAAAAACCTAAGGTTAATACAATTGAAAATGATGAGGTTAACAAACCAAATTTGTAATTCGTAGCCTTATAGTTTTGCGATTTTTTATATTCCGCTTCATCATAAACATCTTGCAAATCCTCAGGAAGTGCATCATTGTAATGTTTGGCGTTCAAAGCATCTAAAACTTTATCAACTATAAAATTGATAATAATGATAGTTATAATGATGTAAAATAGTGTAGTTGATGTCATATCTTTTATGTCATTGCGAGACGCTTTTTAACGACGCGGCAATCTGTTTAATTTTAGTTTCAATTCATGAGATTACTTCGGTCATCCTTTCCTCGTAATGACGGTTCATTCAAAATTCCGCTGTCTCTTCGCTTCAAAAATAAGAATTCCAGCTGCAACCGACACATTCATAGAATCAATTTCACCTTGCATAGGAATAATAATATTTTGAGTCGCGTTTTCTAGCCATTCATTACTCAGGCCAGTTGCTTCTGTACCCACGATAATGGCAGTTGGTTTTGTAAAGTCTTGTGTGTGGTAATTAACTGAAGCTTGCAACGCCGCACAATACATATTAAAATTATTTGCTTTTAAAAAGGCGATAATTTCAGTTGTAGTGCCAGTAGCAATAGTATTAGTAAAAACACAGCCCACACTAGAGCGGATTATGTTTGGGTTGTATAAGTCCGTTTTTGGATTAGCAATAATAACAGCATCCACATTGGCAGCATCAGCAGTTCGTAAAATGGCGCCGATATTACCTGGTTTTTCTGGGGCTTCAGCAACTAAAACTAAAGGGTTTTCTTTATCAAAATTTAAATCAGTTAAATCATTTTCTTTAGATTTTGCAACAGCTAAAACACCTTCGGTAGTATCTCTGTAAGCTAGTTTTTGATAAACATCTTTAGAAATTTCTATGGTGTCAAATGGGCTAGCTGTTAAGTTGTTTAACTGCTCTTTTGAAAATAATTCTGGATAAAATAAAACGGTTTCTAATTCATACCCACCTTTTAAAGCTAAAGAAATTTCGCGTTCACCTTCTATTAAAAATTCGCCTGTTTTTTTACGCTCGCGCGATTTGTCCTTTAACTGAACAAGTTGTTTTATGTACGTGTTTTGTGAGCTAGTTATTTCTTTCATAAGAGTCAAGCAAAAGTAGTTGTTTTTAAGTGATTATATTATATAGATATTTTTGGAGCATCTACTAGATCTACAATTGTTGAGTAATTACAAAGGTTTACTTTCTAGGTAATTAACAATTAAAGCCACTACATAATTGTAACTATTCATACCCTTACTTTGTTTATTGGCTTTTAAAAAATTCCCGTAAAACGATTTAAAAAGAGGTTCGGCAGGGTTTTTATGGGCATCCCAGAAGTCCCTAACCTCTTTATAATTTTTTAAAATGCCAGTGTTTACGCTTTCTGCGATACTTTCATATAAGGCTTCATCGCGTCTATAAATTTCATTGAGGCAAAAACGCAAGGCAAAGGTGTACCCTGTATATCTAAAATAAATATTATCATGGCTTGT
>Ga0213861_10002517_pt1 | contig 15667 bp, 20 predicted proteins | sample PICome_4_FD_160110 | JGI IMG/M metagenome (GOLD analysis project Ga0213861, IMG submission 160110) | Coastal seawater microbial communities near Pivers Island, North Carolina, United States - PICO131 | ecosystem: Environmental > Aquatic > Marine > Coastal | place: USA: North Carolina... | reverse complement strand
TCCGATTCTAAGGAAATTTATTTTCTTGGAGAGAAATCCTGATTTAAAGGGGGCATTACGGAAGAACTTGTTTCAACCGTAATGCCTCTTTTTTTTAGATAGCAAAAACGCGTCGTAATGTGCTGCACAATAGTTATCCATAGTAGGATTCCTAGTTACGACGAGGTTTTAGTGCAGCCTGTGGGGACTCCACGAGACATCGGTTTCGCAACCGGTGTTAAGTGAACTAGACTAACTCTTACTGTTAGGGCAGAATCTAGTAATCCTACACCTAGATAGATATGGAATATATATCGTTTAACGAAAGTATTTTGATGCTAAAGCAACTGTATGACAACGAGGCCGTTGTCTTTATAGGTGGCTTAACATTAAATCAAGAGGCATAAATGCTTCGTTTTAGGAGGAGAAAAATATGAGTAAAAAACATAATAAAACCAACAACCGAAAGAATAATGGAAGAAAGAACGGCCCCGTCGCTGTTCGGCCGCTGGTGGCTGAACTTGCACAGGTCGAGAAAGAAGGATTGCCCAAGGGTGACTCTTTTTCTGGCTTTGGCAAGGGACTAAACATCCACGACCAAACACGACAACGCACCATTACCAATCAAGGACGCATGCCGTCCGTGCATGGTAAGAATGGTAAGCGTATGGATTTCGAGTGCTTTGTTAAGCGCCGAAACTCAGCCGGACCAACTGAAATGACTCTTTCACTGCGAGCAATCGCACCTGTCCTCACTAAGGAGCAAATCATAAACATTCTCAGCAACACGCCATCTATGGTGGCGAACCCTGAAGAATGTCTTGCTACTATGAGACAACTAATGGAAGATGGAATGATCACCATGGACATCATTGATGATGTTCTAGACATTCACCATCCCGCCTGGAGCCAACTCGACTGGAAGATCGACGAAACTCTAGAACAAGATTACATTACAGGATTTTTGGCTAACCCCGAAAATACTAACAAGACTGAGAAGGATGCTCTCGAAGCATTCAACGCTCAGGCAAATGTAGTTTTCCGAAAAGAAGGCACAGTGACGGTTTCTGTTGAAACCGACAAGGGAACAAAGAAGTTCAAGATGCATATTGCTGCTGAAAAGGCGCAGTTGGATAAAGGACGCTATTTCCTTGCACTTGCTAAAGACTGCAGTCCGTTTAGAATCGCATGGCTTAAAATCCATGGTTTCAAACACGGTCAGCGTCAAATCGAAGGTCGAGCAAAAGATCATCGAACTGTCGGAAAGATTACTCCTTCATTCGTGAAGGAAGAAAAATCTCGTTCACACAACACTCTAGGAGATGCAATCAAGGTTGCAAATCCCGAGACTGGTGGGGATCTTATGTCTGCTCTCAAGAGTGGACAAACCATTACTTTTTGAGTAAAATCAAAAGTATCGGGACAGGATTGAGTCCTGGTAGGCGCTGAACCCGCCTATCAGGATTCATACTTTAGAGGGAGTAAATATGGCTAAAGAAAAAGATGAGATAGGAACACTAGACACGATTGTAACTAATTATAGTATATCAATTGAGGTCTGTCCAAATAAGTCTACCCATGTCGATCGAGGAATGAATATTCCATCGGACATGATGTTTGAACATGATAGTATGTTCTTGGTTAAGCGAATTGCGTTTATGGAACTAGGTATGGATTCTAATAAAATCCGAACTTGGAGTCCTGACGACTGCAATAAGTTTTTCCTTGATCACAACATGTCAAAAAATTATGATTTTAAGGAAACATTTATGACAGATTCAAAATCTGTCGGAAGATGGTATTTCCAAGGAAGAAGTGACTATTACATGAGATTTTTAGAATACCGCTGGAATCATGGTATGGTTTTCACAACTTATAAGGAGCGAGTCGATATGGCTTTGCAATCCTTGATTGATGAAAGAACAGAATCAACCAGCAATATTATCGACAAGATTCGAGACCTTGAAGATCAGAAGGCTTCACTTAACAATGAACTAAAAAGCGTTGTTGCTAGTGAAGGCATGTCTGATCGTTTGAAGGCGATTTTGTCAAATGTGAACATTAAACTGTCAGATCTCTGATAAGTTAATGTCCCTTTTAGAACTATAGAGTTCAAATTAGGCTAACGCGATTGCGAATATGTAATCATGTTAGCCTAATTTTTTTTGCCGATGACTTTTAGTTATCGGCCTTAGAGGTAAAAAATATGTCACATTATGTAACAGCAAAAACCCAATTTTTGTGTGAAAACGAGGATGTGCTTCTGTCTGCGCTTAAGGCCAGATTCCCAGAAGCAACAATCCTTCGAAACGCCCGTGTTCGCGGATGGCGAGGTTTATCCCAGCCAGAAGCAGATATCGTGGTGCGATTTCGTAACCCTGAAAGTGAGGCCCAAGGTAACTATGATCTAGGATTCGTCAAGAACGGCGAAAACTATGACGCAGTTGCCGAATGGGGCTATCGCGCAGGAGGCTACGGAATTTGCGGCTATGAAGAAGTGCTTGAGGGATGCTCTCAAGCCGGAAACAGAGGCGTAGTAGAAGGACTCATGGAGCCGTATGTAAAAGCGGCGGTCACACGAGCCATGCAAACCAACCCTGCTCTTGCTAACTATAGCATGGGCACTGTAACTGATACCGAGCACCAAATGAAGGAAAATGGAAAGAAGAAGAATGTTAAACACATTCGTCTTTCTGGAGGTTCTTCTAACGGTGCTGGCGGTAGCGGTGCTGGCGGGGGGTGGGGCGCATGAGTTCCATTGACATTTATTTCGACCCAGAAACGGGCGAAATGAAAGTTGAAGTTGAAGGTGCCGGAGACCAATGTCTAGATATGACAAAGGTTCTTGAGCGTCTCCTCGGAATGACTGACACTTCATCTAGAAAGGTGAAGGCAGAATATTACGAGGGCGGCGACGGCAAGAAGCGCACAGAGTCAATCCGTAGAGGTTGAGTCTCGCACCTTTTTTAGAACAGTTTTATTATCGTAGTGTAGAAATCTGAGGGGAAACCCTATGACGAACGCACGACAGAAATTCAATCGACAGACGCACAGACGCACTAAGCATGGACTGAGATCAACTACGATCTCATTCTGTCGTGCTCTGTGTATTATAGTTACACGAGTATCTACTCGATGTGACGAGACCTGTCAAAACAAGATTTAGAGTAAGTTGTTTGATTATATGAGTAACTTGTGTCTCCGGACGACTGGCCAGTATGCCATGGAAGGAGCGGAAGATATCACCACATATTCTACAACAAAACAACTTTTAAAACATTTAAGCAGAAGACTATCGATGTCGAACTGATTACATTCTGTAATCAAACTTAAGAAACAGGCTCGCAGTGTGCCAATCAGTAATACTACCTAACCGGATATTGTTGCAGAGGGCCCGCACAAACATGTCGTTACGACCTTTCGAAAGGCAATGTAAGCATGGAAGTTGGCGAGTTTACTGGATGTCTACCAGGGATGTATGGGATACAAGTTCCCACACAGACTGGGACGCAAGTAGAAACTTGCGTAGTTTCCTGCTCCCCAGTCGGGGAAAGAACATGTTAATCTAAAGCAAGTGGTCAGAGTTTCCAAGTGTCACTACAATGACACTACGAATGGTATGCGTTTCCCCACACCCCTATTAGGGACAAGGATATCGCAATACCCACAATTATCCTATAAGGCTGTTCGTAGAGGAGAAAATTATGGAAAGAAATTTTATTAATACAATCCATTCTTGCATTGCTGCTGCGGTCCCATCGATCGCAGTAAGCACAACTGAAACGGAGGAAGTAATCAAGCAGATTACAGAGTATGCTGCAAAGCATACTCATAAACTCCGAGGTCAAAATAAGAGACGCCGCGTTTTTGTGTGGCGTGAATCTGTTGGCTTCGAGGAGTATGGCGTATATGCCAAAGTAGACGGCGAAGAGAAACAAATCGATCTTTTGTCCCCGCAAATTAGCGGAGCAAAAGTCAAGAAGGTTCCTGATGCTGTTTATGCTCCACAAAGTCCCCAAATTGGGGCAACAATTCCGTTTGCGGTTGAGTTCATGACGAACTATATTGCAAAGGACGAAGGCCATGGTGCCATTTTCGTCCTAAGAGATTGGCATCGTTATATCGGCACAGCCGAGAGTAACGGTGACCATGTTGATAGGCAACTATCACTTTTCGAAGGTATTGTGGCTGGAAAGCCACACGGAGAAAAGTCAGTTATCATGCTGTCCCCTAATAGGTGGACAGGTGATGAAGTTCCTATAGAACTTCAACAACATGTTTATCAGGCAACATTTGACATGCCCGAAAGAGAAGAAAGACTTTCGAGTATTACAGGCTTCCATCGTGACATTGTTGCGAGTGGAAGTTATACTGATATGAATGAAATGAGCAAAGACGAACTTGAACTATTGTCTGACGCGCTAGGCGGTTTAACCCGTAAGCAAATCAACAATGTCTTGTGTATGTCGCTCGTTTCGGAAAGAGGATTGAGCATGAATTACTGTTTGACCGAGAAGCAAAAACTTGTCGAACAAGCAGGATTTAACATGACTCGCCCGCTTAAAGGATTCGAAGTGATTGGTGGACTTGACCGGCTTAAAACCTGGTCGGGTCGCCTTCGCAAGCGATTCACAAAAAGCGCCGCAGAGTTCGGATTTATTCGCAAGCCTTCGGGCTTGCTCCTAGCCGGTGTTCCCGGTTGTGGAAAATCCGCTATCTCTAAAGCACTTGCTAATGAATGGGGAATGAACCTGCTTACTGTGCAGGCAACTGATCTTAAGGGGTCACTTGTCGGCGAATCAGAAGCCAAGGTTCATCGCCTACTTTCTACTGCCAAAGCAGCCGCCCCTATCATCGTGTTTATCGATGAGGCGGAGAAACTGCTTGGAAAGTCAGAAGGTATTCATGATGGAGGTGCTCACGACGCAGTTCTAGGACAATTCCTGTCATTTATGCAGGAGGACGATTCCGGTGTATTCTTTGTCTTCACGGCAAATAATATGGAAAAGTTCGCGCCAGAACTAGTGGACCGATTTGAAGGAAGATTCTTCGTGGATCTTCCGGTTCCTTCGGAGCGAGAAGCAATCCTTAACATTCATCTTAACTTGCGAAAGCAAGACCCAGAGAACTTTGACATGAAGCGACTTGTCGCTAAGACTGCAAACTTCTCTGGCCGTAATATCGAACAATGTATTCAAGAGGCTATGTCCGTCGCTTTTGACGACGACAGAGTCTTGTCTACAGACGATCTTATCACCGCATTTGAGGACACAGTTCCTACATCTGTCACCAAGGCAGATGAAATTACAACAATGCGGCAGTATGTCGAAGATGGCTTAATGAGGTCTGCAAATGACCCTGAGCCATCCATGATGAACGACGAAGATGATGACGATTATGGCAGTAGCCCAAGAGACTTTTTGTCCTCTTGATTCTGCCATTAGTTAATCAACAGTCTCAATTTAGATGAGTAAATCACGAAAAGATGTTTTCGTTAGACGCAAAGACCCCTTTGGGAGAAAGTCGTCTAAGCGAATTTTTGATATGGCGGACTATTGTTCCGTCTTACTTATGGCAAAGACCATTCGGGAATCTGAGAATGATTTGGCGAAGGTCAATCTAAGCGAAGTGCCACTTATACGGCCTGGAGGTTTGAACTCCATGCCCGAAGATGTTGCTGAAGAATTTGATACAATGTTCCAAACAGTCGTAGGATTGTTGGAAGAGGTCGATAAAGACCACGAAGAATTTTTTAACAAACTAACTATGGGTGAAATAGACTTCGTAGGAGATATAGTCAATAGTTCTGAATTTAGTCAGGCTATTGGTAATGTATTAATGAGGAAATATAGGATATCTAGAGGATATACTATGGATGAAGCGTATGATGATGCTAAAAAAGATTTTAAGCAAGTTAAGGACGAGATGATGAAGTTCATCGGAGGTCTTCTAATGAATTGCTTTGAAAGTCTTGGAGCAGAGGCTACGAAAAGAAAAGTCCCTCTTAAACATGCAAGCAAATTACTTCATCCCAAAGTTATGAGGATCGAAGAGAATGGTGTAATGGTTGAAACCGCGTTGGACATGAATGAATGGAATGCGCTAAAAGATACCGAAGAATCACCATCAGGATTCGATCCTTCATTTGGATGAAGGCTTTTAGAGAAATATGGTTACAATTAATTTTGAAATCGAAGGTTTTGATTTGGCAGATATCATTAAGTCTGTAGCAGGGCAGGAAGGTGTTAATATTAACATCTATACTCTGCAGGAAGTAGGTGATACTATTCCAGAAGGAATGGTTAATAGAGAAGTTATCGAAAATAACTCTTCTATTGAAGAAGAAATTCAACTAATAGACGACTCTCTAACTTATGAAGAGAAGAACGACTTTGCGATTAAAATGCGTGAAGAAGGTTCTTCCTGGTCACAAGTTGGAAGGGCTTTGGGGATTACCTCCAAGTCCGCGTCTAGGAGAATTGGTCTTCACTTACGCAAGAAACAGAATGCTTTGGCAAAAGCCGAAAGGAAAGCAAAGCAAGAACAGACAGAAATGAACAAGCCAATATTCGGCGGTCTTACAGACAAAGAACTTATCCAAGGAATTCATTCCACGATAAGTGTTAATAAGACGGCTGGAAGCGGAGGAGTATATCTTTCCTCCGACTATGCAACTATTATGAAATCGGTTCACGGAAATAAAAAATACCGTGATACCGAAGAGTTGCGCGAGTTTAAGAAGACTATCCATGAAAAATGCGATGATTTGTTTAGGAAAATCGGAATGTGTTTAGGAGTCGGCGTTGCCGTCTCAGGAAACACTATTAACGAACTAGGACAAACTACTGTGCAAATCATGGTTGTTAAGCCCCAGCGGTTGCCAACTTACACTAAGTTAATGGCAACTATGGAAAAAGCGGGTTTAATTTAAATCTCTTAACTTTTTAGATAGTTATGATGACTACAGACAATTGGTTGGCTAATATGCTAGACTCTCTAGAAGATGGAGAGTATTGGCATATTCCTGCTGACGATACTTTGTTAAAAATAAATAAGAATAAGCGAAAACTATCGCTTATCTCTGGAGAAGTAAATTCTACTACAGTAGAAAGACTCTCTAGACATTTGCCCGCTTTAGGATATACTTTGACTATTGAAAAGTCAGATTACTTTATCCCTTGACGGGTTTTAGATGGAAAGAAAAATATTTTCTATTGCACCTAGTTTCAACTGTTCGTTGAAATGTGACGGGTGCTATTTGACAACCAGCGTTACCAAAGAAATGAGGGACGCGGTTAAGTCCGACTATTATTGGGAACGGGCTATGGAAGAGGCAATTAGACACGGATTTGAAGAGTTTGCGATGACTCTAAATCCGTTTCCTGGCGCAACTGCTAAGGCAGTTGAATACGCTATAATGGCGAAGTCGAAAGGCTTCAAAGTAATTAATGTCACTACCACACTAAATGCTGTGTGGAGTAGTGCAACAGACCAGCCTATACATTACGCTGATCAATTACTTAATCTCGTCGATATACTTAGTATATCTGTGGATGAGCACCGGTTTAAAACACCGGAGGCTTTTGCTTCACAGATTTCTAATTTCGACGACCATTTAACTAATATTGACTTCTATGACCGAGGCAAATTACTCAACATTAACTTGTTGTGGACGCCTACCGTTTTTGAATGGTCTAAACGACTAGACGATACCGTCGAAAATCTCCTTTGTTGGAGAAACGAGGTATCTGAAGAAGAGGACGAAGAAAACACAATTGGTATCACAATACAACACCTAATCTTTAAACCGCTGACACTATACCCTAGTGCAGATTGGTTTTATGAAAACTATGCACGGGTTATGGAAGAATCCGCGCATATTAAAATTCAAGGAGATGGTTTGCAACAAATTGGAGACGCTGCTTTCAATAATTCACTAGGCATGACAGAATGTCCTGGAATGAATATGATTGACATCGACCCAATGGGATTTGCACGAAAGTGTCCTGAGAATCCAGATTCTCATGATGCAACTACCATTCATGACTTGAAAAAACTCTTGATTTCAGGAGTTCCAGGGTGTATGAATACCAAATGTAACTGCATCTTATGATGCAACTTAGATTGATAAGGCTAACGCGATTGCGAATATGTAATCGGGTTAGCCTATTTTTTTTGCCAATTATTTTTGGCATAGAGGAGTAAAAAATGGCTAAAAACAAAGCAGCCCTTATTTTGAAACAGCACCCTTGGGTGCTAAAACTTGCCAAGCGAAGAGCAGAGGAAGTTGGAGCAAGACCACCTTTTGAGATGTCATCTCACAAAGGATTCGAGGTCGAAATTCCAAATATCTCTGATCTTTATGCATGGATGCTAGACGAGATTGGACGACAAGAGTCCGAACTTGGTATGGAAGCACAATGTTGGCAAGAAAAGACAACAAAAAAGAAAATGACAACTTGGCTCGAAAACTTCGAGCAAATTGTTGAGAACCTTAACGATGTTGTTATGATCGTGAAGATGATGACTATGGCAGGCATTCGCCTACCAGAAACCCTTCCTTGGAATGAGGAAGGATCTTCCGAGATTGACCTTGAGGCTATCACAGCACAAGTTGTTCAAGAACTAGCAGAAGAATCGCAAGATACTTCCGAAGTTCTAGAAGAAGATCAACCAGTTTGATCTCAACTTCTCTTTAGATGAGTGATATAGAAATAAACTTATTAGAAGCAATTTTAGAGGAATTAAAGTCCCTAAACGCTTCAATTAAAAGGATCGATTCCTTTATTCTTGAAGTCTCTCCTGCAGAAGCAGAGAAGGAAATTCAAGAATTAGAAAACGAATTACGCTCTATTTGAGCGACTTAGATGAGAGAAATAATCGAAACTCAAATTAGAGAAAATAGCACTACTAATAGCGCAAAAGCAGAAGATTACCAAGTTTTAGACTTGGGATTTTCTGCAAAGTGTTGGCAGTTAGCGGTATATAGAATGACACAGGGAAGACAAATTGATAGAAATTTTAAGATTTCTGTGTCTATTGAAACTAATATTTTGAAACTAACATTGATTAGAGAAAGCACACCACACGATAGCGTCGAATTCGAAAGAACTTTGAGCCAACAGGAATTGGATGACCTGCCAAACAAAATCGGAACGATTTTGCGCGAGCAAGGATATATTCACATCTGTGGTTCGAAGAATATTGTAATTCGGGCTTCGGGCTACCCAAGAGCCGGCTATGAAGAACGAATGTTCTTACTTGTTGGATATGGGGCCTGTGGAATAGCGTCTTTTACTAATAATGCTCAACCCGGTAATGGTGTGCCGTTGCGAAGTAGTTTGCACGGTTCCGCGCCTGAAACTGGTTTGAATACTAGGGCACAACAAAGCAACCTTAATGCGGTTTGCTGGTTCGAGTCCGTTTTCAATGCCGCTAACAATTTTTCTATTAAAGAAAAAGGTAGGCTAAAATTCACTGGCTTTCCAAAAGCGAAAAAACTTTTTGCGAAAGCGGGGCGGTCAAAGCCCCAAGGTGATTTGATTATTTATTTTGGAGAAAACTCATGTTTGGCTGAAGGCGTTAATGGCGCTGGAGCCGAAACCATGGGATTACAAAATAGTGCATCACTAAAAGAGTTAGATGCTTATGAAAGCGAAATCGAAAACGGATATTTGAAGGCTACCTTCAACTATCCTTTGATTTACGCTACCATGATGAGCACCGCTAAAGGCTTTGGATCTCCCGACAGTATGGACTTCGGGACTGATGCAAATAATATGCCTTTTGTGGAACTTAATTACCCTTTGTATGACTTAACTAGTGAGAAAGGGGTTCGAGTAAAATATACTATGAGAAGTAATCCTGCAGTTAATGCAGAGTTACCAAGTAATGACTTGAACATAATTAACATGAAGGAAAGGGGTTATACTCCGAATGTTGTAAATGTGGTTCGCGCACCGGTTCAAACCCGTGTTGCAAACACACCAACAGTCGAAACCCCTAGACCTAATCATCAACTTAATTCAGAAGAATCTACACTTGTGGACCAGTGGAAAGAAGCATATGTTTCTTACAATACTGTTCGCGGTCAATCCGTGGATAGCACCAACCCGCTAGACCACTTCAATGCATTCATGATGCTACAACTTGAACAAGGAAACGAGATCGAGAAAGTGCATTTTGATTTGTATAATTCTTTAAAATAATATATACGATTTCGTATATACTTTAGATGAGTAAAATACTGAAAACTCTTCAACGACTCCGAGAGGATGTTGAAGGAAGTAATCAACCATCCGCTTATGGAACTAGGTTTGTCAATGACTTCTATGTCGTTGTAAAAAATCTATCAGAAGGCGCACCCTGGATTAAGACCGATGGAAATTGGGCTTTCGAGGGCTGCTCCTTTGCAGATAAAAGAATGAACATATTTGTGTTCAGAACCAAGTTTCTAAAAAGGATGACTCAATTTGATAAGAGCGTTATGGACTATGTTTCAAACACCGTCCATGACTGCGTGAGGGCAGAATTGCTCTCACCAAACAGCGAACAAGAAGAAGGATTGCTCATAGGCACGCTAAGTATGTGCCGAGTAATCGGACAATTGGATGTGGTATGATGTCAGAATGGCTTGAAAGACTAGGCATGATTAGTGAAAACTCGGAGCAAGAAAAACTCGCTCCAAGGGTCACTAGTGCTAGTCCCCAAATTTCAAGTCCGCAAGAATTTATGAGAACCAGGCCGAAAAACTTTACAGTTGATCTCGGATATGGTGTCGTAGAATACAACCTTGCATTGATAAGTAGCAAATGCTTAACCTATATTGCGACAATCAAAAGGGATGGAATCCTTTCTGAAGTCGATAAGGTTGAGATATACTTTGATGCAACAGACGCGCACCATATAGCCAAACAATTCAAAATTGTTCTTGCTGACCCCGTAATCATTTACAGCGCTGCATTTTTCTCGGATGGTCTGAGAAAAGCGCACATAGCGCCGTGGTCGGGTGACGCCTTAATCAAATACTGTGGATTTAGATTGTTCTAAATTCATTTTAGAGGTAAGTTTTATGTCGAAAGATGATAAGAAAGGAAGAACCTTTTTGAGTATAACTGGTCTGTGGAAGAGAGTATCTACCACAAGAGTCGGTAAAGATGGAAAGCCCGAACCATATTGGTATGGGAAGGTAAGAGCAGAAGAAGATATTGTCATTACTAAAGGTAGTGAAATAATGCTGTTCCCATCTACAAATACAAACAAGAAAGGTGGACCTGAATACTTTTTGAAAGTTAGACAACCTTCAACCGAAGCGGAAGATTCCGAAGAAGTTGAAGTTGCTAACTCTTAAGCGCAAAAGCGCAATTTAGATGAGTTTAATAAGATTAATCAGAACTATGAGGGAGTCTCGCGTCCAAAACGCGAGCCAGCCCTACATTTACAAGCATGGGAGTAAATGGGTAGGTGACTTTAGAAAGTCCACTTTTGCCCATAGAAGAAACAATTCAGTTTCTTACTATGTTGATGCTGCTGGCAACCGTTCTAGAAACTGGAACAGTCGCCACACGAGGCGGAATGAATATATCCGCCACATAGGAGTTGATTTACATGACTTTATTGGAGCCGGCCGATATCAAAGAAGGTCGAGCAAGATTTTAAGGTGTGAATACGAATTTGTGGAAGTATCTACAACTTGTGTTCTAGTGAAACGAACAAACACGATTTGGAAATTACCAAATCCTACGGGAAGATACTCGCAAGTTACAGACCAAATGGTCGCAACGGCGATTCAAGGAAGCCCTAGTGTTGTTGAAGAGCACATATATGCTTTTCTCGTTTCTGAAAATACTTTGCCCTCTAACCATGAGGCGCCAAGTGACCCAAGAAATCTACAGCAACAAAGTCTATATTTGGGAGTTGAGCAAGAACTCAATAACTCCCATATTCAACCAATTTATGCAACAAAAACCACCCCTGCACAATTTAGTGCTTCTATCGTCCTTAAGGGCGAAAAGGAGGAGCACGGTTATGTGATAATCAAAGAACTTCGCGGCGCTGCTGCGAAGTTATGGAGCAAAGAAGGAGTTTCTCAACAAGAAGTTAGTAGATTACTACGACCTTCTAGCGATGAAACTACCGCTTATACTTTACCAGGAAAACCAAAAAGAAAGAAAATCGAATGGCACGAATCTAAAGAAACATTTAGTTGTGGATCACTGCAGTTTAGTAAAATGAACGCGGAACCACCCCTAGTTTCTGGAGATAGCCTATATGATGTATATCGAAACGAAGGAATAAACATAGTAGTGTCTATTCCAGAAAAGTGCTCAATCACTTTTCCTCGTGATGGACAATTTGTCTCTCACGAAGTCGATAGCGGAGTATTTGCCATTAGAAGTTTATCAACTATGGAGGGATCCATAAAAGAACAACGATTTAATGTTCTCGCTGAATTGCAGAACTATCGAATCGAATTCGATCTTAACAGATACGACTTCCTAACAGTTGTGGATATTGATAACAATATCCTAACTAATGATGAAGGAAGTCTTGGTAGAATTGGCTCTATTGAAACAATCGACGGAAAAAGCACTAGCGAAAGCGATTCATTACTTGATCGCATCGGATGATGCTTATCCAATTTAGATGAGTGAAAAATACGCGTGCCCTATAGAAGGGTGCAAAAGAGAATTTTACACACAGGTGGGATTAGATGTTCACATGAACACCCACTTACCGACGGTGAAAGAGGAGAAGGTTATTGAAAAACCTAAAGACCCTCCTAAGCCAAAGGAAATAAAGGAAAAGAAAGTCGTCACTGACAAAGTAGTTAGTGAACTTAAGAAAGACTACCTGACTGAAAAAGAAGCAAAAGAACTTTGGAAGAAGCGCACAAAAAAGATGCGTGGCAAGAGCACCGTAAAGGTCTCTGAAAAATTAACCAAAAAGAAGTTTTGCAAATTACTAGAAGTCCATAATTGGCGCGACGAAAAGGGCGGTGAAAAGAAGTTCACCGCTAGGTCGTATGTCATTAAAGAAATTAGAAAAATGTCTGGCGATTGGTTTAGTTACCAAGCGTTAGGCGATAACGGACAAAAGGTTAGTTGGCGAGAAGGTCCAATTAAAGGACGACACCATATTACTATACCCTCATGGGAATAGTAACTTTAGAAGAGATAGACAAAAAAGACGGCCGATCTGGGCTCATACAGGGGTCGTTCCCATGTCTACTCTTCACCTAGATGAGCGAAAAAAGTTTAATCAATTTTGCAAGAGTCACCTATCAATATGGTGGCGAAGTGTTGATCGAAGGATATGATCAAAGAGATGTTTCTTCAAACGATGGTTTGAAGTTTAGCAAATCTTTTCCTAATCCTCTATCAGCACTAATATCATTATCTATGATACAGGAATATAATAGGAAGATAGGACTACCACTACTAATAGTGGAGTTCGTAGATTTTCCAGAAACATTTCCTGATCAAAAAGCATTAACTGACTTTTGATTAAGTTGGTTCTTAGAAGAGACAGACAAAAAGACTACCAAGATATCATCTGGTTTTCATTATATTCGTTGCGAGTATGGGGTTAGTCGCCGTGTCTACTCTTCACTTAGATGAGTGAAAATACATCAGAAGGTTTTGTTATTGAAGGAGAACTCAATGTTGCAGTAAAGGGCCACCTAGCACTATATTCTATAGTCGGTGGTCGTATTGGCTATTCAGCCTACGCACAGAGAGCACAAGAACTTGAATTGAGCGAGAGATATGTCCCTCGCCCAAGGAAAGCCAAAGACGCTTTTGCGAGAGCAAAAGATGTTTTGCATAACATGTCCGTGCCAACCCTAGACACTTTGGAAGGGTGGGACGGAGTTGTGCAGCGAAAAATTATCGTAAAGCCCCTAAAGAAGGGAAACGAATACGCAGTTAGCATTGAACATAGTGGCCGTTCGAGAGGACGGAGACATAAGTCGATGCAAAACTTGTTTAGAATTTCGTTTCAACCTCCTGAAGGAGTAAATCCAGATAATGTTATCGACCAGTTCCGACAGTCTTGTTGGGACGATGAAGTCGAAGCACCGGATTTGACTACGCTAAGACGCTGTGTAACGACTAGCACATATTGGGAAGATCAAGTAATTGATGACCCAATGTTGCTGGCAAGATTGCAAACGGCGGTTCTTGACGAATTCATTAACACAATTTCAAGCATTGATTCAACAATGCTACGAAACGATGTGAGGTCTACCCTCATGTCGCTTGGAGGATTACCATTTAAGAGTGGTGCAGGTGCATGGTTTATTCCGTCTTATTCGGAAGAAAACGAGCATCTTACAACTCTAGAGAATTATGCCAATTTATTGACATACTTCGGTAATCACAATGCCCTTTCTGGCTCTAAGAGTCAGGAAACTTGGTTGGACTCAACAGGCGCGCCGCGGAAGTGGTATCGCCAAAAGTCTAACCTAAGAGTTATGGGTTACATCGATAACGCAAGGCAACTTGAATACATCAAAGATGATATTCAAAATAGCCTTTCGTTGGAAGTCGCAGAATATCAAGAGAAACTCTTGAATGTTGCAAAAGACTTCAATGGAGCAAAGGTAAAAGCATTTGACGCTAAGTTAGATGCATTAACAACTGAACGCCAAGACTTGAAGGATAGATTGCAAAATCTATCTGGAATTGTCGGCGGGGTCGATATTTCATTCGATCCGTTTTCAGATATTTCTAGTGAATTCGAGGGAAGACTCGGAGTTATTGGAGAAGAAAACTCAGTCACGACAAGACTTCGTGGCCTTATGTCCCTATCGGATTAATCCGTAACGGCATCTTAGATTCCCTATTTTGAGGGGAGTTACTTAACAAAAGGAGGATTTTGAATGGACGAAGTAGTTCAACAAGAACAACCAACCAAGCGAAAAATCGTTCCTGATGCTGAGTTTGTCCAAAAGTGGCAAAGTGCAGAAAGCGCGCAGGCTGTTGCTGATGACCTAGGTCTTCAGCGAGCCTCTGTGAACGCAAGAGCATGCGGTCTTCGAGAGAAGGGCGTTAGGCTCAAGAAGTTCCCACGCGCCCCTGCCTTTGGAAGACAGCCCCGTGACGAAAGTTACTACGCTGATCTTGCCGCTCTTGCCGGACTACATGGAGACCTCTGCCCAGAGGACGACATGCCATCCGACGAGGACAACGAAGCGTCAGAGGACGAGGCTTGAGGATAAAACCTCAACTCGCCGTTGGTAATTTATAGTAGACTTTCGGGTCTACGACACCTTTAATGCACCGTTTGTGCATATTTAGAAGAGAATATATTTGGAGGAAGTTTATACTTCCAATGACGAACTCATTACCCAGAGTAACTTACAACAGGTAAGGCACAAACACTGCGGATGCCGCGCAAGAACCAACATGCTATATCTATAAAAATATCAAAAGTCATTTTGACGATGCTATAGAATAGACGGCAATACGCCTCATGCTAGTTCCTGCAGCGCTTCCGCAAGGTTGTGCATTCACCCGTTGTAAGATACTTTGAGTAATTCGCCCACCGGCGACTGGTCATGCGCTACTATTTGGGTTGCTTATGGAATCTCCATTCGGAGACACCAACACACCCCTGCATAAGCGCTATTTCAGAAAATTAAGTCAGCCTAGCCAGATCTGTGGCTCTCCACATTTTCCCCTGTTAT
>Ga0213861_10002513_pt1 | contig 15672 bp, 21 predicted proteins | sample PICome_4_FD_160110 | JGI IMG/M metagenome (GOLD analysis project Ga0213861, IMG submission 160110) | Coastal seawater microbial communities near Pivers Island, North Carolina, United States - PICO131 | ecosystem: Environmental > Aquatic > Marine > Coastal | place: USA: North Carolina... | reverse complement strand
CCAAGGGAGAGACTTTTTTTTGATGGCTGGCGATTTCGACCTGTTCGGCGATCCGGTTCGGCTTCCTTCTGGGCGGCGGGGGCGGCCTGCACATTGCTATTCGCAGAAAAATGCTAACAAAGTCATGGTGTTACTAGCTATGGGGTGGTCGCAAGAGCGGATCGCGAACGCCTTGCACACTTCGGTCCCGACCTTGCGGCGGTATTATTTTTCGGTTTTGAAAACGCGGGCGATTCAGCGCGACCGGTTCGACGCTTGGCAGATCGAGCGGGCGATGGACTTGGCGGCGGCCGGCAATGTCGGCGCGATGCGGCTGCTGGACCGGCTGGTCGAGAAGAACGACGCGCGCGTCGCCGCGGTGCGGATGGCGCGCAGCGACGTGGTGGAACGGGATGAACCGATCGGCAAGAAAGAGGCCGCGCGCCGCGCCGCCGAACGTGCTGTCGATGCCAGCATCTGGGGCGACGATCTGAAACCGGGCGTGCCGAACTGATGGACCTGTCGCCGGCTTCGCTTCCGGACGTGCGCTGGTCCACGGCGCTGCCGGACTGGAAAGAGCGGATCATGGACGGGCGGTCGCTGGTGCCCGACCTGCCGCTGTTCGAGGCATCGGCGGAAAAGGCGATCAGAATATTCAGCCGGCTGCGGGTGCCCGACCTGATCGGGACGCCTAGCTATGGCGAGGTGTGCGACCGGTGGGTGTTCGATCTGGTGGCCGCGATCTTCGGGTCATATGACCCGGAAACCAAGGCCCGCAAGATTCGGGAAATCTTCCTTCTGGTGCCGAAAAAAAACGGCAAGTCATCGCTGGCGGCCGCGATCCTTGTCACGGCGGCGATCCTGAACGAGAGGCCACAAGCTGAACTGTTGATGATCGCGCCGACGCAGAAGATCGCGAACATCGCGTTCAAGCAGGCGGCCGGGATCATCGCACTGGACGAAAACCTTAGCGCGCTTTTCCACCTGCAACAGCACCGCAAGGAAATTACCCACCGCACCACGCAGGCGGTGATCATGATCCTTTCGGCGGATGGCGACGTGATCACCGGGTCAAAGGCGACTTACATTCTGGTCGACGAAAGTCATGTACTGCTGAGCAAGGCAAAGGCGGCGGAAATCATGATCGAATTGCGCGGCGGTCTGGCATCGCGGCCCGAGGGGTTTCTGATCCAGATCACCACGCAGTCCAAGGCGCCGCCGGTTGGCGAGTTCCGCCGCGAACTGGACACGGTGCGCGCGGTGCGCGACGGCACGATCCGGCGCCCGATACTGGCGGTTCTGTACGAGTTGCCGCTGGAGGTGGCGCAGGACGAAGGCTGGCGCGACGAACGCACCTGGGCCGCGGTCAATCCGAATCTGGAACGGTCGGTCAGCCTTGACTATCTGCGCGACCAGTTGGCGAAGGCGGATCACGATGGGCCTGACGCGCTGGCGCTGTTCATCTCGCAGCACCTGAATGTCCAGATCGGACAAGGCCAGATTCAAGACCGGTGGGCGGGCGCGACCTATTGGCCGCGGGCGGTCGAGGCGGGCTTGACGCTGGAGGACATGATCGCACGGTGCGACGCGATCGTCGCCGGGATCGACGGCGGCGGGCTTGACGACCTGCTGGGCCTGACCTTCGTCGGACGCGAGCGGCGCACGAAACGATGGCTAAGCTGGTCGCGGGCATGGGCGCACGAAATCGTTCTGGATCGGCGCAAGTCGCTGGCGCCGCAGTTGCGCGACCTGAACGCCGCCGGGGAACTGGTGATCTGCACCACGCCGAAACAGGACGTGACCGAACTGGTCGCGCTGCTGGAGCAGGTGAACGACGCCGGGCTGTTTCCCGAAAAGAACGCGGTAGGGCTGGACCCGATGGGCGTCGCCGCGCTGGTCGATGCCGCGATCGAGGCCGGGCTGACCGACGATCAGTTGTGCGCGGTGAGCCAGGGTTATCGCCTGAACGGCGCGATCAAGGGCGCCGAGCGCAAGCTGTTCGACGGCACGCTGGCCCATGCCGATCAGGGCCTGATGGACTGGTGCGTCAGCAACGCGCGCACGATCCTTAGCGGAAACGCGGTGCTGGTGACCAAGGCGGTCAGCGGCACCGGCAAGATCGACCCGCTGATGGCGCTGTTCAATGCGGTGCATCTGATGAGTTTGAATCCCGAGGGCGCGCGCCCTGGTATCGACAGTTATGTCGCCGCGCTGCTGGAGGCCGCAAAGTGAAAATATTAAGCCGGATCAAATCGGCATTCATGCGAAGCCTGTCGCTGACCAGTCCGGAGGGGTGGCCGGCGCAGTCGCGCATGACGGATGCCGGCGAGATGGTCAACGAAACTTCGGTGCTGGCGCTGTCGGCGGTCTGGGGCTGTACGAACCTGCTGGCCGGGACGATCGGGTCGCTGCCGCTGATGGTCTATCGCCGCGACGGCGACAATCGGCGGGTGGATCGCGCGCATCCGCTTTACCGGCTGTTGCATGACAGCCCGAACTATGACCAGACCGCGCTGGACTTCTGGGAATTCATCGCCAGCGCCATCGAACTGTGGGGCAACGGGTATGCGCGGATCGAGCGCGACGGCGCGCGGATTTCGTCGCTGCTGCCGATCCAGCCTTCGGCGATGTCGGTGCGGCGCCTGCCTTCGGGCGCGCTGGAATATCGCTGGAGCGAGGACGGGCGCCAGCAGTCCGGGACCGATGCCGATGTCCTGCACATTCGGGGATTCGGGGGGTCGGCCCTTGGCGGTCTGAGTACGCTGCAATATGGGCGCAACGCCTTCGGGCTGGCGCAGGCGGTCGACCGGTCGGCGGGCACCACGTTCCGCAACGGGCTGCGGCCTTCGGGCGTTCTGACGTTCCCGGAGTTCCTGTCGAGCGAAAACCGCGCGGCGATGGAAACGCTGCTGGTCGACAAGTATGCCGGCGCGATGCACAGCGGGCGCCCGATGATCCTTGAAGGCGGGACCAAGTGGACGCCGTTGCAGATCAATCCCGAGGACGCGCAGATGCTGGAAACCCGGCGTTTCGGCGTCGAGGAAATTTGCCGGTTCTTCGGGGTGCCGCCGCATATGGTCGGGCACACGGACAGCGCGACAAGCTGGGGAACCGGGCTGGAGCAACAGACACTGGCATTCCAGAAATTCACGCTGCGGCGGCGCCTGAAGCGGATCGAGCAGGCGCTGATGAAACAGCTTCTGACGCCGCAGGACCGCGCCGCCGGGGTGTTCATCGAATTCAGCCTTGACGGGCTGTTGCGCGGCGACAGCGCCGGGCGCGCGAACTTTTACCAGACGATGATCCAGATCGGCGGCCTGACGATCAACGAAGTGCGCGCAATGGAAAACCTGCCGCCGGTGCCGGGCGGCGAGGTGGTGCGCATTCAGGTGCAAAATCAACCGATAACGGGGGGAACGCCCGCATGAGCAGTCAAACGAAGGTCAGCGCGCCGGTGATGCAGATCAAGGCGCTGAAGGAAACCGGCGAATTCGAGGGTTACGGGTCGACCTTCGGCGGCGAACCGGATGCCTATGGCGACGTGATCGCGCCCGGCGCGTTCAAGGAAACGCTGGAGACGCACGGCGCGCGCGGCACCATGCCGAAAATGTACTGGCAGCACGATCCGCACCAGCCGATCGGGCGATGGCTGGAGGCGAGCGAGGACGACACCGGGCTTTTCATGACGGGGCGGCTGAACATGGCGGTGCAGCGGGCAAAGGAAGCCTATGCGCTGCTGAAGGACGGCGACATCGACGGGTTGTCGATCGGCTATCGCGTCAAGGCGTACAGCGTCGATCAGGATTCCGGCATCTGGACGCTGGAACGGCTGGACCTTCAGGAAGTGTCTGTCGTGTCGGCGCCGGCGAATGACGCGGCCACGGTGTCGAGCGTCAAGGCCGCGAAGGCGGCGCACGATCTTTTGGAACGTCTGAAGGCCGGGGACCGGCTGACGGAACGCGAATTTGAAACCGTACTCAAGGGGGCCTTGGGTTTTTCGAATTCGCAGGCGGAGCGTGCCGCGCGACTCCACCTGAACGGGCAGGGGGAACCTGCCGCAGCGGATGACGAAGTGCGCGCCTTTCTGGCCGCGCTGGTGGCCTGACCGGGCCGCGCAACATCACATTGAAACAGGAGTTCCCCAAGATGGCGGACAATCAAAAGACTGCGGCCGAACTGGCGGCCGAAATCAAAAGCGCGCACGAGCGTGCGATTGACGAAGTGAAGGCGATCGCCGTCGAGGCCATCGGCAAGGCCAAGGCCGGCGAGACGCTGGCGGCGGGCCTGAAGGAAAGCGCCGACGACGCGCTGGTCAAGATGAACGGGCTGACCGAACAGCTTGCCGCGCTGGAACAGAAGATGGCGCGCGGTGCGCCGGGCGAGTTCGAGCCGCGCAAGACGCTGGGCCAGCAGTTCACCGACCGCGAGGACGTGAAATCGTGGCTGGCCAGCGATCCGACGCGCGGCAAGGTGGACATGCAGGTCAAGGCGACGATCACCACGTCGACCGTTGACGCGGCCGGGTCGGTCGGCGGCGGGATCATCGCGAACACGGTGCCGGGTGTGCAGATGCTGCCGATGCGGCGGATGACCGTGCGCGACCTTCTGACGCCGGGCCAGATGGATTCGCTGTCGCTGGATTACATCCAGGAAACCGGGTTCACGAACAGCGCCGCGATCGTGGCCGAAGGCGCGGCGAAGCCGCAGTCGGACATTCAGATCGAGTTGGTGAGCACCAGCGCGAAAGTGATCGCGCATTCGGTCAAGGTCAGCCGGCAGGCGCTGAGCGACATGGCGCAACTGCGCAGCATCATCGACCAGCGCCTGATGTACGGTCTGGCCTATGCCGAGGAACTGCAACTGCTGAACGGCGGCGGCGGCGGATCGCTGACCGGTCTGACGACTGCCGCGACCGCCTATTCGGCGGCATTCACGCCGGCGTCGGCGTCGCCGATCGACCAGCTTCGGCTGGCAATGTTGCAGGCCGCGCTGGCGGAATATCCGGCAACTGCGTCGGTGCTGAATCCGATCGACTGGGCGCGGATCGAGCTGACCAAGGACGCCGAGGGCCGTTACGTCATCGGTAACCCGCAGGGCATGGCGGCGCCGACGCTGTGGGGCCTGCCGGTGGTGGCAACGCAGGCGATGACGGTCGACAAGTTCCTGACCGGCGCGTTCCAGATGGGCGCGCAGGTGTTCGACCGCTGGGCGGCGCGCGTGGAGGTCGGTTACGAAAACGACGACTTCACCAAGAACCTGGTGACCCTGCTGTGCGAGGAGCGGCTGGCGCTGGCGATCTATCGCCCGGAATCGTTCATCTATGGCGACTTCGGGTTCGTCGCCTGATCCGGCGGCGAGTGATCGCTGAAGGAAATGACGGGGCCGCCTTTCGGGGCGGCCCTGTTCGCAAGGAAACAGGGGATCGGCATGGATTACATCGTCAAGCGGCGCCAGTTCGACGGGCGCTGGTTTCAGCCCGGCGAGGTGCGCAGCGCTCATCCGGACGGTGTGGCGGCGCTGGTGCGATCCGGCGCGCTGGTGCCGGTGACGGACGCCGCGGGCGATGATGAAAAGGCCGCGCCCGAGGTGCAAAACAAGGCGCTGGAAGGCGCGCCCGCGAACAAAGCGCAGCGCCCGGCGCGTGCGGCCAAGGTGCGCGGATGACGCCGCTGCGGATGGCGCCGGTGCGGGTGACGCCGCCGGCAGAGGCGCCGGTGGCGCTGGCCGATGTGAAGCGGCATGTAAACGCCGACAGCTTCGTCGATGACGACGACAGCCTGCAAGGTTACCTTGACGCGGCGGTTGCCTATCTGGACGGGGCGGGCGGCGTTCTGGGCCGGTGTCTGGTGTCGCAGGATTGGGAACAGGGATATTCGGCATGGGCGCCTGCGCTGCGCCTGCCGTTTCCGGATGTGAGCGCGGTGGCGGTGACCTATTTCGACGCCGCCGGCGACGAACAGACTGTCGACCCTGGCGAATATGATCTGGTCAACAACGCCGCGGCGGGGTTCGTCCTGTTCCGGTCCGGGTTTGCGGCGCCGACGCTGGAGGACGGGCAGCCGTTCCCGGTGCGGGTGGTGCTGACCGCCGGGTTCGGCGCGGCGGCGGCGGTGCCGGCGGCGCTGAAGCAGGCGATCCGGTTGATGGTCGCGCAGTGGTATGACCGGCGCGCCGAGGGCGGCGCCGGTGCGCCGATGCCCTTCGGGGTGCCGGCGCTGATCGCGCCCTGGCGCGTGGGCGGGTTCTGATGGCGGCGCGGATCGACGCCGGCGCGCTGGTCGAGGCCGTGGTGTTCGACAGTCCGGTGCGCGTGGCGGATGGCCTTGGCGGTTTCGACCAGGGCTGGCAGGAACAGCACCGATGCCGCGCGCGGTTCGTTTTCAGCAAGGGCGGCGAGGCGATCGAGGCCGCGCGGCTGCAAGGCAAGTCGGTGTTCAAGCTGATGATCCGTCAGTGCGCCGCGGCGCGGTCGATCGCGCCGGACTGGCGCGTGCGCGATGAACGCCGGACGCTGGCCTATAACGTGCGCGAGGTCGACACGGTGACCGACCGGCTGTGGATTTATGTCTTGATCGAGGGCGGGGTGGCGGTGTGAAAATCGAAATCAGGGGCGATCGCGACGTGATCGAACTGCTGGAGGTGATCGCGCCGCGCGAGGCGGCATCGCTGGTGCGCGCCACGGTGCGCGCGGTGGCGGCAGAGGTTCGCGACGATGCGCGCGCGGCGGTGCCGGTCAAGTCGGGCACGCTGTCCAAGGCGATCATGGTGCGCGGGCGCCGCACGAAACGGGGTTTGATCCGCGCCGATGTCAGCGTGACGCGGGGCAAGGGCGCGCGCCATGATGCGTTTTACTGGCGGTTTCTGGAATACGGCACGGTTCACATTCCGGAGATGGCGATCTTTCGCCGCGCCGCCGAGGCGTTCCGGCCGAACCTTGTCCCGGTGTTCCGGGCGCAGTTCGGGCGCAAGCTGGAGGCGGTTCTGAAGCGCAAGGCCAAGACAAATGGCGTTTGAAACCGCGCTGCAAGCGGGGATTTACACGCGGCTGTCGGGCCTGCTGTCGGTGCCCGTTCATGACGATGTGCCGGCTGGCGACGCGGACGGGACCGGCGCGCCGTTTCCTTATGTGACGATCGGCGAGGACACGCTGGCGGGGTGGGACAGTTTCACCTCGGACGGCGCCGAGGCGACGATCACGATCCATGTCTGGTCGCGCGCGCGCGGGCGCAAGGAAGTGAAGCAGGTGCAGGGCGAGATTTACGACGCGCTGCACCGCCAGCCGGTGGCGATCGCCGGTTTCGATCTTGTAAGCTGCCTGTTCGAGCAGTCGGTGAGCATGCTGGACCCGGACGGGATCACCCGCCACGGCGTTCAGGTTTTTCGCGTGATCTTTGATCGCGACCGCCCATAGGCCCTTGGGCAAGGCTATCTAGCAGGAGTTGAGTCAATGCCGGCAGAAGCGGGTTACAAGCTGAAGGTTCTGAAAAACGGTTCGGTGATCGCCGGGCTGCGCGAGGTCACGGTGTCGGTGTCCGCCGAGTCGATCGACATTTCGGATGGCGAGGACTTGGGCGAGCGGCGCACGCTGCCGGGCCTGCACGCTTCGCGCACGATCGACTATAAGGTGTCGGGTGTCAGCAAGTATGCGCTGATCCGGAACCAGGCGTTGCAGGGTAATCTGCACCTTGACGACATCACGCTTGAGTTTCAGGACGGCGCGACGATCGAGGGGGATGTGTTCATCTCGAATTTCGAGTCGACCGGGAATTACAAGGGCGCGGTGGAATTCACCGCCACGTTCCAGGTCGAGGGTGATTTCGTTCACACTACGGCACTTCCGTAATGGCGGGGAATATCTTCGATCCGGTGACGATCGGCTGGCAGGGGCGTGAATATGTCGTCCCTGCCGAGCGGGTTCTGAAGCTGATCTATCACATGGAAATGGCGATCACCTTGGACGGCCGGCGGATGAATATTTTCGACCTGCTGGCCAACCCGCCTTTGTCGGCGCTGTCGATGGTTTATGGCGCCGCGCTGCGGTTCGCCGGTGCGGATGTCGCGGATGATGAGGTTTATGGCGCGCTGATCGCCAGCCTGGGCGATGACACGCCCGAGGCGGTGCGCATCCGCGACTGGTGCGAAGCGATTTCGGCGATCATCCTGCCGGAAAGTTCGTTCCGCAACCAGGACCCGGAAAAGCCCGGAAAAAAGGCGAAGGCGGCATAGTGCAGGCCCTTTATGCCGCCTGCATCGGGCAGGGGATGGACCCGGCGGGGTTCTGGGCCATGCCGCCGGGCGAGGTCTGGTGGTTTCTTGAGGCCAAGAATCCGAAAATGTTCATTTCGAAAACTGAGGAGGCGGAACTGGATTACCTGATTTCGCTGCTGGATGAGGATGTGCCCGACTGATGGCAAGCGTTGCTGATCTTTCCGTTCGCGTCGGCGCGGACATCTCGCCGCTACAGCGGGGGATGCGTGGCGCCGGTGCGTCGGTTGAAACGTTTTCCGCCAAGGTGTCGCGCAATGCGGCGGTGATGCGCAACGGGGCGCTGGCGATCGCGGCGGCCGGCGCGGCGGCGGCGGCGCTGATGCAGCGGTCGCTGGCTGTAGCGGACAGCATCGACAAGGCCGCGGGCGCCGCGAACATCGGCGCCGAGCGGTTGCAGACGCTGCGGTTCGCCGCCGAGCAGTCGGGAATTTCCGCCGAAAAGATGGACGGCGCGCTGGCGAAATTCAACGTCACGCTTGGGCGGATGCAGGCGGGCATGGAAAGCTCGACCGGCGGCGTCGCGCAGTCTTTCGAGCGGCTGGGCCTGAGCGCCGAAAAGATGGCCGAATCCGGGCTGACGACCGAACAGGCGTTCGATCAGGTGATCGGGCGGCTGGCCGATGTCAGCGACGGCGCGGAACAGGCCGCGATCGCGGCGCAACTGTTCGGCAAGGCCGCCGGGCCGGATATGCGCAACCTGCTGGTGCAGGGGGCCGCCGGGGTCGAGGCGCTGGAGGATGCGGCGCGCGGCGCGGGCAACGTGATCGACGAGGCGCTGGTCAAGCGCGGCGTGGAAATCGCCGACAAGTGGGCGTCGGTCATGGCGTCGATGACGGGGTACACCCATCAATTCGCCTTGCAGGCGGCGACGATGATCGACAACGCCTTCGGTTTCACAGAATCCGGGCGGATCGAAATGATCCGCGGGCAGATCGACAAGGAAGTGCTGGCTTACGAGGAACAGCAGGACCGGTTGATCGACGCGCAGCGCAACCTGTCATCGGTGGACACCGGCGTCGAGCGCACCGACCTGCCGGACATGATGAAGAACCAGATGGTGGCCGATCTTCAGCGCCGCGTCGCAGATGAACGCGCGGGGGTTTCGGCGGTCGAGGACGAACTGAACGTCCTGAACCAGCAGTTGCTGGACATCGACCGCGCCAAGACGGAGCGCGAAAACCGGCTGGCCGCGGTGCTGAACGGGCGCCGCCAGATCAGCGGCGGCGGCCTGCCAGGCGCCGGCGGCGCGGTTGACGTGGACGCCGATCCGGTCACGCCCTATTCGGAACTGGCGGACAAGCTGCGCCCGCGCTTGCAGGTTCTGGAGGAATCGCAGGCCGCCGAGCGCGAGGTGCTGAAGAACGCCCGCACGGCGATGGAAATCGACGAACAGACTTTCCAGCAGAACATGACCGCGCTGACCGCCAAGCACGCGGAGGAACGCCGCGCGCTGGAATCCGGCGGCGGCGGTGGCGGTGCGGATGGCGCGGACCCGGAGTTCGAGCGGCTGGCGACGCGCTGGAAAACCAAGATGCAGATCCTTGAAGAACAGCAGGCCGAGGAAATGGCAATTCTTGCCAATGCGCGCGAGGCCGGGCTGCTGGCAGAAGAAGAATATCAAGTCCGGCTGACGCAGTTGCAGCAGGAACACGCGGACGCGCGGCGCCAGATCGCGCGCCTTGAAGCGCAGGCGCGGGTCGACACGGTTCTGGGGGCCGGCGCCGAGGTGCTGAACGCGCTAGGGAGTTTCAATTCGCGCGCGCTGAAGGCGGCGAAGATCGCCGGTGCGGCGCAGGCGCTGGTGAGCACGCTGCAAGGATCGGCCGAGGCGTTGAAGCTGCCGTTCCCGGCGAATCTGGCGGCGCAGGCGGCTGTCATGGCGAAGGGTTTGGGTTTGGTGGCCGCGATCAAGGGCGTCAGTTCGGGCGGCGGTGGCGCGGTCAGTGGCGGCGGCGGGTCGGCGGCGGGCCTGCCGGCTGCGGCGCCGCCACCGTTGCAGGTGCGGTTCCCGTCGATTCCTTCGTCTGATTTCGTGACCTGGGGTTCGGTGACCAGCATGTTCGACCAGTTGCAGCAACAGGCCGGCGACAGGCGCATTCAATATACATGGGGGGCGACGGCGTGATCGTCACCGATAGCGTTCTGGCCGCCACGCTGGCGGCGGCGGGCACGCAGAACAATCCGTTTCTGGCGCACTGCAACATCGGCGCAACCGGCACCGTCGCGACGGGCGTCGGGACCGAACTGTCGGCGGCGGTCAACGCGGTTTCGGGCGGCACCTATAACTTTTGGGCCTGCACGCCGAACCTTTCCGACCTTGCTACGCTGAATTTTTCGTTCGCGTCGGCCAAGACAATCAATTTTATCGGGATCGCGGCGCATAATCTTGGCAGCATCGGCGCGGTGGTCCGGGTGCGGTACAGCCTTGATGCCGGCGCGACCTATATCAACCTTGCGGGCGGCGACATCACGCCATTGGACGACGCCGCCATCGGCGTGCGGTTCCCGGCGGTCAGCGCGACGCACTGGCAGATCAGGGCGGTAGTGGCCAGCGGCGAGGACGTGGTGATCGGGGTGGCGCTGCTGTCGACGGTGCTGGACCTGCCGTCGCGGATTTATCAGGGATACACGCCGCCGATCACGCAGACGCGGGTGGAGTTGCTTTCGAACCTTTCCGAAGGCGGGCATATTCTGGGCACGTCCTATGTCCGGCGCGGGTCGCAGATCAGCGCGGCGTTGAAGTACCTGCCGGCGGCTTTCGTGCGCGGGACGGAATGGATCAATTTCCAGCGCGCGTTCAACCAGGGGCGCCCGATCTTCTGGGCGTGGCGGCCGGGCAAGTATGGCGACATCTTTTACGGCGTGCGGGGCGGCAACGAGTTGGTGCCGACGAATTCGGGGCCGCTGGACCTGATGTCAGCGACGCTGGACATGGCAGTTTACGATGACGTTTGAGCGCGAACTGGTCCAGATTCTGGAACTGGATTTCGATTTCTGTACGCGCACCTATGGCGCCGCGCCCTGCACCGCCAGCCTGTCGGCCAGCACGCCGCGCAAGTGTTTCAACATGGCCGCCGGGTGCCAGGACATCGCCAATTTCGACAAGGGCACCAAGACGCTGCGCTATGCGCGCAGCCAGAACGGTTTGCCCAAGGGCACGCTGATCTATCCGGCGTTGAAGTCGGTCAGCACCAGCCCGATCGAGATCAACATGGGCGGGCTGGATCGCCGAACCGGGCCGCTGGGCAAGGCGGCGCGCGTGACGGTCATGTTGCAGGATTTCAGCGACAACGATGTCGGGCTTGATCCTTACGCGCTGGAGCGGCGCAGCGGCGCGGCGCAGACCGGGCCGGGGTACAATCCCGAGGAATTCGGCACGCATTTCGGGCGGCTGCGGGCGCGGTGCCCGTATTTCCTGGGCCGCGCCGCGCGGGTGCGCGAAGGCTATGCCGGGCAGGACATCGCCGCGATGCCGGCGCTGCATTTCATCGTCACCGAATGGGATGGGCCGGACCATTCCGGCGCGGTGCGGATCACCTTGCAGGATGTGCTGGATCAGGCGCGCGGCGAAAAGGCGGTCTGCCCGGCGCTGTCGCAGGGCAAGCTGGACCGCGACATCGCGGCGGGCGGTGCTGCCGCCTTCACGCTGGTGCCGGAAACGATCGGCGACACCTATCCCGCCGAGGGCCGCGCCAGCATCGGTTCGGAAATCGTGCGGTTCACCCGCAGCGGCGACGCGGTGACGATATTCGAGCGCGCGGTGGATGGGTCGGTCGCGGCCAGCCATGCCGCCGACGATCTGTTTCAACTGTGCTGGAGGTGCGAGGATGCGCCGATCGGCGATGTCGCGCGCAAACTGATGGTGGATTATGCGGGCATCGCCGACAGCAGGATTCCGGACGCGCAATGGGCGGCGGAATCGGACTGGATGGTCGGGTTCCACCTGACCCGCACGATACCGAAGCCGGTGTCGGTGATGGCGCTGCTGAACGAACTGGCGCAGTTGAATGTTACATGGTGGCACGATCCGCTGGCCGACGAGGTGCGCATGGGCGCCAACCGGCCGCTGGCGCCGGGCGAGGCCGCGCCGTCGATCACCGACGAATTCGACATCCTTGCCGGGACGCTGCGGCGCGAGGACTTGCAGGACCAGCGCCTGACGCAGATCATGTTCTTTCACGGCGTGATCAATTCGGCGGACAGCCCGACCGACACGAAGAACTATCGCCGCGCCACCGGCGACATCAACGATGGCGGCGCCGCGCTGCGGCACAATCAGGACCGGCTGTTCCAGGTGCATTGCCCTTGGCTGGGCGGCGGCAATGACAACGTGGCAAGCGCGGTGGTGGATCGTCTGTCGAACCGGTTCGAGGACATTCCGGTGCGCCTGACCTTCGAACTGGACGCCGCGCGCGCCGCCGATCTGAATATCGGCGATCTGGTCACGATCACCACGCGCGCGGTGCAGGACGACATCGGCGCGCCGCTGCCGGTGCAGATGCAGATCACGTTCATGGAACACGCAAAGCCGGGCCATTCGGTCAAGATGGCCGCGCAAAGCCACGGTTTCGGCGGGCGGTTTTCCTATTTCCTGAGCGGCCCGGCGCCGGATTACGACGCCGCCAGCGACGCGGACCGCGCCTTCGGCTGTTACCTGATCGACGGCGCGGACGATGCCTTCGACGATGGCACGCCGCCTTATTCATTCTTCTGAGGAAACCGGATGGCAAGTTTCGACCTGTCGCTGCTGAGCGACGCGCTGCTGGCGCATAAAAAGCCTTTCACGTTGCAACAGGCGCGCGCGATCCGCGACATCGCCATCGCCATCGCCGAGGGCGCACCGGGCGCGACGCGCGTCGCCGCGCGGATGGCGGCGGGGGCCGCGCCGTTCACGGCGACGGATGTGGACGATTACGGCGGACTGGTGGCTGACATCGCGTTTTACAATTCGACCGGCACCGACCAGCAGTTGCTGGTCGCGGTCAGCGACGACACCACGACTTTCGGCGCGACGACCCTGATCGGGCTGGTGCCGGGCAGCGCGAGCGGCATGGCGCGGGTGTTCCTTGATTTCGCCAGCGGTCAGATGATCGGCGTGGTGCATCGCACCGGCGGCCATTCGCTTGTCAACGTGGCCGTGACCGGGCTAACGAGTGACGCGCGGTCGATCCGGTTCACCGTCAGCGGCGCGATGACGGCAAGCGCGCTGGTGCATCTGAACGGGGGCGCGGCGGCGTCATGACGATGGTGACGCAGTGGCATGTCGGCGCCGATGTCGTGGCGACGGTGACGATCGAGGCGGAATCGGAGGACGGTTTTACCGCGTTCGGCGATGCAGCGATGACCTTTGCGGACGTGATCCGGGTGGTGCACTGGACCTTTACCGCGACCGATGGCGACGAAATCGAAACCGAAAGCGGTTCGGTCGAGATACCGCTGCCGACCAGCGTCAAAAACTATACCGACCTTGACGCCATCGCGGCGCTGCCCGAGGTCGAGCGCCGCGCCACCGTGCTGTCATGGGCAGAAATGATCCAGCCGGGCCTTGTGCCTGCGGTCGAGGCGCGCGTGGTGGCGCGCCTGTCCGCGCGGCTGGCCGAACCGGCGGTCAGCGCCGTCATCATCCTGTGACGCCACCGGCGCCGGCTGGCGCCAGGCCGCGAAAACAAGGCGCGAAACATGGCTGAGATATTGACCGACGAACAACTCCAGCGGCTGCGCGCGCTGCTGGAGCATGAAGGATTGACCGCGTTCCTGCCCTACGCCGAACAGGCGGCGGCAGAGGCCCGGATTTCAGCGGCCAGGAGGCTTGTGTGGCAGAGTTATCGTCAAATGATCATCGCGACGGCGGCGCTGATCGTGGCGCTGATCACGCTTTGGGACAAGGCGCGCGACGCACTGCGCGCGGCGATCGTCTGGGCGGGCGGGCCTTGATGGGGCTGCGGGAGCGGGTCGAGGTCATAAGCTGGCTGGTGATCCTGATCGGCGCGCTGATCTGGTTGCCGGGCTTGTGGCATGACTTGCAGGTGCGGCGCGCGATCGCGGCCTTCGATGTGAACGAGTGGTTCGTGGTGCGGTCGGTTTCGGTGGGCGACGCGGTGCAGGGCGATCCGGTTTCGATGACGGTCGACAGGTCGATCCTGCGGGAATTCCGCGCGACCTACACGGTCGAGGTGCGGACCTTTCCGGGGCGCGCGGTGCAGTGCGTCGCTTCCGACACGCTGAACTATCACCCGGAAAACCAGTTGCCGCCGGTGGTCACGCTGGAATGGTGGGCGAATGACGGCGAATGCGCCGGCGCGAAGCTGCCGCCGGGCGATTACATCGTGCTAACCGACTGGCGCATCGCCGCGCCGATCGAGGGGATGGCCGATCCGGTGGTGCATTCGGAAAGCAATATTTTCACGGTTTCGCCGGTGTCGCCGGAGGCCGCGGCGAAGGCGATCGGGCGGCAGGAACAGCTTGTGCAAGAGGTGCGCCAGCTTCGAATCGAGGTGCAACAGTTGCGCCAGAACATCGGCGAAGGGGGCTAAGGCATGGAATTCAACGGCGCCGCGCGGCGGCTGGACGACATCGACCTGCCGCGCCTTGGCGCGCTGATCGGCGTGGGCGAGGATGAACTGCACGCGGTGATGGACGTGGAATCGCGCGGGTCCGGGTTCGACAGCCGGGGCCGGCCTGCGATGCTGTTCGAGCCGCATGTGTTTTACCGCCTGTTGCGCGGCACCGAACGCGATGCCGCTGTCGCGCTTGGGCTGGCGCGGCGCGAGTGGCGGCGCGACTATCCGCCGGACAGCTATCCGCGCCTGATCCGCGCGATGGAAATCAACGCCGAGCAGGCGCTGCGCAGTGCGTCCTGGGGCCTGTTCCAGATCATGGGGTTCAACGCCGAGGCGTGCGGATATGCCAGCGCGCGCGCGATGGTCGAGGCGTTTTGCGACGACGAAGAAACCCACCTGCAAGCGGTGGTCGCCTTCCTGCACACGATGGAACTGGACGACGATCTGCGCCGGCACGATTGGGCCGGGTTCGCGCGCGGCTACAACGGGCCGCGCTATGCCGAAAACCAGTACGACAAGAAACTGGCGCGCGCCTTCGCGAAGTGGAAGGCGATTCCGGACACGCCGTGGAAGCGCGGCACCGTGATCGCCACGGTGCGCGGCGAACCGGTGGCGGTGCCTGCGGCGGACGCGCATCCGAAGGCGCCCGACCCGGATCCGGAGGTGGCGCCGCGACCGGTTCCCGTGGCGGTGGCGCTGGCCGCGATGCTGGCCGCGACCGGCGGCGCGCTGGTCGCCTTCGCCTGCAAGGTGCCGGTCCTGAATTCCCTGATTTCATCCTGTGGAGGCTGACATGACCGAACTGCAACCGATTATCCGCATCGTCCTGCGCTATGCCATCGGCGCCCTGATCGTCAACGGGTCG
>Ga0213861_10002501_pt1 | contig 15716 bp, 6 predicted proteins | sample PICome_4_FD_160110 | JGI IMG/M metagenome (GOLD analysis project Ga0213861, IMG submission 160110) | Coastal seawater microbial communities near Pivers Island, North Carolina, United States - PICO131 | ecosystem: Environmental > Aquatic > Marine > Coastal | place: USA: North Carolina | collected... | reverse complement strand
CAGGTCGGGGCCGGTGCGCTTGCTTCCCCACAGGAAAGGACGGTCGTAGATGAACTCCCCCGATTTTGAATATTCGCCGTAGCGCTCGGTTTCACTCCGGAAAGGGCGTATCATTTGGGAGTGGCAGCCGAGGCAGCCTTCCCGAATGTAAAGGTCCCGACCCTCTAATTCCAGTGCCGTATAGGGTTGTACGGAAGCTATTTTGGGCACATTGCTATCGATGGTCATCATTGGGAAAACTTCGACCAATCCGCCAATCAATACCGCAATCGTGGCGGCAATCAGCAACTGAATGGGGCGGCGTTCAATCCAACGGTGCCAGTATTCGCCTTTGTGGCCGTTGGTAAAAGCTACCTCCCGGCCTGGGGCCTGCACTTCTTCGTCTCCGATGAAGCTACCGGCACGAGCGGTTTTAACAAGGTTGTAGATCATCACGAAAACACCGGACAAGTAGATGGTTCCGCCGATTGCCCGCAACAGGTACATGGGTAAAATCTGGGTTACCGTTTCCAGGAAGTTCCCGTATTTCAGGATGCCTTCGGGTAAAAACTCCTTCCACGTCAAGCTCTGGGTCCAACCCGCCCAGTAGAGGGGAATGGCGTAAAAAAGAATCCCAAGGGTACCGATCCAGAAGTGGGTGTTTGCCAGTTTGGTGGAATAGATCTTGGCACCATACAGCCGGGGAATCAACCAGTAAAGCATCCCGAAAGTGAGCATACCATTCCAACCCAAAGTGCCGATGTGTACGTGACCAATGGTCCAGTCGGTATAATGGCTGATGGCATTGACACTCTTAATCGACATCAGTGGTCCTTCCAGCGTAGCCATACCGTAGGCCGTAATCGCTACGACCATAAATTTCAGCACCGGATCGGTACGAACGCGGTCCCAGGCACCACGCAACGTCAGCAGGCCGTTCAACATCCCGCCCCAACTGGGGGCGATCAACATCAGGCTGAAGACCATGCCCAGCGATTGGGCCCAATCGGGTAGCGACGTGTATAACAAGTGGTGAGGGCCCGCCCAGATATAAATGAAGATCAGGGCCCAAAAGTGGATGATCGACAAGCGGTAGGAATAAACCGGCCGGTTGGCTGCCTTGGGCACAAAGTAGTACATCAGCCCCAGGTAGGGGGTGGTGAGGAAAAATGCCACGGCGTTGTGCCCGTACCACCACTGCACCAGTGCGTCCTGTACCCCGGCAAAAACCGGGTAGCTTTTCCACATGCTTACCGGCAGTTCCAGGTTGTTACCAATGTGCAGCACGGTAACGGTAACCCAGGTCGCGATAAAAAACCAAATCGCTACGTAGAGGTGTTGCTCGCGGCGCTTGAGGATGGTACCAAACATATTGATCCCAAAAATAACCCAGATCGCCGCTATGGCAATATCGATAGGCCATTCCAGTTCGGCGTATTCGTGGGAACTGGTAATCCCGAGTGGCAGGGTAATGGCAGCGGCTACAATAATCGCCTGCCAGCCCCAGAAATGGATCGTACTCAGCACATTGCTATACATCCGCGCTTTCAGTAAGCGCTGGAGGGAATAATAGACCCCCATGAAAATACCATTGCCAACGAACGCGAAAATGGCCGCGTTGGTGTGCAACGGCCGGATGCGCCCAAAGGTAGTTGGGGCAAACCCCAAATTAGCCGCCGGCCAGTACAACTCTATTGCTGCCCAAAGACCGACCAACATCCCTACCACGCCCCAAATGACCGTCATAATGGCAAAATTCTTTACCGTACGATTGTCATAGCTGAAGGTTTCTAAATTCGACATACTACTAATTTTTTCCAGAAATTGCTGGTTTTAAGTTGATTATTTCTTTTTCTTTTCATCGTCAAAAAGCATCCGTACCGATGGCGTGTATTCATCATCGTACTGCCCCGAACGCACCGCCCAAAAAAAGGCAATTAAAAAACCGACAGCAATCATAAGGCTGAGTAGGATGAGCAGGAAAATTACTTTCATAATTGCTGGTTTAGGGCTGCAAGATAGAAGTAGGAGGTAGCCTGCTACATGAAATTAATCGGCCCCTTGGGTGACTTTTGTCACCGGGAGAGATGCTGGATTAGCAGCCTTCACAGCGCTGAAACCAGCACGAAAAAAGTAGCTGCTTCCCAGTACCCCAAAAACGGCAATCGTAATGGAACTCAAGGGCATTAAAATAGCCGCAATCAAAGGAGACAAAAGCCCTTGAACGGCAAAACTCAAACCGATGACATTGTAGATAAAAGCAAGCACAAAAGCCCCGTACACCAGGTGGATGCTCCGTTGCCCGTAATGCATGATGCTGCTCAAATTGGCAAACTGCTTGCTGCCCAGGATGATATCACAGGCGGGCGTGAAGTTATTGACGTCCTCCGTCACGACCAGACCTACTTCGCTTTGCTGTAATGCGCCAGAATCATTCAGGCCATCACCAACCATCAAGACCTTTTTGCCTTGTGACTGGAGTTTTTTTATGAACGCCAGCTTATCGTGCGGGCTCTGCTGAAAGTGGAGATGATCCTCCGGGAAGAAAGCTGCCAGTTGTTTCTGCGAGGCATCGTTGTCACCCGACAAGAGGTAAAGCTCATACTTTTGGGACCATTCCTGTAGAATGGCTGCTACTCCCTCGCGAAACTGGTGTTTTATGGCAAAAGGACCGATGATTTCCTCCCCGATTTTGGCCCAGGTTCCCGGCTCGGTGCGCGCTAAACCCAGAAAGGAAGCCGAACCCAAGGCAACCAACTCGCCGTCGACAACAGCCTTGATACCACGCCCTGCAAGCTCCTCAAAGCCCAGCACTTCCAAGCGCTTGACGGAAGGCCACAAACTCGTCAGCAATCGGCTGATGGGGTGTGCCGACTGGCTCGCCAGCGATTTAATGACAGACTTATTCCTTGCGGAAATAGACGAAGGAACGACAAGCTGCTCCTTTCCAGCGCCCGAAGTGAGGGTGCCCGTTTTGTCAAAGACAATGGCATCCACGTCGTACAGTGACTCTAGCACACCGGTGTTCTTGAGGTAAACTTCATTTTTTCCCAACAAGCGCAGCGCATTTCCCAGCGTAAAAGGCACCGACAAGGCCAGGGCGCAAGGGCAGGCAATGATCAGCACTGCCGTGAAGGCGTGCAAAGCAATACGATGGTCGATGGGCCACCAGTAGGCAATGGTCAGCAAAGCAATCAGTAAAACGGTCGGAGTAAAGTACTTTCCAATCTTTTCCAGGAGCTGACTACTGCCGGGGACATAAGCCTTCTGGAAAGCTTCATCGTTCCAAAGTTGGGTAAGATAACTTTGCGACACCGCCTTTTCCAGCAGTACCGTAATTTCGCCTCCGGTCTGTCTGCCTCCCGCAAAAAGTCGTTCCCCTGGTTGGCGACGAACAGGGTCGGCTTCTCCCGTCACGAAACTATAATCCAGGCGGGCTTCGCCGGAGAGCAACACGCCGTCAGCGGGCAAAAGGCCGTTATTCGTTATCCTGATTTCGTCACCGATAGCCAATTGGTCAAGTGTGATGCTTGCCCATCCTTCTGCTTGCTTGCGCATCACTGCGATGGGGAAATAACTTTGGTAATTGCGCTCAAAAGAAAGGTGGTGATAAGTCCGTTGTTGGAACCAACGCCCAATCAGCAGGAAAAACACCAAGCCAGCCAGGCTATCCAGGTAGCCCGGGCCTATTTCGCTGATGATCTCAAAAACGGAACGAAAAAACAAGACCACAATCCCCAGCGTGATGGGCACATCAATATTGAGCTGCCCCTGGCGCAAGCTGTTCCAGGCAGATTGCCCGTACGACTTTACACTAAACAAGAGCACGGGAAGCACCAGCAGTATGTTTAGATAACCAAACCAACGCTGAAAAGCCAGCTCCTTGAGGCCGAGGTATTCCGGAAAACTCAATAGCATGATATTGCCAAAAGCGAAGCCAGCCACCCCCAATTGATAAGCAAAAGTCCGGTCGATCACCGGTGCTTTCGGCGCATTTAGCTTATCCATCTGTAACCGTGGGGCGTACCCTATCCGGGAAAGCAACTCGACCAATTGCCGGAGGCTGATTTCCTGAGGATCAATTTGCAAGTGGGCCTCCTGGGTCATGAAATTGACCTGGCTCTTGAGTACACCTTCATCCAGGCGATACAAGTTTTCCAGCAACCAAATACAAGAAGTACAGTGAATCTGCGGTAAATGGAAGGTGACTTTTAACCGGTTTTCGTCTTGGTAGTCACAAATCTTTGCTATTGCCGCAGCTTCATCCAGCCAGGCATAATCCTCTCTGGCGCGGGTGCGCAAGGTTTTACCGGGCGTAGCTTCCAGGCGATAGAAAGTATCCAACTGGTTTTCAGAGAGCAGCTCGTAGACGGTTTTACAGCCTACACAACAAAAGTTTTTATCACCGAGCTGAATGAGCTCCTCTTCACAAGGCTCTCCGCAATGGTAGCAGCCCTTGCTATCCAATGTGTTGGTGCTTTGGTCTTCCGCAGTATGATCAAGGAGGATGGGCATTTGTTAGTTTGACTGTTGGTTAGTTTGGTTGTTTTAGTGTTGATGGTTTGATTGTTTAGGGCAACCTTTACACTTTTGGCATAGCCATGCCACATAGTAATCCCTACGGGGCCTTCGGCATACACCCTTACACTTATCCAACCTTATAAACCTAGCTGAAAATGAAATCGCTGAACGATGATGGCTCAAAAGTAATGGGGAGATGAATGTCCGCGTGTGCCTTAAATCACAACAGGGAGTGACTTTTGTCACCGTTCTCTTTTTCGTGCTTAGGCTACTTTTGCCAGCAGCAAAACAATCCTTATTATGGGTCTCCAGCTCTTAGACAAATACAACATTCCTGCGCCACGCTATACCAGCTACCCAACGGTGCCCAACTGGACGGAACCGGGACCTGCACCAAAAGACTGGTTAAATAGCATACGGGTAGCCTATCAAGAGCAGGGTGTGGTTAACCTCTACATTCATCTCCCCTACTGTGAGCAGCTCTGTACCTACTGTGGCTGCAACAAGCGAATCACGAAAAACCACGCGGTGGAACGCCCTTACTTGGATAGCGTGCTCGAAGAATGGAGCATGTACGTGACAGCATTAGGAGAAAAACCCGTCATTCAGGAATTACACCTCGGAGGGGGCACGCCTACCTTTTTTGCTCCCGAAAATCTCGATTACCTCCTGCGAGGTATTTTTGCCGAAGCAAGCATTGCTCCAGAGCACCATTTCAGCTTCGAAGCACATCCCAATAGCACGACCAAAGCACATCTGGAAACTTTGTATCAACACGGCTTTGACCGGATCAGCATTGGCGTTCAGGATTTTGGGCAAGATATCATGGTGCTCATCAACCGCCGGCAATCTACGGAAGAGATTTACCGCGTGGTAGCGGATAGCCGTGCCATTGGGTATACTTCCATCAACTTTGACCTGATTTTTGGCTTGCCAAAGCAGTCAATTCAACATATCCTCACGAATATTGAACACCTTCAGGAGTTGAAACCGGAGCGGATCGCTTTCTACAGTTATGCGCACGTCCCCTGGAAAAGCCCTAGTCAACGTGCTTACGACGAAAATGACCTTCCCCGCGGCGCAGCCAAGCGAGAGCTTTACGAAACGGGAAAGCGTTTTTTATTGGAGATGGGCTACGAAGAGATTGGCTTTGACCATTTTGCCCTGCCAGGAGATGAATTGCTGACCGCTTTTCAGGAACAGCGTTTACACCGGAATTTCATGGGCTATACGGCGCACGATACCCGGCTGAATATTGCCCTAGGCGTATCAGGCATTAGCGACAGCTGGTCGGCTTTCGCCCAAAACGAAAAGAAAATCGAAACCTACCGGGAGCGCATTGCCGCCGGTGAACTTCCGATTATCAAAGGCTATTCCCTGAATAAGGAAGAACAAATCATCCGTCGACACATTCTGAATATCATGTGCACCGAAACGACCTCCTGGTCTGATCCGGCCTTGCAATGCCAAGACTTGTACCATGGAATCGAAAGACTAGCGGAAATGGTGGAGGATGGGCTGTTGGTCATCGAAGGCCAACAGCTAAAGGTTACTCCCGCCGGACGCCCCTATTTGCGCAACATCTGCCTGGCTTTTGATCAGCATTACTGGAAAGCAGCAGTAGGCAAAGGGCAGTTTAGTGAAGTGGTGTAATTTTTGAAAATTATCGGCAAGATTCCTTCCAAGGGCTTGTTTCACTCGACCACCAACTTCTTCGTCACCTGCCCCGCTTCATTACTCAATTCTATCCAGTAGACACCCGCAGGCCAGGTGCTTAAGTCGATAAGCTCTCGCTGTATTTGCGCCGTGCTATCGAGTGTTTTTTGGAGCATGATTTGCCCTTGAGCGTTGATGGCTTTCAGGTGGGTTTGGCCGTTTAGGCCGCCGTATTCTAGGGTGGTGGTTGTGGTAGTGGGGTTGGGGTAGATGCTTAATTCAATAGAAAAAAGGTCATCCGTACTGGTACTCATCATAAAGTCTTCCTCCGTTAATTCGATGACCAGATAGCGGGTAAACATATTATTGAGAACGGTGCTATTTGGAAACAAACTATGTAAGTCAAAACCCAGCAGGTATCTGCCCGGCCCGGGGGGATTACGCCAACGAAAAGCTCCTGTCTCAGTATTTAACTGCAAATCTTCCAGAGGCGCTGGATATTCGTACCAGCCTTGATCACGCCAAAAGAGAAGTTCAACAGAGAAGCCAAAAGCAACACTACCGTCACCATCCGGATCGGTGCCCGAGAGTTGGAAGACTAAATCCCCAGCTTCATCGATAGCGTAGTCAAAAAGGAAATCATCCCAAGTAGCAAAAGTAGTATCGAATGGGGGTATGCTTGATCTGCTATTACTGTAGTAAGTCCAGAGGGGAATGGCAAGACTATTAATGTCACCACCACGGAAGTCTTGGGCGGATAATAGGAGTCCGCAGAAAAAGAAAACGCTGATGAAGAAAATGTTTATCAGGGGCTTTTTCATCGGGTCAATATGACTTTTTGGTAAAAAAAGGCATCACTCCACCACCAACTTCTTCGTCACCTGCCCCGCTTCATTGCTCAGTTCGATCCAGTACACTCCCGCAGGCCAAGTGCTCACGTCAATAATTTCTCGTTGTAATTGCGCCGCGCTATTTAGCGTTTTTTGGAGCATAACTTGCCCCTGAGCGTTGATGACTTTCAGGTGGATTTCGCCGTTGAGGCCGCCGTATTCGAGGGTGGTGGATGTGGTAGCGGGGTTGGGGTAGATGCTTAATATCTTATCTATTTCGATTGCTGGCACTGTTGTAACGAGGCTCGCCGAATCGACGATAATCATAAAAGCTTTGGTGATGGTGGATACTAGTATTAACGGCTCTTGGTACAGAGGATTATCAGTATATTTCAACTCTCTCACTTTGCCGGCTACGGCGTACTTTCCAGGTTCAAGAGGATACTCCCAGTACATGATTCCTCCTTCAACGTATAGCTCCTCAATGGGAGCAGGCGGGGTATAGCCCACTACTGGAAATTCCCCACGAGAAAAAGTCAGCAGATCAATCTCTGGTGGCATTTGGTACATCAACATATTTTCATCCCATTCTATACCCGTATAAGTTGTGGGAGTGAGATACTCCATTCTGGGGCCGAAGTTTTCCATGATGCCAAGATGAGGGCTGTATTCCTCAGAATAGACGTAAAATGAATCAGTCAGGACAAAATTCGTATCCATAGTATAATCGACGTTGGCAAAGTCATCGATCACCATGCCCGCGTGCAGTTTCAGCTCAACGTATTGGGCGGTATCCACGTCGTAGTAGTGTTCGGTAAAATAAAGATCCAAAATATACCCTCCTCCCGCGTTTAGGGTGCTGTAGCGCGGAACAGTATCCACGTGCCCATCACCCCAATCGAATAGAATATGATCTACGGGCGGCTCCGAGCGACACACCTGGATTCTCATCTGCAATCTTTGCGAAGTAGGGTAGAAATATCTCTTCTCAATTTCTGCTCCGCAGACATTTTGGGCAAAAAAAACACTATTAACCTTGAGAAATATTCCAACCAATAGCATAACCTTTAAATACTTCATGCTTGAGAATTTATTGAACTTTAATGATTTGACCAGCGTACTTTCCTAGCTTATAATAATATAGACCAGCGGGAAGATTGCTTAGATCAAACTCAATTCGGTCGTTCGCTGAAAGTATTAAAGTGCGGGGCATAACAAGCTCCCCTAAGCCATTGAAAATAGAAAAATTCATTTCCTCAAAAACTGTAAAATAATTAGATGGAATTTGTAATATAACTCTTCCTGTGGTTGGATTTGGAAACAGCTTTAGTTCATTAGAAATTACTGGCTCACGACTATTCGTAATCGTCTCGTCAAAACACAGCTCGGCTATAAACCCATCTACTGATCCGGCCAAATTTTCTTGCATATAAGCACCGCTAGGGAAGCTGACAGGGAAATTGTTTACACTTGAAGTGTTTCCAACTAAAAACAGAGTTCTACTGGATGGTATGTAGACTGCATCGGTACCTCCGTCTTTACCATCTCCACCGAAGAAGCTGGCGTAAGACAAGGTTCTGTCCGTACCCAATACCGCAATATAAGCGTCTTGACCACCATTGTTTGTTGACTGATCAAACTCTACTGAACTTACGCCGGGAGGCGGACAATAAGGAAAATCTCCGGAAGCAGGCGGCTCGCAATCGGGAACTGATACGGGATCACACGACGTCAGGCCAGTAATGATTAGTTCTCCAACGGAAGTATAGTGTACAGTGCTTTCGTCGCTGTAGAATACATTATCGCCGGTACAACCAAAGGCGGTGATCCTATCTATCACTCTATCGACGAATATCATAACAAAATCAGCTTCTTCATTTGTTGTCTGAAGATATCCGGTAGTCGCAGGATTCGTAGGAAAACTACCAAAATTTTCCGTAGCACCAACGATAGCGATTTCAGTAGGATTGGCAGGGTTGATAGCTAGCTTGGAATGAGAGTAATAAGGCTGGTTCTCAGATTCATTTCCACCTATAAATGTAGTCCATAGTAACTGATTAGCACCATCAAATTCTCCAATGAATGCGTCTGACTGATTAGGGTCATTTCCGCCATTGTTGAAAGGGAACTGGGTGTCGGTAGTGCTCGTTTTGTAATTAGGAAAACCTGATTGCTGAGCGGATGGAGGGGTGTTAAGCGTAGGATTGTAAAAAGCATTGGGTGTTGAACCGTAGATATAAAAACCCGTATCATTAGGCTTAACAGTCAAATCATATAGTTGCTCAATATCCAGATTTCCTCCAAACAATGAACTCCAAATGATTTCGAGTTCCTGATCGTATTCCAGTATCACACAATCTCCTGCTGATCCATTAAAGGGTTGATTATAAGCCCCACTGAGAGTTACCAAGGAAATATTACTATTTACAATACCACCTACGAAAACCCTCCCAGTAGAAGAAATATCAATTGTTGATAATAAATCTGCATCACTTCCCGTAAATAATTCTAAAAGTAAACGTTCCCCAGTAATTAGATCAAATTTACCAATAAACCCATCAGTGTCAACAGCGTTATTTGCCCCACCAGTGACCGGAAAATTATTAGATCTGGTTTCACCCACCACAAATACATTATCGTTAATAACTTTTAAGTCGTGAGAAATATCGGTCGATGTACCGCCAAAGATCGTAGCATAATTAAAATCATGATTTAAATCAAATTTCAAAAGTATAGAATTGAAGGAGTTGTTATCAACATTACCATAAACCGTTACTACTCCAGCACTTACAGGTATCTCACCGTTAAAAGTGGCCCCACCAATCAGTAGGTCATTTTCTTCGTTTGTATCAATACTAGAAAACAAGTCTCCGGCAAAGGGGTTCGCATCATTACTATCCCCAAAATAAGTAATCCACTTACTGTCAGCTGTCGGCGAAGCCATCACTCCCCCTCTAACCCCAATCACCAAATACCGATTGCTCACACTGTTCACGCCCGTGATCTCTACCTTATTACTCCCTACTAAACTATAAGCTGGCGTATCCGAATTGGAATAGCTGGTCCCCGCTGCATCATAGCTCGACAGGGTAGGCTCCGGCCAGACAATGGTGCCCAAGGCGGTGGTGATTTCGAGTTCACCGCTCCCGTTTACCGCCAGACTGGTGTGCCCGGTGAAGGTGAAGATGATCGCATCGGGGTCTACGCCGGGTTCGATGATGATGTCGTAGGTATGCCCGGCTCCGTTGCTGCCGTGGAGGATGTCGATGCCCGTCCAGGCATCCGTGTGCAGTACCTGGTCGGTTAGTGGCACTTTTGTGCGGCCTTCGTTGATGTGGCCCAGGTAGTAGTTGTGATAGCTGCTGCGCTTGTCCAGGGCGAATACCCGCTGGCTTTTATCATCGCTGAAGGTTACGTCTACCCGGCAAAGGGTATCCGGCGTGGTGGGGACGGTATCGATCCGAGCCTGCACGATACTCAACTGAGCGTTTTCTAGATAATGGTTGCCTGCGTAGTACTTAATATCTTCGGCGACGGTGCCGTTGGTTTTGGTCAGTTGGTCGTACTGGTGGATGTAGGGCAAGGCGGCGTTGGGTGTTTCGCTCGTAGGTGGTAAGAAGTAATCTTTTTTGGCGAAGCGTACCGCAGTAGGGAATTGGCCGTTGACTCCGGCGGCAGTCTTGCCGCTCATGATGATGCCGCCCTCTTCGTCTTCCAGCAGGATTTCAGCCCGGTCAGTGCCGCCCACCCAGCCCGCGAAGGTAAGTTCGTGGAGCAGACTGCCATTACTATTGCTACGGCGCTGGAACAGGTAATCTTCGTCAGCCGTTTCGTGGATTTGGCCACACAGGTAGATTTCATTACTGCCCGTGGAAACGAGCACGTCGGTGATCTCATCTTCGCCGCTAGCCGCTCCGCTGATGGTTTGCTGCCATTGCAGGGTGCCGCTACTGTTGTATTTGAGTAGCAGACCATCGCGGTCGCCACTGCTGGTCGTTGAGAAGCCACCTACGATCACGTCGCCGTTGGTAGCTACAGCAATGGCATTGGGCTGATCGTTGGCGTCGGCTGTTCCGTTGAAGGTCTGTTCCCACAGGATCGTCGCACCGTCGTCCAATTTCACGACCACTATATCCCGGCCCTGGGTAGTGGTGGGCTTCCAGCCCGTAATGTAAATGTTGTCATTGGCATCGAGGGTTACATCGCGTACTTCTGAGAGGGCCACCTCTTCACTGGTCTCGCTAAGGATTAAGCTACCATTAGAAGGGTTGTATTTCCGATTTACGACAAGCCACTTACTGTTTGTGCCCGAAACGACCTCGCTTAGTGCTACAATATGCAAGGAACCCGCTCCACTGGCATCAACATAGCTGCCCGTATCGAAAGCACTGAAACCATCGTAGGTGGCTGACCAGCTTGGAGTGCCATCACTTTCATAAGCCAGCACCAACAGATCCATATTGCTTGTGCTGCTACTGGTTCCTCCGGTCACGAACACGTCGTCATTAGCATCTACGGCAATCCGCAACCCGCCATCGCAAAAGGAAGCAGTGCCATCGTACAGTTCGTACCAGGATAAGCTGCCCGCACTGGTATATTTGAGCGTAAGGGCATCATAATTGTTGCTACCGTTGTAAACCGCACCCGTAATCAGGATATCATCATTGCCGTCCAGGATCATGTCCCCTAGCAGGATATTTGCCGTGGTAGCCGCCAGATTAAAAGTATCGATCCACACCTGCACGCCTTTAAGGGTGGACTTGGACAAGACCAGATCATGCTGCCCATCGTCGTTGAGCTGGTGTACTGCTTCGTAAACGTAATCTCCTGCGGTGATGCTGAGATTGCGACCAGCCAGCGTATTACTGATGCCTTGATTGTTGACCCAATCGCGCAACCAGACGTCGTTGTATTCCTGGGCGGAGATATTGAAGGGTTGAATTAAAATAAGGAAAATGCTAGAGAGGTAAGAGGTAGAGAAGCGCATAGTTATGATTTTTTAGGTTTAAGATGATTATTTCTAAAAAAGGTCTTTATATAAAAAGGATTGAACTTCATTGGCGAGGCATCACTCCACTACCAATTTCTTCGTCACTTGCCCCGCTTCATTGCTCAGTTCGATCCAGTACACGCCCGCGGGCCAGGTGCTGACGTCAATAGTCTCTCGCTGTATTTGCGCCGTGCTATCGAGTGTTTTTTGAAGCATAACTTGCCCCTGAGCGTTGATGGCTTTTAGGTGGATTTCGCCGTCTAGACCGCCGTATTCGAGGGTAGTAGTTGTGGTAGTGGGGTTGGGGTAGACGCTCATGATGTTTTCTATCCCGATTTTCGGTACTGTTGTAACGAGACTTGCCGAATCGACAATGATGGTGAAAGCCTTGGTAATAGTGGATAACATCGTCCATTGCTGGTTGTAGAAAGGATTTGTCGTCCACCTCACCTCTCTTAATTTTACGGCTACGGCGTACTTGCCCGGTAAAAATGGGCGATCCCAGTACATGACATTACTATACATAAAAAGCTCTTCGTTATTAGCAGGAAACGAATATCCGTCCGCGGGGAAATCCGTCAACGAATAACTCAGTGAATCCATATCAAAAGGAGCCTGAGCCATAATAAAACTCTCGTACCATCCTTCGGCTTCGTAATAACTTGGCGACAGAATTTCCATGTACGGTCCTTCATTATAAGCATAACCGACGAGCGGGCTAAGGTCTTCACTGAAAATAAGTACAGAGTCTCTAAGAACAAAAGCATTATTCTCTTCTGTATTTACGTTTACGAAATCGTCTGTCAGTTGACCTGCCCTTAATACCAATTCCACGTATTCATTTGTACCGGCAGCATAGATATGGTTTCCACGATAGTAATCAATCACGTACCCATTACCTGCATTGTAAGAGCCAATCAGAGCAAAGTCCTCCACTTCTCCATCTCCCCAATCAAAAGATACAGTACCAACTGAGTTCCCTTCCCGACATACCTGAACCTCGACGACAAGTTTCTGTTGGTTTGCAAAGTAATATTCCTTTTCAATTTCTGCACCACAGACGTTTTGAAGGCATATTGTGTTCCAATTTAAAATGCTTAAGTTTAATGTAAGAAAAAAACTAATAATTTTATATGCTTTCATTCTATTGAATTTTCACAATCTGCCCCGAATATTTACCAAGTTGATAGTAATAGATGCCGGAAGGAAAAGTATTAATGTTGAATTCGATGCTTTTGCCAGTGAAGAATGTGTTGATTGAAGGTGTGATTAATTGCCCTAATGAATTATAGAATGACAATTTAACATCATCAAGATTACTCTGATATTCCTGCGGTATTTCTAAGGTTACTTTACCCGTTGTTGGATTGGGAAAGATTTTTAAATCTTTAGGTGACGCCAACTCATTATTACTAGTAATCGTTTGACTGAAACAAAATTCAGCGATATATAGGGTCTGTGTTTCAGTTCCTTCACCACCAATGAAAGTAGTCCAAAGTAGTTGATTGTTGACATCAAACTCTCCTATATAAACATCGCTTTCATTGCCATCCATACCTCCATTGTTAAAAAGAAACTGAGTATCAGAACCATTTACAGTATAATTCGGTAATCCTGGTTTCTGAGATGTAGGGGGAATATTAATGTTGTCACTATAAGAGGTTTCGGATGAGGCTCCGTAAATATAAAATCCCTGATCATTTGGTTTAACTGCAATATCATATATTCCTCTTTCATTCAAGCTTACTCCAAAAAAGGTACTCCAAAGAATTTCAAGATTTTGATCGTATTCAAAAAGAATAGCATGCCCAGAAGAGATATTATATGATTGATTATAAGCACTTGTCAACGGAACTAAATCAATATCGCTATTCGTGAAACCTCCTACAAACAACCGTCCATTTGAAGAAATAGATATTGTTGCTAACCATTCTTGGTTTAGGCCAGAAAAAAACTTTATTTTGGTTCTTATTCCTGTTAATTCATCAAACACACCAATAAAGCCATCAATTTCAATAGCATCTTCTGAAGTCGGTGTAGTTGGAAAACCACTGGATGAAGTCCGCCCCACTACAAACACTTCATTGTCATAAGCTGATAGGTCCTGAACTTGATCTACTCCACTACCGCCAAATATTGTTGCATAATCAAATCGATGAGAAGCGTTAAACTTTATGATAGCGGCACTAATTGAAGAAATTTCACCATATAAAATTGAAACACCAGTAGATTCAGGAATTTCAGGCTGCCAAATAAAACCACCAACTACCAAGTTGTTACTTTGGGTAGCCTCAACACTAGAAAAATAATCCCCAGCGAATAAGCCAGCATCATTACTATCCCCAAAATAAGTAATCCACTTACTATCCGCCGTCGGCGAAGCCGTCACTCCCCCTCTCACCCCAATCACCAAATACCGATTGCTCACACTATTCACGCCCGTGATCTCTACCTTGTTACTCCCTACCAAGCTGTAAGCTGGCGTATCCGTATTGGAATAGCTGGTTCCCGCCGCATCATAGCTCGACAGGGTCGGCTCCGGCCAGACGATGGTGCCCAAGGCGGTGGTGATTTCGAGTTCACCGCTCCCGTTTACCGCCAGACTGGTGTGCCCGGTGAAGGTAAAGACGATCGCATCTGGGTCTACGCCGGGTTCGATGATGATGTCGTAGGTGTGGCCGGCCCCGTTGCTGCCGTGAAGGATGTCGATGCCCGTCCAGGCATCGGTATGTAGTACCTGGTCGGTCAGTGGTACTTTTGTGCGGCCTTCGTTGATGTGGCCCAGGTAGTAGTTGTGGTAGCTGCTGCGCTTGTCCAGTGCGAATACCCGCTGGCTTTTATCATCGCTGAAGGTTACGTCTACCCGGCAGAGCGTATCTGGCGTGGAGGGAACGGTATCTATCCGGGCCTGCACGATACTCAACTGAGCGTTTTCCAGATAATGGTTACCAGCGTAGTACTTGATGTCTTCGGCAACGGTGCCGTTGGTCTTGGTCAGTTGGTCGTACTGGTGGATATAGGGTAAGGAGGCGTTTGGCGTTTCGGTGTTAGGTGGCAAGAAGTAATCTTTCTTGGCAAAACGTACTGCCGTAGGGAACTGGCCGTTGGCTCCGGCGGCGGTCTTGCCGCTCATGATGATGCCGCCCTCTTGGTCTTCCAACAGGATTTCGGCCCGGTCAGTGCCACCTACCCAGCCCGCGAAGGTAAGTTCGTGGAGTAGGCTGCCATTACTATTGCTGCGGCGCTGGAACAAGTAATCTTCGTCCGCCGCTTCGTGGATTTGTCCACAAAGGTAGATTTCATTACTGCCCGTGGAAACGAGCACATCGGTGATCTCGTCTTCGCCGCTAGCCGCTCCGCTGATGGTTTGCTGCCATTGCAGGGTGCCGCTGCTGTTGTATTTGAACAGAAGGCCGTCGCGGTCGCCACTGCTGGTAGTCGTTAAGCCACCTACGATCACCGCGCCGTTGCTCGCCACGGCAATGGCATTTGGCTGATCGTTGGCGTCGGCGGTTCCGTTGAAGGTCTGTTCCCACAGGATCGCCGCACCATCGTCTAATTTTACGACCACTATATCCCGGCCCTGTGTAGTGGTCGGTTTCCAGCCAGTAATGTAAATGTTGTCGTTGGCATCGAGGGTTACATCGCGTACTTCTGAGAGGGCCACCTCTTCACTGGTCTCGCTAAGGATTAAGCTACCATTAGAAGGGTTGTATTTCCGATTTACGACAAGCCACTTA
>Ga0213861_10002500_pt1 | contig 15719 bp, 5 predicted proteins | sample PICome_4_FD_160110 | JGI IMG/M metagenome (GOLD analysis project Ga0213861, IMG submission 160110) | Coastal seawater microbial communities near Pivers Island, North Carolina, United States - PICO131 | ecosystem: Environmental > Aquatic > Marine > Coastal | place: USA: North Carolina | collected... | reverse complement strand
GCAATGATCCACAGCGCTGCTGCCACTTTGCATAGTCGGGCTGTCGAGATGAGTCTCTCGATCCAGGAAAAACAATATAGGTGACACTCAAGTCACTCACTGGCCGAGAATAGATGCCCGCCTTAGGATTGAGCTGCTTACAAAACCTCAAGGAAGCCTCCCCTACCTTAAAGCTTGGCCCCGCATCGCCAACAATGGATGGGTAGATCTCGCCCTCATAAACCACCACTGCGTAGTCACCAACCCGAGCTGCATAAGGATCTCCACTGGAAGTCAGCACATTGATTGGCATGACGATAAAGGGGTCGTAGTCAGCAACCAGAAAACTCCTTGCCTCCATATCCTTGATCTCACGTTTGATTTTTGTGATGCGTGATTGCAGCCAGGCCTTGCGATCATCCTTGGTATCAGCAAGTGCCATTTCCTGTTCTGCTTTACGGATCCTATTCTTCCAGCCGGCAATCAACGGATTGGGAGACTTACCTGTTTTTTTCCAGCCGTAGCTCGTCAGCGGCTGATAGTTGGTCGAGTTGACGATCTCCTCTGGCATCACAGGCAAGCGATCCCCATCGGAACCATCAGATACAACATCCATTTCTGCCTGCATCAGGAATATGCGCCGGCCAGTCTCAGGATGCTTGAGGTTGAGCATGGTTTCACAGTCATAAAAGTTATGCCGTGTCATCAGCTCATTGAGCTGAGTTGCATTGCTTTTCATGCGCTTGGATTTATTCTCGTAGAGCTGGTAGAAAAAACCAGAAACCTTGGCGTTCGGCATCATTGCCTCCAGTCCTGGCAATATCGCGCTGAGCCCTGGGCTGTTTTTTTCTAACTCAGGCAGTGTTATGATTGCCTTCGGAAGTTTGATTTTGAGTTCATAGTGGGCACTAAAACTCTCATCCGTATCTCGTTCAAGTGAGGCGGCGCCACCTTTCTCAATACGTATCTTGGTATTGAGCTGCAGACCCCTAGACAGCATGCGCATATCGCCACCAGAGGACACCGTGTGGTCCTGCGGAGCACGGATGACAGGCTCCTTAGGCTTGGGGATACTCAGAGGTGTTTTGGGCTTAGACTCTGTTGGTTTCTTATCAGTCAGCTCTTTGCCGGCACTTCGCAATTGGCGCAGCTTGCGGTATAAATTCTCTGAAAGAGGACTAAACAACAGCGCGATCGAGCCGCATAACAACACAAGAATGGACACCCTGAACCATGGAAAAGTGGCAGCATTACCATGACGGCTTCTGACACCCTCAATTTCATGCGGGTCATTCTTTTTCTGATTTTCAGAATGGGAAGGCATAGGGCAAAATAATGAACCCTTATGGGGCGTCATTCAAATGATTATTTTACGACCTTGATGCTTCTGGCAAGCCAAACGCACGCTCGAGGCCGTCTGGTGCAAGCTCAGCAAAGTCATCCCAATCACGCATGCTGGTAGGATAGCGAGCCGCTTGAGCAAAGTCTCCAGCCCTGATTTTCCCCACCGCTGCCTCTGCCCAGCTCATCGCATGCTCGAGCACTGACTCGTCAAATTTGTGCCATGGGGCAAAGGCAACATCACTGATCGCCCTTGGCAGGTTAATATAGCCCACTTGTGGCAGCTCTCCGGTATCAAAACACTGCTGAGTAAACGCAGCGTACATGGGCAACTGAACTTCCGCCCAGCCGAATTGCGTTCTAGCCGCAGCTACTAAATCTCCCAGCTGAGGCCGATTCTCATCCTCACGCCAAGTTCTAAGGTGCGCTTTATCAGGCTGCTTAGCCTTACCTGATGTCTTATAATCCCACACCCGCCATTGCTTGCCATCCTCATGACGGTCAATCCGATCAATCGCCATGGTCACGGGGTGGTCTGCAATCTGCCAGTGATCACCTTTGGGCCCGACTTTGTATTCTGTCTCGACGATGCACCAGCCATTACCACGGTCAGCCGCTTGTATTTTGGCAAATGCTCGAAGCCGTTCACGAGCACTCTCAAGCTGGACGATCAGTGGTAAAGGCAGGTTTTTGCCATAGCGTTGTTGCATGACGGCATCCAGATGCTCGGTAAAATAACTCTCAATCTCCGAGGCATCTGAAGAATCGCGTATGGCCTCATCAGCTCCAAATTCATCGAGCACATGATGGCAGAGCTTGCCAAAATCGAGAGCATCCATCTCCCGTTTGTTGGCATCGTAGGTTTTCATTTTCACAATGCGCTTGAGGAAAAAACGAAACGGACAATCGAGATAGTCCTTGATCGCTGATGGAGAAATATTGATCGCGTCCTCACCCGTATAACGGTTCTTCAACTCAGGAATCTGAAGCTGCCAGTCACGAGCCCATGCACCACGATTGGGAGCATCAGAGGGTGACTCGTTAAACAAGTGAGATACCAATGCCGCTAGCTCTTGGCCACTCTGCTTCATCAATAAGCGGGAGGGTTTACGCGCTTCACCTGCGTTGTTAAACCTCGAAACGACAGCATCGACTCTGCCATGCTCTGCCCTTGATTGGAGTGCCGTATGCAGAATGAACGCATCCCGTGCAAAACGGGCGCGCATATCACGTAAGCCCAATTGATCTCGCAATGAATCAGGTAAAAAAACATCATCTGCGCTGCCCTCAGGAACGCACTCTTCGTGCATCCCCGCCAGTATCAGGTGATCAGCGGGATCATAAGAAATTTCCAACCACCCCTGGAGGTCAAGCACCGTATCACCTCGCTCTGCCGAGACACGAGCAGAGCGCACCGATTCAGCAAGCATTTCAAATGCCTCATCAGGCGCAACTATTTCACCACAGCCCCCCAGTCGATCAAGCGCATCCACCGCCTCAACCAAACTCGCCTCGGTCGCCTTAGCTACACGGTGATCGGTATATCCCAACCACTCCGACAACCACTGACGCAAAACTTGCCCAACATTCTTGGCATCCAGCTTCTCAATGTGCGAGGCCACCGATTGTAAAATCTCTCGCTGATCTGCGGAGGCAAGGAACCTTGCATCACTTACGGTCTCCGGCAAATGATCAGCATACAGCTGATCCATGAGATTGGTGGCCAGATGACGGCTTACTTTCTCTGGTAAAAACAGCTCCGCGCCCGGCAATCTAACTAACTCACGAAGGGCTTCAAAAGGGCTGTCTTTAGTGACGAGCTCACGCATTGCTCGCAGCAGACAAACCAAGCCCGATTCTGCAAGCCCCCTGCCCTCTGGATTGTATAATGGCCAGCCCGTCTCAGAAAATGCCTTTTCCAGTGCCGACTCAAAGCTCGGGTCACACAGCGCCAGTGCTGCCTGCTCTGCGGGAGTTTCCTGCTCGCTTAAAACCTGAACACATACCTCAGCAGCATCGCTCGCTGAATCGACAAGGTGCAGCCTTTGTTGCCAATCTGGAATATGAATATTTCTTTGCGCCCAGTGATCTACACGTGGCACACCCCAGCCATCGAAGCCTTCCTTTTCACTCTCAGGGGCATGAACCAAAACCTGCATGGGCATCCCCTGCTCCAGCAATGACTGCAATGCGCGGATAGCCATCGGGGTCGGATCAGGAACGCAGGCAACCACAATACGTTTGATTCCTGGAGGCAGGTTGGGAGATAATGCCTGGTCGCGCTTGGCGAGGATAGGGTCACGTAATTTCCATCGTCCAAGCTGCTTAAGCATCAAGCCCTCTAGCTCTGAAAGCTCAGCCCATCGTTCTTTTTCCGGACTATGATGCCCAGCATCACGGAATGAAGCATTGGCATCAGCAAGCGTCTCACGTAATTGGATGAATTGTTTTGCCAATGCCAGTGCCACATGAAACCCAGCGTTAGCATCAGCCTCATGATTGCGAAACAAATGAGGGAATTGGCTCAGCCCCGTATCTCGAATGACTTGCACCCAAGCCCATAAGGTTTCCTGCTTACTGGCCACGCCCTCGACCTCAAATAGGCGATTAGGCACAACGACATGTGGTGAAATTACTCCGCCACCATCAGAGAGTGCCATGCGGAGTCGCCTACCGCTATTGGAGGTTGGCACAACCACCAGGGTTGATGCCAGCACATCGCGATTCTCCTCAGCCAAAAGCCAATGCCTTACAGATTCGAGCAAGGGAGCATCCCAACCGAGAAAAACACGGTCGGCGCATTGCTCTTGCTCAAAATCCAATAGGTCCTGCATTCACTAGTCCTCTCCGCCGGATTCCTCAGCATCCTTTGGCTCATCAGCTGCCTCTGTTGAATCAGCCCCATCAGCTGTATCAGGATTTGTGGCGTTGCCATCCGCTTCTTGATCGGAACCTTCGGCATCAGCACCTTCAGTATCGGCATCATCAGATTCGTCCTCGTCGTCTGGCATCACTCGGGCAATGTCCTGAAGCTTTTCGCCACCCTTGAGGGAAACCAGTTTCACGCCCTGAGCAGCACGGCCAGTCTCACGAACATCAGAACAGCGGATACGAATACTTTGCCCATCACTGGTCATCAGCATGAGCTCATCATCTTCCATGACCGAGAGCGCGCCAACCACGCTACCCGTTTTATCGGTAACGTTCATGGTTTTCATGCCTTTACCACCACGGCCTTTCGACAGGTATTCTTCATATGCCGTACGCTTTCCAAGACCATTTTCACTGGCAACAAGCAGCTTGGCATCTGGGCTTACGATGGTCAGCGCGACGAGGTAGTCGGCTTCTCGCGGCTTTACTCCAGCAACACCTGCGGACGGCCTACCCATTGCACGGATATTGGTCTCACTGGTACGCACGCAGTAACCAGCACTGGTAACCAAACAAATATCATCCTTGCCAGAGGTCAGTTTGACATCAACGAGGGTATTGCCTTCATCGAGCTTAATAGCGATGATGCCGTCTTTGCGGAAGTTACGGAAGTTGCTTAGGCCTGTTTTCTTCACCTTACCACTGCGGGTAGCAAATAAGACGTAACCATTTTCTTCACCAAAGGTGACATCCTCATCGTCCTCGTTGGTCTTGCGCTCAAGACGCAGAGTAGCTGCGATGTTTTCCTCTGGCTGGAGGTTAAGTAAGTTTTGTATGCTACGCCCTTTGGAGGCACGTGAACCTTCAGGGATACCGTAAACACGCTCTACGTATACTCGGCCGGTATTGGTGAAGAACATCAGGTAATCATGCGCCTGCGCTGAGAAGAGGTGTTCTACAAAGTCTTGTTCGTCATCTTCACCTTGGTTCGCATTGCGTGTTTCCATACCACGAACACCCTTGCCTCCACGTGCTTGGACGCGATACTCGGCAGACGGCGTGCGCTTGATGTAGCCCTTATTGGAGAGAGTGACGATCATGCCGTCATTGGCAATGAGGTCTTCGATGGCGATCTCTCCCTCATCGGGAAGAATTGGGCAGCGGCGTGGAGTGGCGTGCTTTTCTCTGATTTCAAGAAGCTCATCCTTGATGATGGTCAGCACACGTGACTCACGGGCGAGGATGTCGAGGAAGTCCTTGATTTCCTCGAGAATGGAATCGTATTCCACCTTCACCTTATCCTGCTCCATACCAGTAAGCTGGTAGAGGCGCAGCTCGAGGATGGCATTGACTTGGCGATCAGTAAATACATAGGTGTCATCCTGCACACTGGCCTGTGAGCGGATGAGAATACCCAGGCTCTCCGCTGTTTTTACAGGGAACGTATAAGCTTTGAGTTTCTCACGGGCTTCGTCGCGGTTTTTCGAATCCCGAATAATGCGGATAAAGTCATCGAGGTGCCCTAGCGCGAGCAGGAATGCCTCAAGGTTTTCGGCGCGGTCTTCTGCTTTATTGAGCAAGAAGCGGGTGCGGCGCATGATCACCTCACGACGGTGCTCGATGAATGCATCGAGTGCATCCATGATCGAGAGCTGCTTAGGCCGGCGCTCGTGAATGGCCAGCATGTTCACCCCGAAGGATGTTTCCATAGAGGTGAGTTTGAAGAGCTGGTTAACAACAACCTGCGGACGGGCATCACGCTTGAGGGTGATCTCGATGCGTGTCTGATCATCGGAGAGGTCACGCATTCCGGAGATGTCCGTGAGCACTTTTTCACGCACCAGCTCTGCAATACGCTGCTGTAGCACAGCGCGGTTTACGCCGTGAGGCACGTGGGTGATGGTGATGATATCAGCACCAGAGGCTTTTTCCTCAATCTCCATGGTGCCTCGCATCTTGATGCTGCCGCGACCGGTATGAAAATAGCTGTCGATGCCTTTGAAGCCGCGGATTTCGCACTCACCGGCGAAATCGGGGCCTTTGATATACTGCTTCAGTTCATCGATCGTGAGCTGTGGGTTGTCGATACGGGCGCAAACGCCATCGATCACTTCGCCCAGGTTGTGGGCCGGTATGTTGGTGGCCATTCCCACCGCGATTCCAGTGCCGCCATTGACAAGCAGGTTGGGAATCGAAGCTGGCAAGACGACGGGTTCGTTGCGCGTTTCATCGTATGTCGGCTGGGTGTCGACGGTATCTTTTTCAAGATCGGTCATCATCGCCGAGCCGAGATGGGTCAAGCGGGCTTCGGTGTACCGCATCGCCGCAGCGGCGTCACCTTCCACCGAACCAAAGTTTCCTTGCCCATCGATGAGCATTTCACGCATCGTCCATGGCTGGGCCATGTTGACCAAGGTAGTATAGATCGAGCTATCGCCGTGGGGGTGGTATTTACCCATGGTATCACCGACAATACGCGCACACTTAAGGTGAGCCTTACTCGGTGAGAGCGACAAGTCGTTGTGCATCGCGTAGAGCACACGCCTCTGTGATGGTTTGAGCCCGTCCCGAATATCAGGTAAGGCACGGGAGATAATCACAGACATGGAGTAGTCCAAGAAGGACTTGGACATTTCGTCCGCCACGTTGATGGATTTGATAGATTCGTTGGACATGGGTCAGGTAAAAATAAGTGAGCTAAAGATAGTCAGAATGGGTGTTATAATTCCTATGAGGCTAGTGAATTACACATCCAGATTCTGGACATTGAGGGCATTGTCTTCGATGAATCGTTTGCGGGGTTCAACAATATCGCCCATGAGAACATCGAACATCTTATCGGCCTCGATCGCGTTTTCTTCATCCAGGCGGACTTTGAGGAACTGACGTCTCTCAGGATCCATGGTGGTTGTGAATAGCTCCTTAGCATTCATTTCTCCCAATCCCTTGAATCGTTGGATACGCATTCCCTTGCGGCCGATTTCGAGCACGCGATCGAGAATTTCAAAGAGGTTGAAAACAGGCAGCGCCTCAGCTTTGTCAGTATCGCCCTCGATCAACTCGTAAACGGGCTTGTCTTCAGAGAAGAACGGCTCGGTCTTGAGGCCAAACTCATTGAGACGGGCTAGGATTTTTGAAATAGCGGCCGACTCATGCAGTTCACGCTTAACGGCTCGCCTTTGGACACCTTGGTACTTTTCTTTGAATGCGATGATTTCTTCCTCAGTGAGTTCCTCATCGAAGAGCCTGAGGTCTCGGTTCTCCTTAGCGAAAACGAGCAGTTCTTTTTCGGTATCGAAATAGTGGGTTTCTTCCTCGTTGCCGATCCGGACGCGCACCATGTATTCTGAAAGGTGACCTTCGTTAGCGTATTCAAGTAGCTTCCTGAAGTCTCCACCGTGTCCCTCCAGAGTGGAAGTAAAGCGGGTGAGTTGGGCAAGGGTGTCTAGCACGCTCTTGAGCAGATCGCTATCGACGTAATTCTCCGTTCCGTGTTGCTTGAGCTTCACGTCTTCCGCCCCTAGGCTGATGAGGATTTCGTTGAGCGCATGGTCATCAGCGAGGTATTCTTCACGCTTTTTACGGGTGATTTTGTAAAGCGGAGGTTGCGCGATGTAAAGGTAGCCGGCTTTGACCAGATCGGGCATGTGGCGACAGAAGAAAGTGAGCAGCAATGTGCGAATGTGAGCACCGTCGACATCGGCATCGGTCATGATGACCACCTTGTGGTAGCGGACTTTTTCCAGATTGAAGGCACCTTCCTGATCGCCATCACCAATGCCTGCGCCAATGGCAGTGATCATTGCCTGAATTTCCTTGTTCTGCAGAGCTCGGTGAAGGCGTGCCTTCTCAACATTGATGACCTTACCGCGCAGTGGCAGAATCGCCTGATTGATACGGTTACGTCCTGATTTGGCCGAGCCACCTGCAGAGTCACCCTCCACAATATAGATTTCTGATTTAGCCGGGTCACGCTCTGAGCAGTCTGCCAGTTTGCCGGGTAGCCCACCTCCGGAGAGCACGGACTTACGCACTGTCTCACGTGCTTTACGGGCTGCTTCCCGAGCGCGGGCTGCATTGACCGCCTTATCGATGATTGTTTTGGCGAGGTTGGGGTTTTCCTCAAAGTAATCCTGCAGTCCCTCGTAAACGATGGAACTAACCACACCCTCAATCTCGGCATTGACGAGTTTGTCCTTCGTTTGAGAGCTGAAGCGCGGGTTAGGCATCTTAATACTGAGCACACAGATGATGCCCTCACGGACGTCGTCACCTGAGAGCGCTGGGTCTTTGTCCTTAAGAATCTTGTTCGCTTTCGCGTATTGGTTGATCGATCTTGTCAGTGCTCCACGGAAGCCGGTGAGGTGGGTTCCTCCGTCAGCATTTGGAATGGAGTTGGCAAAGCAGAGGATATTGTCTTGGTAGCTATCGTTGTATTGGAAAACCACATCGGCAAAGACATCGTCCTTGGCAATTTTACCGTCGTAATCGATTTCGATCTTACGCTTGCCTTTGATGATCACAGGGTCGGCGTGAACCAATGTTTTATTTTCCCCGAGCTGAGTCACAAATTCCTCGATCCCCTTGGCGTAGTAAAAACGCTCTTTTTGAGCACTCTCTGGCCGCTCATCCTCCAGCTCGATCACCAAACCAGGGTTGAGGAAAGCAAGCTCACGCAGGCGGGTGGCTAGGCGGGCAAACTCAAACTCAATCGTGTCCGTGAAAATAGTAGCGTCAGGAAAGAAGCTCACCTTGGTGCCGGTGTGTGCAGGATCGACCTCCCCTACGACTTCGAGCTGCTTGACGGTTTTTCCGCGCTCAAAGGTGATCGCGTGCACCTTGCCCTCACGACTCACCTCCGCCTTGAACCAGTCAGAGAGTGCATTCACGCACTTGGCACCGACACCGTGCAGACCACCAGAGTATTTGTAAGCACCCTGACCAAATTTACCACCAGCATGAAGACTCGTTAATACCAACTCGACGGCAGGAATGCCAAACTTCGGGTGTATTTCCACGGGGATTCCTCGACCATCGTCCTCAATGGACACGGAACCATCTACGTGCAAGCCGATCTTGATTATCGCACAGTAGCCGGCAAGGTGCTCATCAATCGAGTTGTCCAGCACCTCAAACACACAGTGGTGCAGGCCGCGCACATCGGGGTCTCCAATATACATGCCTGGGCGCTTACGAACCGCCTCAAGGCCCTCTAATTTATCAATCTGTGATGCGCCGTATTCTTGGGCCTCTGAAACGTTAGTTTCTGCGGATTCAGCATCGGTTTGAGCATCGGTCTCGGGGGCGTTTTCAGGCTTATCAGGGATATCGGACATGGGCAGACAAAATGTCTGAAATTTAGCCGCCCTAGACAAGTCTCTTTCGCCTATTTATGCAGATTTTTTCGGCATTAGCAGATCTGTGCCACTTCCGCATGATGATGAGCTCTCAAAGCTCAAATGAATAGCCGCCGAGGCCCTACTCACCAATGGTCATGTAATAATAAACACCCAAGGCAATACAGACCACCACACAGGTGATCAGCGCCATCAGCAGCAATGTTTTTGCGTCTTTTGACTCAGCGGCCTGTTGAGGCATGCCGGTAGCTGCATTCACCTTAGCCGCCCCCCCCTTGGCCGCACTCGGCACAGTAGCTGGGCTACTACCTACTGAAGGGACGACGCCAGACTTTCTGCTTTTCCTTCGACGGTCTGGTGTAGAAGCAGTCGAAGATGGGGCCAACGGAGCAGCTGAAGCCACAATAGAACTCTTACTTATCCCGCGCGGCTTGATTTCAACAGGCGCTCCTGCCTTAGCTACGAGGCTGGTAGCAGCGGCGATAGGTGGTGCGATGATGACATCTCCGCATGAGGGACAAGGCCCTTCCTTTCCTGCAAGAGATGGATCTACAACGAGGCGAGTTCCGCAACCAGGACAACCGAACCTGAGCATATGTTTTTCTGATGATTCAGACATGAATTAAAATTTGATAAGCAACACTTTACCTCTTTAGCTGCTACAATCCAAGTAGATTTCTTTGCCAATTAAGCAGCAGTTCTTCGGCGCCTTCATGCTTACCTGCTAGAGCTTCCAAAATCGCACGCGGAGCAATCAACGAACTATCAAGATCGAGTTCGTGGGCCACCTTGTCTCGCTTTGCTATCAACTCGTCTAGGCGAGCCTCAAACTTCGGCTCCTTACGGCGACGTTCACCTTTGATGCGCTGGGGCATTTGCTCTTCGGCAACGGCTTCCGCTTCTGCGATGGCCTTCTGAAAATTCTTGATTCTGCTATTACGGTAGTGACGTGGCAGCTCAGGATTTTTGCCATCCAGCAGATCGGCAACCCATGTCATCAGCTGTTTATTGCCTGTCACCATAAAGGGAGGACGGTCCCAAACGGCTGCTTCCCCATCTCGCCACAACCAAAGTGCGCGCAGATAATTAAGTCCTTGAGGGGTCAATTTACCACTACCCTTGATGCGCCACCTGTCTTCACGCTCCTGTTTTTTCTCTTCTGCCTTGAGCTGAGCTGCCTGACAACTCTCGGTAAACCACTCGTAGCGGCCGGCTTTTTTCAACTCGGCGACGATGAGCTCCGCCATCGGCAACAAGTAAATCACATCGTTAAGGGCATATTTCTCCATCACAGGCGTCAGCGGCCGCTTTGCCCAGTCTGCCTTCTGGGAAGTTTTCTCGAGCTGCACGTCCATGTAATGGGCCACCAGATCACCATAGCCAAACTTTCTTACGCCCAGCAAACGGGCCCCAATCTGAGTATCAAAAACCGTAGGTGGAATCACCCCAAGATTGGTCTTGAGCATATGCATGTCATAGTCTGCACCGTGCATCCAGCAAGTCGCCTGCTTCAGGTAATCACGCAGCGGGCTCATGTCCTCGATCGCCAGAGGATCGATCAGCACGTGCTGCTTGCCATCACTGAACTGCACCAGACAAAGACTCTCGCTGTATCGGTGCAGGCTGTCTGCCTCGGTATCTACCGCGCATAGACGGTTTCCGTCACCTTGTGCACAAGTGCTGAGAAATGATGCTAATTGGCTCTCTGTGTCGATCATGAAGCGATATTAAAAAATGGAGAAGTCACCAATGGCGTGTCCCTCTGTTGGAGGCACTAGTAACTACATTTGGCACACAATGCTACCTCTAAACGACTTCCAGCTCAAATTGGTATCCCGGAGCACATATAGCAGGAGCCCCATCAGCAGCCTGGCGATGGTAAAGCAAAACGGCAAATCCCCCACTCGAGAGGATTTGCCGTTGAAGTTTTTACCACTGTGGCCTTAGTCGGACCATCTTCTGCCCTGGGTGATCCTGTGATCAAATCCAGCGATTTGAATCACCGCACTACGTTCATAGAAGGTGCGGTTCTCAGCTACGGTGATTTGAATCACAGCAGAACCTGAGCCCTCGGCAACATCGACGGTGATCCAGTCATACTCGGCAGGAATGTTCACGGACCAATTGTTCACTACACTATTGGGTGATATTTCAATATTCACCGAATAAGTTCCACCGAGAGACTTTCCAAAACTATCTGTCGGGAAGTCCTTTGATAGCGGTGTGACAGAGGCATTCGGGGCGACACCGTCGGTGAGCGGATCATTGGGTATGAGGCCATGCTGCACCGTGAGTCCAAAGCGTTCATTGGCCGCATGACCGAAGAACAAATCAGGCTCATCAGCGTTCGCATTTTGGAATACGACACCACGAACTGTGCAACGCTGACCGATAATCTCGTCAATATAGGTTCCCGTGTAGAAACCAGCTCCTTTACGATGTTTGGCCCCCTTGTAGTAGGTGAAGTTCAGTGGTGCGATCATGTCTCCATCCGTCTCCCAAGTGAACACATAGGAGTTGAATTCAGCCCCGTTTACCAGGCTACCATCGAACACACCCCTGGCATTGTTCGCAAATGGTGAGAAACCATCCGCCTGGAGGTCTGCATAGCGGCCACCCGTGCGATACATCGCACCCATCATGGAGATGCTCTCATCAAAGCCGGCAGGGTAGTATTTCACGTTGCTCACCGGCTTCAGATAGCGAAGACGTCCCTCGACATACTGATTTGCAACATTGGGAACTTCATAGCGGATCGGGCCTGCGATCCACTCGCTGCCATTGTTCTTGAGGTTAGCCTGGGCGTAGAAAGGCAGGGTTCCAGTGTTGCCGTCCGCATTTCTATGCTGGAGACGACCATTATACGTGTACCTGTATCCGGCATTGGACCAGCCGAGGATCTTGGATGCACCCACACGATTGACCATACCGTAGCCGATACCATCACCAGCAGGGACAGACAACGATTCTGTCGTTCTGGACGGCAAGAGATAGGTGTAGCGCTTCTTGAGCGAGGGCGCGACCTCGCGCTCCGAATTCGTCTCAGTATTGGCATAATATGCCGCCCTGGACAGATTGAAGAGCTTGTCATCGAACCTTCCTCCAATCACAGGCAGGCGGTTGACCCTGTCAAATGCCATATCAGGGGCCGGGATCTGACCACTCGAATTGAATGCACTGGCGATACTACGGCCATCGTAGCCAAATTCACCTGTGAAACTCACCGTTGCCTGATTGAAGCGCTTGAGGCTACCACTGAAGTAGTATCGACCATCAACGATACCCATCTTGACCACCATCAAACCTTCAGATCTTCCGTCTGAATTGCGCAGCAATAGACCCGAGTAATGTCCACCGGCCGGGCGCCTCGGAGAATCAATCTGATAACTATCCCTATTCGGATCGGTTCCATTGAACAGCTCGTCCCCGTCGTCAACACCATCACCGTCGGTGTCGGGATCATTGGGGTCAGTTCCAGAAATTATCTCGTCACCGTCTAACAACCCATCACCATCGGAGTCCGGTTTGAAGGGGTCTGTCCCATACAGTTCTTCTTCAACACCAGTCAGCCCGTCCTTGTCTATATCTCCGAGACGGCTAGGCACACCGCGGAGCAGATAGCTTCTTATATTGACTGTAGCAGCATCAATTTTCTTTGAAGTGTAGACCAACCACTTATCGAATCCTGGCGTAAACGGCGGGTTGTTAATAACATAATCACCAAGGATATCCGGTATTGGTCTGCGTATACTCCCATCAACGACTGCTGGATCGCTCAGATCTGCATTCAGCTCACGGTGAACGACCACGACAGGTTCAGGCAAGCCGTTAGTCTGGATCGGCTTAAATGCATTTTCCCAGAGCACACACTCACCATTGGTAACGTAAACTGGCTTAGCAAATGCAGAAGAACTGATTTCGGTAAAGGTTCCTGTGTCACCGCCCAAATCTTGTGCATCGTGCAGCCATAGGCTGTAGCCAAGCTCCTCCTCTACTATAATGGCGGATCCATCAACGGGGTTGAGTATGTCAACCCGAGCTGAATCGGTAATTGGATTCACTAATTCCGAAACCCTTTCCAGGATGACGCTGGCACCGCTCAATCTGTATGTGCGAATCGTGGATTCTTCTAAAGTATAGAAGAATTTAGGATAGCCAACTACGGTGTAGGGTTCACTTTCAATTACACTCCCCTGAGCAGCGATTACAAATGGGCCCGACAACTCATCTCCCCTTCCAGAGCGACGGAAATCATACAAGCCTAATCCTGCCCCACGCTCAGCCACCAATCTACTATTGGTTACAGACACAAGGCGGCTAATCTCATCGAGGGGCTCGCCATCTTGCCGCCTGAGCTCCCGGCTTTGACCTTTGCCGTTAATCCACAGGTATTTTACCTCTGTTCTTCTACCTCCTTCGAACCGGGGAATATCGGCTGTGTATTTGAGCAATGATGATCCATCTGAGCCATGACCCAACACCTCGAGATCCGATTCAACCTGCACTTCTTGAGATTCTGCCAATACAGGATCCCTACGGATCTGATCCGAATACTTGTCCAGTAATTGCAACTTGCCACCGGCTGTTACAAGGTAGTAACGAATCGTCAAGTTATCGATATAGCCTTCGAAGGTTATTCCGGTGAGTCCAAGCTCAACATTTGTGATCACTGCATCCACAGTTATCTGATCATCAAGAACAACATCGGAGGTTGCGATAACGAAATCCCCTGTTGATGTCGTTGTTCGAGGTGTAGCAAGAACGTTCTTACCCCGCACTTCAATTGTTTCCGGTATTTCTGAAATATCACCATCATCATTGATGCGGTAGAGTAACACAATAGCATTAGGGCGTTCTTCATAGTTCTCGTAGGGAACGAAGCGATTACTCCATACGATGAGCTCATTGTTGGTCACCTTCAGAGGAAAAGATAAATCCGAATCAGGCACTGTGCGAAGAACTCCAGATGAATCCCCCCACAGGAGAACCCCGCTATCATCTTTGACAACAAATGAGCCGTCATCACTGTATTTGGCGAACTCCAGAGAGTTACCAAAGGGTGAGAAACCATTAGGAATTGAACGATTCTGTTCACTTATAAACTCAGGATTGTAATGGTCAGGTTGTGTATCACTACCAGCTCCCTCATTAGGGTCATTGGGATCATTGGGATCAGATGTCCTACCATCGTTGTCTGGATCACCATTCACTTCATCAAAATCACTAATACCATCACCATCGGAATCGGAGTTTAGTGGGTCCGTGATATAGTCATTTACCTCTTCACCATCAGTAAGCCCATCATCATCAGAATCAGTGTCAAAGGGATCGGTTCCCGCATCAATTTCAGGGCCATCAAACAGGCCGTCGTTATCGGAATCATTATCATTCGGATTCGTTCCGTAAGTTTTCACTTCCAGTCCGTCACTAAGGCCGTCTCCATCGCTATCTGGGTTAAGCACATGCGTGGACTCCCGCTCCAGCAAATAACCTCTCGCGGTCACAGTGGATACATCATCCCATTCAAAATCAGTTTGCAACCTTACAGCTACAGCACCAAAGAAGCTATTCGGTTGTCCCTCTGCCCAGTTTTGGAAGGTCAAGTCAAAGGCAGGAGCTATATTACCCGCCTGGACGGCGAGGAAGAAACCAAGCCCCTCTCCCGAGGTGTATGCTTGGTCAAGCTGATCACCTGCTGAGACGTTGAAATTGGTCGCTGAAAACGAGCTAACAACAAACTCAGTGATGGCACCACTGCCGTCAACACCTGTGACGGTGACTCTGGCTTTCACCGTATTTTCTGGATCACCACTAAGGTTAAGATCGATACTATCTCCAACTTCATAGCCTGAGCCTTCACTAAAGGAGCCGTTAGCGGGATTGCCATCATAGGCATCCTGGTTTTGGCCACTGATCAGCTGAGATTGTTCCCAAGCGTATGAAGAATTGAAATCACCTATGAGGTCACTGCCGCCAATCCAGAGATCAGCTTCTAGGCTACCACCAAGAGCACTCATCACTCTGACAAGCTTCTCTTCGCTGTCGATCACAGCAAGTCTTCCGGCACGGGTCGCTGCATCGTCACGAGCATCTTCCCACTGGAATGCATCAGCTATCACCTCAAACGGATTATACTCTTCACCATCACTGAGACCATCACGGTCAGTATCA